>Ga0209607_1002094_pt1 | contig 16194 bp, 11 predicted proteins | sample AD_UKC117_MetaG_FD_184413 | JGI IMG/M metagenome (GOLD analysis project Ga0209607, IMG submission 184413) | Active sludge microbial communities of municipal wastewater-treating anaerobic digesters from Hong Kong - AD_UKC117_MetaG (SPAdes)... | ecosystem: Engineered > Bioreactor > Anaerobic >... | reverse complement strand
AGACGTGCTGAACAGCAATCCTGTTTTGCAACAAAATGCCGGGTATTAGTATATAACACTTTTAAATATTAGTTAAATGAAAAATGCAAAAAAATTGATGATGTTGTTCCTGGCCGGAACACTCGTCTTATTCACTTCCTGCGACAAGGATAAAGAACCTGAAGTAATTGATATTGAACACCATTATGAAATGGTTTACATGCTTGGCGCAGCCGCAGATGGCCATTGGGATTCATCAGATCCTCTACCAATGACAGCAACATCAGATAAAGATGTTTTTGTTCATGAGTTGGATCTTGTACGCAGTGCTGAAAACAAGCTTATCAAATTTTCTGTGGATGTAAACACTTGGGATAAGGCTCATTTTCTTGTTCCGGCCCTGGAAAGCATGGTTGAAGGTCAATCCTATGCATTCCTGAAAGAGGGGGTAAACCAATTGGCAGAAACATCGGAAGAAAAAGACGGTGTAGGGAATTTGCGTGACCATTTCTTTGGTATGGATAAAGGTACCAGCGGAAGGTACAAATTGGAACTTAATCCAATCAAATTGACCTTGACGGCCACAAAGCTTTCCTCTTTGGATGATCCCGAAATTATTGAATGGGTAGAAGGAAATCTTTATCTTGTAGGTGATGCGGCTCCCTCGGGCTGGGAAATAGCAAATCCCACACCAATGGTCCGCAACGAAAATATCCACACCTATGAAGGGGCGATGAATGCCGGTGAATTTAAAATTGCAACTGTTTTTGATTGGGGCGGAGATTTTTACCGTCCGGCGGTAGACCAGACCGAGATTAACAGTTCCGGCATAGTTGACGGTTCGGTAGTTTGTTGGAAAGAAGATGCAGAAGCCGGACATGCAGATCATAAATGGAAAGTTACAGAAGCAGGTAATTACCGCCTGATTCTTGATACAGAAACACTTACTCTTAAAGTGGAATGGTTGGTAGAATAGTTAGGTTAATGTTGGTATCTCTTGCGTCAGCATTGCTTTTTGTCAATGCTGATGCTCGGGATAGCAAATACACACGTAAGAACGTGGCTCCGCAATATTGGATTGCTTACGAATATTGTTATGATCTAAACCGTCCCATGACAGAACTTCGCTGGCAAAATAATATTGACTGGATGGCAGAGACATTTTTAGATTGGGGATACGATATGGTGTCCAACGACGGTTGGATTGAAGCGGCTCAGACCATCAACGAAAATGGATATATTACAAAATACAACAGCGGCTGGGAACACGGGTTTGCCTATTGGAATGAATATATCAAAAACAAAGGCATGAAAGTGGGAGTATATTACAATCCTTTATGGATGACCTCCGCTGCCTATGATGCTGATTGCCCCGTTTTGGGAACTGCTACTACGGCTCGTCGTATTGCCGGACAATATTCTTTTAACGGACAACTGCACTGGGTAGATGTAGATAAACCCGGCGCTGAAGAATGGGTAAAGGGGTACGTGCGGTATTTTATGGACCTGGGAGTGTCATTTCTACGGGTGGATTTTTTGGAAAACTACGAAAACCACTATGGAACAGAACGATATGAAAAAGCCCTGCGATGGATAGCTGAAGAGGCCGGTGATGATCTTTTTATATCCCTGGTTATGCCCAATTCATTCAATCAGGCAGCCACGGAAATACCATATGGGGATATGTTTCGCATTAGTGATGACTGTTTTGCCGGAGATTGGGACTTTGTAAGTGACCGCAGACGCGGACAGGTAAAAAAGAATTGGCCCATGTATGCCAATGTTTTTGATGGTTTTATTGCTTTTTCAGAAGTGTCCGGTCCGGGAAAAATCATGATGGATGGCGACTTTATGCGATTGAACAAACTGGCCGACAATGCAGAACGGCAATTCCTTTTCTCTCTTATGATCATGGCCGGATCTCCACTTGCCATAGCAGATCAGTATGATACCGCCACAGATGATGTGGAGGAAATCTATAAGAATGAAGAATTGCTACATTTGCACAAAAATGGCTTTTATGCCAAACCGCTTAGTACTGACATTCATGATTATGAGAACAGTTCCCGTTGGGTAGGCAGACTTCCAGACGGAGACTATATTGTGGGTCTTTTCAACCGTGAAGATGAGCCATTGCAATACGGGATTGACTTTGTCACTGAATTGGGAATTGCTACAGGCAGAGCTGAGAATGTACGGGATCTTTGGACCCATACCGAATTGGGTAGTATGAAAAACAAATATGAAACAACGTTGGAACCTCACCACTGCAGGATTATCAGGATCAGCCCCCAAAAGGCGTTCAAAAAATCTCCGTGCTTTGGGTGTTCCAGCAGGCAAGACGAATAATTATGATACGATTTTCTTCACTTATTACGGCTTTAATTTTGGTGGTTGGCTGCCAGTCGCGTATAAATACCCAAAATGTTATTTTATTACAATCTCCTGATGAAATGCTGACGGCAATGTTTATGTTGTCAGATAAAGGAGAACCGATGTATGCCCTGAAATATTCAGATAACTATATCATACTTCCAAGTGCGCTTGGTTTTGAACTTCGCGGCAACATCAAGGCAACTGAATTGCATTTTGGAAAGACCGTTAGCAAGACAGACTCAAAGCCAAGCAGGTACTTTAACGATCGCTTTAAAATAGTCAATATTTACAGGGATTCCTTTGACCAGACATGGAATCCTGTATGGGGTGAAGAATCTGAGATCACGAATCATTATAATGAACTGCTTGTTGATTTGGTCCATAGCGAGACTTCCGAAAGAATGTCCATCAGGTTCAGATTGTACAACGACGGGGTGGGATTCCGTTATGAATTCCCGGGCAACCAGAATTTGAATTATTTTGTTATAAAAGAAGAGCTTACAGAATTTGCACTGGCCGATGATTATTTTGCCTGGTGGTTGCCGGGTGATTACGACACCCAGGAATATGAATATGTGGAAAGCCGCATATCCCAGGTTCCCAAACATTTCCAAAATGCCATATCTGGGAATTCCTCCCAGACGCCTTTTTCAATAAACGGTGTCCAGACCTCTCTCTTGATGAAAACCGATTCAGGATTGTATGTCAATATCCACGAGGCGGCCCTTGTTGACTATCCCTGCATGCACCTGCTTGTCAATCCGCGGAAAAAGGTCCTGGTTTCGCACCTCACCCCCGATGCGCAAGGGTGGAAGGGCTATATGCAAACGCCATGCAACACCCCCTGGCGCACAGTCCAGGTAACCCCCTCGGCGGAAACGATGCTGGCCAGCCGGTTGATCCTAAACCTGAATGAACCTTGTGCTTATGATGATGTGTCCTGGATCCATCCGGTAAAATATATGGGGGTATGGTGGGAAATGATTTCTGGCGCCGGAAGCTGGGCCTACACCTCGGACTATCCCTCCGTAAAACTCGGCAAGATTGATTACGCGCAAGCGGAGCCAAACGGCCGGCATAGCGCAAATAACGAGAATGTCAGAAAATACATCGATTTTGCTTCAACAAACGGATTTGACGCTTTGCTGGTAGAGGGTTGGAACATAGGATGGGAAGATTGGGCCGATTGTTCCAAAGATTATGTTTTTGACTTTCAAACCCCTTATCCCGATTTTGACTTAGAAGCATTGAATGAATACGCTCGTACCAAGGGAATAAAATTGATGATGCATCACGAAACTTCCTCTTCTGTACGTAACTACGAAAGGCATATGGAAGACGCGTATACGTTGATGAACAAGTACGGATACGATGCTGTAAAATCCGGTTATGTGGGTGACATACTGCCGCGGGGAGAACATCATTACGGACAGTGGATGGTCAATCATTATCTCTATGCTGTGACCGAGGCGGCCCGGAATCGTATTATGGTCAATGCCCACGAAGCAGTACGTCCTACCGGTTTGTGCCGCACCTATCCCAACCTGATCGGCAATGAATCGGCCAGAGGAAATGAGTACCAGGCTTTTGGCGGGACTCAGCCCAACCACGTGACCATTCTTCCTTTTACCCGGTTAAACGGAGGCCCCATGGACTTTACGCCGGGGATATTCCAAATGGATTTGAGTACTTTTACGAATAACACCTCAAAAGTAAATGCCACAATAGCCAATCAACTTGGTCTGTACGTCACCATGTATTCGCCGCTTCAAATGGCAGCAGATCTTCCACGGCATTATGCGCAATTCATGGATGCTTTCCAATTCATAAAAGACGTAGCTCTTGACTGGTCAGAAAGCCGCTACCTTCAAGCCGAACCCGGTGACTACGTGGTTATAGCGCGGAAAGCCAAAAACAGCGGTCAGTGGTTTTTGGGCGGGGTGACCGATGAGCAGCAAAGGACATTTGATCTGGCACTTGATTTTCTGGAGCCTGATTGCAACTATGAAGCTACCATTTACAGAGATGCGCCTGATGCTAATTACCGTACCAACCCTCAGGCTTATGAAATCGTTAAGCAAACGGTCAACCGGGATAACATTATTTCCATTACGGCAGCTCCCGGAGGCGGATTTGCAATTTCTTTTGATGCGCTGAATTGATCATCAAAAGGGTACGACGTACACATTGTTCGTTTGCCTCATTATCAGCTAGTTGCGAAATTCATACCCCGGGGCACGATTTTCTTAACTCTTTGAATATCAGCCAAACGAACAATGTGTACGTTGTACCCTAGTTCGGATCTTTGCCAATTTCCTATCTTTGCCCCATGGAATGGATCTTCTCCCTGGAAAATATAGAGGAAGCGGCCGGGGCGCTTTTACAACATATCGGTTCTACGGGTGTGATCGCCTTTTACGGGCAGATGGGAGCAGGTAAAACCACCTTCATCAAGGCTTTATGCCAGGTCCTGGGAACAGGCGACCAGGTGAACAGCCCCACCTTCACCCTTGTAAACGAATACCTTTCTGCGGAAGGGATCCCCATCTATCACTTTGATTTTTACCGTATCAAAAACCTTCAGGAAGCCGTGGACATAGGCTGTGAAGAGTATTTTGAAACTCCCGGAACCCTTTCTTTAATTGAATGGCCCGAGTTGATTACCCCCTTGCTTCCTCCGGAAGCCTGGCAGGCCACCCTGGAAGTTCTTCCCTCCGGGGAACGTAAGCTGACTTTGAGCCGAGGGTGAGCATGCAAAGAAACGGAAGCGGGCCAACTGCAGTAACAGACTGTAGGGCATGCATTTTTTAGATGGCATAAATGCTCAATAATTATTTGCAGAAAACAACTATGTGTTATTTTCAGAAACGAAGAACCACCAGATTTCTGTTTTTGTTATATTGGTCATTTCTGGTTACGCCGTTCGCAGCTGGAGTCCTAACGGGGATAATATGGCCATATTTTTTGACTACCCTATTGATATCCTAAGATTATTAAAAAGTACGTGTATCTTGCAATGAATGAGATAGAAAAAAAGTGGACGATGCTTGCAAAAAACGGAACTTGTCTTTCCCTAAAAAAATTAAGAGGACAGTAAGCGGCTGTAATTATGAGAACTCAAATATCATGTACAAAAAGCCTGAACAACGCCTATTTGACATGATGACTAGTCGTGCAAAATATTTTTATTCTCATATTAATAAACTAATAAATGATAAGGGGTTCAAATCTCCAGATATTCCAACTGCCACCACGATTGGAGCGAAAATATATATATTTTTCATCATAGCTCCACATAGGACAATCATCCCATGAACCGTTGGTAGTAAGCTGGGTTTTATCAGTTACATCTGCTCGCATCATCCATATATCATAATTGTTATACCCACGTAAATCCTTACCTTCATCAGATGAAAAAACTATCCAGTCTCCGTAAGGTGACCATTTTGCATCTTTAATATCATATGTCGAATTCTGAGTGAGTTGGGTGGGGCTTGTTCCGTCTATTTTCATGGTCCAGATTTGTCTTGGATGAAATATTCCTCTATCTCCTCTATCAATAATTGACTTTTTATCTTCTCGTAAAAAAAGGATCTGTTCCCCGTCAGGAGAAATTTGAGGATCTTGCCCTTCTCTTAATTGAGTTGGCAAACTTCCTATATCACAAACAGTCCATATCTGCGGATCGTTTGCTGTAGGAAGATTTGAGGTATATGCAACAATCTCACCTTGGGGAGAAACACAGGGACTATAGTCTTCAGCCTGAGTGCTAGTTATACTTGTAATCCCTCCACCTCCTTGAGAGTTGATTTTGTATAAGTGTGGATTACTTGAGATTCTGTTTGAAGAAAAATATATAAATTTTGCATCTGGTGAAAAAGATGGAAACAAATCTAATTTATTACCGAAAGTTATGCGAGTTCTTGCTTGTGCTCCGACAGTCTGTTTCCATAAATTACTATGCAGAGTCCCAGTTTCATCTTGAGTATAAATCCAATAAACAAGAACATCACTAGAAGGAGATATAATAGGTTCACCAATTTGTAATAATAAATCTTCATTGAGAGTTATTCTTTGTACACTTTTTACTGTAGGTGATCTCTCAATAGTTTCAAGATAAGCAAGAGACTTTGTTATCACTTTATTGAGTTTTATGCCAGAACTACTCGAAATTGGTTCAAAAGAAACGAGTTCAATAGTTACTACTTCCCTGGCTTTTAAGTCAACAATAAATGATTTATACGTCTTGAGTTTATCTTCACCTCGATTATAGCGTGTTGTTATAAGGGTGTCAATATATCCTTCTTTTGTCAATCTAATATTTGCAGCTACTTTCCCTTTACTAAAAGTAATTGTATCATTTAGAGGTGTAGAGCCACTTAATCGATTGTCAACATATACGATAGCATCAGAAGGGTTGGTGGTAATGCTTATGTATTGCAATGGGGAACAACCGAACAGAAAAACAGCTAATAACAGCAGTATAATTGACTTTTTCATTGTTGTATGATTTTAATTAAAATTATATTTATAACAAAGTATGTCATTAATTATGCTTCAGTTCGCATTCGGGTATTTTACAGTATGTAATGACAGGAAGCCGGTAGTTCTTTATTATGGGATGTGTTTTTAATAAAAAGTTCACGCGATTGGTTTGCCACTTTTCTTTGAGGGAATGCATAAGTATCATCCAGGTTTTGATTAACCCATAAGGCAAAACAGGTAGATGAGAAAAGCATGTCCTGTACCTTCTGCCTGATTATCCCGGTAAGAAAAGCCGTAGACATTTTTTGTGTTGTCTAAATATAAGCAATTATATGGATAAAATACAAATTATTAAATTATTAGTCAATATGTTTTTAATTTCGGTAACATATAAATTCACATCATTTTGTCTGTTTATAGAGCACCAGGGTGTCTGTTGTTCTCTGATCCTTTTTATCATCTGGCTGGTTTGCGTGAAGCTGCAGAGGCGGAATTGTTTTATCTCAATCTTTTTTGACCCAATACTCCCAACTGCAATAAACCAAATAGTCTAATAATCTAGTCCCTAAGACAACGTACAGAATTCGCGTCGTCCTTGCTGGCGTTGGCCGCGCTGTAGACGTAGCTGTTTTGGTAGTACAGCCATCGGTACCAGACGTCATCCGTACCGTACTCTGTAGAACACCACCACCAACCGAGATTGCCAAGGTTGGTGAACGCGCCATAGCTGCCACGGAAGCCTCCCGGAAGAGCTGTAAAACCGGATTTGTTCCTGTATGCGGGATAATCTGTATTGCCCACAGTTCCTGTTCCGGAATAATAGTCCCAGCCGCTTGCACTCGCCAAAGATTTAGCAATTTTGTTTCTGCCCCCACCGGTGGTCCCATCGTAATTATGCCCATTGTCAGCCAGGTAATTTTCCAACTGATTCCACTCTGCATTACTGGGCAGGTGCCAACCGGCGGGGCAGGCCGTCATTGCTGCAGGCCAGTTGTAAAGTACTCCGTAGGTTTGGTAGTTGTCAGTGGTTTTGGCTGCTTCAACATCTGTACCGTCATAGTCGTAAACATAGTAATATGGTACTGTATAAGAACCTGTTTCCCGACCTACTACACTAGGAAGATATGCCAGATTTTCTGCCATCCATACCTGTTCTCCAATGGTAACCGTTTTGTAAACATTTCCATCCCTGCTATCGGTAAAGGTATCGCTCTCGCTCCCTTCCTTTATAAATGTTGCCCAAACTATATCATCATCTTCGTCTACAAAACCAAGTTTGAATGAAGTTGGAGATATTATCTCTATATAATACGATTCTTCGGATAATTCATCATCTATCTCAAGAAACATAGATATCATTTCACCATTTTTCCAGACATAATAATTGATTTCAAAAGAGTCTTCATCACCATCAATCATTTCTATTCTGCCATGAGATGTTAACTTTAACTGTATTCCTTCTTCAACATATTCTTCTATTACCTCGGGTGGGTCATTTGGAACAAAGGTTAAACTTCCCGAATCTTCATCACCTTCTACAAAAAAAACACCGTCTAATACATCCAGTACATTTTCCTGGGCTTCTGTTAAGCCATATGGATTTGTTACTTTTGTAAAAGTAATCCACCCTGTCTCATCATCTTCTAAAGAATATATTTTAAATCCACTGGAGGAGACATCATCCAGTGAAAAATTCATTCTAATGTATCCTTCTTCTTGTGGGTTCTTTAAATATAAAATCATGCTTTCTCCATCTTCCTGTATTTGAAAATAGAATTCTACATATATAGTAATCCACTCATATACAAAAATATCAGACATCTGCCCTTTTCCATGAACTGTTACAGTTTCTTGACCTTGCTCTCCAAAATCCAGAAGTCTTTGAACAGGGGAATCATACTTCTCTGTAAAAGAAATGCGAGATAGTATATCACCGTCACCCTCATAAGTGCCACTTAAAGCTTCCAGAACTGCACGCTGTGCCACCGTATATCCATCTGTAGCCGGGTATAAAAGGTTTACGATGCTTAAATCATCCTCAGACATACGTATACGTTGAGCATTGAATGTCTTACCATTTTTCTTGACTATTGTAGGTTGGTTGTTCTTCGAAAATGCGTATGAAGAATAAAGCATTATCGACCCAAAATCGAATCCGCTTGTGTTAGGATAAGATGAGGTGAATTCTTCGAAATTATGCAGGGTGCCAGACGTAATGTTTTCTTCTACTATGGTTATGTATTGATCCCGTCCAGCTTTGCTGTGCTCGTGCAACAGTCCTATGGCATGACCTATCTCATGGATTACTGTACCCTTGGTACCCCAATCTGCCAGTCGTATGGGTTGTTTACCCCCTATCATACCCAAAAATGATGAACATCCGTTTGCATCATATATGAAATCAATATAATTAGCCTGATTAGTTCTTTCTACAAAATTCAAATTCGTATACGTGTGGTAATAATCTATAGCCTGGGTTACTCTTTCGGGGTTTGGCAAGTTTGTGTTAATGGTATAATAAACAGTGTTTTCAGGCCACAGATCACCTTCTGCATACGCAGCTCCTCTTGTAGAGGGTTGCAACAATATGTCTCCCTGAAAGATGTATTCGTCGTTGATCTTTTCACACGTTATTGTTGTCCCGTTTAAGGTTAACTGAACAATGTCCCCAGTATTGTCTGGATAAGCCTGTTCTGTATATAATAGGGGCTCATCATCATAATTATAGACCAGGTTGTCATTAGGAGTACAACCAATCAATAATGCCATAAACATTATCGCTGATGTTTTATAAATTGTCTTCATCTTATTGTTTTTAAGTATAGTATTTATTCTAAATTATTTATTACCGCAGGCTACGCCAATAATATTAAATGTGTAACAGCTAGACTTAACTAATAAATTGATATAGTAGGCTCTAAGTATTACTCCCTAACACAACGAACAGATAATCCGTTTTTCTTATTGTTGTTGTACCTGCCTACGCCGCTGTTATTGTAGTTCAGATTCCGGTACCAGGCGTTATCTGTATTTGACTCCGTAGAACTCCACCAAAAACCGTAGTATTTTATGCTGTGCACTCCATAAGCAAATTTATATATACCACCCGCCAACCCCGTAAAGGTGCTTTCGTTGGTAGCTCCAGTATTTGGGCTTGCCCAATGAGTTGTTCCAGTTTCTTTCATTTTTCCTCCAGCTGTGGTTGATCCTCCCAGATGATTAAGCAGTTGTTCCCATTCAGCATCACTGGGTAAATGCCAACCTTCTGGACATGCTATTTTTGCAGCAGCCCAATTGTACAATACTCCATAATTCTGGTAACTAGCTGTTGTTTTCGCATAATCAACGTCTCTGCCACTATAGTTGTAAACATAATATTTAAGCTCTGTTTCTGTGGCTGATGGACCAGCCATAGAAAAATTAGCAGATGGTGGCGCAAACTCACCAGAACCCCCTCCTTTTGGAGCCGGACTGACCGCAGGTAAATACGCGAGATTTTCGGCCATCCATACCTGTTCGCCTATTGTAACCGTTTTGTAAACATTTCCATCCCTGCTATCAGTAAAGGTGTCGCCTGTTGGTTCCTGATTCGTTTTGAATGATATCTGGTCTTCATCATAAGCAGTTCCTTCAGAATTAGTGGCATATGCTCTCACGTAGTATATAGTATTGGGAGAAAGTCCAGTCATATTACTGGTGTACGTACCCGAGCCTTTTCCATCTGTAGTCTTTGAATTCGCTGTGGTCGGATTCTGTGATGTGCTCCAGCAAACACCACGGGTGGTAACTCCTTTCCACCCTTCATATGTCACCTCACAGTCTATGTCAGCAGTTGACCCTGTGATATTATAAATGGAGGATATTTCGACAGAGGGTAATAACTTATAACCTTCTGGTGGAACTATGTAAAAAGGATCTTCGCCTCTTTGATGCGTATCGAACATATCAGGTGAAATTGAAGGAAGCAAATGAAAAGAAGCCCAATATGCAAATCTGGCTATTGGATATTTTGCGTTTTTAGTTTTCTCCGAAGCTTCGGTAAAGCTTAGTACGTCTGTAAAATTCTCAACCATTATTTTACTCATTTTATTTGACAGGCCAATATTTATAATGACGTCAAATCCATTATAACCCCTAGCCCCCAAGTCTAGAAATGCTTTAGAGAAGGACTGCACACCCTCATCATAATATGCTCCTTCACACGAGACGGTGAAAACCCATGTATCTTTAAAACTTTTTGTTGTTGTAGCCCTCAACCATTGAGGGGTTATTTGAAACGTCTTTGTTTTACTACCTGTAATTAAATGTTGTATTTCTGCAGACGGCAAATTATGATGCCCTGCTATGGATGATGTACCTGTCGTTATCGTTGTAGTGAGCTCTCCTTCATGTATTCCACCGGTGAATTCTCCCACAGCTCCATGAGAATCAATTATTACAATATCATATTTACATAGAAAATCACCTCTGAATCTTTCTATAGTAGCCCGTTCGTTAAGAAACGAATCTACTTGATAACCAGCTTCTTCCAGCTTTGTTGACATATAATCCAAATCATTCTTAAAATCCTTTTGGAATGGTGCTAAGATTAATGCTCTTCCATTTCCTTTTGGCATTACTATATTAATATTTGTTTGTTTAGTTCTTGATGTTTGATCATACATTGCACTTTCACTTTCACTTTCTTCAACATACCACCTATCGTCTGCTTTATCAAATAGTGAAACCAAGGATGTTAAGCCACCTTCAAGCGCAACAACAATGGCACTGTTGGTTGCGTTAGGCTTCGCTGAAATAACACCATCAATCTGACTTATTTGTTCGGCAATTTGCACAGGGTTAAGCAGGGTTTCTTCATCAATAGCATTCTGAATGGCATCTTGAACAATTAAGTTGCTGGCAGATGTTATAGCTTCTATTTCTGCTGTAGGCAAACCATCTTCAATTGCATCCTGGCCACATCCGAACAGGGCAATACTCATAATTAGCAGTAAAACAGTCTTTTTCATTATGTAATGTTTTAGTTTTAATCTATTTTATATTACCAGCATGGTCGTTATATATATGGCACTTGTAACCGGAATAAATTAAAACCCACAAAGGAGTTTTAATCCTAATTACATCAGAAAATACACAACCGAAACATAGGTGTTGAAGAACCTGTAAGGCAAAACGGGTAGAAAAGAAAACAGACCCTGTACCTTTTATTTGACTAACCCAGTGTTTAAAGTCGTATACATTATTTGGCAGGACTACCCAAATATAATCTATAAATCAGACCCTTACCTTCGATTCTTGTTGTTGGTAGCTATGACTTTGATTTCGGTCGGGTTGGGTTTGATTTTGGTAAATTCGGAGCCTCAGATAACTATAACAGGCAGAATTTGAAAAAAATTACTCTGTAATAATTATCAAAACTTCAAGCTTGAATTATTGTTGCCATATATATTGTGATATCTCACAACTTGCATAATTGTAAGATTTGACTTGGGAGCTCCTCTCCGAATCTATAAAAAAGACTGTATAAAACTGTGCGAAATTATAAAACCATCAGGTAAACAAGAATGCGAAGAAGGATATATAACCCGGAGTAACTAAGAAAAAGTAAAAAATAAAGACCATGAACAAGATCACAAAAAAGGGGAATCGCAAAAAACGAATCCCTTGAAAATAAACTTACTGTAAGACCGTATTACCCTATCTCCCCAACCCAAACCGCTCCGAATTCCTTTTCCAGAAGATCCCGGGTGTCCGGGTGGGCGGCAATAAGCAGGCCGCCGCTGGTTTGGGGGTCGCAGAGCCGGAGTTTTACCGGGTCGGGCAGGGTGCCGCCTTCCGGGACCCCTACAATTACGGTGTTGTCTGCGGCTGAAAAGGCCAGGCGGTGTCCGTAGCTGGCAAAATTACGGTGGGTGCCTCCGGGGATGCAGTCCAGGTCAATGTATTTGTCAATGCCGGGGATCAGGGGTACGTCATCCACCCGGATACGGGCGGTATAGCCGGAGCCTTCTACCATTTCCAGGCAGTGGCCCAGCAGACCAAAACCAGTAACATCGGTCAGGGCATGTACACCGGGCAGCAGTGCCAGCCGGGGACCTTCTGTATTCAACCGGGTCATCAGTTCCAGAGCCCTGTTTACATGTTCTTGTTGAGCGACTCCTTTTTTTACGGCAGTTCCTACTACCCCTATGCCCAGGGGTTTGGTGAGGAACAATAGATCCCCTTTTTGTATGGTGTTGTTCTTTTTTACAAGTGCGGCAACCATGATTCCCGTAACGGCCAGCCCGAAAACCGGTTCTGATATGCTGATGCTGTGTCCTCCGGCCAACGGGATTCCGGCGGCGGTACAAACGGCCCGGGCCCCTTCCAGGACTTTCCCGGCTACGCTAGCCGGCAGCTTGTCCAGCGGCCAGCCCAGGATGGCAATGGCCATCAACGGATTTCCGCCCATGGCGTATACATCGGACAGGGCGTTGGTGGCGGCAATACGGCCAAAATCGTACGGGTCGTCCACAATGGGTGTAAAGAAATCGGTGGTGCTGATGACGGCTTTCCCGCCGCCAATCTCGTAAACGGCCGCGTCGTCGCAGGATTCGTTGCCCACCAGCAGCTGCGGGAACTCACTTATGCCTGGCCCCTGCGTCCGCGCAGTAGAGGAAAGGCTTTCCTGAATGATTTCCCGCAGCTGTGCGGGGGAGATTTTGCAGCCGCATCCCGCTCCCGGGCTAAATTGTGTTAAACGTACCGATTCCATAGTTCTTTTTTCTTATTTCCAATTGGTAAGTATAAGCTTTGTCGTAATAGGCCAGGCAGATTTCAAGGGCTGTCCGGATATTTCCGCAATGGCATGCTTCAACCGCTTTTTGGCATTGATCATACCCCAGCCTTTTTTGAATTTTCAGAATGGTGTTTTCCAACAGGCGGGGATCAAAACCTCCATATTCCCGCATCAGGCGTTCCACCCGTTCTTCCAGGGGAGTGTCCAGCAAGTAGAAACGGGACTGTTGCATTTTTTCCCACAGACCCGCCGGAAGGCTGCACCGGCCCACATTGCGGCTTTCGTCTTCCAGCCACACGGGCCGAGTGGGGTCCATGCGGGAAAATGCGTCGTAGAGCAGATTCTGGAAATGTTCGGTGGAAGGCTGAGGCGGAAGCCCCAAATTGCCGAATGCTGAGCCTTTGTGCCCGGCCAGCCCTTCCAGGTCAATCACTTGTTCCCCGGCGGCGGCCATTTGAAGCAATCGCTCCGTCTTTCCGCTGCCTGTCAACCCGCCCAGCACATTCAGGGAATGGGGCAGGTTTTCAAAAAAGCCGAGTAGGTGGTTGCGGTAGGCTTTGTAGCCGTTTTCCAAGGTATAGCAACGGATGCCCACCTTTTCCATGAGCCAGGCCACCGAGGCGGAGCGCATCCCGCCGCGCCAGCAATACAGCAGCAGAGAACCGCCGGACGCAGTTGCAGAACCTCCGGCAGCACCAGCAGCTCCGGAACCCGCAGCAGATCCTTCGGTGGCAGCAGCAGGCCCGCCGGCACCAGTTCCGCCCGCAATTTCAAGGCCGCGGCGGGCCATGGCTTCCAGGCGGGGGCCGGTTAGCTCCAGGCCTTTGAGCACGGCGGCGGTGCGTCCTTTTTGCACGTACAGGGTCCCCACCTCTGCCCGTTCCCTGTCGTTAAAAAGGGGAAAAAGAAACGCCCCCGGCATATGCGCTTTTTCATATTCCGCGGGCGTTCTCACATCGGCAACCGGTATGGTGCGCGATTTTTCTAAAAATTCTTCAACAGAAATCGGTTCCGTCATACCGCAAAGGTATGAAAAAACCGGGTTACTTTTTGCGCTCTATCAGGTAGGCAACAAACAGTCCCAGGCCACCGAAAAGCAGCGGGCTGGCCAACATCAAAAATCCGTTGATCCCGTCATGCATGGAACCAAATCCTGTTCCGGGATACCAGGCAGTAAGTCCCAGCCAGACTACCAGCAGTCCAATTCCCAAACCAATCAGCAAACAGGCAGGCCTGAGGATCCCGCGGGGATCTTTTTTTAGACTGACTTCCCAGTTGGGATTGATTTCTTTAAAGGCAGCCAGTGAATCCGGGCTCATGGAAGCCAGGGTTTCCAGAAAACGTGTTCTTTCTTTTTTTGTTGCACTGCGATCCCAGATCGCATAGACAAAATAAAATACAGATGCAACAATCAATACAGCAGTTAAATCCATTTTTTTTCTAATTTAGCGTTCAACATTTATAAACTTCATCTCTTTGACGTAACATTCCTTTTTCGGTTACACCCATTGTAACTTTTTTTCCGTGTTTGCGTCAAAAAGACAAAGCAGGCCGGCGGTTTGACACAGGATATACCTTACATACAAAAGACCCTGAGCGGAGATGCTCGTGCCTACGGTGCTTTGGTGGATAAATACCAAAGCCTGGTTTTTGTTTTAGTAAGGGGTATCTGCAAAACCACGGTAGATGCGCAGGAAGTGACACAGGATGTGTTTTTGAAAGCTTACGAGCAATTGCATACGTTTAAAGGAACGGCTTCTTTCAGGACATGGCTTTATCGGATTGCATACAACACGGCAATAAGCCATATAAGAAAAACAAAGAGCCGCGGAAAAGCCGGAGACGCATACATGCAAGAGGTAATGCACACCGGGAGCCCACTGGAGGAAGAGCGCGATACGGAACGCGAAGCACAATACGAAATACTCAGGCAATTGGTGGATGAATTGCCGGCTGCCGACCGAATGCTTATAGAGTTGTATTATTATAAAGAAATGAAAATGGACGAAGTGGCTTATATCTGCGGTTTGACGCAATCCAATGCCAAAGTGCGCATCTTCAGGATTCGTCAGAAATTACAGGAGGCCATGACAATATAAAAAGAATGAACATGGATACATTAAGGGATTTCTTTGAAGACAAACGCCGGGAAACGGAACAGGAAGCAGTCCTGATTCCGCCTATGGGAGCGCAACTGGCTGCCATGATAGAAACCCGGCAGACAGCCCGTCGCAAACGCATGATTTATTTATGGATTGCGGGCGGCTTGGCATTTGTTCTTGCCGCAGCAGGTGCCGGTCTGTATTTCCGCACTTATGTAGGCTCGTTTTTCTCCCGCCTGGGAGAAAGTTTCGCCAGCCTGGGAGAAATTTTTGCCCGGGTTACGGAAAACATAGCGGATTCTCTGAGAAGCATTGGCATTTCACTGGCAACCACTGTATCGGGCGCACGGGAAACAGCTTCAAGTGGCATTATAGAAAAGGCCACTACGGAAATCTCCGCGTGGCCCGTTCAGGTATGGTATGTGGTTTTACTGGCGGCCGGAGTTGCCCTGCTCCTGGGAGTGGACTCCCTGG
>Ga0209607_1002091_pt1 | contig 16211 bp, 10 predicted proteins | sample AD_UKC117_MetaG_FD_184413 | JGI IMG/M metagenome (GOLD analysis project Ga0209607, IMG submission 184413) | Active sludge microbial communities of municipal wastewater-treating anaerobic digesters from Hong Kong - AD_UKC117_MetaG (SPAdes)... | ecosystem: Engineered > Bioreactor > Anaerobic >... | reverse complement strand
GAAAAAAACCAGCTGGGCCTGCTGCGGGGAAAAGCGGATTTCCAGCCAACCATGTGTTTGGTTCGCGTACCACTGCGACGCCGATGAAATCACCTGCGGGTCCTTCTCCAGCACCCCGCCAAACGTTCCTACCAGGGCGTACGTGATACCCTGTTTTTCCAGCAATTCCATCTGGTGGTTGTGCCCGGATACCACGATATCCACGCCCCCCTGCTCGAACACCGGAACCAGTTTCTCGATGTTTTCCCGGTGATCGTACCAATGGATGTTCCCGATAGCAATCCCCGAAGCGTAGTAGAAGCAATGGGACACCACCACGGTCCAGTCCTCTTCCGGGATAGAACCAAGTTGGGCTTGCAACCAGTCCATCTGTGCCCGGGAGAAATCCTCCATGCCCCACAGGTTGCTCAGCAACAGGAAGTGCACGGGCCCCACGTCCACGCGGCGGTACATGTCCTTGCGCGAGGGGTTGGTCAACGGGGAGAAGTAGTCCAGGTAGTTCAAATATCCTCCGAATGCCACGTCGTGGTTGCCCGGAGCGCTCATCAAGGGAACCTGCACGAAGCTTCCAGAGCGTTGTAGCGGTGCAAGCACGTCCAATGCTTGCTGCCACTCATCATCCGAAAAGCCCATTTCCACCAGGTCTCCGAGGGAACACACCAGGTCCAACCGGTTTTCCGATCCCGGGTCGGCAGCCCTCGTAAGCCAGTTGTTCCAAATTCCGCTCGTATCCTCGGGGGAATTGCTCCCTGCCCCGAAATGCGCATCCGAGGAGAAGGCCACGTTCAGGGTTTGGGTGGAACCCCGTGATATGTCGGGGGGCGTTCGAAAGAGAACGGGGCTTTCGTTCCCCAGGCGGTAGGAATACGTTGTGAACGGTTCCAGTTCCGGGAAGGCGAAGCGATGTACCCGGGTCTTTGCGGCATCGCCCAACGTTTGTGCGCCCGATGATCCCTCCAAAGAGACCGAAAGCTGGCTCTTTTCCTTGCTCCAAAGCGACAACACCAGTTGGGTTTCTCCAGGTTGGCCAGCAGGAGTCGCCGCCAGCAGTAGTGGCCCCTTGTCGCCTTCCCGGATCAGGGGCTGTACCGCAAGGAAACCCAGCACCCCCAAGCTGACCACGAGTGTCAACACGGAAAGCCCCCGCTCCAACCAGCGCACCAAGCCGAAAATCCCTTTCCATCGGCGCAACAGCAACCAACGAATTCCCAAAATCACCGGTGCCCAAAACCCCAGCGAAAGAACCAGCACCGTCACCATGCGGAAGTAGGCATCCCATTTCACCATTCCCCAGGTACCGGGAATGGAAAAAACCCAAATGGCAAAAGCCAGCGAAACCAACGGGTTCACAACCATCAGGATGATCCAAAACAGTGCACGCTTTTTCTTCACGACAACCCCTCCCCAAAATCGACAACCGGAAACTGATTATAGCACGGAACGTTCTGTTGAGGGGGCCAGAGAAACAAAAAGCCTCCCAAGGTTCTGGGAGGCCAAAGGGGTGATTTTGCGTGAAACAACTGGTTAGTTGCCGCTTAAGATCTGCTGGTATTGCTGCAGGGAAATGTACTGGGGAGTGTAGTTCAAACCGTACTTGGTTGCCTGGCGGTAGAAGGATCGCATGTGGTTCTCGGAACCACGTACCAGGTTGCCGTACACCGTCTGGATGTCGGGGTTACTCGTGGCTGCAAGGGCTTCGTCGAGGTCCTTGATATCCAGGTCTTCGATGGTCATTCCCACCCAAACCGCGTCGGTGATGGATTGCAGCCCGCGTTGCACCAGGGTATCGTACAACTCGGCCAATTCGGGATTGGAAAAAACGCCCGGGGTTTCGTCGGTCACGGAGTCTTGCAGTCCGTACACGTCGATGAGTTCGATTTTCACCGAATCCATGTGGCGTTGCTCGCTCTGCGCGATGCTGTAGAAAGTGCGCAGTCCCCAGCGTTCGTACATTGCAAGGTACACGTCACGTGCCAACTTCTCTTCCTCGCGCATCCACAGGATCGATTCGCTTTCCTCCGGGGTGAGGGTGGCCGCGAAAAGGCCTCCAAACATCATGGCTACCAGTATCAAAACGATCAAGCTTTTTTTCATTTGTCTCTCTCCTTTCGGGATGTGGTTTTCATCCCGATCATACAACCGGTTCCTTAATGCCAGCTTGGAGTTCGGAGAGAGTTTAGTCCAGTTCGATGCGATCCAGGAAGAAGTTCCCCAGGAAAACGAAGATCGCGGCTGCGACGAAAACGGGAAGGAAACCCAGCACGGTGATGAGCGGGCCAAGGAGCAGCGGGAACAACGCGGTGACCAGGTTGAGCGCGCCGGAAATGCCGGTGAACAGCGCACGGTTGTCGGATTCGGTGATTTCGATCAGTAGCCATTCGAAGCTCATCTTTCGCGCGCTCAGCGTTAACCCGGAAAAAAGGAAGAGCAGGGAAAAAAGCAGCGGGGTGGTATGGGAAAGCAAGAGTGCCAGCAGGGGGAGCACACCGCCGATGCGTACGCACAACTTCAACAGGTTCTTAAGCCCCCGCCTCTGCAAGAAAAAGTTCCAGAAAAACCCCGCACCCAGCATCCCGACCATCTGGAAGAGAAGGAAATTTCCCACGTCTTCTCCACGTAATCCAAAGCTTGTGCGGGCAAGCAAAACGTAGAACGGGATCAGGATCAGCCCGAACCCCGTGCTGTTGGTGAACAGAATGTAGTTGCGAAGGTTGGAACACCGCTTGAGGGTTGACGGGATTTGCTTCAAGATGGAAAGGAAGCGTTGGTGTGCAATGTTTTCCACGCGTTTCTCGGATACTGCAAGGAAACCTACAGATGCAATGGCCAGAGAAGTTGCCGCGATGAAAAACATCCAGGAATAGTTGGAAGGGTACTCCACGTTGCCCACGATGGTTCGGGCAATCACTCCCCCCAGCAACGAAAGGACACTACCCGCGATCTGGCGGAACACCATGAAACGCTTGCGGTCTTCCCGGAACACGGCCTTACCCAGCAGGTCCGTGTAGCTAATACCCGCGAAAGCCCCACTGAAGGAGAAAACCGACAAGATCGCGAAAACCAGGACCAGCAAGGAAGCTCCGGAAATCGAACTTCCCAGGATGAGCCCAATGGAAAACAACGCGGTCACGCGCATCCAAATCCCCAGGAGCAAGAAGGGACGTTTGCGCGGGCGCGCGTGCAATACCCCCCCAAAGAACAACTGGGCCACCAACGGGATGCCGGTGGAAATTGCCGTCACCACCCCAATGGCAAAGTTCCCTCCCCCGGCCTTGAGAATCATCGCAGGAAGAACCGTGTTGACTTCCACGAAGGCCATGGTAAAAGCAAGGAACACACCGTGCCACACGAAACCGAAAAAATTCTTCTTTCTCTCCTCCACGGGTTCCCCCTTCCGGTCAGAGTGGGGCAGGTTTTCCAAACAAGTACCCCTGCACCATGTCTCCCCCGAGATCTTCGATGACCTTCATCTGGCTGTGCGTTTCCACTCCCTCGCACACGGTTCCAAACCCGAGAGAACGTGCCATGGAAAACGTGGACTCCACGATCGCACGGCTCTTGTGGTCCACGTCCAAGACGCGGATAAATTCCCGGTCGATCTTGACGTAATCCACGGGAATACGCGTGAGGTATGACAGAGAAGAATACCCCGTACCGAAATCATCGATGGAGAAGCGGATCCCCAGGCCCTTCAACAACTTGATCTTTTCGATGGATTGCTCGGGTTGTTCCAAGAAAGTGCCCTCGGTGATCTCGAAAACCACCCGCGTGGGATCGATGTTGTTGCGGGAGATAAGGCTTTCAATTTCCCGAACGAATTTCTTTTCCAAGAACTCTGGCGCGGTGATGTTCATGCTCAGCGAAACGGATTGGCCCGCACCGGCAAAATCCTTCAATTTTTGGAAGGCCATGGAGCGAACCTTGCGGTCGATTTTTTGGAGAAGTCCTACTTTCTCCGCGAAAGGCACGAAGGAAATGGGGGGAAGGATCCCCTTCTGGGGATGGTTCCAGCGCACAAGGCACTCGTAACCGTGAATACGCCCCGTTTTTACCTTGAGGATCGGCTGGTAGTACAACACGAACGAGTCTTTCTGCAACCCTTGGTGGATTTCTCGCTTCAACTCCATCTGGTGATGCAGCGCCTCCGAAAACGCTTTCTGGAAAAAGGTGATTGGCTCTCGCCCGTTCTTGGATTCGTACATGGCAATGTCCGCGCTCTTGAAGAGATGCTCCAAGTCGTTTCCATCCACGGGGAACCTGGAGACTCCAATACTGGCACCGAGGTGTCCTTTCCACCCCTCCACAACGATTTCTTTCTCCACTTGGTCCAGCAAGAGGTAGCTGAAAGCCTTCACCTTCTCTTCTTCCACGCTGGGAAAGAGAAAAGCAAATTCATCTCCCCCAAAACGCGCCACCTCGGCGATTTCCGCGCAAAGCTTCTCCATTCGCTCCGAAAGCTTTTTCAAAACGAGATCTCCGGCACTGTGTCCCGACGTGTCGTTGATCTCTTTGAACCCATCCAGGTCCATGAACAGCAACGAGAAGGGGGTTTGCTGCCCTAAGCGGCGCGAAACGAGTTCGCTGAACTTCCTGCGATTGAACAACCCCGTGAGTGCGTCTTCGTTAGCCATTCGGAAAAGTTCTTGGGCGGCTTTTTTCCGGAAAGTAATGTCACGCACCACGCTTTGCAGGATTTCCGGTTCGCCCGTCGGCCCACGCAAAATCGAAAGGTTGATTTCCACGGGGACACGGCTTCCATCCTTGCGTACCATTGTTTTCTCGTACAACGGTGGTAGTTCGCCCCGCAACACCCGCGAAAGCGTGGAGTCAGAATCATCGATTTCTTCTGGAGCAACGAGATCCCTATAGGAAAGGGAAACGATCTCTTCGGGATCGTAGCCCAGCATTTCCCCTGCCTTCAAGTTCACCTTGATATGCTTTCCCTCGCGATCCAAAAGGAAAATGGCGTCGTTGGAATGCTCGAAAAGGTTGCGGTACCGCTGCTCGTTTTGGAGCACCCTTTCCAAGGACTTCTCCCTCTCGATGGAGCTGGCAATGATACCACTCACGGTTTGCAACAGGTTGATATCCTGCCGTGTCCAGCGTTTCTGGCCCCGCACGGAATCAAACCCCAGGAAGCCGATGGAACGATGCTCCACGGCGAGGGGGACAACCAGCAACGACTGGATGTCTTGCATCTGCAAGATCTGCTGTTCCGCGGAGGCTTCCGGGGGCATCTTCGAAACATCCAGGATGTTGATGACCTTTCCGCTTTGCACGCGTTGCACCCACCACGGAAAGACATCCAGGGGAAGCCCCTGCAAGTTCTGCTTTTCGGGAGAAATTCCCGGTGCAGCCCATTCCTGGGTGTTGTCCATGCTCTTTCCGTCAGCTCCAAAGAGAAAGATGTAGCAACGATCCGTTCCGGAAAATTGCCCCAGCACTTCCACGAAATCATCCAGGATGGCAGAAAGGTTCTTCGCGGCAGGATGGATCAACCCAATGGCAAAACGGTGGATGATCTCCTCGAGCATCAGCCGGTGAAGCAGTTCCTGTTTCAGTTCTTCCACCGAGCCCAGCGCGGAAAGGTCGTACAGCTCTTCTTCCGGGTTCAGCCAGCGGCGATCCTTCTTGTCCATTCTTCCCCTCCAAGGAAAATGTGGTGGTGTCCCATTTTAGCGGTTTTTTTTTGTACTGTCAATGTCTCGCACACCAAATCGGCGAAAATTCCCGTATAATATGCCTCGAAGGAGGGGGAAAAATGAAAAACAACGAGGAACGCTTTTCCACCGGGGAAGAGATTTCCCACGCGGTCTCGCACGGAGCCGGGGCATTACTGAGCGTTGCGGCACTTGTGCTATTGATCGTGTTTTCGGCCATCAAAGGCAATGCCTGGCACGTGGTGAGCACTACCATCTACGGGGTGTCTCTTTTCACGCTGTACCTGGCTTCCACGATTTACCACGCGCTCACCAACCCGAGGCTCAAGGGGATATTCGAGCTGTTTGACCATTCTGCCATTTACCTGCTCATCGCGGGAACCTACACACCCTTTGCCCTTGTCACCCTCAAGGGAGGACTTGGCTGGACCATTTTCGGGGTGATCTGGGGTCTGGCGGCACTGGGCATCTTGTTCAAGTTCTTCTTCCTGCACCGTTTCAAGATCCTGTCCACGTTCATCTACATCGGTATGGGCTGGATGGTGGTCTTCGCGTTCCGCCCGCTGGTCGACTCGCTGCATCCCATCGGGGTGTTGTTCCTCATCCTGGGAGGTGCCTCGTACACCGGGGGAGCATTCTTCTACATGTTCCCCAAGTTCAAGTACCACCATTTCATCTGGCACCTTTTCGTGCTGGGGGGAAGCATTCTGCACTTCTTCGCGGTGTTCTTCTATGTCATCCCTCCGCAGTAATCCCCTGCGCTTCTTCCTAATCACCGCCTCGCTGGGGTACTTCACGCTGGGTTTCACAAACATTATCACCGGCAGTGTTCTTCCGCTGCTGGAAACCTCGTTCCAAGTTACGCACGCAGCTTCCGGGCTGGTGCTTTCCTTTTCGGCCATGGGCTTTTTCCTGGCCTCTTTCCTGGTGATTTTCCTGGAGGGAAAGATCGGGTACTCCCGCGTTATCTTTTCAGGTGCGGCACTCTTTTTCAGCGCGCTCGCTTTGCTTCTGTTTGCACGCAATTTCACCTGGTTGTTGCTGGCAAAGACCACCATGTCCTTCGGGGGTGGTTTGGTGGAAACCGGGATCGCTGTGGGTGTTTCGCAGCAGAGCGCGCGCAGGGCGGGGCGCGTGTTGAACTACTCCCAGGCCCTTTTTGCGGCGGGTTGCATCCTCTCCCCCATCGTCGTTTCGCTGTTCGTTTCGAAAAGCACTTCCGTACTGGAAGCCGGAAACACCACGTGGCAGAGCCCTTTTTTTGTCGCGATGGGCGTTTCGTTGCTCTTCTTGCTCTTCACCCTCCCACTGCTGCTTCGCGGCAAGGCAGCCATCCACGAAAGCCGTGGCCGAGGTATCGGAGATGCAATGACCACTTTCCAAAATCCCCTATTCTGGCTCACCGGGGTGGTGATCTTCCTGTACGTAGGGGCGGAGGTGGGGGCCAGCTCCTGGATCACCAGCTACGTGTTCGAGACCAAGAACATCCCCCTTGCCTTTGCCAGCTTGTTCCCGTCGTTGCTTTGGGTGGGTCTTTTCGTGGGACGCCTCCTCACCGGGTGGCTCGTGGAAAAATGGGCATACACCACCACGCTCTTCTTCTTGATCACCCTGGCGCTTGCAAGCTCCTTGTTGTTGTTCTTCGCCCGCACACCTTTTTGGAGTACCACAGCGGTCCTTCTGCTGGGTTTTGGCTTCTCCGGGACCTTTCCCACCGTGCAAGGCATTCTCATCCATTCCATCCAGCCCGGGAACGTGTTTGCATTGTCGCTGTTCAGTGCCCTCGCTTCGGCAGGGGCCTTCGCCGCGAACTTGCTGATCGGCAAGATCGGCGATCTATCGGGACTCTCCGCAGCTTTCGTTGTCATCCTGCTGTTCATCTTCTTCCAACTCCTCCTCACCTTCGGCATCCAGCACGCCTTGAAAACCAGGCACCATTCCCGGTAACCCGAGGAAAACTTGAATTCCTTTCGTCTATATGGTACAATTTTATATGTATGCAATTAGCATATATATAAGGAGGTGAAAACATGCCTGGATTTGATCGAACAGGACCCCGCGGAGAAGGCCCCATGAGCGGACGTGCCATGGGACAATGCAACCCAGCGAACGCCCAAAATGTCGACGAAAAGGACGTACCCTTGAAAGAGGCAGGTGCCCCCGGATACGGATTTGGAAGAGGCTTCGGACGTGGATTTGGCAGAGGGTGCGGCCGTGGACGTGGTTTCGACGAGGAAGGGGATTCGGCCGTTTCGGACGCTAACCTTTTCTTCCGCGGAAAGGTTCACCCATAAAAAACGGGATTCTTGCGAATCCCGTTTTTTTTATTTCTCGAAAGCACTCCGACCCTTTTCGAAGGCCAATAGGTTGATCTGTCGGAAGGCGCTTTTCACCTGCTGTTCGATTCCCCTTTCCCAGTCCAACCGTTCCAGTTCGAGCGCACGCACCAGCGCTCCCAAAAGCACGATATTCTGTACCCGGACGTTTCCCAATTCCCGAGCGATCCGGGACGCGGGGATCACGTGGGTTTCCACTTTCCCCGACAGGTGCTCCAGGATGCCCGTGGGGTACTGTCTGGCACCGGTGAGAATGGGGGCTGACGCGAACTCGAAATCGTTCACCACGAGCTTTCCACCCTCTTTGACGTGGGAAACCCAGCGCGCTGCTTCCATCTTCTCAAAGGCGACCAGAATATCCACGTGCCCGTGCCCTACGATGGGAGACGAAACCTGCTCCCCGAAACGAACCTGGGTAGTGACGGCTCCACCGCGCTGCGCCATGCCATGAACCTCCGACATCTTCACGTGGTAGCCAGAATCCAACAACACCGTGGAGAGAATCTTGGAAGCCAGTATGATGCCCTGCCCTCCCACACCGGCAAGTAAAACGTTCACCACGTCAGCCATTGGACTCCCTCCTTTCGGAAATGGCACCGAATGGGCAGATCTGTGCACACACACCGCATCCCACGCAAGTATCCGGGTCGATGAACGAACCGGTTTGGGCAGAGAAGGTGATCGAAGGGCAGCCAGCTTTCAGGCACATCTTGCACTTGCGACACACGTCTGGGTCCACCTCGAACACCGTCCAGGTATCTCCAAACTCCCGTTTCTCCTCCTCGCGCAGCCGCTTGAGTGCGCACGGCCAGCGCGTAACGATCACCGAGGGGCCCTCGAATGCCATGGCCTCCTTCAACGCCTTTCGCACCTCGTCCAATCGGTTGGGATTCACCTCGTGCACGTCTTTTACACCCAGCGCCCGAACCAGCGTGGGGATGTCCGTTTGTTTCGCTTGCTTGCCCTGCAGCGTGTACCCGGTTCCAGGGTTCTCCTGGTGTCCGGTCATCCCGGTAATGCGGTTGTCCAAAATGATGGAGGTAACGTTGCTGTGGTTGTACACGATGTTGAGCAAGCTGGTGATGCCAGAGTGGAAGAACGTGGAGTCTCCCACCACCCCGAAGATGGGACGGGTGTCACCGCTTTTCTCGAAAGCCTTTGCAAAACCGTGCGCCGCACTGATGCCGGCACCCATGCAGATCACCGAATCCATGGCGTTCAACGGGTCGGCGGACCCCAACGTGTAGCAACCGATATCCCCGGTGATCACGGCCTTCTTGATCTTCGCCAACTCGAAGAACAGCCCGCGGTGCGGGCACCCCGAACACAACGTGGGAGGCCGGGCCACCACGAACTCCTCGTCCACTTCCTCCTTTAGGGGGTCGATATGCCCCAGTGCCGCTGCGATGATATGCGGATTCAGTTCTCCGCACAGCGGGATCTTGTCTTTACCCGTGCAGGCAATGCCCAGTGCTTTCACCTGGGTTTCCAGGTAGGGATCGTTTTCCTCGATCACGATCAACTCGTCCACCATGCCGGCAAACTTTTTCACCAGTTCCCGTGGGAAAGGGTAGCTCATGCCCAGCTTGAGGTAGGAAGCCTCGCTGCCGAAAACCTCGTGGGCATAGGAAAAAGCCACTCCCGCACTGATCACGCCCAGCTTGCTGTTGTTGTCCACGATCACGTTGAGACCATTTGCGCCATCGCTTGCAAAAGTTTCCAATTCCTGCAATTTGTGTTCCAGTTCCACGTGGTGCCGACGGCAAGCCGCGGGGGTGGCCACGAACTTGGGAATGTTGCGCGCGTACGGTCGCAGCGGAATTTCCTCGCGCTCGCCGAGTTCCACCGGGGTTTTGCTGTGGCAAAGGCGCGTGGTCATGCGAAAGAGCACGGGCACATCGAACCGCTCACTGATCCGGTATGCTTCGCGGGTGAAATCTTTCGCCTCCTGCGAGTCCGATGGCTCCACCAGCGGGATCTTGGCATGCAACGCGTAGTAGCGGTTGTCCTGCTCGTTCTGGGACGAGTGCAGCCCCGGGTCATCTGCGCTCACCAGCACGCAGCCGCCATTGACCCCCAGGTAGGCGTAGGTAAACATGGGGTCGGCGGCCACGTTCATCCCCACGTGCTTCATGGCCGAAAGCGAGCGGGCACCCGCGATGGAAGCACCCACCGCGGTTTCCACCGCCACCTTCTCGTTGGGAGCCCATTCGCAGTACACTTCCGGGTACTTGGCAAGCTCTTCCAAGATCTCGGTACTGGGTGTCCCGGGGTAGGCGCTTGCCACGTGGACGCCCGCCTCGAACGCCCCGCGGGCAACCCCCTCGTTTCCCGTCATCAACGTTTTCACATCCATCCCTCCATGCAAAAGTTAAAACTGGATCGACATTAGCATCGTGCGATAGGTTTGGGCCCAGGAATCCACCTCGTCGTAGGGCGAAATCCCGACGAACAGGATGAATTCACCGGCCACTTCGTCGGTGTATTCCGACTCGGAGAAAATTGCGATCCAGCCCTTGTACTCGTCGAAGTCCATTTCGTACACTTTCAGGAACCCCATGTCCTCGTCGAAGTAGGGGGTTTCCTTCACCAGGTCGTAGGACCCCAACCCGCTCAAGTAACTTTCGTACAACTCGTCGAACACGTCGTCGGCGAGGAACCATTCGTCTCCCGTATCCCCCACGAACACCTTCGCCACGGTAATTTCGCCGTATCCAAAGTCAAATCCCTCGAAGGCGTCGTCGTAGAAGTACTCCGGAACCATGTACTCCGGGTAGTACATCTGGAAGGTGTAGGCCACCTCTTCTTCCCAGCCACGCGGCAAGGAGGTAACCCAGTCATCCATCGAAACGGCATCCACGAGGAGCGAACCAAGGTCTGCTTGCTTTCGGGAAGGCTTTGGTGCCACTGGTTCTTGCACCTTGGGTGGGGTAGGCTGCTTCACTTCTTCGGGTGGTGCGGAAAACGCCCCGATCCAAGAACCCCCTATGCCTTCGATCCAACCCTGCAGGGCTTGCTGCTGGTCTTCGCGAAGGTATTCCACGGGTTCAAAGAACAGCATCACGACGGTGCCACTTTCCACTTCTTCCGGCTTTTCACCGGCGGAATACAGCAAGAGGACCGGGAAAGACATTTTTTGGTCTTTCATGCCAAGGCGCGTGAAATAGGCCACTTTTCCGTCCCCAAGCTCCTGGAACTCCTCGAAGTCCTTCTCCGATGTCGCACGATCCGCGTACAGCGAGGCCACCACCGCATCCAGCAATTCCTCCACGCCGTACGATTCCAACTGGTACACGAAAAGCCAGGCAAAGCGCTTTCCCTGTGCATCTTTCAACTCTCCATCGATGTTTGCTCCACTCTTGGAAGACGAAACACTGAAATTTGCGGGAACCTTGAAGGAGAAATCCCCCGCTTTTTGCGTGGACCAGCCGGGAAGGTTGGGCACCTTCCAGCCATCACGGAAAGAGGAGAGAAGGGGATCAATGGTGCGCAGCGACAACACACCGACCGCTTGCTCGGTGCCCGTTGCCTGTTCCGTTGGCGTAGACACCGCAGTGGGCGTGGGTTCCACGGTTCGCAGACCCAATAGCCCTTCCGAAAATCCAAAAAACGCAAAAAGAACGACCAGAAAACCCATCCAGAACAATCTTTTCATGCGATCCAACTCCCTTCATAATGGCATAACTATGAAAAGTATATCACAACGGCACATCTTCCTTTGCCCAAATCGTGGTATAATTTGATGTTTCCAATTGATATAATAGAAAGAACGGAATGGTGAAGTTAGGATTCGTCATTCACTGGGAGGAAAAAATGAAAATCTTGCACACGTCCGACTTGCACCTGGGACACCAGTTGTACGGAAAGAAACGATCCGAGGAGTTCTCCGCCTTACTGGAATGGTTGCTGGAGACGATCCAACAAAGGCAGGTGGATGCGTTGCTGGTTTCCGGGGATGTTTTTGACACCACCACACCCTCCCACCTTTACCAGAGCCAGTACTACCACTTCCTTTTCCACGCGGCGGTCAAGCTCAATTGCCAGGTCATCGTTACCGCGGGGAACCACGATTCGCCTTCCTTCCTGGACGCTCCCCAAGCTCTTCTTCGATCCATGAATATCCACGTGGTGGGTTCGCTTCCCGGAGAAACCGCGCACGAAGTGGTAGGGGTTCATGGTGCATCCGGGGAGGTGGAATTGCTGGTGTGCGCGGTTCCCTTTTTGCGGGATCGCGATATCCGGCAGTCATTCGCGGGGGAAAGCCCGGAAGACAAGGAACGAAACCTGGTGCAGGGGATCGCGGACCACTACGCCCGTGTTTTCGACATCGTGGAGCAAAAAAGAACGGAAATCGGTCGGAATGTCCCAGTGGTCGCCATGGGACACCTTTTCGCCGCCGGTGGGAGCACGTTGGAAGACGACGGGGTGCGCGAGTTGTACGTGGGAACGCTGGGGCGCGTTCCCGCTTCCGTTTTCCCGGAATGGTTGGAGTACGTGGCATTGGGACACCTTCACTTCCCCCAAGTTGTCGGAGGCCGAGAAAATGTCCGATACAGCGGTTCGCCCCTTGCCATGGGCTTTTCGGAGGCTCATCAGCGGAAAAGCGTGTGCCTTGTGGATTTTTCCCGCTCACCTGCAGCCCTGGAATTGCTTCCGGTTCCCTGTTTCCAACCATTGCACCGTTTGCGGGGCAATCTTCCCCACTTACGGGAGCAATTGCACAACTTGGTGGCCAAGGGTGAAAAGGCCTGGGTAGAAATCGTGTACGACCCCGGAAGCGAGGCGAACTTGGTTGACAGGCTACGGGAACGCCTGGAGGAACCCGTGGAAGATTCCCCCGTGGAAATCTTGCGCATCAAGAACCCCCAGGTGGTCCATCAGATGCTGGGATCGGAGCAACCCCAGGAAGAACTCGAAGACCTCGACGTGGAAGAAGTCTTCCAGCTCCGCATGGAAGCCGAACCCGTTCCCGAAGAACAGCGGGTAGAATTGCTGGATGCCTTCCACGAAACGCTCCTGTCGCTGCAAGGGGAGGTGGAGGAATAGTATGCGTATCTTGAAAATCCGTTTCCAAAACCTCAACTCGTTGGTGGGGGAGTGGAGCGTAGACCTTACGCACCCCGAATTCACCTCCAACGGCATCTTCGCCATCACGGGACCCACCGGTGCGGGGAAAAGCACCATCCTCGATGCGCTATGCCTGGCACTATACGGCTCTACCCCACGCTTGGAAAGGGTGACGAAGAGTTCCAACGAAATCATGTCCCGCCAGACCGGGCATTGCTTCGCGGAGGTCACGTTTGAAACCCCTTCTGGCCAGTTCCTTTGCCACTGGAGCCATGCACGTGCGTACAAGAAACCCGACGGCGAATTGCAGCAACCCAAGCACGAATTGGCGAGGCACCCCTCGGGAACGATCATTTCTTCCAAGCTCTCGGAGGTTTCAACCCTCGTTGCCGAGCAAACGGGCATGGATTTCAACCAGTTCACCCGCTCCATGCTCCTGGCACAGGGAGGTTTTGCAGCCTTTCTCAAGGCGCAGCCCGATGAGCGTGCCACGTTGTTCGAGCAACTCACGGGCACGGGCATTTACTCCGAGATCTCGATGCGCGTGCACGAAATCCGCAAGGATAAAAACGATCAAATCAGCACCACCCGCGCGCGAATGGAAGACATCCACCTGCCCACCGAGGAAGATATCCATGGCTGGAAAAACGAAAGAACCCGCAAACTTCAACAGGCCTTTGCGTACCAGGAACAGCTGGATGCCCTTTCCAAGCAAATCCAGTGGCACGTCACGCACGCGGAACTACAACAAAGCCAAGCGCGAATCCGACAGAATCTGGATGCACTCTCCGAGCGCTTCAAGCTGTTTTCCCCCGAAGCAAGGAGATTGCGTCGTGCATTGGACGCACTTGAGCTAAGAGGGCGCTTCCAGGAATTACAATCCCTGGAAAAAAGCCAGGAGACTGAAAAGCAGCAACAGGTACGGCTCGAATCCATGATCCCGACACTCGAATCCCAGTGGAAAGAGGAAACCCAGAAAGAAAACCAGGCCATCCAAGCCCTCAAGCAACGCAAGGAGTGCCAGCAGCAACTGGCTCCCCTCGCTCGCCAGGCCCGGTTACTCGACCAGGAACTGGAAAACAAGCTGGAGCAACGCAACCAGTTGCGCGAGCAACGCGAAACATGGCAGCGTGCACTGGAGGAAAATCAGGAAAAAATCAACCAAAGCCAAACGTCACGCGATCAGTTGCAACGGGAAAAAAAGCAACTGGGCGAATACCTGGAGCAGCATGCTTCCGAGCGCATTCTCCCCGAATCCCTCGAAGCCCTTCGGCAACGCTTGGATGCGTTGTGGAAAAACCACGAAAGCTGGAAAAAAGAACTGCAAGCAAAGGAAGAACTGGAAAAAAAGCACCAGCAACTCCAGGAACTCCACGAAGAGTTGGAGCATTTCTTGGAAGAAAGCCTGCAGAAGGAAAAGCTTGTCCGCCAGCAACTGGAGGCAACAGAAGAAAAGCGCAATGCGCTCCTGGATGGAAAATCCCTGGGGGATTGGCAAACACAACTTTCCCAGCTCCAGGAGAATCTACACTTGCTGGAAAAGCTCACCGACTCCCGGGAAAAGCTCGTGCAGCTCGAACAACAGCAAAAATCGCGCGAAAAGGATCGGCAAGGACGACGCGAAAGGTTGCACATGCTGAAGAGTGACCAGGAAAGCCTGAACAAATCCCAAGCGGAGCTGGTGGAAAAATCCAGGGAACTGCAAGCCCAGCTCAACCGCTTCCAAACCCAGGAAAACCTGGAACAACAGCGCCAGATGCTTCAGCCTGGCCAACCCTGCCCGCTTTGTGGCTCCACCACCCATCCCTACGCTTCGGGAATCCTCCCACAGCGGGGGGAAGAAGAGCTGCAGTTGGAAGAAACCGAGAAACAACTCCGCCAGGTTGTGGATAAATGGGCCGACGTCCAGCGTGCGCTCACGGTGGAAAAGACACGCCTGGAAACCCTGGACGAAGACGAGAAAAAAGACCGGTTGCAGCGCGAAAGCGAAAAGCAGAAACTGTCTGATGGGATGAAAAACCTTGGTATCTCTTCTTCGTTCGAGGACACCCAAAAAGTGTTGCAACAAGCGCGAAGCAATGCTCTGGAACAAAAAGAGCACGTAGAAAAGCGCTTAACCCAAATCCAAGAAAACCAAACCAAGCTCGAAGAACAGAGGAGGCAGCTGGAACGCCTTCGCCAGGTACGCGAAGAGCGGCAAAAGCAATGCAACGAGGCTACGCAGAAACGCGCCGGGTTTCGGAGTGACATCGAAAACCTGGTCCGCTCGCTGGAGGAACGAAAAACCCAGGTGGAACAGGAAAGCAGCCAGCTCCAACAGCTCCTGGGAGAATTCCAAGCCCCTACCTCCTGGAGGGAACATGCGCTCTTCGAGAAACCCCTTCCCGCGATCGCGCCAGCCGTGAAGGAACTGGTGGACTGGCTGCAGCAGAGGGCATCGGCATGGAAGACCAACTCCCAGCGCTTCACCACCGTCGAGGGGGATCTTCGGGAAACCCTCACGCGGCTGGATGCCCTGCAAACCCAGCAAAAGCAAGCCCGTTCCCACCTGGAAGCGGAACGCAAAAAGCTCGCGGAAATGGAAGGTGAAATCGCCCAGCAGCGGCAAAAGCGGAAGGAGCTTTTTGGAGAACGCAACCCGGACGACGAGGAAAACAGGGTGGCACGTGAGGTACAGCACGCGGAAGAAGAGCGCGAACTGCACCGGGAGAAACGGGAGACAAGCCAGAAAGAACTGGAAAGCGCCCAGCAAACGCGGAACCAACTCCACCAATCCATGGAACGACGAGAGCCATTGCTGCGGCAAGCACTTTGGGTGTTTGCACGTGGACTCCAGCAATATGGCTTTTCCGATCGTGGGGATTTCCTCTCCGCGGACCTTACCGAAGACGAGCGGAAAAGCATTGCAGACAAGCAAGGCGCATTGGAAAAGGAAAAGGCCGCACTCGAATCGGCAAAAAAGGAAAACGAGGAAAAACTTGGCCAGCACTTGGAAAAACCGTTACCCAGCCAGCCGGAACCACAACTTCGTGAACAGCAGAAAACACTGGTGGAACAATCCGCCAGCCTGCGCGAAGGAATCGGCGAGCTCAATGCTTTGCTCAAGAACGCGGAAATCCTGCAAAAACAAAACGAGGAGCTCGCCACG
>Ga0209607_1002088_pt1 | contig 16226 bp, 9 predicted proteins | sample AD_UKC117_MetaG_FD_184413 | JGI IMG/M metagenome (GOLD analysis project Ga0209607, IMG submission 184413) | Active sludge microbial communities of municipal wastewater-treating anaerobic digesters from Hong Kong - AD_UKC117_MetaG (SPAdes)... | ecosystem: Engineered > Bioreactor > Anaerobic >... | reverse complement strand
GCAGTTTTAAAATAAGAAAATATTGCAAATATTCCGGCAGCAAGCCATGGAAATTCTCCATCCGGGTCCGTGTATTTCAGTGGGTTATTCAGGCAATAACTATACCAGTAAAGCCTATTTTCTCACAAGCGCCCCGACTTTTCAATGACCAGGTGCAGGGTATTTTTTCAAAGAACGTTATTACTCTAAAGATACATATTATTCTTTTTCAACTGAAGGCGTTTCAATTGAAAGAAAAAATCAGCTTTCTTTCATGAGAAGGCCACCGCTGGGCCGTCCCTTCCGGCCCGTTTTCCTGTCATGCTTTTTGCAGCCTCCCTGCTGCAGCACATGCCGGCTTTTGTTTTTGTATTGCCAAATCTTCAGCGGTAAAAACAAAACCGGCAAGAGCTACCCCGGACGCTCAGGCAAAAAGTCACCCCAGGAAAAACGGTCCCCAAAGCTATATTTACATAATGCAAGTTATACGCAGCCTGTCTTTTAGTGGATCTGAGATTTGTTTGTTTCGGCTGCCTATAACTGGCATTATGTACTTCGGGCTAAAGCCAAATAGCCGCACTTCCTGCTCGCTTGGACCCGGGAGCCAAAACCGCAAAAAAACAAAGCAAAGGTATGCAAGCTCCGCTACCAGCCGACACGCAGTAAAAAAGCAAGGCCAAGACAAGCGCCGATAATCTCTATTTGATTTTAAAGGTATCGGCGGCCTTGCTTTTTTCCCACGCTTGCATGTCGGAGGAGCTTTCTTTTTTTCCGGTTTTTTCTTTGTGGAAATGGTTAGTTTAAATCGTCTCGACCAGACTGATTGTCCATTTACCAGGTAAATTTTTGGATATCCAGTCAGTACATTGTTTATAAACCCCTTCTTCAAAATGATTCATGAACTGTTCCAACTTCATGTCTATTTGGATTTCATTCCCTTCTGACCAGTTTCCACTTCTAACGTAGTGAAGTACTGCTCCGAAGTAATAACCGTTCGTATGTGATGACACATACACTTTAAAAAGTCCGTTCTGGTGGTCTAAACTGTAGACCTTTGTCCAGTTGATGTAATTGTTTACCATACTTTTAAAATTTAATTGTGATAATTATTTTACTCATAAATAGAGAGAAGTTTTAAAAAATCTCATTATTCGCAAAAATATTTTCGATGCAGTGTCTTCAGATAAAACTTTACACTATGGCTTAACTATGGCTTAGATACAGACTGAAGCGAGCGGGAGGGGAAGTGTCAAGGTTTTTGGGATATTTTTTTGATTCAATTGAAAATAAAAAAACGTCATCAAAAAAATATTCCAAAATTCATTTTAACCTTGACTGTGCGAGGGCGGAAGCTACCTTTATATAAGCCAAAGTTTTAAGCGAACTACCGGGGATTTTTCGGGTGTTCCGGAAGCTTTCTTCCAGGCGAGCGGGCAGGCTGAGCGGCTATTTAACATAGTGTCGCATTATAGGACTGGCCACTAAGTTATTTCTCTGGCAGGATCTTCTTCCAGCGCCTATAATGCCGCATTATGTTAATATAGCTTGGGAGGATTATTTTTTGGCCGTGCTTTTTGTTTGCAGGGTCAGCGCGGCTCTTTGATCCCGACTTTAGGAGTGGGCAATGTGCCGCATAGCCTGTCCCGCTTCAGCGGGAAGCGAGGGCACAAAAAGCATGACAAAAAATAAGCCGGCAGGGAAGGCTGCGGGGGGATTAGTCTTTGGCTTTACCAGGTGTCTTAAAACCGATGGGCTTACGGTTCTTCTGCTCTAACTCCTGCTGCTTGGAAGCTTCTAACTGTTTAAGGTATTCAAAAATGAGCATGATCTTTTGGTCATGGTCCGTATATTTCCTTTCTATTTCTTCCAGCTTGTGCAGTATGTCTTTATAGGCAAGAAGCATCTCACGCATACGGACAAATATTTCTATTATCCGTATGCTCATTTTAATAGCCCTCTCACTTTTAATAACATTGGCAAGCATTAATATTCCGTGCTCAGTAAATGCATAGGGTAAATAGCCTCCGAGGTGTTTCCTGGAAGGTATCGCATTTTGCGATACCAGGATATCAACTTCTTTTTCAGATAGCTGGAACATAAAATTTTCCGGGAAGCGCTCCAGGTTTCTTTTAACCTGTTCCCTTAGCCGGATAGCTTTTATATCGTATAGACCCGCCAGATCCCGGTCAAGCATTACTTTTTTATCCCTAATCAGATAGATCTTACTTGATATTATCTCGTCCGGTATTGCCAGTTGGGTGGTCTTTTTTGCCATGTGGTTAAGTGTTTGAGGTTTGTAAATTTACTTATTTTCACCTGAGCGGATGGAACAGTTCAAGTTGCTTTGTCAGGTCCGTCAGATCCTGGCCACGGTAACTCTCAGTGCTCCGGATACTCTTATGCCCGGCCATATATTGAACCTGCCGGATATTATTAGTCTTGAGCCAGTTCATCAGCACACTTGCCCGCAGCTGCCGGCTATTTTTTATCTCCGGGTGGATCTTCCGTACTGTTTCCACTATCTTACAGACCAGGTCGCTGGATTTCTTCGATGGAAAGAGGTAAGTTGATTGCAGCTCGCGCTTTTCCAGGAGGGCAGGACGGGTTTCTTCCAGGTAAGTTTTCAGCGGCAGGATCTGCGAGGCTTGGAGCCTGATTGTTCTTGAGTTGCTTTTCCTTCCTGAAGGGATATAAATTTTACCTTCATTAAGATTAACGTGACCGGTTTCAAGTCTGGCGATCTCCCCGCTGTCCAGCCCCTGGTAAATCATTAGTCCTAAGATTACCGTGTTTCTCTGGTGCAAAAGCTTTGCAATTGCTGTCCCATGACTCCATAGTGGAAGACTGCCAAAGTCCTGGTAGATATTCTCGAGCTGTGCCGGGGATAATATTTCCGGGAGGACCTTTTTACCGTTTTGCCTTAGCCTGATCTGTTTAATTATGTTTTGAGCAGTGATCCCTGATTCCAGGAGATAATCAAAGTATATCCGGATCGAGTTTATCTCTCTTATTATGCTCTGCCTGCTGATTCCGCGTTCTTTCTCGCTATCAATAAATTTCAGGGCCTGGGTATAGGTGATATCACCCTGATCTATATTCTCACTGGTGCACCAGGATTTAAAACAGTTCACATGACTGTCCTGCACCCGGATGCTCTTTTCTGAGTAACCTTTTTTCTGCCTGTATTCCTTAAAACTCATTAGACAGGTGGGTATATATCTGCGTGCTCTCGAGACTTGCATGACCCAGGAACTTCTGGATCAGCTCTATCTCCATCCCTGACTGCAGCAGGTGCGTTGCTATCGAGTGGCGAAGAGTGTGAAGAGTTGGTTTCTTACTCTGCAGTCCCGTGCTGCCACTGTTTTTTACAAGCCTGTCAAGCCTGGCCGATAATGCCTGGTCGCTACAGCTCTCGCCGAACTGGTTGATAAAAAAAGATTCGGTCCCGGACTGGTTCCTGGCAAGTAAAAAGTTCCTGCCGTCCTGTAAATATTCAGTAAGGTATTGAAGGTTGCCATCCGTTATCGGGATATACCTTTCTTTGCAGCCTTTACCTTTACGTACAAAAATTAATTTCCTTTCTGTTAATATATCGCTTACTGACAGGCTGACTCCTTCGCTTTTTCTTAGTCCACAACCGTAATAAACTCCGAGCATTGCCCGGTCTCGCTGCTGTATTGCTTTTTGATACTCTTTTGTTTCTGGCCTGGCAAACCATTTTTGCATGTATGTGGCCTCATATAGTGCGTTTATTTCCTGCAAAGTCAGGACACTCCGTGGGCCATAGCGTTCTTCTACATATTCCAGGTCGTCCGGGATCAAGGTTACATTTCCGCTTTGCTTTAAGTATTCAAAAAACTTGTTAACCGAACCTATACCAACATTTATACTGGCATTCATAAGCCCGCTTCCGGAGAGCTTGTTTTCCCGCCTTTTAAGATATCTGACAAAGAGTCTTGTCTTATCACTCGCAGCCTGATCCATGGATCTGATCCCGCATCGTTCCAGGTACAATAAGAACTCCCGGATGTTTCGCTTCCGGGTGGCTATCGTTGCCGGTGTATAACCAAGGGTCCTGAGCCAACTTATAAAACCAGCTTCCAGGTCTATAAACTCCCTGCTGTTAAGCTCTTTAGGATTCATTTAAAAAGATTTTCAGTTGAAAAGAAAAAAAGTGTGCTGCTTGTCCCCCTTGTGAAGGTTGTGAAGGTTCACTAAAAATCGTCTGTAATTCTCACCTGGTCGAAGTTTCCACCTTCACAACAGGGCTTGTGAAGGTCGTGTGAAGGTTATGTGAAGGTTCTCTTTCCTCATTTCTTAACCTGTTCAGGATATCGCCCATGATATCTATGCCGGATCTAAGCTCGTCGTAATCATTCCAAATCATGATCTCGTATTCATTGCCTGGCTTGTTACTGCGACTGACGCACCTGATCAGTCCTCTTGACTCAATTTCATTTAACCTTCTCTGCAGCTCCATCGGGTGCATACGGAAGTGCCTCCGGATATCCTTTGCGTAGAACGACTTTGTCTTTTGCTCTTTTATATACTCTTTCAAGCTCTCGAAGAACTGCCGGGTCTTTCCGCTCAACTCATCGGATTTCCTTAGAAGTACGTCTCTTGAGAGGTAGTTTGCCCACTCGACATCTTCCAGGGTGGAGAGTAAGAAAGTATTGCCATCATGATCGATAATTCTCTTTCGCTGACGCTGGTTCCAGAGCGTGATCGACTTGATGAGCGTTAAATAATGGTTCTTGGTTCGCATTTTTTTAAACACGTGAGGAGGAAGCTCGAGCTTTGGTGCAAAGGGTATTATAACCTCTATCGGCTCTATCAGCAGCTGGCAGGCTTTTAAAAGACCAATATTCTCCTCGTATCTTTTGAAGTTTATAAGTCCTGCTGCAAGCTTTCCCTGGTACTCGAGTACCTGGCGTTCATGAGATGGGTTTTCTTCCACCTGGATAAGGAAAGAGCGGTTGGCGTTATCTTCGTAGATCTTGTCCCTGGTTGTTGCCCCGGCAACGCATACCGGACCTTCAACATGAAGGTAAACCTGCTTGCTGTCGCCGGTGCGGCTGTTGGTCTTGGTCGAGAAGCGACTTATCTCCTGGTTGCTCATAAGCTCTCTTAAGGGTAACAATGCGCTATATGCACCATCGAGATCTTCCTGAAGCAGGATCTTGTGCTTTAAAAAGTCTCTTGGTGTATAATAAAGAGTGTTCTCGCTTAAGCTGGTAGTTACATGTATATGCTGACGTGGCACAGTCCCGGCTACTCCCTGCAGCAGGTATGTCTTGCCGCTGCCGGTGCTTCCCATGACAATGGCATGAAGCGGATTCTTAAAAAAGCGGGTGAGAAAGATAAAAAACAGGAGCGTGGCGCTGTCCTGCTCGCCGATCAGGCCGAGACTGCCAAAAAGCTTATGGGTGTTTTCCGTGAGATCCGGACTATTTAAAAACTCTTTTGCCGCCTTCATCTGATCATGAGAAAAGAGATCTTTTCCCTGCTTCTCTTTCACTTCCTCGCTCTTTCGTTTCTCTTCTCTTTTCTGAGACCGGTATATTTCAAGTTCTTTTGTTAGTCCTGTTATGGCTTCACCTACTACCGTGCTGCTTATCTCGAGCTTTTCGGCTGCCTGTTTCACGAGCCGGTCGCTCTGGCCGTTAGAGTAAAGATCTGCCGTGTCCCGGAAGCTGGCGTATTCGTTTGTTTTGAGTTTAATGTGCAGTGTTACCCGGAGCCGGTTAACGGTGCGGATCTCTATTCCTCCCCAGAGAGTTATCAGGAGGGCTTCTGTCTCGTAAACCAGACAATCCGGGTTTACCTTTAATGATCCGTTTTTCCAATGCTCCGGCAGGTTAATAGAAGAGGATCCCTGGACTTTTTTATTTTCAACTGAAGGGGTTTCAATTGAAAGAAAAAATGATCTGCGGTTCTCCAAAAGGTGAGAGAAGATTGCACTGTCATGTCCCTGGGCAAGACTGTTGATGTCTTCTCCTTCGGGAGTATCAACCACTGTAATTAAAAGCTTCTCACTGATTTGCTTTAATTCTCCTGCGATATGCTTTGTGGCTGCTGTCCCGGCTTCGTCACCATCGAAGAACAGGATAACTTCTTTGAGATCCTTCAGCTCTGTGATTGCCTTCCTGTGTTCTTCTGTAAAGCCGTTGGTCCCGTAAAGCGCCAGGACAGAAAAGTCTTTTGTGATCTCCGGCTTGCCTGCCGAAGCTTTAGCGAAGGCCGGGAGCTGCTGCAAGGTGGCTGCATCAATAACGGCCTCTGTCAGGATTATCCTGGTAGTCTCCGGATCGGGATAGCCAGGATAAAGTCCCCGGTGATCTCCTTCCAGGTAGTGATGCTCCTGTTTCTCGGTGTGTCTTCCGTACATGCTTACAATGTTCTTTGATCTGTCAAGCAGCGGGAAGATGATGCAGCCTTTAAATCGTGTATAGTAGCTGTCTTCCCTTCCGAACTTATCGAGTTTTAAAAGCCCTGCCTGCAGGTAAAGCTGTTTTTGCTCCTGGGTAGTCTCTTTGATCTTGTGTAGCGTTCCGGCATCAAAGCCGATTGAGAGTTTTTTATAATCGAGCCTGCGGGATTCAAGGTACCTGGTTGCCTGCTCAGGTCTTTTGTTCAGACTCCTTACAAAGTGAGTGAAAGCTTCGGTTAAAATTTTGGTCCGCCCTTCAGAAGTTAATTCCGGGACCTGTTTCATCTCCGTAGCAGGTTTTGTTCTCCCGGGTCCGGGATCTCCTAGGGTTCCCATTAGCTCCTGGGCCTTCAGGATCGCCTGGTGTTTCGTGATACCTTCCTTTCGCATTATAAAGTCTACCTGGTCGCCGCTTCCTGCCGAGCAGTTACTGCTGAAGCATGTCCAGGTACCGGTCTCCGGGTAGACCTGGAAGCTCGGGGTTTTATCGGGGTGAAAGGGACATTGAAGGCGGTTGTTCCGGTCGGGTTTCAGATGGTAGTGATTCAGTACTTTTAGGATTGAAAGCCGCTGTTTGATCTCTGATATCTCCATTGTTGATAACTTATTGATTTGCCTTATAAGAACAAAATAAGTCCTAAAAGACAAATTATCAAACAGAGTTCTATTTGAAGTTTTCAACTATACGGCTAATAGTTATTCACAATATGTGTCTTATTTGGTAATTTTAACCCATTAATTACACACTAAAGACGATAAATCATGTCGGAACTAGGCAAAAGAATACAGGAGCTCAGAAAGCAATCCGGCCTAACCCAGGCCCAGCTTGCTTCCAAAATAGAGATATCTCACACCCAGCTTACCAGGTATGAAAGCAAGAATATTCAGCCCCCGGCTGATGTCCTGCAACGAATGGCTAACATTTTTGATGTATCGATAGATTATATCGTAAACGGCGATAAGTCTGACAAGGTGGAACAGACCCTGAAAGATGCCGAGCTGATAAAACAATTCAAAAAGCTCGATAAGCTGCCGGAAGAGGAGAAGAACACCATCCTGAAAGTGATCAATGCCCTAATCAGGGATTTCAATGCAAGGCAGGCTTATGTACTATAATGAAAAAGCCCCGGATTTACGAGGCTTTTCATTAACCTATTCCCCACCATATGTACAGGTTGAATAAAGACTAGTATCAGTTCTTATCATTTTTATAATACTGAAATTCACTACATAATACCAGTACCATGTATAATCGCTGACATCTCCTCCAACTATTGTTATTTTATCTATAGATTCAGAAACAAAAGGGGAAAAAGATGCCACTTTAAGATTTAAACGTGTAAACTTAGCAGCCAGGCAGTAAATAAACTTTATGTAAGCTTCGTTAAAAGAAAAATAATTTTCAGATCCTGTCTTTACAAAAACGTAATTTCCCCCATTTTGATAAATTGCACTTGGGAGACATAAGAAAATATCTGATGCTTCCTTAAATTTACCAATGCAAAAAATAGTAGTATCACCTTCTTGTTTAATCTCAACATCAATAATTATATCGTCTCCAATTTGTTCAGCCTGTTTATATTGGATTATAAGCTTATTCAGTATCCCTTTAGGTTCACCAATGACAAATGATTGCCCAAATAAGCTCAGGTCTAATAATAGCAACGCTGCAAATACGATTGTCTTAATAACCGGGAAAGTGGTTATACTCAACCCCCGTCGGGTAGTGTTTATATAATATTCTTCCATCAGGCATTATAATATAAATCGATTTTCTCCAGTTATTAAATAAATTATAGTCAGCAGGGTCCGTGAACCTATAGCTCCTATCATGGTCATGTCCAAACATTTTAATATTGGCCTTATCAAGATTTAAGATGTTTAGATGGTAATTCGATACGTATGCATTATCTGGCCCATTATTCATCCATTCCTTTCCATTATAAACTTTTGAAGGTAATAGATAAGCTCCACCATAATAGTCTTCAGCCAGAATTAATTCAACACCACCCTGCATATCTGACATATGATGAAGTTGGTTTCTCATTTCTTCAGCATTATCGTAATAAAATCCCGTATATTCAACACTATTGTAATTCTCAACAGTAGGAATATATGGCCCAGAGTATGATGAATTCATGGATTCAATTAGTTTATTCCTTCCATTCTCTAAGGAAACTATAGCGTTCTCTACCGGTGCATTGTAATTTATTGATGGATAGAAAAATTCATTAAATCCTGGATTGTTTGCATTGCCAACACCAATGCCATGTTCCGTATTGTATGAGATTGCCGGTACAGTAAAATCAGAACCTATTCCTGCGTATCCTGTAAAACTTGAAAAACTGCTATTTGTGCTCACGCCGACTACAACAGTTGTATTACTTCCTTCTTTAAACCAGTCTAACGGATTCCAAGCCCATTTACCGGTTTCTAGATCCCGATTATCATGTGCAGTTTTAAAATAAGAAAATATTGCAAATATTCCGGCAGCAAGCCATGGAAATTCTCCATCCGGGTCCGTGTATTTCAGTGGGTTATTCAGGCAATAAGTATATCTATTAAAATTCAGCGTCAGATCAGGAGCCTGGATAAAATTATCAGGGCTTAAAAATGTTGCTAATAACGGGTCATAGATCCTTCCGTTCATATTAATGAGGTTAAACCAGTCGAGGTTTTCATGACCGGTATAACCTCTGTCGAAGAAGTAATTTAAAGTATCTGTATTATAAGACCAGTCAGACGGATTTCTTCTTCTGCCCCAGGGATCGAAATTGTACCGGTCCCTTATAGCTCCATTCCAGTCTGTGACTACATCCCAGGATCCCAAATGGTCGGTATGAACATAGAATATTGAATCCTGGCTGTTTGATCTCTGAAGTACTGCAACAATCCCGGAAGGACCGGAGATGTAATAAAATTCTTTTATATTGTTGTTCTGATCGATCTCTTTTTCGTAGCTACCGAGGGCAAAGAATTTTGTCTTTATTGTATCGTTATCAACGGTATAAACAGTTTTTACACGTTGCTCATCAGTGCCATAATTAAGGTATAACTTTCTTTCTTCACCTGTGTTCAACGAGTCGTATAAATATTCTAATTTATTAAGTTCTGAGTACTCTGCATGATGAACGGGCAGCGTTTGCATAAATTCCGTAGGGTTCAGAATAGAGCTTACATTATGAAGGCCTCCGGTGTAATCATATTCACCCACATCGGTTTTTTCGGTTATGTTCCCGGTGCCGCTGGAATCATAGCTGATATTAATAGTATCAAGGACATTGAAATACGAAGTGAGCCTGTCGAGGTTGTCGTATGTAAAATTCTCCTCTACAAATCCTCCTGGGGATGTCAGTCCTTTTCTTGATGTGAGGTTCCCTGTGGATGGATTGAAATCATAATTCCATCGTTGTAGGTACGTGCCGTTCTTAACAGTCAGAATACTGTCAGGAAGTCCGTAAGAATCATGAACGATTGAAGTAACTGACTGATTCCCCAGAGTATAATTATTTATTATCCCATATCTGTTCATTGAGTTTGCAGACCAGATTGTTTGATTATTTACCCGGACTTCATCAGGATTACCATATTCATTATAGTTGTTCACCACAGTAACGGCAGAATTATATATTATAGTATCTATATCGCCCTTAGAATTATAGGAATATGAGGCTGTGTACTGGGCTCCTTCAATTGAATCGGTTCTTGATGCCGGACGCATAAAGTTGTCGTAAGAATATACACGGGTTCCCCCGGGTGATGATATCCTTGTCAGAAGCTCGTTTACAGGATCGTATGAATATGTAGTTGTTGCTCCACCCTGGTAAGATTTCTGAACTATTCTTCCTATTGCATCATATTGATTTGTAACAAGGTTTCCGTTGTTATCCTCCTGAGATATGAGCTCTCCCAGTCCATTGTAATTAAAATCAACGGTTCCTGCATCAAGGTCATGCAGCTTATCCTGAAATCCATAGGAATCATAATCAATTGTTGTTGTACCGGAGGGGGAAACGATGGTTTTGATTTTGTCTTCCGGGTTATATGAATATGTAATCGTTCCCCCGGGATCAGTTGATTTGTAGAGCAAGCCGGACGGATCATTTTCTTTATAGTAATCCTTACCGCCCTGTGAGATCTTTACTCTCAGGTCTGAATCATAATATGAGTAAGTTTTGGTAATGTTACCTGGGATTCTTACCTCTGAACTAATTCTGTTATAGGTGTCATAGGAATACTGAATATACTGATCTGCCGAAGTTCCTTCAAAATAAGGAAGGTAATCCCTGTACAGCCTACTCTTGTTATCGTACACTTTGTCGGAGACCAGGTATGACCCGTCAAAAGATTGTGTTTTGGTTCTCTTAACCCTGCCTGCATAATCAAAGTAAGAGATTGAAGTCGGTTTATTCTGGGCTGTAACGGTTTCAGAATAAGTTTCACCGACATCTTCTTCGTCTAAGGACCAATGTCTTGATTTATTGATTGTATAACCTTCAGGATAATGAGTTGCTAGAAGATTGCCAAAATCGTCGTATTCGTAAGACGTAACAAGTCCTGTATATGTCGAATCTTTCAGGCTCAATCCCAAGGCAGGGTCGGTATCATAATAAATGGTATGATTCAGAGGATTTGTAACTGATTTAAGGAATCGTGCTTTACCGGATTCATATTGCATACCGATTGAGCGGCTGATCCCGTCACATAAAGTAGTTTCAGAAAGAATATTTCCAAAATCGTCGTAAGTATAAGATGTCTCGATTGATGGTGATGAACCAAAAAAACGGGTATGTTTTGTCAGAAGGCCGGAATTTGAGTTGTACTGAAAAGAACCTGAACGCGTTATAGATTCCTGGCCCCTGGTTGAAGTGACAGAATCATTCTGGGGATTTCCGTAAGAATTAAAATTATAGAAGGTTTCAGAGATCTTTTTTACAGTATCACTGGACTGTGAGAGAAAGTAAGTCAATCTTCTTGAGAGGTTGCCCAGAGAATCTATCGAGATCTTAAGTCCCTTGCCCGTATTATTTAGTTTATTTGTTGACAGAGAGTTAGATGTATAGGAGAAGTATCTTTTACCATTATTCAATGCATGGATTGAAGGAGGAGAATTTATGTTTTCGGAAAGTAATATGTCATTTATATAACTCTTTGTTTTGCTCTGGTAAACATTAAAAAATGAAGTTTCGACATTAAATTCAGTCTCAATTTTATTAGTGCTAACCGAATCTATTGAAATAATTTTACTGAATCCTAAGAGACCCTTTCCTCTGGGATGGAATTTAAGATCTTCGAAAAAATAAGATGTGTTGCTTGCCAGGTATGAATCATTCCAGCCATTACTTTTTATATTTTCGACAAAATATAATGGTGGATTTACTTTAACAATAGGGAACTCAAATGATTCGCCTGACCTGGTATATGAATTACTTCCAGGCAGGACACCATATTTCAGATTAACCTTGTTATTTATGCCATCAGCGATAGATTTAATAAGTCTTGATCTGTCATCAATATTATAGCCAAAAATTTTGGAGCAATTTATATGACCCCAATATTCGGGGCTGTAAAATACTTTGAACTTACCATTGCCATTGAGATCAGCAAATAATGTCTTATTTAAAGTAGAGCTATACATGTCTAAATAAGTACTTGTTGTACTGAAGTTTGCTCCATTGAAGGAGTAAGTATATAATTTTATAAAATATGTTGGAATCCAGCTTTGTGAATATTCGTCCCAGTTCCACTCAACAAGATAAACCTGCTGATTGATATCCCCCTTGCCATCTCCATTCATATCTGCAATAGTAAATTTTTCATTATTGGAAGTGGTGTCAGGGATAAAATTCATTGAATTAAAATCAGTCCCGGTAGAGATATAGATTTGATATGAGGAGTCATACCCCAGAATATCAGTTTTAGCATCACCGTTGATATCTCCAAGTGCATAATCATCATAATTAAAATATAATGAATCAAGGTATTCGATTAAAGTAGGGTCATTGTTAATGAATTGTAATTCGTAAAAATGGATATAATTAGTTGATCCTTAAAATATCATTTTTAACGACATATTAATTGGAACTGATATTTCCTGATCAGTTCTTCTATAAGTTTATTTAAGACACAAATAACAGCTTCACGGATTCTCCGTAGCATCTTCATCATATTAAATGCTGCGCCGGCCAGAAGTGTGTTAATCATATCTCCTTCAACACCTTTGAGATAATTTCTCAACATCCTGTGATCTTGTTTTATATGACCGATGATTGGTTCAATCGATGCTCTTCTTCGGAATCGCTCTCTTTCTTTTCTTTTTTGGTAAGCGGTCTTGCCGTTCCCGGAATCTGGTATTTTTATGTTGACCCCAAGGATGCTCTTGCGACCCTTACAACCCCGGTCTACCAATACTGTTTCAGGTAATTTTCCAATGAGATCTTCAACCTGCTCAAGCTGTGGTTCAATTGCATGTCCATCATAGATGTTATCTTCAAATGCCAGGGCGCCAACTACTATCCCGCTCTTCTTGGTCAGAGCAAAACAGCTTTTATTACCGAACTCATACTTCTTGTGTTCCTTGCCCTTTGAGATACATTTTACTTCAGGTGCATGAAAACTGTATAACTTATTCTTGTCGTCCCTCTTCTGTCCCAGTACAAGAAGATACAACCATAGCTGTTCGTCATAGTAGCTCAACCTGTCTATATCATCAAGCTTACGTTCAACATCCCTTACCAAACGGCCGGCAATGGTTCTCAGCTTCCGGGCTGCTGCATTGGCTTTTTTCTTTCGTTTCGGATGCTCCCGGAACCGCTGATCGATCATAAGTTGTTTTACTATTCGTGTATAACGCTGTCTTAGTTTTATGTCCTCTTTTTCAGCTATTTTCAGACACCCTTCAATTATCTTTTTATGAAGTTTTGAGTCTGTTGGGTATGTTATGTTTTTCTCCTGGACAGTGGTGTCAATAAGTATCTCCTTCTCATGTACCTCTTTGGAATCAAAAATGTTTATGCTGAGCTTCAATATTTTTTGTGCCCCTTCTTCCCCTATGCGCTTACGGAAGTGTACAAAATCACTCGGATCATACGGCTCGTCATATTGAAAATGAGTCTCTCCGCAGAAGTATTGCCAATACGGATTTTCTATCCAACGCGCTACGAAGGTCTCATCACCAAGATTATACATCTGCTTGAGCATCATACTCCCAACCATCTTCCTTATCGGGATTGCTGGCCTTCCATGCCTGGGGTAATATACAGAGAAATCTCTCTCTACTTTTTCCCAGTCTATTCTTTGTGCTAAAAGGACCAACTCATGTTTCATGTTTATCATATTCACCAGCGGTGTGCGGAAGACATTCAGTTGAGGATTCTTCGGAATTTTTCCTTTCATTTTGCAAGGTTTTTATCGAATTTACTCATTACCTTGCAGATAACCAAAATATGTTATTAACATTAATCGTTAATAATCAACACGTTAACTGTTTTATAAGGATCGACTAATTAGTGGAGCTGATAAAATATAAATCAGCTTTCCCATTTCCGTTGAAGTCCGCGATTCCTATATTATCTGTAAACCTCACATTAGAGATTGAATGTGAAGTGCTGTATTCATTAGCCAAAGTATACCAATACGGGGGAGTAATATTAATTATGTAATCCCTGGTTCCAGGTTGAACATAAATTCTATCAGTAGCCCCGTCGCCATTATAATCTCCGGGGATAAACAAATAATTTAACGAGTTTAATATTTCACCTCCAAAATGAAGGATTTCGTTGGTACTGTCAGAATATGTAAAAAATCAAAAGAATTCCCCCATGTATCAGGATTTTCATCAAGATCTGAATCATAATAAACATGTGAAACAGTATAAAAATCGTCATATCCGTCTGCTTGCATGTCGATAGCAGCACCTACATACTTGGCTGGCAGATGATCTTCATACAATAATGAATCGTAAAGAATGGGTAAAACGGGATATCCGGTTGCATAAACAAAGTTTCTTCCATCCTGATTCAGATAAAGTTTAATCGAGTCGTTGCTGGTATAACTATTATTTGATTTTTCCGGGATTTTAATAACATCGCTTTTACCATCACCATTATAGTCACCGAAATAAAAATAATGATCATCACTGATCATAGAAGTCTGGTAGGATTCAAAAGGAGAGCTGGAATTATAACCAAAAATGGTAGAATTAAGTTGGGATCCTTTAGATGATTGTTTAATACTTACCAAATAAGAATAAAAATCATATTTATAACTTAATGAATATTTTACGGCAGTATCACCATCACATATACTGATGATACCTGTCAGCAAAAGGTTGTTCGGCAATTCGATACCTGCCTGATATACCTTAGAGGAATCAGTTCGATCAGAATATTTAAATAATATCTCATTATATGGTTGTAATTGGGTATTATCGTTGCCTGTATATTTAATTGAATGCAGAAATATCTGGCCTGTCTGAGGATCTGAATTATAATTATAAGTTATATAACTGCCATGTATGTCTTCGTATTTTGTTAAGAACCATGATAGTACGGTATTCTGACTATTTTTTATTTTGCCATAAGAACTATTACCGAACTCTAATGTTGTTCCATCTTTTTTGTTATAGACCTCAAACCATTCGGGACCGTTCCCGGATGTTCCGTGAGCCGTGGTTTCTGTGAAGGTTTCCATCTCTGTATAATACTTTGATCCGTTAGCACCCTGATTCCCTTCTATCAGAATTAATCTGTTACCGTCAATAGCATATTCGTCACCGGAAATCATATTTATTGCATGAATTTCCTTTCCGTCTGCATAAAACGGTTTTGTTATCCTGGAGACAGAAGATAAGCCACCCAGGTTCCATCCCCATCCTGCAAGACCGTTACCGGACTGACTGTTATATTGAAGTGTGACAGATGGCTGAATACCATTTGTGCCGGGAGGACAAAAAACAGGAATGGAATATGACAATCCTCCTAACTGAGTAACGGTAAGATTTCCCTTGACTGATCCTACCGACAGAGTCGTGTCAATCTGCCGATTGTCAGGATCAGGTATTTCTGAACCGGTAAGATAATCGACACCAGGAAAAACCAGAGATACCATTACATCATCAGAATAAGCTGTTCCGCAATTATCAGTTGACGCTCTCCTGTAAAATGTTGGTGAAATTAAAGCTCCCGGACTGTATATTGAGTCTGTGGCACTCTGTATGTTAGTCCAGTTATTTATTCCGTTGGCTGATGACTGCCATTGGTAATGGTTTGTGCCCAGGTAGTTTGATGCTGACGTTGTATTTAGTAATGTTGCAGGTGCTGTATTATATGGTATTGACTGGGTTCCTGAAATTGCACCAGGTTCCGGGGCATAGTGCAGAGTAACTTGCTTTGAGCTTTGAATCCCTTCTCCGCATTCATTATAGCCAGCCGCGGTAACTGTCACTGTTGACCCATAAGTAGGGAACAATAATGTAGCTACTGTATCATATTCATTATCAGAGATGCCATCAACTTTCCAGGTGTGCCAGGAAGCGCCTTCTACCGGACTAATGGAGAATACTGCATTGCCACCACGGCATACAATGCCAGGACCTGTAATTACACCAGGGGAAGGAAGTTGTTCACAACCGTACTCCTGGCTGACAGGAACTTCAAAATCACTTTCTGAGTTATAATTATCTATGATTAATGTACCTTGTCGATATCCTTCATGATTCGGATCAGCGTATACAGTGACTATTTCTTCATAATAATCTGCCCAAACGTAGTACCATTCATCATACGTATATGCGTCATAATATTCGCATTCTTCAGTT
>Ga0209607_1002086_pt1 | contig 16242 bp, 11 predicted proteins | sample AD_UKC117_MetaG_FD_184413 | JGI IMG/M metagenome (GOLD analysis project Ga0209607, IMG submission 184413) | Active sludge microbial communities of municipal wastewater-treating anaerobic digesters from Hong Kong - AD_UKC117_MetaG (SPAdes)... | ecosystem: Engineered > Bioreactor > Anaerobic >... | reverse complement strand
AGACGCCCGAGCACAAGGCCTTTTTCCTGGCCTACCACACCAAGTACAAGGACTACCCGCGCCTGGGCTCGGTGGTGGGCTACAGCATGATCAAGTCGGCCGTCGCCGGGCTGAAGAAGGCCGGCAGCGGCGACACCGCCAAGATGGTCGCCGCCTTCAAGGGCCTGCAGGTGGACACGCCGTTCGGCAAGATCACCTACCGTGCGCTGGACCACCAGTCCACCATGGGTGCGTTCGTGGGCAAGACCAAGAACGACAACGGCAAGGGCGTGATGGTGGATTACCAGTACCTCGACGGCGCCAAGTTCCAGCCGCCCGAGGCCGAGGTGAAGAAGGCCCGCTCGGCCTCCTGAGCCGCGTCCGCCCCGTGCCCGCGCGCCGCCCCTGCCGGCGGTGCGCGGGCGGAGGCTGCCGTGGCCTGCAGGCCGGTTTTTCAAGCCAAATCGGCCTTCAGCCCAATGACAGCGGGCGCAGACAGCTCCTGATTTTATAGTGATCGTTCCCCTGGTTCACCTTCGCAAGCGTTCCGCATGAACTTCTCCGGCCTGATCGTCCAGCTGCTCAACGGCCTGGCCAGCGCGTCGTCGCTGTTCCTGGTGGCGGCGGGCCTGTCGCTGATCTTCGGCGTCACGCGCATCGTCAACTTCGCGCACGGCTCCTTCTTCATGCTGGGCACCTACATCGCCTACACGCTGGTGGACCGGCTGGGCACGCAGTGGGGCTTCTGGCCCTCGGTGGTGCTGGCGGCGCTGGCGGTGGGCGTGCTGGGCGCGCTGATCGAGCTGCTGCTGCTGCGCCGCATCTACAAGGCGCCGGAGCTGTTCCAGCTGCTGGCCACCTTCGCGCTGGTGCTGGTGATCAAGGACGCGGTGCTGTACCTCTGGGGGCCGGAAGAGCTGCTCGGCCCGCGCGCGCCGGGCCTGTCGGGCTCGGTGGAGATCCTGGGGCGCCAGTTCCCCAGCTACGACCTGTTCCTGATCGTCGTCGGCCCGCTGGTGCTGGGCGCGGTGTGGCTGCTGCTCACGCGCACGCGTTTCGGCACGCTGGTGCGCGCAGCCACGCAGGACCGCGAGATGGTCTCGGCCCTGGGTGTCAACCAGGTCTGGCTGTTCACCGCCGTGTTCGCGCTGGGCGCCATGCTGGCCGGCCTGGGCGGCGCGCTGCAGCTGCCGCGCGAGCCGGCGCACCTGGAGATGGACCTGAACACCATCGGCGCCGCCTTCGTGGTGGTGGTGGTGGGCGGCATGGGCTCGCTGCCCGGCGCCTACCTGGCGGCGCTGCTGATCTCGCTGATCAAGGCGCTGTGCATCTGGCTCGGCGTGGTGGAGCTGTTCGGCCACAGCGTCTCGTTCTCCAAGGCCACGCTGGTGGTGGACTTCGTGGTCATGGCCGCGGTGCTGATCTGGCGGCCCTGGGGCCTGCTCGGCCGCCCGCAGGGCCGCAGTCGCCACACCGGCGAGGCCGAGGCGCCGCTGCGCCCGGCCGGCACCGTTTACAAGCTGATCGTGGCGGCGCTGCTGCTGGGCCTGGTGGCGCTGCCCTGGCTGTCCAGCTCGCCCTACGCGGTGGTGCTGGCCACCGACCTGGCGGTGGCGGCGCTGTTCGCCGCCAGCCTGCACTTCATCATGGGGCCGGGCGGCATGCATTCGTTCGGCCACGCGGCCTACTTCGGCCTGGGCGCGTACGGCGCCGGGCTGGTGCTCACCGCGCTCGGCCTGCCGATGGAAGTGGCGCTGGTGGTCGGCCCGATGGTGGCGGCCGTGGGCGCGGCGGTGTTCGGCTGGTTCGCGGTGCGGCTGTCGGGCGTGTACCTGGCCATGCTGACGCTGGCCTTCGCGCAGATCGCCTGGGCCGTCACCTACCAGTGGGACGACCTCACCGGCGGCAGCAACGGCCTCACCGGCGTGTGGCCGGCCCAGTGGCTGTCGGACAACCGCAGCTACTACTGGCTGGCGCTGGCGCTGGTAGCCATCGGCGTGCTGGCGCTGCGGCACATGCTGTTCTCACCCTTCGGCTACGCGCTGCGGGCCGGGCGGGACTCGCCCCTTCGGGCCGACGCCATCGGCATCGACGTGGACCGGGTGCAGTGGATCGCCTTCATCGTCGCCGGCCTCTTTGCTGGCGCGGCGGGCGCGGTGTACGCCTTCTCCAAGGGCAGCATCTCGCCGGAATCCATGGCCGTGGGCAAGTCCGTCGACGCGCTGGTGATGGTGCTGCTGGGCGGCCTGCACACCCTGGCCGGCCCGGTGGTGGGCGCCGTCAGCTTCACCTGGCTGCAGGACGCGGTGGCCCGCAACACCGATTACTGGCGCGCCACGCTCGGCGCCATCATGCTGGTGCTGGTGCTGGTATTCCCGGACGGCATCGCCGGCGGCGTGCAGAAGCTGTGGCACCGCCTTGCGCGCGGGAACGAAGGGGCTAAAACATGAGCCTGCTCAAGGTAGAAGGCCTCGGCAAGTCCTTCGGCGGCGTGAAGGCGGTCGACGGCATCAGCTTCGACCTGGCCAAGGGGGAGCTGCTGGCGCTGATCGGCCCCAACGGCGCCGGCAAGTCCACCACCTTCAACATGGTCAACGGCCAGCTGAAGGCCGACCGCGGCTCGATCCAGCTGGAGGGGCACGAGCTGATCGGCCGCAAGCCGCGCGACATCTGGCGCCTGGGCGTGGGCCGCACCTTCCAGATCGCCGAGACCTTCGAGTCGCTCACGGTGGTCGAGAACGTGCAGATGGCGCTGCTCTCCAACGACCACCGCCTCTACAACCTGTGGCGCCGCGCGGCCGCCCACCGGCGCGACGAGGCCATCGCCCTGCTCGGCCAGGTGGGCATGGCCGAACAGGCCGACCGCCCCTGCAGCGAGCTGGCCTACGGCGACGTCAAGCGGGTGGAACTGGCCATTGCCATGGCCAACCACCCCAGGCTGCTGCTGATGGACGAGCCCACCGCCGGCATGGCGCCCAACGAGCGCAACGCGCTGATGGCGCTCACCAAGAAGCTGGTCACCGAACGCGGCATGGCCGTGCTGTTCACCGAGCACAGCATGGACGTGGTGTTTGCCTACGCCGACCGCATGATCGTGCTGGCGCGCGGCCGCCTGATCGCCGAGGGCAAGCCGCTGGAGATCCGCGACCACCCCAAGGTGCAGGAGGTGTACTTCGGCACCGGCAAGACCTTCGAGAAACACGGCGGCCAGCCGGCCGCCGCCGCGCCCACGGAGGCCGCCCATGGCTGAACCGCTGCTGCAGGTCAAGCAACTGTGCGCCTGGTACGGCGCGGCGCAGATCCTGTTCGACGTGGGGCTGGAAGTGCCGCGCGGCGAGGTGGTGGCGCTGATGGGGCGCAACGGCGCCGGCAAATCGACCACGCTCAAGGCCATCATGGGCCTGGTGCCCAGGCGGCGCGGCAGCATCGCCTTCATGGGTCACGACCTGTCGCGCGCCGAGCCCTACACCTGCGCGCGCCTGGGCCTGGGCTTCGTGCCGGAAGACCGGCGCGTGTTCACCGACCTCACGGTGCTGGAGAACCTGGAAGTCGGCAGGCAGCCCGTACGCCACTGGCCCGACGGCGCCGCCGCGCCAACCTGGAACCCGTCGCAGCTGTTCAAGCTGTTCCCCAACCTGGGCGAGATGCCCGAGCGCCCCGGCGGCCAGATGAGCGGCGGCGAGCAGCAGATGCTCACCGTGGCGCGCACGCTGATGGGCAACCCCTACCTGGTGCTGCTGGACGAACCCAGCGAAGGCGTGGCGCCCGTCATCGTCGAGCAGATGGCGCACATGATCCTGGAGCTGAAGGCCGAGGGCGTGAGCATCCTGCTGTCGGAGCAGAACATGCACTTTGCCGAGCTGGTGTCCGACCGCGCCTACGTGCTGGAAAAGGGCCAGATCCGCTTCGCCGGCAGCATGGCGGAACTGGCGGCGAATGAGGAGGTGCGGCGTGCGTACCTCAGTGTATGAAACACCCCCTGAATGTATGGGCCACCCCCCTGAGTCGCTGACGCGCCTTCCCCCCTCTTGCTACGCGAGGGGGGACACCGCCAGTGGCCGGTACAAGCCCGGCCACGGCGGTCGCTGGCATGGCCTGCTCCGCGGCCGCTTGGGGGCGCCATGGGTTTCTCGCCGCGCTTCGAATCGCCGAGGGCTTGCGTGGTTTGCTCGCGCTCGGTGCGAAGCTCGGGGTGAAGGTCTGTCAAGGCATGCAGGCAGCGCTCACAGACCGTCAGCGCTCCAGGATTCACTATGATTTACATAGCTGCCTGCGCCCGCTGTTGTTGGGTTGGAGCCTGATTCGACCCTCAAAAGAGTTTGTTTGTCCCACCACCAGGAGGTTTGCCATGCGACGTCGTGATTTCGTGTTTTCCGCGGCTGCCCTCGGCAGCGCACCAGCGCTTTGGGCCGCGAGCCCGATCAAGCCCGGCCCCAAGGCCGCGCTGATCGTGGTGGACGTGCAGAACTGCTTCGTCGACGGCGGCACGCTGCCGGTGAAGGGCGGGGCCGACGTGGTGCCGGTGATCAACAAGCTGGCGCCGGCGTTCCAGAACATCGTCGTGACGCAGGACTGGCACACGCCGGGCCACGCGTCCTTCGCCAGCGCGCACACCGGCAAGAAGCCGTTCGAGACCACCACCATGCCCTACGGCACCCAGGTGCTTTGGCCCGACCACTGCGTGCAGGGCACCGAGGACGCCGCGCTGCTCAAGGGCCTGAACCTGCCCACCGCGCAGCTCATCATCCGCAAGGGCTACCACCCGCAGGTCGACAGCTATTCCGCCTTCCAGGAGGCCGACCGCAAGACGCCCACGGGCCTGGCCGGCTACCTGAAGCAGCGCGGCATCAAGACCGTGTTCGTCACCGGCCTCGCCACCGACTTCTGCGTCGCCTGGACGGCCATGGACGCACGCGCGGCCGGTTTCGAGACCTACGTGATCGAGGACGCCACCCGCGCCATCGACCTCAACGGCTCGCTCGCCGCGGCCTGGAAGCAGATGGCGGTCAAGGGCGTCAAGCGCATCCAGTCGGGCGACGTGGCGACTGCCTGAGGCCTGCCGCTCCCTCCATGCCCACGCTCGCGCTCACCGTCAACGGCCAGCCGGTCGAACGCGAGGTGCCGCGCGAGGCCACGCTGCTGCACCTGCTGCGCAACGACCTGGGGCTGAACGGCCCCAAGTACGGCTGCGGCCTGGGCCAGTGCGGCGCCTGCACCGTGCACGTGGATGGCGTCGCCGCCCGCGCCTGCGTGATCCCGGCGCATGGCGTGGCGGGCCGCAGCATCACGACCTTGGAGGGTCTCGGCAACAAGGAGCACTGGCATCCCGTGCAAGCCGCCTTCGAGCAGGCCCAGGCCGCGCAGTGCGGCTACTGCCTGAACGGCATGGTCATGCAGACCGCCGCGCTGCTGACGCGCGAGCCGCAGCCGAGCGAGGCGCGCGTGCGCGCGGAGCTTTCCGGCAACCTGTGCCGCTGTGGCACGCATGTCGAAATCCTCGACGCGGTGGCGCGCGCCGCGCAGCTGATAACCAACGCACAGGCGGGTGGCAATACGTTGCGGCTCACGCCGGCCCGCGAGAGCGATCTGGAGGCCCTGTGCACACTGCGCGTGGCGGCCATGCGCGAAAGCTTGGAGCATATCGGCCGCTTCGATGAAGCGCGCGCGCGCCGGCGTTTGGCAGCGGGGTTTCAGGCGTCGAGCACGCGGCACATCGAGGTAGGCGGCGAGCGCGTGGGCTTCGTGGTGGTCAAGCCGCACGAAGGCGCGTTGCTGCTCGACCACCTCTACCTCTGGCCGGCCCACCAAGGCCGGGGACACGGCTCCGCCGTGCTCGCGCAGGTGTTCCGCGAGGCCGACGGCCAGGGTCGGTGCCTGAGGGTCGGCGCCCTGAAGGAAAGCCGTGCCAACACCTTCTACCAACGCCACGGCTTCACGCTGATCGAGGCGGCGGAGTGGGACAACTACTACGAACGGGCGCCACAGCCAAGGTGAGCGACCCGAGGCCATGACCCGCCGCGCCGACACCCCGCGCACCCGCGCCGACATCCTGCAGGCTTCGGGCGTGCTGGCCATCGTGCGCACGCCGCCCGCGCCGCCGGCGCCGGCACCGGGGCAGCCGCCCGTCGTCGGCGCCAACCCGGCCGAGGGCGACGAAGTGCTGCTGGCGCTGTGGGACGACGGCAGCGTCACCGCGCTGAACGGCCACGTGGACCTGGGCACCGGCCTGCAGACCGCGCTGGCGCAGATCGTGGCCGAGGAGCTGGACCTCACGCTGGCCTGCGTGCGCATGGCGCTGGGCGACACGGCGCGCGCGCCCAACCAGGGCGCCACCATCGCCAGCGCCTCGATCCAGATCCACGCCCAGCCGCTGCGCCTGGCGGCGGCGCAGGCGCGCGCCTGGCTGCTGGCGCGCGGCGCCGCCTGGCTGGGCGTGGCCGAAGACGCCGCCGAGACGCACCTGGGCGTGGTGCGCGTGCGCGCCGAGCCCGCGCGCCGCGTGCCCTACGGCGAGCTGCTGGCCGGCCAGCGCACGGTGCTGCGGCTGGACGCCGATGCGCCGCTGAAGGACCCGGCCGCCTACCGCCTGGTCGGCACCTCGCAGGCGCGCGTGGACATCCCCGCCAAGCTGGCGGGCGAGCTGGTGTTCGTGCACGACATGCGCCTGCCCGGGATGCTGCACGGCCGCGTGGTGCGCCCGCCCTACGCCGGCGCCGACCACGGCGACTTCATCGGCAACACGCTGGAGGCGGTGGACGAAGGCTCCGTCGCCCACATCCCCGGCATCCGCGCGGTGGTGGTGATCCGCGACTTCGTCGGCGTGGTGGCCGAGCGCGAGGAACACGCCGAGCAGGCCATGCGCGAGCTCCGGGTGCGCTGGAAGGCCTGGCCCGGCATGCCCGATCTGGGCAACGTCGAGCAGGCGCTGCGCGACAACCCCGCCACCCGCCGCCTGCTGGTGGATGAAGGCGATGCCGGCGCCGCCCTGCGCGCCGCCGGTAGCCAGGCGCTGCGCCAGACCTACCTGTGGCCCTACCAGATGCACGCCAGCATCGGCCCCTCGTGCGCGGTGGCCGCGTGGCAGCCCGAGCCTGAAAGCAGTTGCCAGCTCAGGGTATGGGCCGGCACCCAGAACCCCCACGTGCTGCGCCACGATCTGGCGAAGTTGACGGGCGTGCAGGACGTGCAGGTCGACGTGGTGCGCATGGAGGCCGCCGGCTGCTACGGCCGCAACGGTGCCGACGACGTGGCGGCCGACGCCGCTCTGCTGGCCCGCGCGGTCGCGCATCTTGGCGCGCCGGTGCGCGTGCAGCTCACGCGCGCGCAGGAACACGCCTGGGACCCGAAGGGCGCCGCCCAGCTGATGGACGTGGCCGGCGCGCTGGGCCCTGACGGCCGCATCGACGCCTACGACTTCCAGACCAGTTACCCCAGCAACGGCGCACCCACGCTGGCGCTGCTGCTCACCCGCACCGTGGAGCCGGTGGCGCAGGCCTTCGAGATGGGCGACCGCACCGCGCGCCCGCCCTACGAGGTGCCCAACCTGCGCGTGGCGGTGAACGACATGCCGCCGATCGTGCGCGCCTCGTGGCTGCGCGGGGTCTCGGCGCTGCCGAACTCCTTCGCGCACGAGAGCTTCGTCGACGAGCTGGCAGCCCGCGCCGGCGCCGACCCGGTGCAGTTCCGCCTGCAGCACCTGCGCGATCCGCGCGCCTGGGAGCTGGTGCAGGCCACCGCCGACAAGGCCGGCTGGCGCCCGCGCCAGGGCCCGCACGACGCGGCGGGCAACGGCGCGCATGGGGGCGAAATCCTGCAGGGCCAGGGCTTCGCCTACGCCCGCTACGTGCACAGCAAGTGGCCGGGCTTCGGCGCCGCCTGGTCGGCCTGGGTGGCCGACGTGGAGGTAAACCGCCGCACCGGCGAGGTGCACGTGCGCCGCGTGGTCTGCGGGCACGACGCCGGCCAGCTGGTCAACCCCGCCGGCGTGACCCACCAGGTGCACGGCAACGTGATCCAGACCACCAGCCGCGCGCTGCACGAGCGCGTGGCCTTCGCCCCGCACGACGCGCCGGCACAGCAGGCCACGCGCCAGGCGCTGCCCGGCGTGCGCCCGGCCGGCAGCGTGCTGGCGCAGGAATGGGGCGGCTACCCGATCCTCAACTTCCGCCAGGTGCCGGTGATCGAGGTGCTGCACATGCCGCGCCCCGGCGAGGCGCCACTGGGCGCGGGTGAATCCAGCAGCGTGCCCGGCACCGCGGCCATCGCCAACGCCATCTTCGACGCCACCGGCGTGCGTTTCCGGGCCCCTCCGTTCACGCCCGAGGTGGTGCGCGAAGGCCTTGCCGCCGCCGGCCTGCTGCTGGGCGGTGCCGGTGGACAGGGTGGCGGTGGCGGCGACGATGCTGCAGATTCAGGAGCTGGCGGCGCCCGCCCCGAGCCGGCCGCAGCCCCAAAACATGCTGAAAGCGCGCGCTGGCCAGGCCGCCGCAGCGGCTGGGCGCTGGCCGGCGCACTGGCGGCCGGCGCGGTGGGCGTGCTGGTGGCGGCGCTGCTGCCGCGCGCCATCGCGCCGGTGCAGCTCTCGCAGACCGGCTACAGCGCCGAACTGATCGAGCGCGGCCGCGTGCTGGCCGCCCTGGGCGACTGCATGGTCTGCCACACGGCGCCCGGCGGCGTGGAAGGCGCGGGCGGCCGCGCCATGCACACGCCCTTCGGCACCGTCACCACCACCAACCTCTCGCCGGATGCCGACACGGGCCTGGGCTGCTGGTCCTTCAGCGCCTTCCAGCGCGCCATGCGCGAAGGCATCGGACGTGACGGCCGCCACCTGTACCCGGCCTTCCCCTACACCTCGTTCGCGAAGATGAGCGACGACGACCTGCAGGCGCTCTACGCCTACCTGATGAGCCGCCCCGCCGTGCACGCGCCCACGCCCGCGGCCGCGATGCGCTTCCCCTTCAGCCTGCGCCCGCTGATGGCCGGCTGGAACGCGCTGCACCTCGACGCCAGGCCCTACCAGCCTGACCCCACGCAGAGCGCCGAGTGGAACCGCGGCGCCTACCTGGTGCAGGGCCTGGGCCACTGCGGCGCCTGCCACACGCCGCGGGGCGCCCTGGGCGCCGAGCAGGGCGGCCAGGCCTTTCTGGCCGGCGCCATGATCGACGGCTGGGAGGCGCCCGCGCTCACCGCCCTGTCGAAGGCCGCCGTGCCCTGGAATGCCGACGCGCTCTACCGCTACCTGCGCCACGGCCACGCGCCCGGCCACGGCAGCGCCGGCGGCCCGATGGCCGAGGTGGTGCGCGAGCTGCAGGCCGCGCCGGATGAAGACCTGCGCGCCATGGCCACCTACCTGGCCAGTTTCAGTCCGCCCGCGCCCGATGCCGCGGCGCTGGCCCGTACGGCGCACGAGGCAGTGGCGCGCGCCGCGAGCGCCCGGGCCACCCTGCCCGGCAGCGGCCAGCGCCTGTTCGAGATGGCCTGCGCCGCCTGCCATCACGACGGCGACGGCCCCACGGTGCTGGGCGTCAACACGCCACTGGCGCTTTCGACCAAGCTCGCCAGCGAGCGCCCCGACAACCTGATCCGCACCATCCTGGAAGGCGTGCAGCAGCCGGCCACGCGCGAGATCGGCTTCATGGCCGGCTTCGCCGACGCGCTGAGCGACGCGCAGATCGCCGACATCGTGGCCTACATGCGCGCCCGCTACGCGCCCCAGGCACCCGCCTGGCCGGACCTGCCGGCGCAGGTGGCGCGGCTGCGGGCCACGGCGATGGCCGTACCATGACGGCACCCCAAGAAGAGGTGCCCGCATGAAAGCCTCGCCCCACGCCGGGCTGCTGGCCACGCTGCAGCAGCGCTTCGGCCAGCACCCGGAACGCCATCCGGGCCTGGCCTGGACCACGGTGGAGGCCCGCCTGGCGGCACACCCGAAGCAGCTGGCCGTGCTGGCCGCCATGGAAGCCAGCGGCGGCGAGCCCGACGTGATCGCGCAAGACCCCGCCACCGGCGCACTCAGCTTTTGCGACTGCGCCCCCGAGAGCCCCGCCGGCCGCCGCAGCCTCTGCTACGACGATGCCGCGCTGGCCGCGCGCAAGCTGCACAAGCCCGCCGGCAGCGCCGTCGCCCTGGCGGCCAGCCTCGGCATCGAGCTGCTGGACGAGGCGCAGTACCGCCACCTGCAGACGCTGGGCGCGTTCGACACCAAGACCTCCAGCTGGCTGCGCACGCCGCCGGCCATCCGCAAGCTGGGCGGCGCGCTGTTCGGCGACCGGCGCTACGGGCAGGTGTTCACCTACCACAACGGCGCCGAGTCGTACTACGCCGCGCGGGGCTTTCGCGGGTTGCTGACGGTATAGGCGCGGCGGGCCGGTCAGCGCGCGGCTGCAGCGGGGGCGCCCGCCTTCAGCGCCTGCACCGCCTTGAAGGTTTCGGCCACGTGCACCAGCGGGTCGCTGCCTTCGTGGGCGTAGACGATGCGGCCGGAGCGGTCGATCACGTAGGAGATGCGGCTGGCGGTCTTGAACAGGCCGCCAAAGCGCGCGTCGTAGGCGCTGATGACCTCGGCCCTGGGGTCGGACGCCACGGCGAACTTGTCGCGGCAGGCCTCGCTGGAAAAGCGCAATTGCGTGTCGATGTCGTCGTTGGAGACGCCCACCACGGTGGCCCCCAGCGCGGCGAACTCGGGCGTCTTCTCGGCGAAGGCGTGCGCCTCGACCGTGCAGCCCGAGGTGAACGCCTTGGGGAAGAAGTACAGCACCACCGGCCCGCGCGCCAGCGCCGCCTTCAGGTCGAACGCAAACGGCTTGCCGGCCAGCGCGGCCTGTGTGCTGAAGGCAGGCGCCGGATCGCCCGGCTTGAGCATGGCTTGCGCGGCACCGACCAGCGCGACGAGGGCGGCAGCGGCGAGGGCGGGCAGGGTGCGCATGGCGGGGACTCCTGGGCAACGGCGAAAAGCCCAGTGTGGCAGCTTTGGGCGCCGCTTGCAGGACGCGACTTGGCGCGGTGGGACTTGGGCGCACGCGACGCACCAACGGTTGAGCCGGTCGTTCCAGGAAAGCTCGCCCTGACGTCGAGCCACCTCTCGTACCCGTTGGCTTTCACGACATCCAGCCGTTCAGGCTGAGCTTGTCGAAGCCTCGCGCGACGCTTTGACGGGCATGTCCTGAGCTTGCCGAAGGGCTCAGCATGATCGGCTCTTCCCGAACGAGCGCGATTCGGCACCCACCCGAACGGAACCGCGCGCGGCGTGATGCCGGATCACCGCAACCGCGCGTCCTGGCTGGCCAGCAGTGCGGGCGGGGCGCGCTCGGGCTCCGACGCCGACGCCGCGGCTTGCGCCGGCTCCGCCCGGGCCAGCGCCGTGTCCGCTTCCTGCTGCGTCGCCTCTTCCTCCAGCTGCGCCACCAGCGCGCGCCGCTGGCGCGCCGGCACGCCGCGCACCTGCCCGGCCACCCAGCGCAGGCGGGCCGGGTCCACGCTGCCCCGCGCCTGCCAGCGCGCGGCTTCCAGCGGCGGGTTGTGCAGCATGGCCGCCAGGGTGACGGCCTGGCGCGGCGTGAGGCGGCGGGCGCCGGTGCCGAAGTAGTGGCGCGCGGCGGCCTCGGCGCCGCAGACCAGGCGGCCCTGCGCATCCACGCCCCAGGGCGCGTTGGCCAGGTAGAGCTGCAGGATGCGGCCCTTGCCCAGCGACTGTTCGGCGTCCAGCGCGTAGAGCAGCTCGCGCAGCTTGCGCTCCAGCTGACGCTCGCCGCCGGCCACCATCAGCTTGGCGAGCTGCTGGCTCAGCGTGCTGCCGCCGCGGCGGATGGCGCCGGCCTGGCGGTTGGCCTGCAGCGCGGCGGCCAGTTCCTCCGGGTCGTAGCCGGTGTGTTCATAGAAGCGCTGGTCCTCGGTGGCGAGCACGGCGCGCGTCAGCCAGTGGCGCGCCGGCAGCGGCGGCGTGCGGCCGCAGGAGGTCTGGGCGCGGGCCCAGCTTTCGGTGCCCAGACCGCTGACGGCCAGGCCTTCGATGCGCGGCACCAGGCGCCAGCCCTGGCCTTGGGCCGGCGGCGGCAGGGTGACATCGGCGTGCAGGGCCACGCTGCCTTCGACGTGCGCCGCCGCCAGCTCGGGCAGGCCGGGCGCCAGCAGCGCCAGCCAGTCGCGCGCGGGGGTGGCGGGCCAGTCCACCGTGGCCTGCCAGCCGGGGCCGGCGCGGCGGGCCTGCCAGCGCGCGCTGATGACGGTGCGGCGGGAGCGATCCGTTTCCCGTTCGGGCTGAGCCTGTCGGAGCCCCTCATCCGGCCCTTCGGCGCCCAGCAGCAGCGCGCCCTTCAGGTGCTGCATGCCGTCGCGCGAGATCGCCAGCTGCGCCGCCGGCACGCGCAGCGTGGGCTGGCCGAGCGCGGGCGGCAGCGGCAGCGTGCAGGGCTCGCAATGCACGGTGAGCACGGGCGCGTCGCCTTCCACGCCGGCGGGCACCCAGCCGAGCCGCAGCGGCCCCAGGCGGCTGGGCAGCGTGAGGCCGTCCAGCCGCTCGCCCACCCAGGGCGTGGTGGCCAGCCACACCAGCTGCGGCAAGCTGGCGCGCACGGCCAGCGGGCCGCGCCCGAGCGTGGTGGCCCATTCGCCGGTCTGCGGCAGCAGTGCCACGCGCAGCACCGCCCACAGCGCCAGCAGCAGCACGGCCAGGCTGGCGCCGGCGATGAGCAGCAGCCGCAACACGCGGCGCCCCAGGCGGCTGCGCACGGCGAGGTCGTCGATGGTGGTGCTCATGGTGCTGCTCCTCGTTTCGATAAGCTATGATTTTTCTAGCTGTCTGCGCCCGCTGAGCCTGGGCTGGTGGCCAATTTCTCTCTAGATCGGCGCTTCCGCAGCCGCCAGCGCCCGTGTCACGGTGACGGCCTGCCACGGGCCTTGCGAGCGGCCGGTGAGCGCGGCCCAGTACCAGGCGGAGGTGTCGGCAAAGCGCCGGCCGGCGGCGTCTTCGATGTGCTCGCACACGCGCAGCGCGGTGCCGCCACGGCGGGCGGTGAAGCAGCGCTGCACGCCGCTGTCGCGCGGCGCCTGCAGCAGGGCGGCGTGGCGCAGCGCGGGTTCGGCCAGCAGGTCGGGTGCGGGCATGGCGGCGGGTGCCTGCTCCAGCCGCTCGCCCTCGACGCGGTAGCCCAGGCCCCGGTAGCAGTCGGCCGCCGGGTGCAGCATGCGCGTGGGTCGCGTGACACTGCGCAGCACCACGATCTGGCGGCCGTCGGTGGCGCGCTGGATGTGGCCGGGAAAGCGCTCGGCAAAGCGCTGCTCCACCGCACTCAGCGCCAGCGGCCAGAGCGGCCGACCCTGCCAGCTGCGCGGCAGCTCCGGCGCCGCGGCCTGGGCGGGCGCGGCATCGCCCGGACCACCGCCGGCCGCGGCGCCGGCCAGCGCGCAGCCCAGCATGGCGGCGGCGAACAGCGCCTTGGCCTGCACCCGGCGGGCCAGCGTGTTGGGAAACCATTTGCGGTTCATGGCCTTCTCCTCCTGGCGTGGACAGCTATTGATTCAGAAGCACTTCATGACCCTCCGGCCAGGCCATGCAGGCGGCGATCGCGGCGCACACGCCGGCCAGCAGCGCCAGGCCCAGGCTCTGGTGCAGCCAGGGCGCGGCGGCGTGGCCGCTCGCTTCCAGCGCCACCAGCAGGCTGTTGCGCAGCACGTTGCCGGCCAGCACCAGCGCGCCCACGCAGGGCAGGCGCAGCAGGAAGGCGCGGTTGCCGCGCCCCACGGCCAGGGCGATGGCGCAGGCCGAGAAGTAGCCGGCCCAGGCCATCTGCACGCCGGAGCAGGGCGCGTCCACCACGATCAGCCGGCCGTCCACCAGCAGGCTGCTGCCTTCGCGCAGCACGCCGAACCAGGGCGCCAGCAGCCAGCGGCTGGCTTCGGCGGTGAGCACGCGCAGCGGGAAGCCGGCGTAGAACTGCAGCGACGACAGCAGCGGCAGCGCCAGCACCGCCAGCCCCAGCACCGGCGCGGCCGCCACCGGCAGCCAGCGCGGCGCCGCCAGGGTGCACGCGGGTTGCGGATGGAATTGCCCTTCCGCCCAGACCAGGCCGGCGCTGCCAGCTCCTGAATCAGGAGCAAGGCGCGGCTGCTGCAGGCGCACGTCGGGCAGGAAAGCCAGCAGCCCGGCGGCACCGGCCAGCACCGCGATCAGGCTGGCCGCCAGCGGCGGCGAGCCGGCCAGCCGCGACGCGGTGGCGCCCAAGGTGCCGACCAGCGCCGCCGCCAGCCAGGGCAGGCGCGGCGCCTGGCGCAGCTGGTGGCGCAGCTGCCAGCCCAGCCAGGCGAGCGCGGCCACGGCCAGCAGGCCGAGCGGATCGTCCGAGCCGTCCTGCAACCGGCGGCCCATCCAGACCCAGGTGGGCCAGAGCGCCGCGGCCTGCAGCGCCAGCCACAGCCCGGCGGGCGCGCGGTCGATGCGCATCGTCCAGGGCAGCAGGCGCGGCCCCAGCAGGCGGCGGGTGGTGGTGTTCATCGTGTCTTCCATTTCTGAATCAAATCGGGCTGCAGCCCCTTGGTGGCAGGCACAGACAGCTACATTTTCAAGAGCAATCCTGTGGCTGGTGCGGGCGTGGCTGGCCCCTCACCCGAGCCCTCTCCAGCGGGGAAAGGGCGGGATGTGCCAGCCACCTGGCGGGTCACGCCGTGTACGACCGCCGTTGGCGGCGCCGCGCCAGTTGCGCCCCCAGCACCGCGAGCACCACCAGCATCGCGGCCCAGGTTTCGGGCTCCGGCGTGCTGGCGACGGCCGCGCCCAGCGCACTCGCGTCGCCCACCGCGCGGTCGGTCACGCCTTCGGGCATGGGGCTGGGCTGGTTGCTGGTCGCGCCCTGGCCACCGGGGTTGCGCACCACCTGGTCCACGGCGATGAAGCTGGTGTACTGGGTGAGCAGGCTGTAATCGAGCCCGAGGCGCGTGATGGCGGCCTTCTGCGCGTCGCCGCCGGTGAGCGCCTCCTGGTCGCTCAGGCTGGCGATGCGGTGGCGGGCCCACAGGAATCGGAGCGCGGGCTCGTCCTGGCCGGCGGCGGCCTGCACGTCCACCGGCAGCTCCTGGCGGTACGGGCCGCCGGCGCCCTGGCCTTCCACCACCAGGCGCGGCTGGCCGTGGCGGCCGGCGGCCGGCGCGCGCCACTTGCCGAACACGATCACCGGGCGCTCGGCCAGCACGTCGGGCAGTTGCGGCGGCTCCACGTCGTACACGTCCAGCCCCTCGAAGCGGGCCTGCACACTGGTGAGCACGGGCGATTCGATCAGCTTGCGGAAGCGCTCGGCCTGGGCCTTGGCTTCATCGGGCCGGGTGATGACGAAGGGCTCGCCCATGCCGGCGCGCGCCAGGCCTTCCATCAGGTGGCGGTTCACCGACGAGCCGATGCCGAAGGCGAACAGGTTGGCCTGGCCCAGGTGGCCGCGCACCAGGGCGAAGGCTTCGTCCTCCACGGTGACGTAGCCGTCGGTCACCACCACCACGGTGCGCGACAGATCGGGCGTCTTGGGTTCGGCGTAGACGCGGCGCAGCGCCGGCAGCAATTCCGTGCTGCCGGAGCCGCCCATCTGCTCGATGGTGCGGATGGCCGCGTTGACGTTGGCTGGCGTGGCCGGCACCGACTGCGGCGACAGCATGCGGTTGCTGCCGGCGAACAGCAGCACGTTGAAGCGGTCGCTCGGGCGCAGGTTGCCCAGCAGCTGGCGCATCAGCGCCTTGGCGGTGTCGAGCGGAAAGCCGTGCATGCTGCCGGAGATGTCGACCACGAAGATGTAGTCGCGCGGCGCGATCTGCGCCGGCGCCACCGACCTGGGCGGCTGCACCATGGCGAGGAAGAAGTTCTCCTTCTCGCCGCGCTGCAGCAGCACGCCGGACTGGATGGCGTCGCCGGCCAGACGCCAGCCGAGGATGAAGTCGCGGTTGTCGGCGTTGGCGGCGCCGCGGGTGGCGTCCCTGGCCAGCTGCACGCGGGCGTGCCGGCCGTCATCGCCGCCCACCTGCGTATCGATGGCGTGGCTGGACGAAGCCAGCGCATGGATTGCCAGCGGGCTGTCGATGTCCACCTGCATCGTGAAGCCGGCCGGGCTGGGCTGGCCGGCGTGCAGCACCGGCTGGGCCGGGAAGGCGCCGCCGGACGGCGTGGGCTGGCCGCCCGACGTGTCAGCGGGGCTCCGTTCTGGCGCCGTCGAGCCGCCGCCGGGCCGCCCCAAGGCGGCGAGGGCCCCCTCGGGGGGCAGCGCAGCATGCGAAGCAGCGGAGCGTGGG
>Ga0209607_1002081_pt1 | contig 16267 bp, 16 predicted proteins | sample AD_UKC117_MetaG_FD_184413 | JGI IMG/M metagenome (GOLD analysis project Ga0209607, IMG submission 184413) | Active sludge microbial communities of municipal wastewater-treating anaerobic digesters from Hong Kong - AD_UKC117_MetaG (SPAdes)... | ecosystem: Engineered > Bioreactor > Anaerobic >... | reverse complement strand
CAACGCACACATCGCAGCCCCGCCCCGACGAGAACCCCCTGCAAGCCCCAGAACCGCAATAGCCTCCTAGTTGCCAAATGACCCGTAACCTACGGGCTATCGGGCAACCAACGGACCATCTCAGAACTTCACGGCCGCGGCGAAGAACCTGGCGGCTACTTGGAAGGGTCGTACCCGAAGTCCTGCACCCAGTAGCTGATCGCGTTGGAGTAGCGGGAGTCGTTGTGGAAGGCGAGGCCCAGACCCATGTGATCGAAGTCCGGGTCCATCAGGTTCACGCAGTGCCCGGGGCTGTTCAGCCAGCCCTTGAGGGTCTCCTGGGCGGTGGGGAAGCCGCTGGCGATGTTCTCGCCGCCCGGGGACCCGCGGTACTTCGTGGCCGCGATGCGCTGGTCGAAGGCCCGACCGTCCAGGGAGTCGTGTGAGAAGTAGGTCTTGTCGGCCATGTCCTGTGCGTGAGCTTGGGCGGCCTTGGCGATCTCGTCGCTGTAGTCGACCGGCCCAACCGCGGGCATCGTCTTGGAACCGCACTTCTGCGTCTGCGCCCGCGCCTGGTTCACCAGCGCGAACATGGTGCCGATCTCGCCGCCGGGAACCGGTGAGGCGGGGATCGCGGCGCGACTCGGGGAGGTTCCCACCGAGGGATCGATGGTGACGGTCTTCGACACCGGGCGGTAGTGCACTTTCACTGCGAACCGTTTGCCACCCTTGGCGCGCAGCGTGAACTTGCGGTGCTTGGGCTTGTAGGAGGTGCCGTTCTTCTTCACCGCGAAGGCCCGCACCCGGTACTTGCCGGTGGGTAGCGACATGACAGTCGAGGAGCGCAGCACCTGCTTGTAGCCCGAACCTTTGACTTTCACCCGCGCCTTGGGAACCCCGCTGATGGTCAGCGACAGGCTGTTGGAGGACTTGGCCGCAACACTGGTCTGGAATCCGGTTCCCAAGGCGACGGTGGCAGAGGCAGAAGAGCCCATCACCACCTGTCCGGCCATGAGGCCGGCGGTGGCGAGGAGGACTCCGTAGTTGCGCACACAAGGGGGATCGACGGCCCAACGGAGGCATCTTCAGACATTCACCCATTTGGAGAACCCCTGACGTCACCCGATCAGACCAGTGACGTGGGTGGCACGGTGGTGGACCGCGCCGGCTTGCCGTTCTCAGGCGCCCATCGCCTGCAGCGAGGTGATCAAGTCCGCAGCGGTCGCACTTGCGTCCAGGAGGTCCTCAACGTGGGTCTTGGTACCGCGCAACGGATCGAGGGTCGGCACGCGTTGCAGCGCCGAACGTCCGGGCAGGTCGAAAATGACCGAGTCCCAACTCGCTGCTGTCACATGTTCGGGATACCGGCGAAGGCACTCCCCACGGAAGTACGCCCGGGTGTTCTCCGGAGCGTGCGTCACGGCGCGGGTGACCTGCTCATCGGTGGTCAGCCGGCGCAGGCGTCCACGCTGCTCCAGCCGCGCCCACAGCCCGCGCTGCGGGTCGACATCGGAGTACTGCAGATCGATCAGGTCGAGCCGGGAGTCACCGAAGTCGATCCCGTCCCGGCGCCGATAGCCGTCGAACAGTGTCTTCTTGGCAACCCAGTCCAGCGATGTGGCAAGTTCCATGGGGTCGCGCCGCAGTGCATCGACTGTCATATCCCACTCGTCGAGGATCGCCTTGGTGGGGCCGTCGGCATCCACGCCGTAGCGGTCGTCGACGAACTTGCGGGCCTGCTCGGCGAACTCCGCCTGCATCTGGACTGCCGTCAACCTGCGGCCGTCGGCCAACTCGATCTCGTGGCGGAGGTCCGGGTCGTGGGACACGGCGTGCAGATGGTGCACAGGCCGATTCACCGCCATCGCGCTGAAGTCCCACTGGTGCTCGATCATGCTGAGCACCAAAGACGTGATTCCCATCTTCAGATAGGTGGCATATTCGCTGAGGTTCGCGTCGCCGACGATCACATGCAGCCGCCGGTACTGCTCAGGATCGGCGTGCGGCTCGTCGCGGGTGTTGATGATCGGACGTTTCAAAGTGGTCTCCAGCCCGACCTCGACCTCGAAGAAGTCGGCGCGCTGAGTGATCTGGAAGCCCTTGATCTTGCCGTCCTGCCCGATGCCGACCCGGCCGGCCCCGGCGATCACCTGGCGGCTGATGAAGAACGGGATCATCGTGGACACGATCGCCGGGAACGGTGTCGGCCGCGGCATCAAGTAGTTCTCGTGGGTGCCGTAGGAAGCGCCCTTGTTGTCGGTGTTGTTCTTGTATAGGCGGATCTGCTGGGCCTGCGGGATCTCGGAGGCGAGCCGCGCGGCCTGCGCCATGATCTGCTGGCCAGCACGGTCGTACAACATCGCCTCGTACGGGGTCATGACCTCCGGGGTGGAGTACTCGGGGTGTGCATGATCGACATAGAGCCGGGCGCCGTTGGTGAGGATCACGTTGGCCATGCCCACGTCCTCGTCGGTCAGTTGCGAAGCGTCTGCATCCGAACGGCTCATATCGAAACCACGGGCGTCGCGAAGCGGCGTTTCCACGTCGTAGTCCCAGCGGGTGCGCTGGTTGCGGCGGGCGTTCGCCGCACGGTCGTAGGCGGTCACCACCTGGCTGGACATGAGCATGGCGTTGGCATGCGGATGGCCGGGCGAAGACACCCCGTACTCGGTCTCGATACCCATGATCCGCTGGACGCTCACGATCTCAGGCTAACCCGATGCGCCGGGCTCGGCGCGGATGCCGCAATCGCGCATAAGCGACTAGTGTCGGAAGTACGGAGGTGTCTCATGGCAGATGGACAGGAACACAAGCAGCGCACGCACTCCACCGGGGAGTCCGAAGACGTCGTCGGCGAGCAACTCGATGCCGCGTCGGCCCGCAAGGCGGAGATCGATGCTGACGTCGATTCCATCCTGGATGAGATCGACGACGTCCTTGAGGAGAACGCCGAGGAGTTCGTGGCCAGTTTCGTGCAGAAGGGCGGCCAGTGACTCACGCTTCCGGGCTGCCCGCACATTTCATGCGTCCGGGCTCATCGTTCTTCGACTTCCTGACCACCCACGATCCCTCCTTGATCAGGTCCGTGGGTGGTGGCGCCACGATCGAAGCCCCGCACGGCACGACGATCGTCTCGTGCCGCTTCCAGCACGGGGTGGTGATGGCCGGTGACCGGCGGGCCACCATGGGCAACATGATCGCCCAGCGCGACATCGAGAAGGTGTATCCCGCCGACGAACTATCGGTGGTCGGTATCGCGGGCACTGCCGGGTTGGCGGTGGAGATGGTGCGCTTGTTCCAGACCGAGCTTGAACATTTCGAAAAGATCGAGGGGATGACACTGTCCCTGGAAGGCAAGGCGAACCGCCTTTCCTCTTTCATCCGCAGCAATCTCGGGATGGCGATGCAGGGGCTGGCGGTGGTGCCGCTGTTCGCCGGGTACGACCAGGCTTCGGACATCGGGCGCATCTTCTCCTACGACGTGACCGGAGGTCGCTACGAGGAGCACGACTACTACTCGGTGGGCTCCGGAAGTCCGTTCGCCCGGGGGTCGTTGAAGAAGCTGTTCCGCGCCGAGCAGGATGCCGACGCCGCGGTCAGAGTGTGCCTACAGGCGCTGTACGACGCCGCCGACGACGACTCGGCGACCGGCGGTCCCGACATGACCCGCAGGATCTTTCCGGTCGTGTACACCGTGGACGCGCGGGGGGCCCGCCGGATCCACGAATCCGAACTGCAGGTTCTCATGGACGCCGTGGTGGATCAGCGGTTCCAGCGTCCCGACGGCCCTGTGGCCACCGACCCGACGGGGGAGGCGACATCATGACGATGCCCTTCTACGTCTCGCCCGAACAGATCATCAAGGACAAGGCCGACTACGCCCGCAAAGGCATCGCGCGGGGACGTTCAGTGGTCGTCGCTCAGTACGACCAAGGAATCCTGTTCGTCGCGGAGAACCCGTCGCGGGCTTTGCACAAGATCAGTGAGATCTACGACCGGATCGCGTTCGCCGCGGTCGGCAAGTACAACGAGTTCGAGAATCTGCGCGTCGCCGGAGTCCGGTACGCCGACCTGCGCGGCTACAGCTACGACCGCGCCGACGTGACCAGTCGAGGTCTGGCCAACGCTTACGCCCAGACACTCGGAACTGTCTTCACCGAGGCCCAAAAGCCGTACGAAGTGGAGATCATCGTCGCCGAGGTGGGAGCCGACGAGGGCAGCGACCAGTTGTACCGGCTCACCTTCGACGGATCGGTGGGCGACGAGCACGGATTCGTGGCGATGGGCGGTGCGGCCGAGGCGATCTCGACCCAACTGCAGGAGCAGTGGCGTCCCGACCTGAGCCTCGAGCAGGCGCTCACCATGGCCGTCGCCGCGCTGTCCGAACACGGTGGGCAGGGGCCCCGCACCTTGGACGAGCAGTTGCTCGAGGTGGCGATCCTGGATCGTAATCGTCCCCGACGCTGCTTCCGGCGACTGACCGGTGACGAGCTATCCGATCTGCTGAACAGCGAATAGAGGCTCATCATGTCGCGCAGGATCTTCGGGATCGAGACCGAGTACGGCGTGACATGTACGTTCCAGGGGCAGCGAAGACTGTCCCCGGACGAGGTCGCTCGCTACCTGTTCCGCAGGGTGGTCAGCTGGGGACGCAGTTCCAACGTGTTCCTGCGCAACGGTTCCCGGCTCTACCTCGACGTCGGATCGCACCCCGAATACGCGACTGCCGAGTGTGACGACATCACCCAACTCGTGACCCACGACAAAGCGGGAGAGCGCATCCTGGAGGGCTTGCAGGTCGATGCCGAGCAGCGGCTGGCCGGCGAGGGGATCCTCGGGGACATCTATTTGTTCAAGAACAACACCGACTCCGCGGGGAACTCCTACGGCTGCCACGAGAACTATCTCGTCGGACGGCAGGGCGAGTTCTTCCGGCTCGCCGAAGTCCTGATCCCATTTCTGGTGTCACGTCAACTGATCTGCGGCGCGGGCAAGGTGCTGCAGACCCCGCGCGGAGCCACCTACACGGTCAGTCAGCGCGCAGAGCACGTGTGGGAGTCGGTCAGCAGCGCCACCACGAGAAGCCGCCCGATCATCAACACCCGTGACGAACCGCACGCCGATGCTGAACGGTTCCGCAGGCTGCACGTCATCGTGGGAGACAGCAACATGAGCGAGACGACCACCTTGCTCAAGGTCGGCTCCACGGACCTGGTCCTCAGGATGCTGGAGGCGGGCCTGCCCATGCGCGACCTGACTCTTGAGAATCCGATCCGCAGCATCCGCGACATCAGCCAGGACCCCACCGGCAGACGCCTCGTGCGCCTGGCGACGGGACGTTCGATCAGCGGGCTGGACATGCAGCGCGAGTATCTGGGCCGGGTCACCTCGTTCGCCAGCACCCACGGCCTGCTCGCCGATCCGACAAGTGTCCACGCGCGAGTCGTCGACCTCTGGACACGTGTGCTCGACGCCATCGAGTCCGATCGTCTGCAGGACGTCGCGACCGAGATCGACTGGGTGATCAAACGCACCCTGATCGACCGCTACATGGCCAAACACGGCCTGGACATGACCGACGCCCGAATCTCACAACTCGACCTCGCCTACCACGACATCAGTCGCAAACGCGGGCTGTTCTACCTGATGTCCCAGAAGGGCCTGCTGGACAGACAGACCAGCGATATCGAGGTCTTCGCAGCGAAATCCATCCCCCCGCAGACGACCCGGGCCAAACTGCGCGGGGACTTCATCAAGCGCGCACAGGAGAAGCGCCGGGACTTCACCGTCGACTGGGTGCACCTCAAACTCAATGACCAGGCCCAGCGCACCGTGCTCTGCAAGGACCCGTTCAAGAGCGTCGATGAGCGGGTGGAACGCCTCATCGCGTCCATGTGACAGGGCCGCAAACCCGTCAGCTGCACCTGCTACTAGGGTGATCTGCATGCGTCGCTCCCTGCTGGCAGCCCTGCTCTTGATCCCCGCGCTCGCCCTTTCCGGGTGCGGATCCGACTCCGCCTCCGACACGGCCTCGGAGTCTCCCGCGGCCACTGCCGCCGGCGACGGGGTCAGCGCCGATGGTGTGACGGTGAGCGGAGAACCCGGTTCCGAGCCGACCATCAGCATCGATACCGCAGCAACTCCGCCCGACCAGTTGGTCGTCAAAGAGATCACAGCCGGTGACGGTCCGGCCATCGGCCCCAACTCGCTGGTCACGGTTCAATACGTGGGCTCGTCCTGGTCCACCGGTGAGGTCTTCCAGAGTTCGTGGGCCACCGGCGAAGCTGAGTTCCCCATCCAGGGTGTGATCCCGGGGTGGCAGGAAGGGCTTCAGGGTGCGACACAGGGATCCCGCGTCCTGCTGATCATTCCGCCGGACCTGGCGTACGGATCGGAGCCCCCGCCCGGGTCGGGTATCGCCCCGGACGAGACCCTGGCATTTGTCGTCGACGTAGTGAAGGTGTCCTCATGACCGAGAAACCCGAAATCGATTTCCAGGAGGGCCCAGCGCCCACCGAACTGGTGATCACCGACCTGATCGTCGGAGACGGCGCAGAAGCCGTGCCCGGCGGCAACGTGACCGTGCACTATGTCGGCGTCGAGTACGACAGCGGTGAGCAGTTCGATGCGTCGTGGGATCGTGGCGAATCCATCGAGTTTCCGTTGCGAGGCCTGATCCAGGGCTGGCAGGACGGCATCCCCGGGATGCGCGTCGGTGGCCGCCGCCAGCTCATCATTCCGCCGGCTCTGGCCTATGGCGAGACCGGTGGACACCGGCTGTCAGGCAAGACGCTGATCTTCGTGATCGACCTGCTCGACGCCTGAGGCTGCGCCGGTCCGCGTGATCGTCACGCAAGTGCCGGGGTCGTTGGACGCGAAATCAACTCGCTCGCAACAGACAGACCGCGCCGGTCGAGAAATCGTCACAGCAACGAGGGGCCGGCCAATTTGGTGGGGCCTCCAACGGCGTGTCAAAGCCCCGCCGCGTTGTTCGGAAGGTAGCGTCCGACCCGGACTGCGGGTTCCCCCGGATGGGTGACATCGACTACGCAGAGTAGCGGCATGCTCTCCAACAGGACACCGCCCTCAACTTTCAGCAGTCTCCTGCCGAAGGCACTATCACCAGGAGCCGAGGGAGGCGAGGACGATGACCACAATAAAGGCGACCTGCCCGATGTGCGGGGATGTGGATCTGACCCCCGCCCAAGTCCGGCTGACCGTGGCGCAGGCGGCGGGATGGGCGACCTACACATTCACCTGCGGCACCTGCCACGACCTGATCGAGAAGGCCGCCGACGACGAGGTCGTGGCGTTGCTGTCCAGCGCCGGGGTCTGCGTTGATCTTGTGCCGGGTGAGGTTCTGGAGACGCACCGGGGTGCGCCGATCACCTACGACGACGTCCTTGACCTTGCGCTGTGGCTGGAGACACACGACGTGATCGTGCCGCATCTCGTCGCGCCGTAATCACCGACGTTCGGCGCAGTCGGTATCGACCCTTGCCATGACGTCGTAGGCTGTACCCATGTTTTCCAACCTCCGCGGTTCCGAGTGGCTCATCCTCGTCCTGATCGTTGTGCTGTTGTTCGGGGCCCGCCGTCTTCCCGACGCCGCCCGCGGGCTCGGTCGGTCCCTGCGGATCTTCAAGGCTGAGACCAAGGGACTCACCGAGTCATCGGAGCCCAAGGATGAGACCCCGGCCGTCGACGGTGCGGACAAGGCCCCGCCCTCGGCTCAGGCCGCCACCGAACAGCCTGCTCCCGAAGTGAGCAAACAGACACCGACTCAGAACTGATCCATGTCCGCGCCCGTAGAGCACGCGCGCGCGCAGATGCCGTTACGCGACCACCTGCGCGAACTGCGCCGCCGACTGGTGATCAGTCTGTTGGCCATCGCCGCCGGCACCGTGGTCGGCTGGATCTACTACGAACCGATCTTCGACGTCATCTCCGAACCGATCCAGGACGTGGTCGACGCCGCCGCTGCCCAGGGCCGCGATGTGCGCCTGGTGGTCGCAGGGGTGACCGACGCGTTCATGCTGCAGGTCAAGGTCGCCGTGATGGCCGGCCTGGTTCTGGCCTCCCCGATCTGGATCTACCAGCTGTGGGCGTTTGTCACTCCCGGTCTGCACACGAAGGAACGCCGCTGGGTGTACCTCTTCGTCGTGCTCAGCGTTCCGCTCTTCTTGTCCGGAGTGGTCCTGGCATACGTGCTCATGCCCAAGGGCCTGGAGGTCCTGCTCGGTTTCACGCCGCAGAACGTCGGCAACTACCTGCCCGTGGACCGCTATCTGTCCTTCTTCATCCGCATGGTGATCGTGTTCGGGATCGGATTCCTGACCCCGTTGTTCATCGTCGGCCTGAACATGATCGGCGTACTCAGCGGCAAACGTCTGGCGAGTGCCTGGCGCTACATCATTTTCGGCGTGTTCGTGTTCGCTGCTGTGGCGACTCCCACGGGCGATCCGATCACGATGATGATGCTGGCCGCCCCGGTGATGGTGCTGGTCGGCGGTGCCGTGGCGTTCAGTCTGCTCAACGACCGGCGGCGCCGGCGTAACGGGGCCGAACCCGACTATGACAGTTTCGACGACGACGAGGTCTCGCCGATCCCCGAGTCGGTCGATGGGGAGGACTCCGCGCGCCGGTAGCGTAAGCACGTGCTGAAGGCCGCTGTGTTGATCAATCCCACGTCGGGGCGCGGTCGGAGCGCCAAGAACGCGCCCATCGCGGTGTCCAGGTTGCGCGAGCGGGGCGTGCAGGTGGATGTCCTGCAGGCAGACGATGCTGCAGGCAGTCTGGACCTCGCCAAGCGCGCGGTCGCCGACGGCGTCGATGCCCTCATCGCATGTGGCGGCGACGGAACCGTCCATTGCGCGTTGCAGGCCGTGTATGGGACGCAGACGGTCCTGGGGATCATCCCGGTGGGGACCGGCGATGACATCGCCCGCGCGCTGGGGCTGCCTCGCGACGATGCAGCTGCAGCAGCCGATGTCATCGCGGACGGGCGCCTTCGCACCATCGACTACGCCGTGATCGCGGCCGCCGATGGTACCGAAGCGGCGTTCATCGCGGTGATGAGCGCGGGATTCGACTCAGAAGTGACCGAGCGCGCGAACACGATGAAGTGGCCCACCGGCACCTCCCGCTACCTGGTCGCGACCTTGATCGAACTCGGCGTGTACAAAGCGGTGGAGTTCCAGATCTCGGTGGACGGGCGGACCGAGAGTGCCGAGGGGATGATGCTGGCCATCGGCAACGGGCCAAGTTACGGCGGTGGGATGTATGTCTGCCCTGAGGCAGTTCTTGATGACGGCATGTTGGACCTCACGTTCTTGAGCCGGACGAGCAAGTGGACATTCATCAAGACGTTCCCGAAGGTGTTCAAGGGCACCCACATCCATCACCGGATCGTCAGCACCACGCGTGGTTCCCACATCCGCGTCGACGCGCCGGGGCAGACCGCCTATGCCGACGGTGAACGGGTCGGGCCGTTGCCCGTCGATGTACGAGTGGTTCCAGCCGGTCTGCGGGTGTTCACGCCGGGCGACTGACACTCGGGTGGTTTCGCGTTCTCTGCAGATCCCCTGCAAGTCACTCGGTCACACACGCATGGCGGCGGGGGCGGTGACCCTGGCCGTACCTCCACAACTGGGCAGCCGACGCATTTGATTCAACGAAACTGCCATCTTCGGGAGTAAAAGAGGGGAAAACGGCCCGCAATGTCGGAAATGTGCCTCCACAAGTGGGCACAGAGGGCAACCGACTGCCCACTTCTGGTGGCCGGTCGTCAGCGAACCCGCCCATGGCGTCAAGGACGGCCAAACGCTCACCAGCCCGTAGGCTTCAGGCATGGCTACGCCCGCACAGCGATATGCCGCCGCTCGCCGACGGTCCCAGGGCAGTCAGCATCTGGGAACTTTCCAGGAACAGTACGACTTCACCCTCGACGAGTTCCAGATCGAGGCCTGCCAGGCTCTCGACAGCGGTCGCGACGTACTGGTGGCCGCGCCGACCGGAAGCGGCAAAACCGTCGTGGGGGAGTTCGCGATCCATCTGGCGCGCGCGACGGGACGCAAAGCGTTCTACACCACGCCGATCAAGGCGCTGTCCAATCAGAAGTACCGCGATCTGGTGGCCATGTACGGCGAGGACGAGGTCGGTCTACTGACCGGAGACGTCTCGATCAACGGTCATGCCGCGACCGTCGTGATGACCACCGAGGTTCTGCGCAACATGGTCTACGAGGGTTCTTCGGATTTGGCGAATCTCGGCTTCGTGGTGCTGGACGAGGTGCATTACCTCGCCGACCGCGAGCGAGGAGCGGTGTGGGAGGAACTGATCATCCAACTACCCGAGTCGGTGGCTATCGCAGCGCTGTCGGCGACGGTCAGCAACGTCGAGGAGTTCGGCGCATGGATGGCCACCGTGCGCGGAGACACGCGCATCGTGCTCGAGGAGCACCGCCCCGTCCCGCTGTGGCAGCAGGTCATGGCCAACGCCAAACTCTACGACCTGTTCAGCGGCCCCGACCGGCAACAAGTGAACCCCGAACTGCAGCGGCTGACTGCGCAGGGTCCGCGCAGCAAGCGGGATACCCGACGTGACCGGCCGCCGAAGAACGGCCGAAGGCCACGTGACGCCCGCACTCCCACCCGCGTGGAGGTGGTCGAGAAACTCGAGGCTGCGGACTTGCTCCCGGCGATCTACTTCATCTTCTCGCGCGCAGGCACTGAGGACGCTGTCCGCTTGCTGGTCAACAGTGGGTTGCGGCTCACCTCGCCGGACGAGCGGCGCAAGATCGCCCAGGTGATCGAGGACAGATGCTCGGTGATTCCGGAGGCCGACCTGCTGGCCGTCGGCTTCAGTGAGTTCAGCGATTCCCTGCAGCGGGGGATCGCCGCGCACCATGCCGGGATGCTGCCCATCTTCAAGGAGGTGGTCGAGGAACTCTTCCAGGCTGCCGCGCTCAAAGTCGTGTTCGCCACCGAGACGTTGGCCCTGGGCATCAACATGCCGGCTCGGACCGTGGTCCTGGAACGCTTGGTGAAGTGGAACGGCCAGACCCACGCCGACATCACGCCGGGGGAGTACACCCAACTGACGGGCCGGGCCGGTCGGCGCGGCATCGATGTGGACGGTCATGCCGTCGTGCTGTTCGGGCCCAGCGTGCAGCCAACGCACCTGGCGGGCCTCGCCTCGACTCGCACTTATCCACTGCGCTCGTCGTTCCGGCCGACGTACAACATGGCGGTGAACCTGGTACGCAGGGTCGGTCGCCGGATCGCCCGTGAACTGCTGGAGACGTCGTTCGCGCAGTACCAGAGTGACCAGTCGGTGGTAGGGCTGGCCGCCACCATCAAACGCAACGAGAACGTGATCGCAGGCTATGAGGAGTCGATGCACTGCCACCTGGGGGACTTCGGCGAGTACGCAGCGATCCGTGCGGAGTTGTCCGCGCTGGAGAAGATCTCCAGTCGCGAGTCGGCCCGACTGACCCGCTCCCACGCGGCTCAGTCTCTCGAAAAGCTGGCTCCCGGAGACGTGGTCTCGGTGCCCACGGGACGCAGGTCCGGACTCGCCGTCGTCGTTGACGCCGGGCTCGACGACCTCGGAGAACCCCGCCCACAGGTGCTCACGATCGACCGGCAGGTCCGCCGACTGAGCGTCACCGACTTCCCAACACCGGCGGTCGTCGTGGACCGGCTGCGGATTCCCAACGACTTCCATCCCCGCAGCGCCAATGCCCGCAAAGCCCTGGCCGCACGACTGCGCGAACTCACCGGGCGTCACACCCACGTGAGATCACCCCGGGTGCGCGACAGCGGCAACGACGTGGCCATCCAGCGGCTGCGCGCACGGCTGCGCAAGCATCCCTGTCACGGATGTGACGACCGGGAACTTCACGCGCGCTGGGCCGAGCGCGCCGGGAAGCTGCAGCGGGAGAACGACAATCTTGCCCGCAGGGTGGAGGGTCGCACCAACACCATCGCGCGGCAGTTCGATCAGATCTGCGCGGTCCTGGTCGAACTGGGCTACCTGCAGGGCAGCGGCGACGACCTCGAGGTGACCGGCGATGGGCAGATGCTGGGACGCCTGTACACCGACCGGTCGCTGGTCATCGCAGAGTGCCTGCGGACCGGGTTGTGGAACGACCTGACCCCGCCAGAACTCGCAGCCTGCGCCGCGGCCCTGGTGTTCCAGTCGCGCACCGACGAGGAACAGATGCCCCGACTGCCCCGCGGGCGCATCCGGGACGTGCTGGCCGAGCAGGTGCATCTGTGGGCTTCCATCGAGGCGCTGGAGACCGAGTTCAAGGTCAAGCCAACGCCCGAACCGGACCTGGGTTTCTGCTGGGCAGCCCATCAATGGGCCAACGGGCAGGGCCTGGCGCAGGTGCTGGCGGGCAGCGAGCTGCCGGCCGGGGATTTCGTGCGCTGGTGCAAGCAGGTCATCGACACCCTCGGCCAAGTCGCCAGCGCGGCACCGGCAGATGATCCGGTTCGCGACAATGCACGTTCGGCCGCAGAATTGCTGCGACGTGGGGTCGTTGACTACTCCTCGGAGGTCTGAGGAGGTGGTCTTCGTGCATGTGATCGGTAAAGGCAGGGAGTGCCGGATCCAGGTTCCAGGGCCGCGCACGATGAGTGTTTGCCCGGCCCGATCCATCAATCCTGGGCCGGGGAGAGGCCGGATGGCCCAGGTTTGATGGTCGAAACCAGCCCGAAAGCCACATTTCAGTCGCTGGGTCCATCAAACCTGGGCCTCATCGACGTCTGTGGAGGTATTGCGGCCCCCATGTGATGAGGCGCCGGGCGGTCTTGCGGTGGACGAACCGCATCGAACGCGCAAGCCAACGGATGCCTGACGGCGCAACGACGGGACCGACCCAACGCTTGCTTCCCGTGAAACCCAGGCATCTGAACAGCCGGAAGGCGTTACCGCTGCACACCCAGCGCTTGCAGGATGCGGCCGATGGAGTTCGCGATGCCGAATTCGTCGCCGATCGCATCCAGCAGTGGCAGGTCGGGGTCCGCCTGTACCTGCGGCGGCGCAGGCACCGGCAGGTCTGTAACGACCCGCACGACACCGGGGGCACGGTCCAGATAATCCGAAGCCCCCCGCAGAGACACCCGCAACCTCGGTGCCAGTCCGCTGTTCAGGTCTTCAACCGCTGCCCGCACCCCCGCCAGGTCGCCAAAACGGCGAAGCAAGGACGCGGCGGTCTTCTCACCGATCCCTGGCACACCCGGCAGGCCATCACTGGGGTCCCCGCGCAGGGCCGCCATGTCGGCGTACTGCTCAGGAGTGACCCCGTACTTCTCCTCGATGAACGCCGCATCTGCGATTTGCATCTTCGCCAGCCCACGGGCGGTGTAGAGAACCCGCACCCCCTTGTTGTCATCGACCACCTGAAACAAGTCACGGTCGCCGGTGACCACATCGACCGGCCCGTCAGCGATAGCCGCATACGTTCCGATCACGTCGTCGGCCTCGTATCCGGGCATGCCGACCTTGGGGATGCCCACCGCCACCAGCAGCGCCTCGATCAGCGGTATTTGCTCCTGCAGGGCGTCGGGGACTTCCTCCTGGTCTGCCCGCGCGACGCGGTGCTCTTTGTAACTGGGCAGCAGGTCCACACGGAAGTCCGGGCGCCAGTCGTCGTCCCAGCAGGCGATGACCGTGGCGGGGGAGTACTCGCGGATCAGGCGGGCGATCATGTCCATCAGACCGCTGGCCGCATTGGTCGGGGGATCGGTGTCCTTGGTGCGCCGATCGGGAACCCCATAGAAGGCGCGGAAGTACAACGAGGCGGTATCCAACAGCATGAGCGGGCGTGACACAGGCAGTAGTCTCGCAGGCGTGACGACCTCTGACACAGCTGATCTGCAAAGCCGCCTGCAACGCACCGTTGAGGCGGTCGGTGCCAGTGGCCTGGACGGCCTGCTGGTGTCGCCAGGACCCGACTTGCGTTATCTGACGGGCTACGACGCGATCCCGTTGGAGCGGCTCACGTGCCTGGTCGTCCCGGCCTCCGGACCGGTACGCATCGTCGTGCCCGCACTCGAGGTCGCCGCCGCGATGGCCAGTCCGATCGCCGATCTGGGCGTTGAAGTCGTCTCCTGGCAGGAGACGCAGGACCCGTATGTGCTGACGGGATCGCTGCTGCCGGGCGCGCAGCGGGTAGCCGTCGACGACCATATGTGGGCGGTGAAGGTGCTCGCCCTGCGCGATGCGATGCCCACGGCCCTGCAGAGTCCGGCCGGACCTGTCCTGCAGGAGTTGCGGATGCGCAAATCGGCCGTCGAGGTCGACTCCTTGCTCCGCGCGGGAGAAGCGATCGATGCCGTGCACGCGCAGGTGGCCGGGTTCTTGCGCACCGGACGCACCGAGCGCGAGGTAGGCGCCGACATCGCGGACGCCATCCTGGCCGCCGGACACGAACGGGTCGACTTCGTGATCGTTGCCTCAGGGCCGAACGGTGCCAGTCCGCATCACGAGCTGTCGGACAGGATCTTGCAGGCAGGCGACACCGTGGTCGTGGACATCGGGGGCACCATGCCAGACGGCTATTGCAGTGACTCCACGCGCATGTACAGCCTGGGCGAGCCGCCGTCGGCGGTCCGTGCGGAGTTCGAGGCCCTGCGAGAAGCCCAAGCGCTCGCGGTGGCGGCAGTACGTCCCGGGGTGAGCTGCGAATCGATCGACGCGGTCGCCCGCGACCATCTGGCAACCGCCGGCCTGGCGGAGTTCTTCATCCACCGCACCGGTCACGGGATCGGCCTCGAGACCCACGAGGAGCCCTACATCATCGAGGGCAACAGTCGGCTCCTCGAACCAGGCATGGCGTTCAGCATCGAACCGGGCGTGTATCGCGCAGGCTCCCACGGCGCGCGGATCGAAGACATCGTGGTGTGCACCGAAGACGGGTTCGTGACGTGCAACAACCGCCCACACGGATTGGTGGTCGTGGAATGAACGAACTACTGGAACTGACCGACGAGATCGCGGACCGCGAGCTGGCCCCGATAGCCGATCAGTATGAGCGCGAAGCGCGGTTCCCGCGCGATCAGTTCGGCGTACTGGGAAGAGCGGGCCTGCTGGGCCTGCCCTACCCCCAGGACTGGGGCGGCGCGCAGGTCGGGTACGAGGACTACCTGCAGGTCCTGGAGCGGCTGGCGCAACGCTGGCTCACCGTCGGGCTGGGCGTCAGCGTGCACACTCTGTCGTGCCATGCCCTGGCCACGGCCGGCACGGACGCACAACGCGACAGGTGGCTGCCGGACATGCTCGGCGGCGACCTGTTGGGGGCCTACTGTCTGAGCGAGCCGCAGTCAGGCTCGGACGCGGCGGGGTTGCAGACGGCAGCGGTCCGTGACGCCGATGGATATGTCCTCAACGGCACGAAGGCGTGGATCACGCACGGCGGGATCGCCGACTTCTACACGGTCATGACCCGTACCGCACCGGATCGGACGGCCGGCATCACGGCATTCCTGGTGCCCGGTGATGCTCCCGGGCTCTCGGCGGCCACCCCTGAGCGGAAGATGGGGATGCGCGGTTCGGTGACGGCGCAGGTCATCCTCGACGGGGTCAAGGTCGGCGAGGATCGACGGCTGGGCGAGGAAGGCAGCGGCTTCCGGATCGCCCTGGACGCCCTGGACTCCGGGCGTTTGGGGATCGCGGCTAGTGCGGTGGGCCTGGCTCAGGCGGCCCTGAACGTGGCGGTGCAGTACTCCACGCAACGAGAGCAGTTCGGCAAGGCGATCGCAACCTTCCAGGGGGTCTCTTTCACCCTGGCGGACATGGCCACGGGCATCGCAGCGGGCCGCGCCCTGTATCTGGATGCCGCACGTCGGCGGGATGCCGGGGAACCCTTCTCGACCCAGGCGGCCATGGCGAAACTCTTCTGTACCGACATGGCCATGTCGGTCACGACCAGTGCCGTACAGGTGCTCGGTGGCGCCGGCTATGTCGAGGATTTCCCGGTCGAGCGCTACATGCGGGAAGCGAAGGTGCTGCAGATCGTCGAGGGCACCAACGAGATCCAGCGGCTGGTGATCGGCCGGGCCCTGACGGGCTGAACCGCGGCCTGGCGTTGCCCTGGACCCGCTACGGCCCGGTAGTTGCCAAATGACCCGCAATCTAGAGGTCAATCGGCAACCAGCAGGCCATTGGACCCGCTACGGCCCGGTAGTTGCCAAATGACCCGCAATCTAGAGGTCAATCGGCAACCAACAGGCCATCCGACCCGCTACGGCCCAGTAGTTGCCAAATAACCCGCAATCCA
>Ga0209607_1002075_pt1 | contig 16293 bp, 13 predicted proteins | sample AD_UKC117_MetaG_FD_184413 | JGI IMG/M metagenome (GOLD analysis project Ga0209607, IMG submission 184413) | Active sludge microbial communities of municipal wastewater-treating anaerobic digesters from Hong Kong - AD_UKC117_MetaG (SPAdes)... | ecosystem: Engineered > Bioreactor > Anaerobic >... | reverse complement strand
TAAAAAGATTCTTTCTTCTTCATCGTTTTCATATTTTAGCTTCGGGTGATGTATGTATTTTCCCATTCTTTGTCACTCTCCTTTCTTTTTCTGAATAGGCTTTTTACACATTCTATTTTACACTCCCTAGAAAAAGAATAGAAAATACTACTAACCCCTCTATACTATGGAATCGGACTTCCCCCATGTTTTTTCTCAGTTTCGCTTTCCTCAGTAACACTAAGAGGGGGATAATTATTCATAATCGCTTTTCCTCTTGCTATAGGTTCTTCCTGTCGTTTTTCATCTTTACTAAGCGATTTTAACATCTCTCGCCCTCCCTTTGACTTCCTTTTTGTTTCTGCCGTTTTTGCAAATTTGCTTTCATGATCGTCGACATATAGGAGCCATTCTAAGAGTTTGCTTTGTCCAAATGTTATTAAATATTACGAAACCACGTTATTATTCATAACAGTTTCTTCTCCCATTTCACACCTTCTAACAATCACTTGTTTTTCTGTTTTTTTCCCTTTATACTGACGGGCAGTATACATTTTCTCGATCTTTCTGATATAATTCATAATAAAGTAAAATGTTTTTTTATTTGTGTTTTCAGTAACCAATTGAGGGGAAAATGGAAGATATTCTTTTAAGCGTAAGCTGCACCTCTTACAATCACGAAAAATATATAAAAGATGCTTTAGACGGGTTTTTAAACCAAAAGGTTAATTTCAGGTACGAAATATTGGTTCATGATGATGCTTCGACAGACAAAACAACCCAAATAATAAAAGAATATGAAAAAAAACATCCCGAAATCATAAAACCTATCTTTCAAACTCAAAATCAATATTCAAAGGGAAAACAAATACATTATTGTTTTAATCACACTAGAGCCAAAGGCAAGTATATTGCCTGGTGTGAAGGCGACGATTATTGGATTGATCTAAATAAACTTCAAAAACAGGTAGACTATTTAGAAAAAAACCCGAATTGTTCGATTTGTTGTCATGGAAGTAATGCTATAAATGAAGATTCAAAGATAACCGAAAGAATAACTCCGTTTCACAGGGGTACTCTATTCAGTTTAGTTGATTTACTCGAAAAGAATATCACCTTTTCAACGGCGACGATTTGTTACAGGAAAAAACTCTTAGATAATGTACCTTCATTTTATTATGATTGTCCCGTAGGCGATGTTCCGCTAAAGATGTTTCTTTTAGAAAAGGGATATGGTTATTATCTGCCTGAGATTATGGCTGTCTACAGAAAAAATATAACCGGCTCCTGGACAGACAGATTTGATAATAATCATAAGAAAAGCATTGCTGATCAGAAAGAGATGATTACTTTTTTAAGGCAATTCAATGAACATTTTAATCATAAGTATGAAACAGCAATCAACACTTATATTCAGAAAAAAGAAAATTTAATTTTAATACATGCCTCCCTGATGGACTATAGTAATCGAAAAACATCAGAATTTAGTCCATTGTATCGACAACTCAATACCATAGAAAAATTAAGTCTTTTTCTGCGCTGTAAGCTTCCGTGGTTCTTCGAAGGCGTTAAAAAAGTTACATATGATACGAAACATATACTGGAGAAAATGTTCGATTAATTGGAAGGATTTGATCCCTATATGAGAAAGCCAATAAATATAACAAAACCACTGTTCCCGACAAAAAGCGCATTTGGTATGAAAATTGATGAAATATGGCATAGTCAATGGTTGACAAATAATGGAGAACAACACAAAAAACTGGAAAATGAACTTAAGGTATACATGGGACTTCAAAATCTTGTTCTTTTTTGTAATGGAACCATGGCTTTATTCTTAGGTTTAAAAGCTTTGGAACTAACCGGGGAAATCATTACAACCCCATTTACTTTTCCGGCAACTGTGGAAGTTTTGAATTGGAACGGATTATTTCCGGTTTTTTGTGACATTGAACCATCAACATTAAATATAGATTCTCAAAAAATCGAATCACTGATTACAGAAAAAACCCGTGCCATTTTGGCTGTTCATGTATTCGGAAATCCCTGCGATGTTTATACGATAGAGAAAATCGCAAAAAAGTATCATTTAAAAGTTATTTACGATGGTGCGCATGTTTTTGGATCAAAAATCAACGGTATTCCCATAGGGAATTTTGGAGACTTGACCATGTTTAGTTTTCATGCTACGAAATTATTTCACACCATTGAAGGTGGGGGCTTGACGTTTCAAGATTCATCTTTAAAAGAGAAACTTTCTCTTTTAAAGAATTTCGGAATAAAAAATTCCGAAGAGGTTGTCTTATCCGGCATTAATGCGAAAATGAATGAACTCCAAGCGGCAATGGGATTGGAAGTTTTAAAGCTTGTGGAGGAAGAAAGAGAAAAAAGAAGAAAATTAAAAAAAACCTATATCAAAAAATTAGAAAACGTTCCTGGTTTAAGAATTATCACAGAAGAAAAAGATGAATCAGACAGTTATCAGTATTTCGTAATAGCAATTGACCAAGACCAATTTGGCAAATCTCGCAATCAAGTCCATGAGGAACTTAAGAAGCATAATATTTTTACTCGAAAATACTTCTACCCGCTTTGCAGTAATTTTAACTGGTATAGTAAAAATCAATCCGCAGAAAAAGAAAGATTACCAATAGCAAATTTAATGGTAGAACAAACCTTGTCTTTGCCATTTTATGGAGATCTGGAAGAAGAAATGGTAAAAAATATTTGTGATTTAATCATCAATACTTAGTGAGTTTATTATTCATAAAATCGAAGGAGCAACCACTTTGATAAAGAAAATATGTGTAGCGGTGATGAGTATAGGAAGTGGTGTAGGAGAATCAGTGATCACATCCTGTAATTTATCCAGACTTTCGATTAAAACCGTTGGTTTAGGGAACAACCCTTTTGCATTCGGCGCAACAGAATGTGATGTAGTTGATTACATCCCTTCGATTTACGAGGAAGGATATATTAAGGCTGTCATTGAAAAATGCGAAGCTCATCTTGTTGATATCATTATTCCCGGTTCAGACGATGAAGCTTTGATCCTCTCAAAAAACAAGAATAAAATTGAAGAGAAGGGCTTCAAATTAATAGCTGCTGATTATGATTTTATTAACTTAACCAGAAACAAGGATAAACTATGTCATTTACTCAATCAGATTGCCCCGATTTGTGTAAAAAACTATATTAAAAAAGAGTTTTTGGCAGAAATGACTTCAGATAGTTTTTCATTTCCTTTAATTGCAAAACCCAGAAACGGCTCTGCTTCAAGGGGAATTATGATTCTGTTGAACAAAAAAGACCTTGAATCAGTTCCCGATGACTTTATCATCCAGGAGCTGGCGAAACCAGAATCAAAAGATCCAAATTCCAAAGAATATTTATCTCAAATAGACAAAAAAATCAATCCACAATTAGCAGAAATCTCAGTTCAAATAGTGACGGATAGAACCGGCCATTTGATTGGCAAAATGAGTTCATATAATAAATTGAATAACGGTGTTCCAATTGAAATTATCCCATTCGAAAACAATCAAGTTTGGGAAAAAATAGACCTGATACTCCCAAAATTAAAAGAACTGGGTTTGAAAGGTCCCTTAAATATCCAGGGAAGATTAACAGATACAGGATTTAAAATATTTGAGATGAATCCAAGATTTACAGGAATAACAGGTCTAAGAGCTCTGCTTGGATTTAATGAAGTTGAAAGCTGTCTCATTGAATGGCTTAGTATCAAAAATAACAACAGACGATTGGAATTGAACGATAAAAAAATCGGAGTGAGACAAACAAAAGATAGGACCATATCTATTTATGAAAATCAACACTTACGGAAAATTTCAGAAAATTTGAATGGTAAAAAATTCAAGAACTCAGAAAAAACAATATTAGTAACTGGCGCTTCCGGATTTCTGGGTCGTAGTTTAGTGAAAAAACTGTTGGAACAAAATTTCACTGTTTTTGCATTGTCTCGAGAAAAGAAAAAAATGAACCAAGTACTTCCTGAATCAGACAATTTGAAATCGTTTGATATCACAGATTATCATTCAGCAGTGCTTCAATTAGGTTTAGTGGATGTTTTAATTCATTGTGCTTTTGCAAGATCTTTTTTAACTGTAGAAGGGATTGCAGATAGTCTGAAATTTTCTAATTGTATCTTTAACGATGCAACAAAATTTCAAATTCCTGCTGTTATTAATATTTCTTCTCAGAGTGTATATGGCAAGAAAAACCGTCATTGCAAGGCTGAATCCACTCAAGTTGAACCCGACAGTATATATGCTTTTGCAAAGTATTCAGCTGAACTGTCTGTAAACAATATCAAACAAATAAATGAGAGTACACATGTCACTTCTTTGAGATTAACTACTTTATCAGGAGGACACTCTGGGTTAGTGGAAGTAGATTTAATAGCAAAATTTGTCAAAAAAGTTCTTAACAACCAAACAATTGAACTATATGACGGATCTCAAAGGCTCCAAAGAATGGATGTGCAGGACGCCTCTCAAGCTATCGTTGAATTATTGAAAGTAGATTCAGCAAAATGGGATATCGTCTATAACGTTGGTGTAAAAGAAAGTTTTACGATTCAAGAAATTGCTGAAAAGGTTTGTGAAATTGGAAAAACCAGATTTCATCTTGATGGAAACTTTAAAGTAATACCTGATCACATCCCACTTTGTTTAATTTTAAATTCAGAAAAGTTCTATCATTTAACCCACTGGGAGCCAAAGTATACCCTTGAAGATATGATCAATTCTGTTTACAGATTCTATTTGAAATAACAGAGAAAACCGATTCTTCCATTTAGTGTTGGTTTTTTTGTTTGAATCACTGTGGTAGTATTATTGTACCTTGCTACCCACACGAAATGAAAGAGAACCGCAAATTCATTAGAAGCGGAAAAATAGGGGGAGAACTTGGGAAGTATTAAGAATACTATTTCCAAACAATATCGAAAGCTTACTCCATTTTTTGTCAAAAGAAAAAACCAGTATAAAACTGGCATCTCCATTATGATAACTGTAAAAGATGAATCGGAATGGATATATGAAACACTAAAGACAGCCACTTATGTTGCTGATGAGATAGTCATTTCAAGCTTTTCAAATAAAAAAAATGACACCTCCAGGAAAGAGATAAATCGTTTTTTGAAAAATTATCATCAAACCGTACCAATCAGATTATTTGATATTTCTTTCAGCGGTAGCGAAGATTTGCACAAAAGATACGAGAAACTCGATGCTAATAATTTTTGCCTTCAGAGAAACTTAGCTCTTTTCAATTGTACTTTTTCTGTTGTTTATTCCTGGGATGGAGATCACGTAGGTAATGAAAGTGAAATGAAAAAAATCAAAAAATTGATTCTACAAAAGGAGCTGGAAAATAAAAAGTGTTATTGGTTTGCATATTCTCCGGTAATCAACATTTATGGCGACAGTGAACATACAAACAAGCTCGAACCAAAAAATATCGAGCCTAAGATATTTTCTAATTCAAAATATCTTAGATATCAAACAGAAAGTTTAATCAACAAAGCAAGCAAAGGTATCCCTCATATACGTATTCCATTTTATTATAAACGCTTCGATTTTGATTTTAACGGCTTATTTCATCCATCAAATCTAAAACCAATAGAAAATGTAGTAAGAAGAATATACTGGACCCCTTGGCGAAAAGAAATATACGTTAATAATCAAAATATAAGCTTAGATGAGTATATTTCATGTAAGAAGGGAGAAGAAAGAGATATTACCTTTTACAGAAACTTCTTTCAAGGACGCATCGCCCCAAAACTTGAGAAATACAACAATAGATTTGGAGAAGTTCCTGAAATAATCAAAGCATCAAAATATAAAATAGTCTACAAAAACGGACAACCATACTCAAGAAATGACATAGAAGAACTAGACAATTAACGATACACACAGTTTTTCAAAATGATTAACATTCGGATTTTATGTCTAGCTAGGCATCAAAATCCAGTTGAAAAAAACAAATGCTTTTTTATCACACTTTTTGATAGAACGGTTCAAATGAATGGGAGTATTATTTTGATTTATTTTTTCATCAATGAGGCATTAAAACAATTTGATTCCTTTTTGTGCTATTTAGTGGATTATTTAAATGATAATGATATTGATTACCGCTTTTTTGTGCGAGCAGATAACAATCTCCAAATAAGGAATAAGATAAAAAAACTCACGATACTTGAAGGAGAAGAGCTTTCAGGATACAGAAAATTTTTGTTGTTGTACACAAAGAAAAAGGAGTTAAGAAAAACAATATCTGACTATTCAAAAGAAGAAAAACCCAGTTTTGTTTATTTTAGGGATAACCCTTTCTACTCCAAATTTTTTCTTTCAATTCTGAAAAAGAACAATCCAAACTTAAAAAACGGATTCCAATTAACCTTTCCTTTTTATAAAGAAAGAGGAGTTCTATCAAGGTTCATAAAAAAAATATACGTTCAAGAAATGAAAAAAATGCACTATGTATTTCCAATTAGTCAAAAAATGAATGAAGAGTTAGTAGAAAGTGGGATTCATATTGAAAGTTTAATCATTCCAATGGGAATAGATGAAAGAAGTATTATTAAACCTATAAAGGAAAGACCCAGAAATGATGAATTGATAAAAATGATTTATGTTGGCTCCTTGAGATATGTCGAAGAATTCTTTCGAATAATGAAAAGGGTTATTGAAAAGACTGATAATTCTGTAAAGATAAATGTAATCGCAAGAGAAACCAGCGAGTTTAACAAAAGAAATAACCGGATATTCCTTGACCTCATGGAAACTTTAGATCATCATCAAAGACAAAGGCTTCAACTTAAAATTAACCTCTCTTTAGAAGAAACGTTGAAAGAAATTTCCTCATCAGATATTGGAATTTCATATATACCACAAAACAAAATCTATTGGGAAAGTTCTCCAACTAAAACCTATGAATATCTACTGATGGCAAAACCCTGTGTGGCAAGCAATACAGTTGAAGAACACTGTTTTCTATTTCAAAACCAGAATTTTTTTTCATTAAGTTCTAATGATATTGAAGAATTCAGTAATAAACTAATTTCTTTCTCAAAGAAATCAAAAGAAGAATTGTCGAAATATTGTATAATGGGGCAGAAATGGGTTATTGAAAATCGATCTTATAAAAATATGATGCAAACATTATTCGATTTGATACAACTATTATCTTAAAGAGAAAAAAGTAATCAGGCAAAGCTGTTCGTTTCTGAAGGATATTGGATTTCAATTTCCATAACCGCTTCATCTTTAAAGAGCTTTTGTAAATTATGAAGTATTATCGGATATCGCATTTGGAAAGTGTAAAATAGGATGTATAATATTCCCTGATGAAAATTTCTTTCTTGACTTTTTAAATCGTATTCATGGTCACTATCGAGTAAATTCAGCAAGAAGAACCCTGCTCGGTTCTCAAAAAGAGGTGAACCGTATGGCGTATTACATGAAGTTGTTGGAAAAGCAGGCGGACTTGGTCCGTTTAATCGAACTGGAACGTCAGGTGTGGGGATTTTCTGAGGCTGATGCCGATTCTCCGTTGACAATGAAGGTAATGTCTAGCCAACGATTTAAAATGGGTTATACCTTTGGTGCTTATGTAGACGGTGAGCTAATCGGTGGGGATGTTTTTTTTGCCTCGCTGGTTCAGGGAAGGGTCTACGGGCATTTGGTTTGTTTAAAACCATCTTACCGAAATCGAAATGTCGGCACACGATTTTTACTAGATACCTTCGACTATATGAAAGAAAGAGGTGTGAAGGAGATTTTCTGGACATTCGAGCCGTTGGATGCTGCAAATTCAAAGGTATACATCAATAATCTGGGGGGAAGGGCAACCGAATATATCAGTGACTACATCATTATTGAAGACATTATTAACGGCGGAGTACCCCTGGATCGCATGATTTGCGAAGTGGATTTAATGCATTCCAAAGAGGCTTCATCAGAATGTTTAGACATCAGTGAAGCGCTGAATGCCTATCCGCTCATCGGTTCTAAGAATTTTAAGGAAGAGAAGCGGATTTTGTTGGAAATCCCAGGCGATTATAAAGCCTTGAAAGCCCACAGCATACAAGAAGCAACAAAAATTCGCTTGAATTCTCGGAAGCTGTTTAGTGAATTTATCAACGATAAGGAATATGTAGGTGTAAAAATCATTTCGGGAGTGGATAATGCGATGATAAGAAACTTTTATTTATTGGAGAAAGGCGTGGTTGGAAAATGAAAAAGTTTCATGAATTTGAATACAAACGGCCTGAATACGAGTCTGTTAAAGCAAGTATTAACACCTTCATTCAAGAATTTAAAACAGCAACTTCAGTGACAAGGCAAATCGAATGTGTGAATGGAATCAATGCCGTTAGGCGTGATTTTGAGAGCATGAGCTCAATTTGCTCGATCCGCTATGATATGAATACCGCTGATGCTTTCTATGAGGCAGAAAATGATTATTTTGACGAGTATGAACCGTTGATTCAGGAGTTAGTGAATCAGTATTATGCTGTCTTAGTTGACTCTCCATTTAGAAATGAGCTTGAGGCTGCTTTCGGTCATCACATTTTTAACCTGGCCACGAATGAGATGAAATGTTTTAGCCCTGAGATTATCGAGGACCTTCAGCAAGAAAATGCTTTGGTGACAATGCACACCAAGCTGATTAGTTCAGCTGCTATTCTGTTTGATGGGGAAGAAAGGAATCTGGCGCAGTTAAGGGCTTATTTTCAATCAAAGGATCGCTCTGTGAGAAAAGCTGCTTACGAAGCTTATGCCTCTTTTTTCAGCGACCATGAAGCTGAATTTGATAATATCTACGATCGTCTGGTCAAGCTGCGAACAAAGATGGCCAAAACACTTGGATTTGACTCCTTTGTTGAAATGGGGTATATCAGACTCAATCGTACGGACTACAACGCCCAAATGGTTGCCGGTTACAGGAAGCAGGTGTTGGAAGAGGTGGTACCACTGGCGCTAAAATTGCTGGAGAAACAGTGTAAGAGATTGGGACTGGAAGCATTGACCTATTACGATGAACCACTCAGATTCAAAACAGGTAATCCTCAACCCAAGGGCACACCTGAAGAGATTGTCAAAAACGGCATGAAAATGTATAGCGAATTGTCCAGAGAAACCAAAGAATTTTTCACTTTCATGGAAGAAAACGGCTTGTTTGACTTACTCAGCCGAAAAGGCAAGATGGGCGGGGGCTATTGTACCTTTATCCCTATTGAAAAATCGCCATTCATCTTTGCCAATTTTAACGGTACATCAGATGATATTGACGTGTTGACCCATGAGGCAGGCCATGCTTTTCAGGTTTATTGCAGCAGGAATTATGCTATCCCTGAATACGTTTGGCCTACGTTGGAGGCCTGTGAAATCCATTCCATGAGTATGGAATTCTTTACCTATCCATGGATGGAGCTTTTCTTTCAAGAAGATGTTCTCAAACATCGTTTTGCTCACTTGAGTGAAGCTTTACTGTTCTTGCCTTATGGGGTTAGTGTGGATGAATTCCAACATGAGGTATATGAAAACCCTGAGGCTTCTCCTGATGAACGGAAAAAGATCTGGCGGAATATTGAACGAAAATACATGCCCATGCGGAATTATGCGGATAACGATTTTTACGAGAAGGGAACCATGTGGATGAGACAGTCGCATATTTTTGAAACGCCTTTCTATTACATTGATTACACTTTGGCACAGGTTTGCGCCTTTCAGTTTTACAACAGAATGGAACAAAACCGGGAAAAGGCCTGGGAGGATTACAAAAACCTCTGCAATGCCGGAGGATCCAAGCCTTTCCTGGATTTGTTGAAAATAGCTGGCATTAAAAATCCATTTGAAAGCGGTTCTGTGAAAGAATCGGTATTGGAGATTTTTAAACAGGTTGAAGCGATAGACGATTCCGATTTTTAACTTTTAAACAAAGTCCTCATGACAATCGTGGGACTTATTTTTTGCGCTGTTCTTTTAAATAGGGGCTGTGTATCCGAACGAATTGGCATGCTTTTTTCAGCAAGCTGAAAAAATCTGCTATAATCTGTTATCTTCTTAGCGAGGTGAAAATCATGCGTGATTTTGCGTATTCAATAGACCGGGACTATCAACGAGTCATGGATTTTTTGGCAGCGACTTTTGATCCGGAGTTGCAAGCGTCAAACTGGTTCCCGTCAAGGTGGGAGTATATGCATTATCATCCTTATTTTGACAAGGCCAATGCCAATAAAATAAGGATTTGGGAAATGGATGGGGATATTGTAGCCATTGTTCATTATGAAATGCGATTGGGAGAGGCCTATTTTGAGTTTCTGCCCGGATATGAGTTCCTGAAAGAGGAGATGTTCCTTTATGCTTTGGACAATCTGTATCAGCCCACTCCGGAAAATGACAGGCAACTGATTCTCTTTCTCAATGAATCGGAAGAAGATCAGGGGTTGACAGATCTGGCAGTGACGCATATGTTTGAACGTTTGGAAGATTATCCTCAATGTATGTCGGTTTTTGATTTATCTGAAAATTCATTGGATTACTCGTTGCCCGAAGGCTTTTCCGCTTGTTCGTTGGCTGAGGAAAATGATTTGAACAAGATTTCAAGGGTTTTATGGCGGGGATTTAATCATCCGGGTGAGCCGGATATGCAGCAGGAATTGGCGGACAGAAAACTGATGCAGTCTGCCCCAAATTATGATAAACGGCTGAATGTGGTTATCAAAACGCCAGATGGGCATTACGGTTCGTATGCGGGTATCTGGTATGAACCCTCACACAACATCGCTTATGTTGAACCCGTTGCAACCGATCCCGATGATCGAAGGATGGGGCTTGGAAAAGCAGCTGTCTTGGAAAGTATCAAAGCTGTTCACTCACTTTTCGGTGCAGATAAGGCATATGTGGGAACAGCCATTGATTTTTACCTGTCTTTGGGATTTAAAGAATTGTATTGCAATTGGGCTTGGAAGAAAATTTATTGATAACTCTCTTTTTTGTTTTCGTCGATCGAAATAAAAAGGTCAAAGGCATTTCTGCGAGTTTTTAATGAGATCCATAAAGCCTTTTCCATCGCAGTCGAGTAGATTTGTATATCACCTATGGTAATTTGCGGGGGACAGCTTTCGCATTGATAGCCGTTCCCCTTAAATGTATGGATGGCATTTTCGCTGATAATCTTTGCAAGTTCTCCAACGGCGAATATGGCAAATTTATCTACTCTGTCGAATTTGTTTCTGGACATTTCCTCCAGAATCTCCAAAACCATCCCTTCCGGGAAACTGAAAAGAATGATTCCCTTTAATTCGCCTGTGATTCCTATTGAGACGTTCATCTTATTGCGGGTATGAATTTCTTGAACAAGTTGTATTTCCCCTTTTTGAACATCCCATCCCAACACGTTCGTGAAAACATCTCTAGAGGCTTTGTAAATGGGGTTGATATAGTCAGCTTTCAATGTCAACGCCTCCTTTGGGAACATGTTTGGCAATGCGCTGGTCATCGCCTGTGACGTGGTTGATCAGCCATGTGAGGAGTCTGCCGCTGAATGCCATGATCAGATCTTCGTTATATTTGTCTTTGTAGAATTCCTCTTGAAAGGCTTTTATTTCACGTCTGAAGGACTCATGAATCAGGCGGTGCTTTTCATAATCGGGATAATCGATTTTTCTTTGCAGGGCTTCTTCACTTTGAAAATGAACTTGAACGTATTCACCCATGAAATGGAAGGTTTTTTCAATCTCGTCCATCTTTTGTTCTAAGGGAGTTCCATTTCTCAAAACATCGATAAATACTGATAAACGCCGAAACAATTCCTCGTGTTGTTTATCGATGAGTTCAATGCCTATTTTGTATTGTTCTCTCCATAACACAGTCATCACTCCCTTGAAGAATATGACGCATTTTTATAATGAACCGTGTTGACATAATTATCAACAGAGTCATTATGGAACAGTGCTCAACTTGTGAGTTATCTTACCGGTTCAGTGTCAACAGGGCCGTGTCAAGCATCTCACATAAAATCGAGGGTGTGAAGGTTGAACTGTGATGCTTTTCTTTGTAAAGATCTGCTGCCAGACCATGGATATATACGCCCAGCTGGGCGGCCCGATGAGGCGCCATTCCTTTGGCGAGATAGGTTCCGATGATGCCGGCCAGGACATCTCCGCTTCCGCCACAAGCGAGCCCTTCGTTTCCGGTGGTGTTGACAATCAGCTGTCCTTGAGAGGTGCCGATCAGGGTTGTGGAATCTTTTAAAACCACAGTACATCCACTCTCTTGAGCAAATTTTTTCAGAATGCCAAAACGATTTGCCTTGATTTGTTCGATGCTTTTGCCGGTCAGTCTGGAAAATTCTCCCATATGGGGGGTCAATATTGTTCGTCCGCTTCTTTTGGCCAGTAATTCAAGGGCTTGAGGAGAGGAAAAGGCGAACAGTCCATCGGCATCAATCACAAGGGGTTTTTCAGTGTTCATGACAAATTCACGAACAAAAGTCGTGGTTGTGTATGCTCTGCCCATACCGGGGCCGATGACGAGCGTATCTGCATCTTGAGTGTATTCAACAATTTCATCCAGGCTATTCATGCCATGATAGTCATGAGAGGCGTCAATTTCTTTTAGGATGATCTCGGGTGGTATTGTAAAATACATCTGGTGGTCATAACTGGGCAGGATTCCCTGAACCATACCGGCTCCGCTTTTCAGGGCCCCCATCAGCGTGAGTAAAGGAGCGCCTTTGTAATGAACGCTGCCACCGATAACGGCTATACGCCCCATGCTTGATTTATGTGCATCGGGATCAGCAGTTGGCTGGATCTTTTTTGCCGTTTGGGCGTTCATCCAGTATTTTTCTTCCCATCCGATGGTTTCTGGGGTTTCGTTTGAGATACCGATATACGAGCATTTCAGCTTGCCAACTGTTTTTCTGGCCGGATAAAAAAACATCCCCGATTTGGGAAAGGCAAATGTAACCGTCAAATCAGCTTTAAATGGGTGATTCGAATATAGGCTGCCACTGTAAGCGTTGATGCCTGTCGGCACGTCCACAGCGCATTTGTAGGCATTTGTGCAGTTGATTTTTTCAAGGAACGCATCCACAGATTCAGGGATAGGTCTGTCCAGTCCCGTTCCGAATATGGCATCCACGATCAGGTCGTAGGTATGCAAACTGTTTTCCAGTGATTGGAAGTTTGTTGTGATTGTGCAGTTCTTTTTGGACAGGAGGTTGAACTCCCTTTTGGCGTTTTCAGAAAGTTTATTCAGTCCCATCGTCATCAGTACAGTGCAATCACTGGATAAATCCGTCAACTCCCTGGCCATGCATAAACCATCGCCGGCGTTGTTTCCAATACCGCAAAGGATAAGGGTTTTCTCCGGTACGCCGTCCATTTCATCCAGAACGGCATGCACAACTGAATGAGCAGCCCGTTCCATAAGAACGATGGCCGGTAGGCCGTTTTGGATGGTTGCTTGATCACAACGGTTCATTTCAGCAGGTGTCAGTATTTTAATTGGAATCACCCCTCATGAAAAATGACAGTTGTTGGGTTTTTCGTTGCTTCATTTTTTTAGTCTTTTGACTCTTTTTTCTGATCTCATCCATCTGCTTGAAACCCAGCACCCGTACTTTTCCCTCCAGATTTTTTTCTTCTGTGATTGTATCCAGCACTTCATGCGCTCTTTGAACAACTTCTTTCGGCAGTCCTGCAATCTTTGCCACTTCTATGCCGTAACTCTTGGAAGAAATACCGGCTTCGACCTTGTGGAGAAAAACAACGGCATTGTCTTCTTCCAACACTTTGACACACATGTTTTTCATGCCATCATACAGATTCGCCAGTTCGGTGAGTTCGTTGTAATGAGTGGCAAAGATGGTGTATGAACCAATGGTGTTATGCAGATATTCGGATACGACCCAGGCAATGCTGATCCCGTCATAGGTGCTGGTTCCCCTGCCCACCTCGTCTAATATTACTAAGGAGTCTGAAGTAGCGTTGTTTAGAATGGTAGCGGTTTCGGACATTTCCACCAGAAAGGTACTTTTCCCAGAGGACAGATCGTCTCTGGCACCAATACGTGTAAAGATTCTATCCAGTATGGGTAAATTGGCTTTTGTTGCCGGGACAAACGAACCCATTTGCGCCATCAGGCATATTAAGGCTGTTTGCCGCAAATAGGTGGATTTACCGGACATGTTTGGTCCAGTCAGGATGATAAATGACCCGTTTTGATCCAGTGAGATATCGTTGGGTATAAAATTATCTTCGAAACACTCAACAACCGGGTGACGTCCTCCCTGGATATGAACACGGCGCTCACGATTGAAAACAGGTTCGCTGTAATTCTTTTCCACAGCGATTTTTGCCAATGAAACAAAGCCATCTAAACAAGCCAGGGCATGGGCATTCTCTTTCAACCGGGGTATGAAGGCGAGGGATTGTTCCATCAATCGTCGATAGGCTTCATGCTCCAGGGTGTCCACTCGTTCGGATGCCATGGTCAGCTTTTCCTCAATGGGTTTTAAGGCATCGCTGATATACCGTTCACTGGAGACCAAGGTTTGTTTTCTTTCATAATCGTCCGGAATTTTTGCGCTGTGGGCTTTGGAGATTTCGATATAATAGCCAAACACCTTGTTCTGTCTAATCTTCAGTGTGGAAATGCCTGTTCTTTGACGTTCGTAGTCTTCCAGTTCTCTAAGTTTTTTTGAACCCCCAGTGAGCAGTTCCCGGTATTCGTCCAGTTCTTCATCAAAGCCCTCTCGGATGGTTTTACCTAGTCCGATTTGACTTTCCGGTTCATCATAGAGGGCTCTGTTCAACAGTGCTTTAAGTTCTTCCACAGGATCCAACTGTCCGTTGATATCTCCAAAGACAGGTTCATCCGCAAGAAATTCAATGATCTGAGGGATGACTTGGAGCGTGGATCTCAAGGAACAAAAATCAGCAGGTGTGACCTTTTTATAGGAGAGTCTGGATATGATTCTTTCAATGTCATATACTTCATCCAAAGCCTTTTCCAAGCACGAGATCAACCACTCGTTGACGACCAGTTGACGTACATGGTCCAATCGTGATGTGATTTCTTCAAGATTTTTTAAAGGCGATAATAGCCATTCTTTTAATTTTCTTTTGCCCAATGAGGTGAGTGTTCTGTCGATAACATTGAACAAACAACCGGACTGTTTTTCTTTGGTATCGCCAATCAGATCCAGATTCTCAACCGTAGTGTTATCGATTAGAAGTCGCTTTTGATCATTCATGTAAACGGGGCGACTTAAATGTTCAAAGGCATCCATATGCTGATAATCCAAATATTTCAAGGTGGCCCCGTATAGGGCACAGGCGTCAGCGGGAAGTTCCAGGAATGAGATATCACCCACCTCAAATACCCTTTGCAATTGATTAACCGCTTCATCGTGATTGTAATACCACTTGGGAAGGGCTTCGATGTAAAGACCTCTCATTTGCTTTTTTAATTGCCGAATGGCATGTTCATCTTCAAACCCTTCAGGATAAAGGAGTTGTACCGTTCCGAATTTCTTCACGATATCTTCGAGTTCGTTCCAGGTTTTTCTTTGAAAAACCATGGAGCTGCCGGTGGAGATATCCAATAGCACGCAAAAATAGGCACTGGGTGATTTCATGACGGATGCCATATAGCTGTTGGTTGTTTCCTGGAGAATCGAATCTTCAATGACGGTTCCTGGTGTGACAACCCTGGTGACTTCCCGTCTGACTATCCCGGTCGCCTGTTTGGGATCTTCCACCTGATCGCAAATAGCCACCTTGAATCCGGCCTCGACCAGTTTTTTAAGATAGTTGTTGAGTGCATGATAAGGGATGCCGGCCATGTCATTGCCGTTCCGATGGGTTAATACAAGCTGCAAAACACGGGAAATCCTTTTGGCATCTTCAAAGAAGGCTTCGTAAAAATCCCCGAGCCGGAACAATAGAATGGCATCAAGGTAAAGAGATTTGATGTCCATATACTGTTGCATCATAGGGGTGAGCTTCTTTTCAGACACTTTTTACACCACCTCTCCATAAAGGGGGCCGGCTGAAACCCGGTGTATTTTCACCTTTTTCCATTCGCCGATCTGATTGGCATCCGCTTCAAAAATGACAATTTTATTTCTCGAGGTTCGACCGTATATGAGATGGGGTTTTCTGGGTAGAACGGCTTCTCCGATCACATCAACGATCTTATCCTGATAACTCTCATTGAATGCCCGATTCATTTCCTTTTGAATATCTAATAGATGGTTCAGCCTTCTCTTTTTTTC
>Ga0209607_1002070_pt1 | contig 16327 bp, 15 predicted proteins | sample AD_UKC117_MetaG_FD_184413 | JGI IMG/M metagenome (GOLD analysis project Ga0209607, IMG submission 184413) | Active sludge microbial communities of municipal wastewater-treating anaerobic digesters from Hong Kong - AD_UKC117_MetaG (SPAdes)... | ecosystem: Engineered > Bioreactor > Anaerobic >... | reverse complement strand
GGCGAAAACGCGCTATGCCACGGGCGATGGCACGGTGATAGGGAAGGAAGTAGTCACGGATGCGGCGGTCGACCTCGCTCTCGTCGAGGCCCTCGTTGCCCGGCACGACGCAGCCGTCGCTGACCGCCGGGATCGAGGTCGGGGTGCGCGGCCGGCGGTTGACGTCGATCACCAGCCGGGAGACGTGGTTGAGCAGGGCCGTGGCGCCGAGCCGGCTGGCGAGCCTTCTGGTCACCGCAGCCGCCCCGATGTCCCAGCCGATATGCCGGGTCAGGTTGTCTCGGCTGATGCCGAGGTCGCCGACCGCCCTGGGCACCTCGTGACCGGCATGGTCGCAAAGCAGGAGGGCGGGCCGATCGCCACCCTTGATGATTTCGACGGGCTCGCTGGGACAGGGCTCGACAGGCTTGCTCATGGCCCTGCTGTAGCCTGCCCGCGGCCGGTCCGCCAAGGCGCGCCGGGGACGCAGGGTGCTGCCGTCACCATTGGGCCGGGGCGAGGGTGATGCGGTCAAGCCAGGGCAGGGCGTGGCTGGTCTGGTCGGTCGCGGCCGGCTGCTACGCCTACGGCTTCTTCCAGCGTGTCGCACCGTCGGTCATCGTCGACGACCTGATGACCGCCTTTGCTCTCGACGCGACGCTGCTCGGCACGCTCTCGGCCGCCTACTTCTACACCTACGCCGCCCTGCAGATTCCGCTGGGCGTGCTGATCGACCGCTTCGGCCCGCGCCGGCTCCTGCTCCTCGGCGCCATCCTCGCCGCCCTCGGCGGCACGCTCTTCGCGCTGGCTGGCGGGCTGGCCACGGCACTCCTTGCCCGCGGCCTGATCGGCGCCGGGGTCGGCGTCGCCTATATCGCCACGCTGAAGCTGGTCGGCGCCTGGTTCCCGCTCCATCGCTTCGGCCTCCTCGCCGGGCTCACCCTCGCCGCCGGCACACTCGGGGCGATCGGCGCGCAGCTGCCGCTGGCCCTCGCCGTCGGCACCTTCGGCTGGCGGCCCGTGTTGCTCGTCGTCGGCATCGCCGCACTGGCGCTCGCCGGGCTCGTCCTCGCCGTCGTCCGCGATCGGCCGCCCGGGACCGAAGCGCCGAGTGGCACAACGCCTCCCGCCACCCACGCGCTCGGCCTCGCCGGCATGCTGGCGAGGCGCGAGACCTGGATGCTCGTCCTGATCACCGGCCTTACCGGCGCGCCCATCCTCGCCTTCGCCGGGCTCTGGGGCGTGCCCTACCTCGTCCAGGTGCATGGGCTCGACCGCACGGCGGCGGCGAGCCTCACTTCGGTGATGCTGGTGAGCTGGGCGGTCGGCGGGCCGGCGCTCGGTGCGCTGGCCGACCGGCTCGGCCGCCGGTCGTCCCTGATCCTCGTGATCGCCGCCGCCAACTGCCTGCTCTGGCTGCCCCTGGCCCTGATACCCGACTTGCCGCTGGTGCTCGTCGTGCCGCTGACCGCAGCGCTCGGCTTCGGCGGCGGTGGCATGATCGTCGCCTTCGCCGTGGTGCGCAGCGTCTTCGGCGTGACCGCGGCCGGCCGGGCGCTCGGCATCGTCAACAGTGCCGTCCTGCTCTTCGGCGCGGGCATGCAGACCGCCTTCGGCGCCATGCTGGATGCGCGCTGGAACGGTGCGACCGCCGGCGGCACGCGGCTCTACGATGCAGCGGCTTTCGGCGCCGGCTTCGTCCTCTGCGTCGTCGCCGCGGCGATCGTCGTGATTGCCGGGCTCGGCCTGCGTGCCGCGGAGCGGCAACACGATGCCGTCATCGGGCGCTGAGGCGTTGCGAAATTGATGAATTCGTAAGAATGCCGTGATAGACGACATTCGCGTCAGACGGGAACTGGCGCCAGCACCGGAAGTTGGATTAAAAGGGTGATACCTGACGGATCGAACGATGCGACGGCGTGATCTCGTCGGTGGACTGGCGCTTGCCGCCTGCGGGCTCGGGACCGGCCAGGCTCTGGCGGCCGCACCGGCCCGCCGGCCGTTTCGCGGCCGCGTGGACGAGCTGCGCGTGGTCAAGCACGAGCGCCGGCTCTACGGCTATGCCGGCGGCGTCGAGGTGCTCACCATGAACGTGGCGCTCGGCATTCAGCCGCGCGGCCCGAAGACGAGGGAAGGCGACGGCCGCACGCCGGAAGGTCGCTATTCCATCATCGCCGCCCGGCCCGACAGCGACTACTATCGCTCGCTCCTGATCTCCTATCCGAACGCCGAGGACAAGGCCCGGGCCAGGGCGGCAGGAGTCAGGCCCGGCGGGCAGATCATGCTCCACGGGCTCGACCCGGCGATCGGGGCCGTGTGGCGCGACCGCCACTGGATGTTCAACTGGACCAACGGCTGTGTCGCCGTGACCAATGCCGAGATGGACGTGCTCTGGGGGAGTGTTGCGCTGGGCACACCGATCGAGATCCTCGCATGAAACCGGTGGACGTTCTTCTACCGGAAGAACAATTGCCTATAGTGCGGCTGCTCCTGTGCAGGAGCTCAACCAGAAGGGGGAATGGCGCGCGCGACACGGTTCGCGGGCATCCCTTGCCGAAACACGATTTGCCAACGTCGAGGAGAAGACAGAGATGACCAACCGCTTCATGATGACGAGTGCCGCCGTCGGCCTGCTGCTGGCGCTCGGCGCCTGCAGCAACAGCAATGAGATGGATGCCATGAAGTCGCAGATCGCCAGTGCCCAGGCGACCGCGAATGCGGCCGACCAGAAGGCCACGCAGGCGCTCGCCGAGGCGCAGGCCGCCTCCGCCGCCGCCGACCTCGCGGCTGCCGATGCCGCCGAGGCCAGCCGCAAGGCCGACGAGATCTTCCGCGCCGGCCTGCGCAAATAGCGGCAGGGCGACGGAGCTTCATGGCATGAGTGGACGAACCCCGATCGAGGCGGGCCATGCTCGAGCGGCCGGGCGTTCGTCCACGACCGCGCTCGCGCGGCGGCAGCTGCTGGCCGGTGCTGCCGGTTGCGCCGCGCTGGCGCTGGCCTCGCCCGCCAGAGCGGCCGTGCCGACGGCACTGCCGCTGGCGACGGGCGATATCGTCGGCCAGCTGACCTATCTCGTGACCGACGGCAAGAAGACGCTGATCGATCTCGCCGTCGAGCGTGACCTCGGCATTCTCAGCATTTCGGCGGTCAATCAGGGAGTCGATGTTTGGGTCCCGGGACCCGAGCGGCTGGTCACCCTGCCGACCGCCCATGTCCTGCCCGAGCACCAACGCCTGGGCATCATCGTCAATCTCGCCGAGTTTCGCCTCTATTTTTTCCCGACGCCGGACGCCCCGCCCATCGTCCACACGATCGGCATCGGCCGCGACGGCTTCTCGACGCCGCTGGGCCCGACGACCGTTGTCCGCAAGCAGGCGAACCCGACCTGGTACCCGACCGAATCCACGCGCGCCGACCGGCCCGACCTGCCGTCCGCGGTGCCTTCCGGCCCCGACAACCCGCTCGGCCTCTTCGCGCTCTATCTGGGCTTTCCCACCTACCTGATCCACGGCACCAACAAGCCCTACGGCGTCGGTCGCAGGGTCAGCCGCGGCTGCATTCGCATGTACCCCTCGGGCGTCGCCTCGCTCTTCCAGCAGGTGCCGGTCGGCACGCCCGTGCGCATCATGAACGACCCGATCAAGCTCGGCTGGTCGGCCGGCGAGCTCTACATCGAGGTCCACCCGGACACCGAGCAGTTCGACCAGCTCGAGGTGGACTACCGCTTCACCAGAAAGCCGCCACCCGACGTCGCCCCCCGCATCACCGCCAAGGCCGGCGCCGAGGCTGGCCGTCTCGCCTGGGACGTCATCGAGCGCGAGCTGGTCAACCGCCAGGGCATCCCGGTGCAGATCACCCGCCCCGTCATGGCGAACGTCGAGAGTCGCTCGAAATCGAGCCTCCCGACCGGCTTCATCGGCCTCTACTGAGCACTCTCTGACGGCCGATCCGGCCGTCACCGGGAGCACTGCGTCACGCGGTCGCTCGCTGCGCCGCCGACAGGCCGCAGCCTTGCCGGGGTCCGCTGGAACAATATGTGACCGCGGGCCATGAAACGCTCGCTCCAAGACCGGCTGGCAATCCTCTCGGACGCCGCCAAATACGACGCCTCCTGCGCATCGAGCGGGGGCGAGAAGCGCGATTCGCGCAAGGGCGGCATCGGCTCCTCCGGCGGCAGCGGCATCTGCCACGCCTACACGCCCGACGGCCGCTGCGTCTCGCTGCTCAAGATCCTGATGACCAATTTCTGCATCTTCGACTGCGCCTACTGCATCAACCGGGTCTCCAGCAACGTCGAGCGCGCGCGCTTCTCGGTCGACGAGGTCGTCACGCTGACGCTCGAGTTCTATCGCCGCAATTTCGTCGAAGGGCTGTTCCTGTCGTCCGGCGTCATCCGCTCGCCCGACCAGACCATGGCGGACATGGTGCGGATCGTCCGCACCCTGCGCGAGGGGCACCAGTTCAAGGGCTACGTCCATCTGAAGACGATCCCCGATGCCGCGCCGGAGCTGATCGAAGAAGCGGGACGCTGGGCCGACCGCCTGTCGATCAACATCGAGCTGCCGCTCGATGCGAGCGTTCGCCGGCTCGCCCCCGAGAAGCGGCCGGAAACGATCCGCACCGCCATGGCCCAGGTGCGGCTCGCTCGCGAGGCGGCGCGCGAGAGAACGCATACCGGGCGCAAGGCGCCGCGCTTCGCCCCGGCCGGCCAGAGCACGCAGATGATCGTGGGGGCCGATGGCGCGGACGACGTGGCCATCCTCAATGCCTCGAGCCGACTCTACAGCGGCTACCGGCTCAAGCGGGTCTACTATTCCGCCTTCAGCCCCATCCCCGACGCGTCGGCGGCGCTGCCCCTGGTCGAGCCGCCCCTGCTTCGCGAGCACCGGCTCTACCAGGCCGACTGGCTGATCCGCTTCTACGGCTTTTCCGCCGGGGAGATCGCGACCGGTGCCCTGGCCGGGCATCTCGATCTCCACGTCGATCCGAAGCTCGCCTGGGCACTGCAGCATCGCGCCGAGTTTCCCCTCGACGTGAACCGCGCCGCGCGCGACCGGCTGCTGCGCGTGCCGGGCTTTGGCGTGCGCACCGTCGACCGTATCCTCGAGGCGCGCCGCCACGGGCCCCTGCGGTTCGCCGATCTCGTCCGGATCGGCGCCTCGATGAGAAAGGCGCGCCCGTTCATCGACCTGCCCGACTGGTCGCCCGGCCGGCTGATCGACGATGCCCGCCTCAGGGCGCGCTTCGCCCCGCCGCCCGAGCAGTTGCGGCTGCTGTGAGCTTCGTCGCCATGCTGCCGGACCGCGGCCTCCCCGCCGCCTGGCGCGCGCTCGCCCGCCGCGCCATCAGCCATCGCATTCCGCCGGACCGGATCGACTGGCAGGGCGGCGGCAATCTCTTCGCCGATTCGCCGCTGCCGACGGAGACCGGCCCGCACGAGGTCCGGGTAGGCCGGGCCTTCCTCGAGCTCGCCGGCTCGGTGCTCTGGCATTCGGCGCCCGAACGCTTCGACCTGCTCTACCAGGCACTCTGGCGCGTCGACCGCGGCGAGGGGGCACCCCTCTCCGCCGCCGATCCGCTCGGGCAGCGGCTCGGCCTGATGGCGAAGGCCGTGGGGCGCGACATCCACAAGATGCATGCCTTCGTCCGTTTCCGCGAGCTTCCCACCGACGGCAGGCGGCGCAGCTTCGGCGCCTGGTTCGAGCCGGCGCACAACACGCTGGAGCCGGGCTCGACCTTCTTCGTCAAGCGCTTCGCCGACATGGACTGGCTCATCGCGACGCCGGGACTCACCGCCCGCTACGCCGCTGGCCGGCTCTCCTTCGAGCCGGGCGGGCAGCGCCCCGACCTGCCGGACGACGCCTCGGCGGCGCTCTGGGCCACCTATTTCGCCAGCATCTTCAACCCGGCGCGCATCAAGCTCGGGGCCATGCGCGCCGAGATGCCGAAGAAATACTGGAAGAACCTCCCCGAGACCCGCCACATCCCCGCCATGCTCGCCGATGCCGAGGCCCGGGTCGAGCGGATGCGCGAAGCGGGCGCAACGCCGCCGCGCCCCGGTGCCGGGGCGGTCTCGACGCGCTATCGCGCCACCATGCCCGCACCCGCCGATCTGCCCGCCACGCTCTGCGAGGCACGCGAGGCTGCCATGCAGTGCCGCCGCTGCGGCCTCTGCGAGGCCGCGACGCAGACGGTCTGGGGCGAGGGCGATTCAAGCGCCCGGCTCATGATCGTCGGCGAGCAGCCCGGCGATCGGGAGGATCTCGCCGGCCGCCCCTTCGTCGGCCCGGCGGGCCGCCTGCTCCGCGAGGCGATGCGCGGGGTCGAGCTCGATCCCGACGCCGTCTGGCTGACCAATGCCGTCAAGCACTTCAAGTTCTCGTCGCGCGGCAAGCGGCGCATCCACCAGAAGCCGGACCGGAGAGAGATCGAGCATTGCCGCTGGTGGCTGGGCCTCGAGCTGGCCCTGGTCCGGCCGCGTCTCGCCCTGGCCCTCGGCGCGACGGCAGCCTTGGCGCTCACCGGTGACAGCCGGCCGCTGGCGTCACGGCGCGGCACGATCGAGACCGGGCTGCATGGTGGCCCCGTCCTGCTCACCTGGCATCCGTCCCATATCCTGCGCATGCCCGACCGGGCCGGGCAGACGCGGCTGCGCCATGAGCTGGAAGCGGACCTGGCCGCCGGTCGTCGCCACGTGGCCGCCGCTGCAAGGCAATCGACGGCGCTGCTCACGGCCGACTGACGAAGCGGGATCGCCCCGGCATGTCTGGCTGCGGCGTGGCCCACGCCGAACCTCCGGAAGCGGTCCCCGGCACGGTGGCGAGCGGAGGCAAAGGGGCTTTTGTCCTCGGGCCGCTTTCCCGGTCCGACCGTCTCGGGCGCGCCTGCCGGGGAACGCCGCCCGCGACGTGGAAGGCCATGCCCATGACAGAGCACGGCAATCTCAAGCGACGCGTGCGCGCCCGCGTCGCGAAGCCTGGCGAAACCTGCACGGCGGCCCTGCCGCATATTCGTGGAGCCTCGAGAACCGAAAACGCGTCCGAGGCCCGGACCGTGCGCCTCGTGGTCGCCCGTGAACTCCACCTCTGGGCGGTCTTCGGCTCGGCGCATCGACTGACCCCGCCCATCCGGCCGCACAACAGCCTCCACGTGGTCTCAGGGCGACCTCGTGACCGGCAACGACGAGCGCCTGCTGTGGCACACCTGGATTTCGTTCATGTGCACGCCGGGCAGCGCGCCGGTGACCTTCGACAAGGATCGTGTCCGCTTCGGCTGTGCCCTCGGCATGGAGGCACAGTTTTTTGGAGGTCTTCCTCGAGCACGAGCGACTGGACGTCGATTGCGTCCTCTTCTCGACCACCGGCACCTCGCTTGCCGATGGCCCGGCCTTTGCCGCCGAGGCCCTGGGCCATGCCGCGAGCAATGCCCATTGGATAAGCTTCGCCGCCCATGCGCCGAAGAGCCCGACGGCAGCAGGCGGGATCGGGGCGCGCGGCCGAAGCGAGGGCGGCCCGCCGGCCGGGTGGCGCGCGACGCGCCTTTGGCACGTGACCGAGGGGGGGGCGGGGTCGCCATTTGGATCAAACGGCAGACTGATCCCGACCACGCCGGCCACGGATCGCGCCGTCGTCATGTGGTTCGCCGTGCGAAGGGTCGCCGCCCCGGGGAGGCCACGATTCGACCCGGGTCGGGTCAGCCGCATATCGGCCTGGACGGCTCGTCGGGATAGGGGACGGGCGGTCGGGCAGCATGGCCGGGCCGGCACGGGCTCGGACGGTGACGGGTCTTGATCGGTGCGCCTGCTCAGTCGATCAGCTGGTCGAAGATCCTGATGAAGGCGGGGCCGCCCAGCACGATGAAGAGGGTCGGCAGGATGAAGACGATCATCGGCACGGTCAGGGTCGCCGGCAGGCGTGCGGCCTTCTCCTCGGCCCTGAGCATGCGCTGCTCGCGATATTCGGAGGACAGGGTCCGCAGGGTCTGGGAGAGCGGCGTGCCATACTTCTCGGTCTGCAGGAGGGTGGTCACGACACCGCGGAAGGCCGGCAGGTCCACCCGCTTCGACAGGTTCAAGAGCGCCTGCCGGCGATCCGGCAGGAAGCTGAGCTCGACCGCGGTCAGGGTCAGCTCCTCGGCGAGCTCCGGCATGGCGGCGCCGAACTCGTCGGCCACCCGGCCGAGTGCTGCATCCAGGGAAAGGCCCGCCTCGGCGCAGATCACGAGCAGGTCGAGCGCGTCCGGCAGGCCCTGCTGCAGCGCCTTGAGACGCCGCTTGCGACGCCGGCCCAGGGCGAAATCGGGAACGAAGAAGCCGATCCCCGCGCCCAGCAGGGTCAGCCCGAAGGCATCGAGGCCGATGGTGAAGTCTTCCGAGTACAGATTGAAGAAGAAGGCGAGAACCGCCCCGCCTGCGGAGCATGCGAACTTCGCGACATAGAAGTGCAAGAGCGCGTTCTTCGACCGCATGCCGGCGCCGGACAACCGCCAGCGCGCCGCCTCGAGGCGCTCGGCCGGCATCAGCTGCAGCACCTTGATGGCGCGGGCGAGCAGCTGGGCCCGCTTCTCCTCGCCGTGCCGCAGCCGGCTGCTGAGCGAGCGCGATCGGAGATCGGCGCGATGACGCTCGATCATGCGGTGCCGCGCGGTGCGCTCGAAATCGGTTCGAACGACCGACCAGAGGAGGGCGCAGATGGCGATCGTGACGAGGCCGACGACCACCGGCAGCGACGCCAGCGCACCGAGCTGCGCCTCGAGCGTGACGACGAGCGCGTTCATATGTCGAACCTGATCATGCGGCTGATGACGAACGAGCCGAACAGCATGCTGAAGACCGCCGAGCCGAGCAGCATCTGTCCCCGCGAATCGTAGAACAAGACCTCGAGATACTCCGGATTGACATAGAAGATGATGAGCCCGACAACGATCGGCAGGGCGGAAATGATCATGGCGGAAGCCCGCGCCTCCGATGACATCGCCTTGATCTTGAGCTTCACCTGGTCGCGACGGCGCATCATGTTGGAGAGGTTGGAGAGGATCTCGGCGAGGTTGCCGCCGGTCTCCTGCTGGACGGCGAGGCTGATCGCGAAGAACTTGAACTCGGCGACAGGCATCATGCGTGCCACCGAGGCGAGGGCATCCTCGAGGGTCATGCCGATCTTGATGCCCGAGGCGATCTCCCGAAAGATCTGCCCGACCGGATCGCGCACGTCCTCGCCCACCGTGCGCAGCGCCTCGGTGACCGGCAGCCCGGCGCGCACGCCACGCACGATGAGGTCGATCGCTTCCGGAAAGAGCGCCAGGAACTGCCGCTCGCGGCTGGCGACGCGTCGCGCCAGGTAGAAACGTGACAGGAGCAGAGCGCCGGTCGGCAGCACGACGACGGACACGAGCAGCGACTGGCCGAGCAGCAGGGCGATGCCGGCGAGCACGACGCAGATGCCCAGGAGGGTGATGAGGCAGCTCGTCGGCGAAGCGCCGATGCCCGCCCGCAGGAGAAAGCCGGAGAGCGCCGAGAGGCTGGTGATGCCGGACAGCGCCTCGCCGACCCATCGCTCGAACTGGCGAGGCGTCCCGCCGCGTCGCACGCTGACGCCGGCGGCATCCGCCTCCCTGGGGCGGCCGGTCGAGCGGCTCTGCTGCAGGGCACGGGCGATACGCTCGCCGGAGCGGGCCTTGCCGCCACCCGCGACCGCCTCGGAGGCCGCCCACGCGACGAGCAGCGTCGAGAAGCCGATGACGCCGGGCAGCAGGAGATCCGCCGAGATGCTCATCCGGTGGTCCGATCCTATTGAGAGGTCATGGCGGCCAGGAGCGCCCGATCCAGCCCGTAATAGGCGGCACGCTTGATGAAGTGCGGGCGCAGCTCCGATGCCTTGAAGATGCCGTTCAGCGAGCCGTCGCGATTTTCGCCGTGATACTCGAACGAAAAGAGATCCTGCATGGTGATGACGTCCCCCTCCAGGCCGATGATCTCGGTCACGTGGGTCACCCGGCGGACACCGTCGCGCATGCGCGAGACCTGGATCACGAGATTGACGGCGCCGACGATCTGCGAGCGGATGGCCCGGGTCGGCAGGGTGGTGGCGGCCATGGTGATCATGTTCTCGAGCCGGCTCATGGCCTCGCGCGGGTTGTTCGAGTGCAGCGTGCACATCGAGCCGTCGTGGCCGGTGTTCATGGCCTGCAGCATGTCCATGGCCTCGGGCCCGCGCACCTCGCCGCAGATGATCCGGTCCGGCCGCATGCGGAGCGCGTTCTTGACCAGGTCGCGCATCAGGATCTCGCCGTGGCCCTCGAGATTGGCCGGCCGGGTCTCCAGGCGGACGACGTGCGGCTGCTGCAGCTGGAGCTCGGCGGCGTCCTCGATGGTGACGATGCGCTCGCCCGGGTCGATCAGCTGCGACATGGCGTTCAGCATGGTCGTCTTGCCCGAGCCCGTGCCGCCCGAGATGATGACATTGAGGCGGCAGGCCGCCGCGATCTTCAAGACGGTCGCGAGCTCGTTGGACAGGTTGTTCTGCCGGGCCATGACGTCGAGCGTGATGCTCTTCTTCGAGAACTTGCGGATCGAGATCGAGCAGCCGTCGAGGGCGAGCGGCGGGGCGATGATGTTCACCCGGCTGCCGTCCTCGAGCCGGGCATCGCAGATCGGACAGGTCTCGTCGACGCGCCGGCCGACCCGGCTGACGATCCGCTGCGCGATGTTCATGACGTGCTGGCGGTCGCGGAAACGAACGTCGGTCAGCTCGATCTTGCCGCGCCGCTCGACATAGACCTGCTGCGGGCCGTTCACCATGATGTCGGTGATGCCCTCGTCCTGCACCAGATCCTCGAGCGGGCCGAGGCCGATCATGTCGTCGACGATCGAGCGGCCCATCTGCGCCTGCTCGTTCGCAGTCAAGGACAGGCGCTGCTCGACGACGATCTCGCCGATCAGCTCGAGCACCTGTCGCAGCAGCTCGTCGCGCGGCAGGCGTGCCGCGGCCGAGCCGTCGATCCGCTCGTAGAGCAGGTTCTGGATGACCTGCATGGCCGCCGGTGCCGCCTGCGTCCGCCGTTCGCGCGCGGCCGGCGCCGGCTGCCGGATGGCCGGCGGCTGGCCCGAAGGCCGGGGCTCGAGCGACGTCGCGGGGGCAGCGGACGCCTCCGACGGGGTCGGCAGGTTGGCCGGGACCGCGATCTCGCTCGATGGCGCCTCGGCGGCGCGTCTGCCGAACATCTCTCAGCCCTTGCGTTGCAGCATGCGGCCGAGCAGGCCGCCATCGCGCTTGCTCGTGGTGCCGGTCAGCCGATCCGCCACCCGGCCGATCGCGGTGGCCACCCGGCCGCGATCGCGGGAGACGGGACGGCCGACATTCATGGCCGCGGCCACGGTCTTCGGGTCGAACGGGACGATGACATCGATCGGCCGGGCGATCGCCTTCTCGAACTCGGCCACGGCGATCTCGCCGGCGCGATGCTCGCCGGCCCGATTGACGACGACCGTGAGCTGGCACGAGGCATTGGCCTGGAGCGCCGCCTGGGAGATGCGCAGCGTGTCGCGCATGCCGGCCAGCGACAGATCGGTGACGAGGACGAGATGGGTGGCGTTCTGCACGATGCCCTGCGCCATCGGCGACATGGGCTCCGGCAGATCGGCGATGAGATAGTGGTACTTGTTGCGCAGCTCCGAGACCAGGAGCTCGAGCGCACGGGGATCGATGTCCACGGCATCGCCGATCTCCTCCTCGGCGCTCAGCACGAAGAGGGTGTCGGAATAGCGGGCCATTGTCCGGTCGATGTACAGGCTGTCGATGCGACCGGCATTCTCCAGCGCCTCGCGCAGCCCGTGGGTCGGCTCTAGATCGAGTGCCAGCGCCACGCTGCCGAACTGCAGGTCGAGGTCGAGGAGCGCCACGCGCCGCCGCCGGTCGTTGGCGATCGTCCAGGCGAGGCTGGTCGCCAGCATCGTCGTGCCGACGCCACCCCTGGTGCCGACCGTCGCCACGAGTCGGCCGAGCCGGTTGGTCTGCCGTGCCCGCGCCTCGCCATCGACCGTGGCGAGGAGCGAGCGCTGCACGAGCGCCGTCGACAGGGGCTTCACCAGATAGTCGCTGACGCCGCTGTTCAAGAGCTCGCGAAAGAGACCGACATCGTTGCGGTCGCCGATGGCGATCACCGTGACACCCGGCTCGCAGACCTCGGCGAGCTCGTTGACGTCGGACAGCGGCAGCTCGGAATTGGAGAGATCGACGATCAGGATCTTGGGCGAGCGCTGCTGGCCGAGGGCATCGATCGCCGTGCGGATCGACCCCTTCCTGATCGACGCGCGCGGGATGACCAGCTCGCGGGCCACCTGATCGATGATCTCGCGCGACGCATCGTCGACGACATAGGCGGTGAACTGCGCGTCCTCGGGCTTCTTGCTCGACGCCGGTGCAAGGCTCTGCGTGCTCATGGCCCGGCCGCCTCCACCTTGAGGCTCCTGACCTTGTCCTGCCGATAGCGTTGGACCGCGCCGACCTCGCGGACGGGGTCCACATCACCGAGCGGCCGGGGGCCGACGAGGTCGGCCGGATCGGCCACCATGCGCAGGAAGTTGACCTCGTTGGCGCAGCCGAAATTGCTCATCGGCAGGTTCGTTCCGTCTTGCGAAACGGAGCGGGACCAGTCCGGGCAGGCGGGCTCGACCACGACGAAGCCGTTGACCAGGATCTCGACCCGGCGGCTCAGGCGCAGGCTCTCCGCGGCACTGGCCGCCTCCACCGGGAAGCGGCGGCCGAGCGCGGCGCTGGAGATCCGCTCGGGTGCGATGCCATGCTCCAGCAGAACCTCCTCGACTCGTGCCGCGCGGCGCGCCGACAGCGCATCGTTCAGGGCATCGTCGGCGCGAATGTCGGCATGGCCGACGACGATCTGGTCGATGACCAGGCCCTGGTCGAGGATGGCCACGAACTCGGCGAGCGCGGCGGCTTCGGCCGGCGCCAGCCGATCGTCGCCGGTGGCGAAGAGCACGCTGTGGCGCAGCTCGAGCGGCGCGAACTGCGCGGTCGGGCGCTGCGGCAGGGGCGGCGGCGGGGCGGCGGGCGGGAAGGGGGAGTTTGCGCTGCAGGCGCTGAGCCAGGCAACCGCCAGGCAAAGGCCGACCCGCTGCGCCAACATGGTGGGAAACGTCATGACGATGCCTCTCAATCGATCACGAAGCCGGCGGGGCCCGCCAGGCGCAAGCCGTCGACAGCGGTCGACCGCGCGGTCGGGCCGGGCCTGGGGTAGCTGCCGGCGAGACGCCCATCGAGGATCAGCTCGAGCTGGGTCGGCGCCCGGAACCCGTCGGTTGGCAGCGCGAGGTCCCGCTCGGCGCGAGGCTCGACGAGATAAGGGGTGACGATGATCACGAGCTCGGTCTCCCGCTGGCGGAAGCTGGTCGAGCGGAAGAGCGTGCCGAGGATCGGCAGGTCGCCGATGCCGGGCACCTTCTCGAGGCTGTTGCGCGTGCTGTTGGAGATCAGGCCGCCGATGGCGAAGCTCTGGCCGCTGCCGAGCTCGACCGTCGTCTCGGCGCGACGTGTCGCCAGGGCCGGGATGACGATGTTCTGCAGCGTGATGGCACCGTTCTCGCTCAGATCGCTGACCTCGGGACGAACCCTGAGGCCGATGCGGTTGCGCGAGAGCACGGTCGGGGTGAACGACAGGCTGACGCCGAACTGCTTGAACTCGATCTGGATGTCGTTGTTCTCCGTGCCGACCGGCACGGGGAACTCGCCGCCGGCGAGGAAGCTCGCGGTCTCGCCCGAGAGGGCGGTGAGGTTCGGCTCGGCGAGCACGGTGACGAGGCCCTCGCGCTCGAGGGCATCGATGACCCCGTCGATGGTCAGGTTGTCGTTCTCGAAGCTGCCGGACACGGTGTTGGCGGCGGCAAAGGGCCGGCCGGTGCTGAGGCCGAGCGCGAAGTCACCGAACGCCAGGGCGTTGTCCCAGCTGATGCCGAAGATCTTGGTGACGTCACGGGACATCTCGGCGACCCGGACCCGCAGGTTGACCTGGGTCGGAGCGCGAATCGACAAACGGTTGAGCACCACCTCGTTCTCGCCAACGAACTGGGTGACCAGCTCGCGCAGATCCTCGGCCGTAGCCGGATCAGCGACGTCGCCCGTGAGGAGCACGCCGCCATCGATCGATTGAACGTCGACCGAGGCGGCGAGCCCGAGGCTCGAGATCACCTGCCGCATGCGGGTGACCGGATGCTCGACCGTGACGACGCTGCTGAAGAGCAGGTTCTCGTCGCCGTCGACGGCGAAGAGCGTGGTGACCCCGGCGCGCCGGCCGAAGACGTAGACCAGCGAGGCCGAATGCGCCTGAACATCGGCGATGTCCGGGTCGGCGACGAACACCGAGGCTGCCGGGCGATCCAGCCGCACGAGCTTGCCCTGGCGGACCTCGAGGCCGAGCCGATCGGCAGCGCCGAGCACATCGCCGCCGACGGCCTGGGCGGCTGCCGGCTGGATCGACAGGGCACCGAGCGTCAGTGCCAGGGTCGCCGCCAGCATCGGGGTGACGGACCCGGCCCGGCCCACCAGGCGGGCGAGGAGTTGCGCGGCGAGGCGGGCGGGCGTCGGTAACGTGAACCTCATCAGTTGCTCTCCGCATCCAAAGGCGCCCGCTCCATGGCGGCGCCGCGCATGACCGTCAGACGCGGTCGGACATGGTCGTCGGACCGCAGCACCCGGCTGACATCGCTGTCCCAGGTCACCGTCTGGCGCGGCACAGTCGGTCCGTCGCTGCCGGACGCGGTGGCGGGGTCGCTGGCGATGCTGCGCAGGCTGAGCGACAGCTTGCCGAGCTCGGTGACGAGTGCCACGGTCTCGGCCCCGGCTGGATCGACCTCGAGGGTGACGGTCCGGACCTGGCCCCCATCGGCGTTCTCCCCCGGCTCGCTGTGCAGCCGGCGGCCCATGGCGATGACCCGAAGATTCTCGAGCACCGTCTCGCTGACCCGCCGATCGGCGGCACCGTCGGCGTCCCCGGCGATGGTCTGGGTCAGGATCAGGTCGACCCGGTCGCCCGGAAAGATCAGCCCGGCATTGCTCGAGGCCTCGTCCACCGGGACCGACACGGCCCGCATGCCCGGATCGAGCACCGCGGCGAGGAAGCCGCGATCGCCCGGCCGCACCAGGCTGTCGGCGAGGATGGGGTCGCCGGGCACGAGGATCTGGCGGGCGACCGAGCCCTCGAGCTCGGCCGCGTCGATCTTGCCCCGCAGGAGGTAGCTCTCCGGCACCTCGACGGCCGGCCATTTCTGCCAGCGCCAGGAGGTCGGCTTGACGAAGCTGCCGGGTGTCAGCCGCTCGGCGACGACCAGCACCTCGATGAATTCCGGTTCGGCGGCGATGGTCACCGGGGAGACCTGAGCCAGCACCGCCCGCCGCTCGCCCTCGAGCCAGGCATTGGCGTAGAGCGCCGTGCCGATCGCCAGGGCGACGGCGACGAGGGGGAGCAGGATGCGCCGCATGTGCTGTCCTCAGCCGATGATCAGGGGAAGTGTCGGGACGATGGCGAAGGCGGTGCCCGAGGCGATGGCGATGCCGTAGGGGATGCCGGGCCGCGCCACGGCCTCGCCTGTCCCGGTCATGGTGGCCGCGGTCACGGCGTCCAGGTGGTAGCCGACGAGCGGCAGGCGGGTCGGCACGACCAGGTAGAGGAGTGCCAGGAGGCCGCCGGTGAAGGCGGTGCCGACGAGCAGGGTCGCGAAGCCCCCGGTGCCGACGAGGAAGGTCGCGGCCACCAGGAGCTTGACGTCGCCGCCGCCGACGCCGCCCAGGCGCCAGAGGGCATAGCCGAGGAGGAAGACGATGACGGCCAGCGCGAGGGCGCTGCCGCCGGACGCGAGGGCCTGCTGCCAGTCGGTGGTGCCGAGGGCATGGCAGGGGATGGCGAGGGCGAAGAGGATGGCCGGCAGCCGGTTGGCGATCAGCCTCGTGCGCAGGTCCGACCAGGCAGCCATGACGACGGTGGTCAGGGCGGCGATGCCGAGGCCGAGCTGCGCCAGGGAGAGAAGGGAGAGGCTCATGCTGTTCTCGACCGATGCCGTGATCCGCCCGGGTTCGACCAGCCGGCTGGCCGGGCCTGCGCTCGACCAGCCGGCTGCCGTCACAAACGCGCTGGCGTCATTCGCCGCCGCCACCGCCGGTGATGCCGGCCGCGGTGAGCTCGTCGGAGATGTTCTGGAACGTCTCCTGGAGCTGGCCGCCCAGGGTGCCGAGGATCGCCAGCACGGCGACCGAGACGAGGGCGGCGATGAGGCCGTACTCGATGGCGGTCGCACCGCTCTCGTCGGCGAGGAAACGCTTGAACGTGGTCATCTGCAGTACT
>Ga0209607_1002069_pt1 | contig 16328 bp, 10 predicted proteins | sample AD_UKC117_MetaG_FD_184413 | JGI IMG/M metagenome (GOLD analysis project Ga0209607, IMG submission 184413) | Active sludge microbial communities of municipal wastewater-treating anaerobic digesters from Hong Kong - AD_UKC117_MetaG (SPAdes)... | ecosystem: Engineered > Bioreactor > Anaerobic >... | reverse complement strand
CATTCGCTCTATCATGTGATGGCATCGCCCACCCACCCTCACTGTCATCCTGAGCTTGTCGAAGGATCTTGCTAAGAACAATAGCAGTCAAGGGGCGCTCACGGCGCGAACCACCATTTCGCCCCTTCGTGTCTCACGGGGGACACAAGACCGCTCCCACAGGGTGCAAAGGGGCGCTCCCACGATGGACAAAGATGCGCTTCCACGGTGGGCAAGGAGGTGTTGTAGTGCAGGTCAAGGGGGATGAACCGCAGACCCTTGTTGAAGCAAACCGACCATGTTTACCCTGCTTTCCCGCCATCTCTACACTGCGGAAAGTGCCTTGAAACCAGTATCCATAATATATTATTCCGTTCGTGTTTACAACTTCTCAAAATTGGGATATACTCAACAGAAAGTGTTGATTGGGACAGGCTTTGAGCATGATTTCGATATAGCGAACCGCGTATGGTGCAAGGCGGAATCGAGACGGCAACAGAGTATCCCCCATGAGCGCCTCCGTGAAGCTGAAGTAACGGCGGACGTTTCCCGCGTTAAGGGTCAGAGAGGGCGATGAAAATCGTCAACTTGGGTGGTACCGCGGTCACCAATCCGTCCCATTTTATTGTGGGACGTTTTTTTATACAAGGAGGACATAAAGATGTACGACAAGGTTCCCACTGATATGAAGTACGCCGAGCGCGAGCTTGAGATTCTTCGTTTCTGGCATGAAAACCATATCTTCGAAAAGAGCGTGAAGCTTAGGCAGGGCGCGCCCGCCTACACCTTCTACGACGGTCCGCCGACAGCGAACGGCAAGCCGCATATCGGTCACGTTCTGACCCGCGCCATAAAGGACTGCATTCCCCGCTACCGCACCATGAAGGGCTACGACGTTCTTCGCAAGGCGGGTTGGGACACGCACGGCTTGCCCGTTGAGCTTGAGGTCGAGAAGTCCTTGGGCCTGAACGGCAAGGAACAGATCGAGCAATACGGTGTAGAGCCCTTCGTCAAGGCCTGCAAGACCTCGGTTTGGAAGTACAAATCCGAGTGGGAGCAGATGTCTGACCGCGTGGGTTACTGGGCCGATATGGAAAACCCATATATCACCTATGACGACAACTATATAGAGTCGGTTTGGTGGGCGCTCAAGACCATACATGAAAAGGGTCTGCTGTACAAGGGCTACAAGATAGTCCCGTACTGCCCGCGCTGCGGCACCGCCTTGGCGTCGCACGAGGTCGCCCAAGGCTACAAGGATGTCAAGGAGCTTTCCACCATAGCCAAGTTCTTCCTCAAGGACGGCAGCGGTGACGCAATGCTCGTTTGGACCACCACGCCTTGGACGCTTCCGTCCAACGTCGCGGTGTGCTGCAACGCCGATGAACGCTATGTCAGAGCCGAGAAGGACGGCAAGGTCTATATCCTGGCGGAAGCGCTTGTCTCCTCCGTTCTTGGCGAGGACGCCAAGATACTTTCGAGCTTCAACGGTTCCGAGCTTGTAGGGCTTGAATACGAGCCTCTGTTCAACCTGCCCGTGAATTTTAAGGGAAAGAAGGGCTATCGCGTAGTATCCGACAGCTATGTCACCCTGACCGACGGCACGGGACTTGTCCACCTTGCGCCCGCGTTCGGCGAGGATGACGCAAGGGTCGGACGCGATTGGGATCTGCCCTTTTTACAGCTTGTAGACCCCTCCGGGCATATGTGCGGCGGAACGCCCTGGGACGGCGTGTTCGTCAAGGACGCCGACAAGCTGGTCAACGCCGCTCTTACCGAGTCCGGCAAGATGTTCACAACCCTGCCCTACGAACACAGCTACCCCTTCTGCTGGCGCTGCGACACTCCGCTGATATACTACGCCAGAGAGAGCTGGTTCATACGCATGACCGCCGTCAAGGATAAGCTCACCGCCTTCAACAGAAGCGTCAACTGGCTGCCCGAGACCATCAAGGAGGGGCGTATGGGCAACTTCCTTGAGAACGTCATAGACTGGGGCGTAAGCCGTGAACGTTACTGGGGTACTCCCCTGCCTGTTTGGACCTGTTCCTGCGGTCATGTCCATGTTATAGGCAGCAAGGCCGAGCTGAAGGCCATGAGCCGCAATTGTCCGGATGACATAGAGCTTCATAAGCCGTACATCGATCGCGTTGAGGTCGTTTGCCCCGTTTGCGGCGCCGTCATGAAGCGCGAGCCTGTGGTTATCGACTGTTGGTTCGACAGCGGTTCCATGCCCTTCGCGCAATGGCACTATCCGTTCGAGCATAAGGACGAGTTCGAGCGCCGCTATCCCGCCGATTTCATCTCCGAGGCGATAGATCAGACCCGAGGCTGGTTCTACACCCTTCTCGCCATATCCACCTGCCTGTTCGACAAGCCCGCCTTTGAAAGCTGCGTTGTTCTTGGGCATGTGTGCGACATGGAGGGCAAGAAGATGTCCAAGCACTTGGGCAACGTTGTCAACCCCTGGGATGTACTGGACAAGCAGGGCGCCGACGCGGTACGCTGGTATTTCTACACGGGTTCTATGCCTTGGCTGCCCGCCCGCTTCTCGTCAGAGAGCGTGTCCGAGTATCAGCGCAAGTTCATCGACACCCTTTGGAACACCTACGCCTTCTATACCCTGTACGCCGAGATTGACGGCTTCGACCCAACCCGTTACAGGCTTGAGGACGCCGAGCTGTCCACTATGGATAGGTGGATACTCTCACGCTTGAATTCGCTTGTGGAGTTCGTGGATCACAGCCTTGCCGACCTGCATATCACCGAGGCGGGGCGCGAAATGCAGTCCTTTGTGGATGTGCTGTCGAACTGGTATGTTCGCCGCTGCCGCAGCCGCTATTGGGGCAGTGACATGACCGCCGACAAGGTCGCGGCATACATGACGCTCTACACCGTCTTAAAGACGCTTGCGCTTCTTGCGGCGCCCCTGCTGCCGTTCATCAGCGAGGAGATATATCAGAACATCGTCCGCAAGGTCGATAAGGACGCGCCCGAAAGCATACACCTTTGCGACTATCCCGTTTGTGAGGCAGGCCGCGTCGACAAACAGCTTGAGACCGACATGGATGAGGTCGTGCGCATAGTCGTCTTGGGCAGAGCCGCCCGCAACGAGGCCAACCGCAAGATACGTCAGCCGCTTGCCAAGATGTACGTTCAGGGCCTGACCCTTGCTCCGCAGTACTGCGACATAATCAGGGATGAGCTGAACATCAAGGAGCTATGCTTTGTGTCGGACGCATCCGAGTTCATCTCCTACAAGGCAAAGCCTCAGCTTCGCACCTTGGGGCCGCGCTACGGTAAGCTGCTGCGCCTGATATCCGCAAAGCTGGATGAGGAAGGCGTAGGCGACATGATAGCCAAAGCGCACGCCGAGGGTAAGCCCTTCCGCTTCAATTTGGAGGAGGTTGAGGTCGTGCTTGCACCCGAGGACGTTCTGATGTCGTCACAGCAGAAGGCGGGACTTGTCAGCCAAAGCGACAGACAGCTCACAGTCGTGCTTGACGCCAACCTTACTCCTGAGCTGGTAGACGAGGGTATGGTCAGGGAGATAACCTCCAAGCTGCAAACCATGCGCAAGGAGGCGGGCTTTGAGGTCGCCGATCACATAAGGGTGGGCTTTACAGGCTCCCAAAGGGTGAAGGGCATATTCGACGGCTTCGGCTTTGCGATTTCCCGCGACACCTTGGCCGATGAGGTTCGCAATGAGACCTCAGGCTATGTGAGGGAGTGGAACATCAACGGCGAGAACGTCACCCTTTCGGTGGAAAGACTGTAAGCAAGAACAATCTATGAGGAGCCGCGGCAGCTTTATGGCCGCGGCTCTTTTCATTGAGGATGAGTGTAAATCGCTTTACATATTCATGAAATATATTCCCATTCCGACACGAACTGTGCTATAATCCTCTTATAGACCAAAGGAGGTTACCATATGTTCAGAAACAAAGACGGAAAGCTGTCCGTAGGCAAGGTCGTTTTGACCGCTGTTATCGCTATTGTTCTGCTTATCATCATACTCAGCTCCTACACCGTGATCCCCGCGGGGCATACGGGCGTCGTCGTTACCTTCGGCAAGGTCAGCGAAAATGTGCTGCAGGAGGGCCTGCACTTCAAGCTGCCCTTCGTTCAGAATATCATCAAGATAGACAATCGTGTCGTGAAGCTTGAGGTTACCACCGAGTCGTTTTCAAGCGACTTACAGACCATATCGACGGTGATTGCCGTCAACTACCGTATCACCAAGTCCATGAGCAACTCCATCTACAAGGAGGTCGGCTTGGATTTTGAGGAGCGTATAGTTATTCCCGCTGTAAATGAGTCGCTTAAAGCCGTAGTCGCTCAGTACACCGCCTCAGACCTTGTGGCGCAGCGCGAGAAGGTGTCGGTAGAGCTTAACGAGAACCTCTCGGCGAAGTTTGAGCCTTGGGGCCTGTTTGTCGAGGATTTGAACATCATCAACTGGGACTTCTCCGAGGAGTATATCGCGGCTATCGAGGCTAAGCAGGTGGCCGAGCAGGATCTTATCAAGACACGCACAGAGCAGGAGGAGCAGATCGTCATAGCCGAAGCTGAGGCGCGCAAGAAGGTCATCGCAGCAGAAGCGGAAGCAGAGAGCGTCAGAATCGCGGCGGAAGCCGAAGCGGAGCGCATCAAGCTTGAATCCGAGGCTCAGGCGAAGGCCAACAAGCTGTTGGCACAGTCCGTCACCCCCGAATTGATTGAGTACATGAAGGCTCAGGCGTGGGACGGCAAGCTGCCGATAGTCATGAGCGACGCGGGGGCGTTCTTCTCACTTGACAGCGTTATACAGGACGCCGAGCAATAATTAGGAGGCAGTTTATGGACAAGGAGCTTATCGCGGAGTGTAGAGAGATACTTGAGTACGAGCTTATTATGGCGACAGGCTGCACCGAGCCCATAGCCGTCGCGTATGCGAGCGCGCTTGCGAGGGAAGCCCTCGGCGTTATGCCCGAAAAGCTGCGCATTGGCTGCAGCGGCAATATCATCAAGAACGTAAAGAGCGTCGTTGTTCCCGGCACCAACGGCATGAAAGGTATAGGCGCCGCCGCCGTCATAGGCGCGGTGGGAGGCGATCCCAAGCTGAAGTTGGATGTGTTGAGCGGGATAACCGAGGAACACTGTATCGAGACCAAAAAGCTCTTGGATAAGAAGATATGCACCGTATACCTCCTGGAAAGCGACGACCCGCTGTGCATACGCGTTGACGCGACCGCCGGAGATGATTGCTCTGTGGTCGAGATAAAGGGCGATCACACCAACGTCGTCCTGCTTGAGAAGAACGGCAGGGAGCTTAGGACGCCCGACCGAAAGACGAAGGAGACGCACGAGCCGGATTACAGCGTCCTCAGCATCGCCCGAATCTTGGATTATGCCGAGGTCACCGATTTGAGCTTTGAAGCTCCCATACTCGAACGTCAGATTGAGTGCAACTCAAACATGGCGCAGGAGGGCTTGCAAAATGATTGGGGTATGTGCATAGGCAAGCTGCTTATGGACGCGAGCGCGGAGACCTCTGTGCAAGCCAAGGCGATGGCGGCGGCGGGCAGCGACGCAAGGATGAGCGGATGTCTGAAGCCCGTCGTTATTAACTCCGGAAGCGGCAATCAGGGGCTTACCGTGTCCCTGCCGGTGATTCAGTACGCCAAATGCCTTAACGCCGATCATGAAAAACTGCTTCGCGCACTGCTTATCAGCAATCTTTGTTCCATACATATAAAGCACAGAATAGGCAGGCTGTCCGCCTTCTGCGGAGCGGTAAGCGCGGCCTGCGGAGCCGGCGCGGCGATAACTTGGTTGGAGGGGGGATCGAGGGAGCAAATCAACGCGTCTATCGCGAATACCTTAGCCAATGTGTCGGGCATAGTCTGTGACGGCGCGAAGCCCTCCTGTGCCGCCAAGATTGCTTCGGCGCTTGACGCCGCGCTTATGGCGCACAGGCTTGCGATGCGCGGCAGGCAGTTCGCGGCCGGCGATGGGCTTATAGCCGAGGACATAGAGGACACCATAACCAAGGTCGGTGAGCTGGGCAGAGAAGGCATGAAGGAGACCGACCGCGAGATTCTGCGCCTGATGCTGGACGAATAGCTGCTGTGCGTACAAAACTCTGAGCGGTAAAAAAGCCGCGGCAAAGGCGGCAATAGGATAGTATATCTGTTGAGAGGTGATTTTTGAGCTGTCAGCCCAAGTCGCCTCTCAACGCGTATATGCAGATGCCGACGCTTTCACGCATGAAGTTGTTCAGCGCGAGATACCAGACGTCGGGCGCGGCTATGCCCGAAACGGACAGCCCCGCGTTTTCGGCAACCTTGGTGGAACGGTAGACGTGAAAGCCCGTGGTGACAAAGGCAAGCTTCGCGTCCTTGCCGCAGGCGGAATCGATAACAGCCTTGGAGTATCTGAAGTTCTCAAGGGTGCTTTCGGAGGCGTCCTCGGTAAGAATCCGTGACTCGTCTATGCCGTGCGCAATGAGATACAGCTTCATCGCGTTGGCCTCGGTCGTGGTTTCGCCAGAACCCTGCCCGCCGGATACCACACAGACGGTTTCGGGGTTGTCGCAAAGATACTCAATCGCGGTGTCAAGCCGCTTTTGCAGTACCAAGCTTACCTTGTCCTTGCGCAGACCCGCGCCAAGCACAATCAGCGCGTCCGCCTCAACCTTGTCGGCGTCCTTGCAGGCCGATATCATCAGCGAGCCGCAGACGATGAATATCACGGCGGCTGCACAAAAGCAGCCGACGGTGAACCACTTTAGAAAACACATGAAACCGCTCTGCATATGGGGAAGCAGCATTCCAAGCAGTATCAGCGGAATCCCGAAGAAGGCGGGTAGAATTACCCCAAGGTTGAAATTGGATCTGCATGCTATGACGCAGGTATCAAGTACCAAAATTGCACCAAGCACTATAAGGACGATTCGTATCGCCATAGGGTATACTCCTTTACTGCGATATTTATGACTCATGACAGCACCGTCTTTAAGAATTGTCCCGTGAAGCTGTCGGGGTTCTCGGCAACCTGTTCGGGTGTGCCGACAGCGACTACCGTTCCGCCCGCGTCGCCGCCCTCGGGGCCAAGGTCGATGATGTAATCGGCGGTCTTGATGACGTCAAGGTTGTGTTCGATGACGATTATCGAGCTGCCGTTCTCGCAGAGCTGCTCCAATATTGTGAGCAAACGCTTGATGTCATCGGTGTGCAGACCCGTGGTAGGCTCGTCCAAGATATAGAGCGTTCGCCCTGTGTCGCGGCGTGACAACTCGGTCGCAAGCTTGATGCGCTGCGCCTCGCCGCCCGAAAGGGTGGTGGAGGGCTGTCCGAGCTTGATGTACCCAAGTCCTACGTCGTGCAGGGTCTTGACCTTGCGATAGAGCTTGGGCAGGTTCTTGAAGAACTCCAAAGCCTCATCTACGGTCATTTCCAAGACTTCATGGATGTTTTTACCCTTGTAGTGAACCTCAAGGGTCTCGCGGTTGTAGCGCTTACCCTTGCAGACCTCACAGGGGACATAGACGTCGGAGAGGAAGTTCATCTCAATCTTGATGATGCCGTCGCCGCTGCAAGCCTCGCAGCGCCCGCCCTTGATGTTGAAGCTGAATCTGCCGCTCTTGTAGCCGCGCAGCTTGGCGTCAGGGGTCATGGCGTACAGCTCCCGAATGAGGTCGAACAACCCCGTATAGGTGGCGGGATTGCTCCTTGGGGTGCGCCCTATGGGGCTTTGATCGATGTCGATAACCTTGTTCAGGGCTTCGATTCCGTCAATCCCGTCATGGTCGGCGGCCCTGATGCGCGCTCGATTGAGGTCATGCAGCAGGCGCTTTTTGATAATCTCGTTGACCAGACTGGACTTGCCGCTGCCGCTCACGCCCGTGACGCAAACGAAAGCGCCTAAAGGAAGGCTTACCGTGATGTTTTTGAGGTTGTTCGCCCTTGCGCCCCTGACCGTGAGCCACTTGCCGTTGCCCGCCCTGCGCTGCGGAGGTACGGGTATGGACAGCTCGCCCTTGAGGTATTTGCCTGTGAGGGAAGCGGGGTTCGCCATAATCTCGGAGGGAGTGCCTTCCGCGACGATCTCGCCGCCATGAACGCCCGCGGCGGGGCCGATATCGACGATGTAGTCGGCGCTTAGCATGGTCTCTGTGTCATGCTCGACTACTATAAGGGTATTGCCAAGGTCTCGCAGCGCTTTCAAGGCATTCAGGAGCTTACAGTTGTCACGCTGATGAAGTCCTATCGAAGGCTCGTCCAAAATATACAGGACGCCGACCAAGCCGCTTCCTATCTGCGTAGCCAGCCTTATGCGCTGAGCCTCTCCGCCCGAGAGTGTTACAGCGGAGCGCGAAAGGGTTAGATAGCCCAAGCCTACGTTTTCAAGGAAGTTCAGACGCGCATCCAACTCCTTCATTATCTGTTTGGCAATCGCCTGCTGAGTAGGCGTAAGCTCTACTTGGTGCAAAAATGTCCTGGCCTTTGAGAGCGGCAGAGCGCTTAAATCGGCTATGCTCAAATCCCCGACGGTTACGGCAAGCGATTCCTTTTTAAGACGCTTACCGCCGCAGGTGGGACAAAGCGTATGAGACATATATGACTCATACTCCTGCTTCTGCCAATCGCTGCTCGTCTCATGATAGCGGCGCTCCATGCTGGGAATGACGCCCTCGAAGGAGGTCATGAAGCTGCCGCCGCCGTACTCTCGCTGATAGCTGACCTCTAACTTTTCGGAGCCTGTGCCGTATAGAATATCATGCTTCATGGCTTCGGGGATATCGCGCCAGGGCGTTGAGGTACTGACCCGGTACTTCCTGCATATAGCCGAAAAGTACATCTCGGCAAAGCTGCCGCCCGCGCTGCTTTTCCAGCCGTTAACGCTTATCGCGCCGTCGTCAAGCGAAAGGTCCTCATTTGGGACTATAAGCTCAGGGTCCATGCGCATAAGCTCGCCCAAGCCGCCGCAGTCAGGGCAGCTTCCAAAGGGACTGTTGAACGAGAAGACCCTCGGCTCTAACTCCTCTATGCTGATACCGCAGTCGGGGCAGGCGTACTTTTGCGAATACAGCGTCTCGCCGCCGTCAACGACCGCGACTATCGCAAGGTCGTCGGCCAGCCTAAAGGCGGTCTCCAACGCCTCCGACAGCCGCCCCTCAATGCCCTTTCGCACGACAAGACGGTCAATTACCGCCTCAATACTGTGATTTTTTCGTTTGTCAAGCTTCGGCGCCTCGGAAATCTCCGAGATAACGCCGTCAACGCGTACCCGCACATAGCCCCCGCGCTTTAGCTCGTCCAAGACTGAGCCATGCTCGCCCTTCCTGTGGCGGACGCAGGGGGCTATGACGAGTATCTTCGAGCCTTCTGGCAGGGACATAACGCGAGAAACGACTATGTCAACGCTCTGCTTCTCAATCACCTTGCCGCATTGGGGGCAATGCGGAACCCCGCATCTTGCGTACAGCAGACGCAAAAAGTCGTGAATCTCCGTGACCGTACCCACGGTTGAGCGGGGATTGCGGCTTGAGCTTTTCTGATCTATCGATATAGCGGGAGAAAGTCCCTCTATGCTGTCAACCTCCGGTTTGTCCATCTGACCGATGAACATTCTGGCGTATGAGGAAAGGCTCTCGACATACCTGCGCTGACCCTCGGCGTATATGGTGTCGAAGGCAAGGCTGGACTTGCCCGAACCGGAAAGCCCCGTGAATACTATGAGTTTGTTGCGCGGCAGGCATAGGTTTATGTTCTTTAGGTTGTGCTGCCTCGCGCCCGTTATCGTGATGTTGTCCATGTCATTCCTTTGTCTATAAGTATTTCAGGGCGGCCACAGCCTGTGCTGATATGCACAAGCCCTTGCCCTCGTCGTTCATGCCCTCGGTCGTGGTCGCCTTGACGGACACATTTTCCATCGGAATCCCGCAGTCTTGGGCTATGTTCATGCGCATCATCGCTTCATAGGGAAGAAGCTTAGGACGCTGCGCTATTATCGTTGAGTCGATGTTGGTTATTACCATGCCCCTTTTTTGCACCATGTCTGCCACCCGCCGCAGCAGGATGCGGCTGTCTATGCCCTTATAGGCAGGATCGTTGTCGGGGAACGCCTGTCCTATATCACCCAAGGCGCAGGCGCCAAGCAGGGCGTCGCATATGGCATGAAGCAGTACGTCCGCGTCGGAATGCCCAAAAAGACCCTTGTCAAACGGTATCTCAACTCCGCCTAAAATGAGCTTGCGTCCATCTACAAGCCTGTGGGTGTCATATCCTGTCCCATATTTGGTACAGGAAAGCTCGCGTTCAAGTCTGCGCCAGTCGTCCGCGTCGGTGAGCTTGATGTTCTCAACACTGCCCCTGACAAGATGAAGGGGAAGCCCCGTGTATCTTGCATAAAGGCTTGCGTCATCGGTCATCAATTCGCCCGCAAGCTCATGCGCCCGCTTTATGGCGGAGTATCTGAAGCTTTGTGGGGTCTGCATACGGTAGAGACTGTCCCTGTCCACCGCGCCGAGACAGCTCCACAAGTCGCCGTTTTGCTCCAATTTTAGCATGGTGTCGGAGACCCTAAGCGCGACAACGCCGCTGCCGTGGGCTTTTGCGCCCTCTATGGAGGCGCGGACAAGCTCGGAGCTGACCATGCAGCGCGCCGCGTCATGTATAACAGCTATGTCGTCATTTTGCCAAAGGTCGGCGTGAAGAGCGTTGCCGACAGACTGCATACGAACCTCGCCGCCCATGACTACAATGCTTGGAACGGGGCAGCTTAATTGGTGCAAATATGTCTCATGCTCTGCGTTGGTTACAAAAACGACAGCCTCGACGCCGCCCTTGAGAAGCGCGTCCAAACTGCGTTCAATGGCTGTTTTACCCGCAATGGGAGCGGTCAGCTTGTCGAAGCCCATGCGCTCAGACCTGCCCGCGCAGAGCAGTACGGCAACGGCTCTCATGCTATTCCTCGGCAATGACGGTGTACATCTTGTCGGCGTCCTCCTTGCGGGTAAACTCGGGCGTGGCGTCAACGCGCACATAGATGTGCTTGCCGCCCATGAGTATATCCAGCTGATCCCCAACGTTGACGTCGGTCGCGGGTTTGGCCTGCCTGCCGTTAATGCTGATGCGTCCCGCGCTCGCCGCCTCGTTCGCGACGGTGCGGCGCTTTATTATCCTTGATACCTTCAAAAACTTATCCAATCTCATGATATTTCTCCTATATTTTGCCTAATAGCTGCAATATTATCGTGATTATTCCCAAAACGCCCGTGTAGACGGCAAAGCCCCACAGCTTGTGACCCGTGATGAGCTTGAGCATGAGGCGCACGGCGAAGTAGCCCGTGACCCCCGCCGCTATCATTCCGACGAGCAGAGTGCCTATATCAACGCCTATACTGCCGACCTCGATTACGTCCTTGACCTCAAGCACCATGCCTCCGAGTATGGCGGGAATGGACATGAGGAAGGAGAAGTCTGCGGCGGCCTTGCGGTCGAGACCCGCGAACATCGCACCGCTGATGGTGGAGCCGGAGCGGGAGACGCCGGGCAGAACGCCAAGGCACTGCATACCGCCGATGATGAGTGAATCCCGCCAGGTCATCTTTCCCAGCTTGCGCTTGTTCTCAACGTAGGTGGCCGCCCAGTCGCACAGGAGTAAAAGTATGGTGGTGACAAGGAAGCACACCCCAAGGTAGGAGCCGCCCTCCGCGTTGTTGTAGAACGTCTCAAACGGGTCGACCTTGAACAGCAGGGCGATAAGGACGGTGGGGACGGTGGCGACAATGAGGTAACCCATCAGCTTTTGAACGGGGTGGCGAACGAGCGCCCATACGCGTTTGCGGTAGACGATGATGACGGCGACAAGCGTCGCGACATGAAGCATGACCGAAAAGAACGGCCCGCCGCTCGATTCGGATATGCCCATAAGCTTCTGCAAGAGAAGCAGATGTCCGCTGCTCGAAATAGGCAGAAACTCGCATACGCCCTGTACTATACCCAAAATCAGCGCTTCCCAGACTGACATATTACCTCCATGGAGATGAGCCTTGATAAGCTCAGAATCTCGTATTTTCTATCATACTACGATAATTTGAAAGATACAATAGTTGAGAGGTGATTTTTATGTTGACTTACATGCCCATAAGGGATGACAGCGGGCGTATCGTAGGACGTTTGTCCGCGAGGGACGGCCGTGTCAAGCTGAATTGTCCATTGGGGGACGAGGCGTATTTGGTGATAGGCGAAAGGTTCGTGACCGTTGAAGCCGGGACGGAGATTGTGCTTGCCGAAGCGTCCGCGGGGCTGTCGGTGCTCGTGCTTTTGGGGGGCAGACTGCTGTGCTGGGGTTCGGCGGACGGCCGAGACGCGGCTGAATTGCTGTATGCGCTGTCGCTGAGAAACGCCGCGTACATCAAGAGAGCAAACGACAAGGCAAGAGAGGAGGGTAAGCTTCAGGAGAATGCCGACGACAGAGAGGCAAAAATGGACGGGTTGACAGTCACGGCCTGCGTTAACGCGGGCGAAGATGGGACTGAAACGGAAACGGCTGATGAAGCAGCAGGCGTCTTTGAATGTACTGCGGAGGAGCCTGCGGATGCTGACGGGTGCGAATACGAAGCGGTGAAGGGCGCTGAAGCCCACGGCAATTATGAGAGAGCCGTAAGCGAAACCGCAGAATCGCTCGCGGCGGATTCCGCCGATATGCGGGTGAACGCGCCCAACGAAGCGGAGATAAGCAGCCACGGGGTTAAGCCGATTGAGACGACAATGTGCGATCTCAATGAGGATATGTCCGAGCGTACCGAAGGCGCGTTTGACGAAGCAGCGAAAAGCAGCCACAGGGTTGAGCCGATTGAGACGACAATGTGCGATCTCAATGAGGATATGTCCGAGCGTACCGAAGGCGCGTTTGACGAAGCAGCGAAAAGCAGCCACGGGGTTAAGCCGATTGAGACGACAATGTGCGATCTCAATGAGGATATGTCCGAGCGTACCGAAGGCGCGTTTGACGAAGCGGAAGAAGGCGCGGGCGGGACTCTATATGAACCGCAGCCTCCCGTAATCCTGCGTTCCGAACCCAATCTTGTCTTTACGCAGAACGGCAACGGCTGTCCCGGCGACCGCATAACGGAGAGAACGCACTGGTTGGAGGCTGTTGACGCGCTTATCAAGGCGGGTGGGGCCGCCCGCGACGACGAATCCGCCGAGGACTACCCGCCACCGCTGAACAAGCTGTACGGTCAGATCCCGAACCCCTTTCCGGCCATCTTTCCGGGGGTACGTTGGCGCAGAATCGACATGGGCGGACGCCGTGCCTATGAGGGCGTCGGGGTGGTTTCGGGTGAGAACGTGCGTGTCACCGCTGTAAGGGCGGCGGGCGGCGTACCGTTTGATTTCAGCCGAAGGATAAAAACCCGCAGCGGAGTCTATGCGCTAAAGATTGAGCCGCTGAGAGGCTAAGGAAAAGCAACACCTCGTCATTCCGAAGCAGGGGCGCGCCATTCCCCGCTTCACTTTATTGAAGCCGTCTGAACTGACGGCTTCAATTGTCTTATCGTGTCGGTCTGCCGTGGGGAAAGTGAAGCCGCGTTTTTTGTGGGGACATTGACGAAGGCTTTTGACACGCACATGGTCTTGACCTTAACGCGGGATTCTGACAAGCTATTTTTCCATGCATACCAATTGTTTTTTGCATGAATACATACGGTAAAATCGAAGTTTGCATGAACGGCAGAATCTCTTTTTTCAACAATCAGGAAACGATGGTCAAATCGCATATCGCAACCGAATTGTCAAGATAAATTTACCTAAATGTTAATAACCGTCACGTTGACATATGCAGATTATAGTGATAGAATGCGAATAAAATATAGAATTATGTCTATTTTCAAAGGAGGATCAATGAACACCAAGCGTTTTATCGCGATGTTGATTGTTATAGCTTTTGTCATTGGAACGGTACCTACCTTCTCATTGGGCGAGACCTATGAATCGACGGATTACAGTATTCCCGCTTTGACGAGCTTTACCGCCGCGGGTTCGGGCAAGTTCAGCCTTACTGAAGGCAGCAGGATATATGTCGTCAATGAGGACGGTCTGTTTATGAGCGATTCCGGCTATTCTGATTATGTGGAGACGGTTCGCCTTATAACTTCGGACTTCGCCGAGAAGGGCAAGCCCACCGTGAACGGGATGAATGTCATGTTCGGCAGCGCGACCGACATAGCTCAGGATGATTTGGTGCTGAATCTTGACGCCGCTACGACCCTTTTTGATTCCTATGACGACAGTACACTGCGTTCTCAGGCGTTTCAGATTGTCGTAAGCTCGACAAGCATTATCGTTACGGCCAAGGGGCTTTCCGGACTGCTTTCGGGTGCGCGCACGGTGCTGCAATACGAAATCACGCACAGCGGCATGGATTACGGCACTTATTTGGCCGTTCCCGATTCCGCCGAGCGTTCGCTGTTCCTGGACTGTGGCAGAAAGTACTACTCCGTATCGACGCTAAAGACACTTATTCGTGAGATGTACTGGTGCGGCCTAAACGCGCTTGAGCTGCATTTTTCAGAGGACATGGGGCTTAGGCTCGAAAGCACTCTCTATCCTTGGCTTGCCAAGGGCGGCGACATCAACGTATTCGGCTAATAACGCCGTTACAGCGAATTACACGCAGGACGAGAACCAAACGAGTGTCTTAACTCAGGCTGAGATGGCCGACGTCATCAGCTACGCCAAGGTTTACGGTATTGAGATAATACCATCCTTTGATATGCCCGGGCATATGAATTACATTGTGGCGCAGTATGATAAATATGTCGCCGCCAACGGAAGTCTCAGCTTCACATATGACGGCGTAAGCTATACCGCGACAAGCGCGAACTCAGGCGCGAAGATAGGCAACTACTTCAAGCTCAACGGCAGTTTTGTGCAGTACAGCAGTCATGACGGCACATACAGCAGGGGCATAGATATATCCAATGATTACGCGAGGGCGTTCGCCTTCTCGCTGCTTGAGGAATACGCGGCCTTCTTCAGGGGCAACGGCTGCACCAAGTTCAACCTGTGCGCCGACGAGTGCCTTGGGTACTCGGTGACGATGAACGGAACCACCTATACAACTGCAAGCACGGGCAGCAACAACCTTTGGAACTGTCTGGGGCATTGGCAGAGCTATGCCGTGAACACCCTTCGCATAACGAACGGCACGGCCTACGACGCCTTTATCAGCTTTGTGAACTCGGCGGTTTCAATTCTTAAGGACAAGGAATACGCGGATATCCGCGTGTTCAATGACGAGGCATACAGAAGTCCCACGGTGACGCAGCACGTCAGCCTTGACAGCGATGTTGATATATGCTATTGGGATTACTCGTCCTCCTACCTGGATTCGCCCATTGCGGTTGCGAACGACGGCCGAGTCCTGTATAACTTCGACAATACCCATGCCTATTATGTTCTAAGCTCAAGCTACGCTTCAAGCTACCCCAACATGAATGTGGCGGACATAATCGCATCCGGAGGTGTGTACAGCTTCGACGGAGTGGATATGAGCGCGTACGTTTCCTCCGTGGGCGGCGGAAGCTTCGCCATTTGGTGCGACAATCCGGGCTATCAAACTCAGTCTGAGGTGCTTAGCTCCATTACCGGCATAATGCGCGCAAGGGCGGCAAAGCTCTGGAAGGATTCATACAGCGTGACGTCCGCCGCGTTTTCGGGTCTGAGTTCAATGCTTAGCTCCGCGCCCGCCTCATCGCAGACCGCGAGAGCCGCCGTTCTGCCGACAAGCGAGGATCACAGCGAGCTTCGCTCTTACATCGAGAATGTGCTGCCTATCGGTACCAATTCACAAAGCGCGTACGCTGCATACATAGCCGCCGTCGGCAACGGAGCCACGGTGGACGACAACGCCTACGCCACGGCGGAGGAGCTTGCCTCAGCGGTAGCCGCCATCGAAACCGCCATTGCGGGTTTGACCGATACAAGCCCCACAGCGTCTCCCGAGCCTACGGCCGTGGAGTACAGCTATACCGACCCTGCGGGCAACACCAGCACGATAGAGTATTACGGCGCGGACACCATAGAGCTGCCCATTGTCATACGCGACTACAACAATGACGGTATGCTGTTTGAGTATGCAAGCTCGGAGGATACGACTGCGCACACGACCGAGGGGTCAGGCAATATTCCGACGCCCAATCTGCTGCTGACAGGCACAGGCAACACCAACACCACTTATACCTCAAGCACTCCCGAAACGGGCGTGACGCGCTTTAAAGTTACCGGTGAGGGATCGTACATAACGTATAGCGCCGGAGGAGTGACAAGCTCAACCGTTCGTTATGCCGCGATATCATA
>Ga0209607_1002067_pt1 | contig 16339 bp, 9 predicted proteins | sample AD_UKC117_MetaG_FD_184413 | JGI IMG/M metagenome (GOLD analysis project Ga0209607, IMG submission 184413) | Active sludge microbial communities of municipal wastewater-treating anaerobic digesters from Hong Kong - AD_UKC117_MetaG (SPAdes)... | ecosystem: Engineered > Bioreactor > Anaerobic >... | reverse complement strand
GCCGAAAACTGCGCCAAACGGCCGTCAACGACGTCGCCTGCGCCCGCAAGACTATCTCAAACAAGATGGGCAGCAGCCCAAAAGGCGCCGTGCCCTCCTGCACCGTCAGCGCCAGGATGAAAAACAGTAAGCTGGCAGGCCAGGCCCAACGCCGCGCCCAGGATTTTTTGTTAGGCCGCCGCGCCTGTAAATACAGCAGCCAGGCCGCGTTTTGCAAAGCCAAAACCAGCGGCTGCTGCGGTGCGGCCCAGGCCACGGCCTGGTGGGCCAGCGGATAAAGGCCAAACAAGAGCGCCGCAGTATAGGCTGCCCAGGTCGAAAAACCCATTTTGCGGCTGATGGCGAAAACGGCCGTGACGTTTAGCACGTGCCAAACAATTTGCAGCCAATGCAAAGCCACAACTTGCAGCAGCCCGTCGGCTCCCAGAAAGAGCCGGTTGTAAACCATGGTTCCCGGGCGGTAGAACTGATAATCAGGTGACGGCCGTAGCAGTTGCAGCCAGGTCTTGCCCACCACCCGGCCAAACCATTCCGGATCATCCCAGATCAGGCCAAATTTCACCGCCGGTGCATACAACCACACGACGCCCAACAGCAGCCCGATCCAGGCCAGAAAAAACACCCACACAGGCACGCCAGAAGAGGTTTTTTTACCATCAATCACAGCGGGAGAATATAGCCCAAGACGGCCGTCAGGGCTACATATGAGCTTGATTAACACCAGAGGGGGTGTATTGCCATTACCATCAAACCCAGTATAATCAGAGAAAAATGCCAGATTTATTTCTGGTACTAGAGAGGACAAAACATCTTGGCAAGCAATTCAACTGGATCGGGGAGCGGTGCTTCTGAGCACCTCATGGACTTCTTGTTAGAGACTGATTTTAATCTGCCTGTTACCGGTGAAATCCGGTACGGATATGTCGTAGAGCACCGGAACAACGAAATATTGGTAGACATCGGCGCCAAATCAGAGGGCCTGATAACCAATCGCGAGGTCGAATCCCTCGACGAAAAGACGCGCACCAGCCTGGCCATAGGCAACAAAATCCCAGTCTACGTTGTAGACCCAGAAGACGCATCTGGCAACACCATCCTGTCTTACGTCAAAGCAATTGCCGAGCAAGATTGGCTAGACGCAGAAAACTTGCTCACCACCCAGGAAGTGTACGAAACCATTATCGTAGGCTACAATCGCGGCGGTGTGCTGGTAAAACTAGGACACTTGCGCGGTTTTGTCCCCAATTCGCAGCTCCAACCTTCCCGGCAGGCAAGCTTTAGCAAAGATCCCGATCAACCACCCTCCTTCCAAAAGCTTGTCGGCAAAAAAATATACCTGAAAGTCCTCGAAGCTAACCGCGAACGCAATCGCTTGATCCTCTCGGAAAAGTCGGCAGCCCAAGAAATTCGGGACGCCCGCCGCGGCGAACTGATGGAATCCATTCAAGAAGGCGATATTTGCGAAGGGCGTGTGGTCAATCTGGCTGAGTTTGGCGCCTTCATCGACATCGGCGGCATTGAGGGACTTGTCCATCTCTCCGAGCTTAGTTGGAAACGCATCAACAACCCGGCCGAAAAACTAACTGTCGGCGATACCGTGAGCGTCTATGTCCTGAAGGTTGATCAGGAACGACAACGACTCGCACTGAGCATTAAACGACTGGAGCCCGATCCGTGGACTCTGGTCAAAAACAACTATCGTGACGGGCAGCTCACCACCGCGACCATCACCAAACTCACTAAATTTGGCGCTTTTGCCCGACTGCACGATGAATTTGAACTTGAAGGACTTATACACATTTCTGAGTTATCCGACGAACACATCAACCATCCGCGTGAAGTCGTAAAACCTGCACAAGAAGTCACAGTCCGCATTATCCGCATAGATCCTGAACAGCGGCAACTCGGCTTAAGCATAAAACAGGTAGCCTCCGCTGCTTATCTGGAAGCAGACCTCGAGATGATCAACTCGGTATGAGCCAATCTGATCTCCGCTTTCAGCATTCAAGGTGAAAAACAGTGAACTCGAAAAATTGGGAACGTTTCACACAACGCGCTCGTCGCGTGCTTAGTCTGGCCCAAGAAGAAGCCGAACGGCTCAACCACAGCTACATCGGCAGCGAGCACGTGCTGATTGGCCTGCTGCGCGAAGAAGGCGGCGTTGCCGGCCGGGTCCTGCGTGAACTTGGTTTGGACGTTGTCCGCGTCCAGGCTATGGTTGAGCGCTTATCCAGTGGCCCTAGCACACGTACCCCCTTCACCAAAATCGAATTATCCCCCAGCACCAAGCGCCTGTTAGAGTTGGCCGTCGAAGAAGCCCGGCGCATGGGACAACATTACATCAGCACTGAACACCTCTTGCTGGGTATGGCCCGGCAAAATGAAGGTGTGGCCATTGACGTTCTGCGCAAGTTTGGCATTAGCGCCGAGCAAATTCGCCGCCAAACCAAGCAAATGCTCAAAGAAAGCCCCGTTGCCGCCGGTGAACCACAGGCGCCAAAACGAGTAAGAAAAGAGAAAAGTAAAACCCCCATGGTTGATCAGTTAGCAACTGACCTGACGGTTTTGGCTGAAGAAGGTAAGCTGGACCCGGTTATTGGGCGCAATACGGAAATCGAACGGGTTATTCAAATCCTTGCCCGGCGCACGAAGAACAATCCGGCGCTCATTGGTGAGCCGGGTGTGGGTAAAACCGCGATTATTGAAGGATTAGCCCAACGCATTGTCGAAGGGCGTGTACCGGAAATTTTACACAACAAACGGGTACTGCAGTTGGACGTAGGCAGTTTGGTAGCTGGGACCATGTATCGTGGTCAGTTTGAAGAGCGCCTGAAGCGGGTCATCGACGAATTAAAATCGAGCGATGCCATCCTCTTTATTGACGAAGTCCACATGCTCGTTGGCGCCGGCTCAGCTGGAAGTTCAGTTGACGCCGCAAATATATTGAAGCCTGCCCTGGCCCGTGGTGAATTGCAATGCATTGGGGCAACAACTCTGGAAGAGTATCGCAAATACATTGAAAGCGATGCGGCTTTGGAACGTCGTTTCCAATCCATTCGTGTGGATGAACCGTCATCGGAAGAAACGATTCAGATTCTCCGAGGCATCAAGGGGGCATATGAGTCCCATCACAATTTGTATATCACCGAGGAAGCGATTGAAGCGGCCGTTAATTTATCGACGCGCTATGTGACGGAACGCTTCCTGCCGGACAAAGCAATTGACCTGATTGACGAGAGCGCGTCACGGGTGCGCATGTATCGCATGCCTCAGCCGGCCGACATCCAGATCGCCTATGAGGAACTGCGGGATATCCGCGAAGAGCGCGAATTGGCGGTTGAAGAAGGCCGCCAGGAAGACATTGACGAATGGACCGAACGGGAACGAGAGGTTCAGCAGCGTCTGGATCAGATGCGCGCCGCCTCTGGCGCGGGCGAAGGCGTCAATGTAACCGCCGAAGATATTGCCGAAGTGCTGGCCATGTGGACCGGTATTCCTGTTTACCAATTTACGGAGCAGGAATCATCTCGCCTGCTGCGTATGGAAGAAGAACTGCACCAGCACATTGTGGGGCAGGAAGAAGCCATTCAGGCCATTTCTAAAGCGGTGCGGCGCGCCAGAGCCGGCTTGAAGGATCCTAACCGGCCGATTGGCTCGTTTATTTTCCTGGGGCCAACCGGTGTGGGCAAAACCGAATTGACAAAGGCCCTGGCAAACTTTTTGTTTGGCAGTGAAGACGCCTTGGTCCAACTGGACATGTCCGAGTTTATGGAACGGCATAATGTGGCCCGGCTGGTTGGTTCCCCGCCTGGTTATGTGGGCTACGAAGATGCCGGGCAGTTGACTGAAGCGGTGCGCAGACGGCCGTATTCCATTGTCGTCTTTGATGAAATCGAAAAAGCGCATCCCGAAGCGTTCAATCTACTGCTGCAAATCATGGAAGAGGGTCACCTTTCCGACGCCAAAGGGCAGCGGGTCAACTTCCGCAACACCATTATTATCATGACCTCCAACGTCGGCGCGGACACGATTAAACGCGGGCCCAACATGGGCTTCGCTTTCCAACGGGATGAGATCACCGAGGAAAAAGCCCAATACGCCGAAATGCGTAAAACTTTAACCGACGAGTTAAAGCGGCAGTTCCGGCCCGAGTTCATCAACCGCGTGGACAGCATCATCGTTTTCCGCCAATTATCGCCCGCCGACATCCGCAAAATTGTCGACATCATCCTCATGGAGGTCAACGAGCGGCTGGTTGAGCACGAATTGGCACTGGAAGTGACGAATGAAGCTCGCAACTGGATGGGCGAACATGGGTATGACGCCGAATTTGGGGCACGGCCGTTACGCCGCCTCATTCAAACGGAAGTTGAAGACCTACTATCCGATGCTGTACTTTCCGGCAAATTCAAAGATGGTGAAATCGTCGTCGTGGACATCACCGATGACAAGATCACCCTTCGCCACAAAGATGAAGTAGACCAGGGTGAAGACAAAGTGCCGGAAGAAGCCCTGATGACCCCCTGATCAGGACTGACGAAATACCGCTCTAGCGCAAACAAAAAGCCCGCCATAGCCAAATGGCGGGCTTTTTAATTGCGAACCACCTGATTCAAACAAGGCTGGGTTTAAGGGGAGCCATCAATTGGAATTACCAAAGCCTCCCCAACTTCGATTAGATTCTGATCCGCAATGTGGTTAACGCGGGCCACATCGGCAACAGAAACGCCATAAAACTTACTCAGCGCAGAAAGCGTTTCCCCAGGCCGCACAATATGCACATACTGCACACTTCCATCCGCCCCCGATACCGGCAGCAAATACAGGTGGCCCTGATGCGCCATGATTTCCGGGGTAAACGTGGGCGGCAGAGGCGGCGTGGGTGTCACTTCGACACGCGGCACTTCCGGCAGAGGCGTCCCCTCCCCCGCAGCATTCCCGCCCGTCAACGACGAGGGCAAAGTAAAGGTCTCCTGGTTATTGTTACTGCAAGCCGCAAGCATGAACAAGATGAACAGCAATAATATTAACCGGCGCATAATGCCTCCTTGGTTCAGGACATTCAATCCCAGATGGCCGTTGGATACAACAAACATTTATTATACCAGAGCCACTCACACTTTTGAAGGAACGAGTTTCCAGAAGATAACATAAAGTTTCCCAAAAGGGAAGATCCAAATGTCAACAGAACCTAGTAAATAGGAACTAAATCCTATATGGGGGCGTGAACAACACGCAAATATTTACTTGTTGGGACTTTTGGCCTATTTATAATCAAATTGATGCTACCACAGAATATCGGCCGTTATCAGATCAAGGCAGAATTAGGCCGTGGCGGTATGTCCACAGTCTACCTGGCGCACGACCCCCATTTCGAGCGTGATGTAGCCATCAAACTGCTGCCCCACGAACTGCTACATCATCGCACCTTTCGCCGGCGTTTCGACCGGGAAGCCAAAATCGTTGCTTCGCTCGATCATCCGGCCATCGTGCCGGTGTATGACTTTGGGGAACAGGACGACCAACCGTTTCTAGTCATGCGTTTTATGGCCGGCGGCTCGCTGACCGATCGGCTCAAGCAAGGGCCGGCAACCATTCACGAAGCCGTCCGCGTTCTGCGCCGCCTGGCGCCAGCACTGGATGAAGTTCATCGCCGCGGGATCGTCCACCGAGACTTAAAGCCCAGCAACATATTATTCGATCAGCGGAATGAGCCTTTTATTTCCGATTTTGGCACGGCCAAGTTCACATATGAACACACCAAGCTGACGGAAACCGGCGGCGCTGTGGGCACGCCGGCTTACATGAGTCCAGAGCAAATCCAGGCCGAGGTGGAAATAGACGGCCGTTCCGACATCTACACCCTCGGCGTCATCCTCTTTGAAATGCTGACCGGTAAACATCCCTACCAGACCAATACCCCAATCGGTCTGGCTGTCAAACACATCTTCGAACCGGTTCCCAGCTTACAAGACATCCAGCCCAACGTCCCTGCCGCCTGCCAGCCTGTGGTGGCCAAAGTGATGGCCAAACAGCGCGAGGACAGATACCAGACGGCCGTCGCCTTTGCCAACGATTTAGCCGCCGTCGCCCGCCATCTGGAAGCCAGCAGCCCGTACCCAGTCCCCAGCCCCAAACCGCCGCCGCCGCCCGGCCGCCGCCTGGCTTTGCTCATCGGCAACAATACCTTTAGCGACGATTTGCTGCGGCAGTTGATCCGGCCAACAGCCGATCTGCCCCGCCTGGCTAAAGCTCTGAAACACCCACAAATCGGCCAGTTTGACGAAGTCGTTTGCCTGGTCAACGAACCGTCCAACGACATTCGGCGCAGCATCGCCCGCTTTTTTGCCGATAAAGCACCCGATGATTTGCTGCTGCTCTACATCGCCGGGCACGCCGCCCTGGATGCCGGCGGCCACTTACACCTGGCGGCAAGCGACACGGAACACGAACTGCTGCGCGGCACGGCCGTTTCCGCCCTGTTCATCGCCGACGAGATGGACAACTGCCGGGCACAGCAGCAAATCCTGGTCTTAGACTGCCACTTCAGCCGCGCCCTGCTCACCACGCCTAAGCCGCCCCACGCCCTGCCGGGCGTTATCGGCAAAGCCATCGACACGGGCGCTTCCTTCAGCCGGCACGGCCACGAACGAGTGGTGCTGACGGCCAGTGATGCGACCCATTACATCTGGCAAGACAACGGCGTCAGCGGCCAACCGGCGCCCTCGCGCTTTACCGAATTTTTTATTCAAGGATTAGAACAAGGCATTGACAATGGCCATTCGCCAGATCAGGTCACCATCGGCGAAATATACGACTACGTGATCGCTCAACTCGCCGCCAACTCGGCAAGCCAGAGCCAACTGCCGCGCAAATGGCTCAATGAGGAGCAAAGCAATTTCATCATTGCCCACAATGTTCATGCCATCATCCCAGCAGCCAGATCCGTCCCGCCCTACGCCACCATCGCCCCAGAAAAACTGGCCAACCTTGCCAGCCGGTCGGGCAGCGACCGATCAGCCGGTTCGCGGCCGCGCTGGCAGTGGCTCGCGGCCTTCCTTTTTTTGGGACTGGTCCTATTCGTGGGCGGCAACACGGCCAGCAACGGCCGTACGGCCTTCTCCTCCGCCAGTGATGGATTGGCGATCGCGCCAACGAGTACGCCCACGGCAGCCCCGACCAGGACCCAGCCGCCCACCCACACCCACACACCGCCGCCCGCTTCGCCCACATCATCCGCGACGGCCACAGCGAAGCCATCCGCCACGGCCACCGACCTACCGGCGCCCACCGACACGGCCGTTCAGTCCACACCGGCCCTTACTGCCCTCACCCTGCTGCCTTCCAGCCTGTTCGCCGCCCCCGACGCCGGCTCAACCGAACTGGCCATCATCGAGGTCGGCGATCCATTGACCGTTTTGGGCCGTTCGGAGCAGGGGAACTGGCTCTACGTTTTAGACGGCCGTTACAACTCCGGCTACATTTACGGCGACCGGGTTGCCTGGGAAGGCAGCTTCGGCTCCCTGCCGGTTGTGCCCACTGGCCAGACCGCATTGTCTGCAAATGCCGCTACGCGCTGCACCCCAGGGACGTGCCCGCCGCTTTCCCTGGATCTCTACCCGGTAGACGGCCGTTGCCAGGGCGATGTGCGCTACCGCACCATCTACATGCAAGGCCAGGGCGGCGACGGCCGTTACACCTACTACTGGAACGGTGTAAAAATCGCCGGGCCGCTAACCGCCGGCTTCGGCTTTGAAATCGACAACCACACCGGCCCGCGCGTCACAGGAACCGGCAAGGTCGTCTCCGGCGACGGCCAGATCGCCGAAAAACCACTTGTCGTCAGCGAATTCCCCTGCAATCCCTGATCCCCAACCAATAGGCCAATATACTCTGCCTGTGCTATACTCCCCGGCGGCGAAAGCAGTGTCTCGACTATCATCCACAGGGGTATGTCATGCAGCAATATTTGGACTTGATGCAGACCATCTTAGACCATGGCGTTCGCAAAGATGACCGCACCGGAACCGGCACGCTGAGTATTTTTGGCTACCAGATGCGTTTTGATCTGGCCGACGGTTTCCCGGCCGTCACCACCAAAAAGCTCCACCTGCGCTCCATCATCCACGAACTGCTCTGGTTTTTGCAGGGCGATACCAACATCCAATACCTGCGCAACCACGGCGTGACCATCTGGGACGAATGGGCTGACGAAAACGGCGACCTCGGCCCGGTGTATGGGTATCAATGGCGCAGTTGGCCCGCGCCCGACGGCCGTTCCATCGACCAGATCACCCAGCTAATCCACCGCCTGCAAAGCAACCCGGACTCGCGCCGTCACATCGTCAGCGCCTGGAACCCGGCCGACGTGGACCAGATGGCCTTGCCGCCCTGCCACACGCTGTTTCAATTTTACGTGGCCAACGGCCGTCTCTCCTGCCAGCTCTACCAACGCAGCGCCGACGTCTTCCTGGGCGTGCCCTTCAACATCGCCTCCTACGCCCTGCTCACGCTGATGGTCGCCCAGGTCTGCGGCTACCAGCCCGGCGATTTTGTCCATACTTTTGGCGACGCCCACCTCTACCTCAACCACCTGGAGCAGGCCCGCCTCCAGCTTTCACGCACCCCTTACCCGCTGCCGCACATGCGCCTGAATCCGCACGTACAATCCATCTTCGACTTCAAATACGAAGATTTTGACCTGCAAAATTATCAAAGCCATCCGGCCATCAAAGCGCCCATTGCTGTTTAGCTAGAGCGAGAGCTAGAGCAAGAGTCGTCTCTTCCTCTAGCTCTCGCTCTATCTCTAGCTCCTATGATCATCTCGCTAATTGCTGCTATGGATAAAAACCGTGTGATTGGGCAAAACGGCCGTCTCCCCTGGCGCTTGCGCGCCGACATGCGGCGCTTTGTCGACCTGACCCTGGGCAAGCCGGTTATCATGGGCCGCAAGACGTATGATTCCATTCAGCCAAAATATAAGCCGCTGCACGGCCGTACCAACATCATCCTCACCCATAACCGCGACTATGGCGCGCCGGGTTGTCAGGTCGTCCATTCCCTCGACGAAGCCCTGGCCGCTGCCAATGGCGCGCCAGAAGTGATGGTCATCGGCGGCGCGGCCGTTTACGAGCAGTTCCTGCCCCGCGCCGACCGCCTTTACCTCACGATCATCGATGCCGCCTTCGACGGCGACGCCACTTTCCCACCCTACGACCATTCCGCCTGGACCATCACCGCCCGCGAAGCCCACGAACCAGACGAGAAAAATCCTTATCCTTACCAATTCCTGACCCTTGAAAAGCAGGCGACCAGAGACAAGAGACTTGACGGCTCCGCCAATGTCCAGTCTCCCATCTCCAGTCTCCCATCCCCAAAACCATGAACACACTCAACCCCAACATCCCCTCCACCGAACTTTCACGGCTGATGACCACGGCCGTTACCAAACTGCGTGACTATCAGCTGACCCTGCTCACGCCGCAACTGCTGCTGCGCACATTTCTAGACGACCAGACGGCCGTTGCCCACCAGATTTTACGCCGCCTGCAAAAAGAACGCGGCTTCGACTGGGACGACCTCGTGCGCCGCGTCGAGCAAATCACCCACCTCAGCAAAGGGCGCGACGCCAAATTCGCCTTCACCGACGACTTTGGCAAAGACACCCCCCTGGCGGACGAGACCCTGGTCGTGCTGGATGAAGGGCTGACCATCGCCCAATCGCGCGAAGAACTGAAGGTTAACAGCGGCCACGCCCTGGCGGCGATGGCCCAGAAAAACGTCACCACCTACGCCGTCTTGCAACGCGTCGGCGTCACGCCGGAAGCGGTTATTGAACTGCTGGCCGAAAGTACGGCCGAGGGCATGCCCATCATTTTTGATTACGTCGACGAAGCCAAACGGGGCCAGACGCAGGCCGTCTACCAGCGCGAAACGCTGCTCAACGAACTCATCAGCCTGCTGGCGTTGTCGCGGCAGCGACACGTTATCCTGGTGGGGCCGGAGGGCGCGGGCAAACGCACCCTGGTCTACAGCCTGGCGCAGCTATTGGCCGAAGGCAAAGGCCCGGCCGATTTGCGCTCCGTGGTGGAAATTAACGAACCGGCCCTGCTGGAAAATCCGCTGGCGACGATGCGCGTGGCTTTGCGGCGCAGCAGCGGCGGCGTGCTGCTTGTGCCGGGCATTGAACGCTTTTTTGCCGACCGGCTGCGCGCCCGGCTGCCGGAAAACGTGACCCGCGAGCTGCACAAGGCGATGCTGGGCAGCGAACACGTCATCATCGGCACGGCCGTTCCCGGCGTGTATGACCGCCTCAACACCGACCCCATCATCCGCCAAAACACGCAGCGGCTGGACGTGCCCGCCGCTACGAAGGCAGAGGCGACGGCCATGCTGCTGTTCCATCAAAAACGATTGGAACAGGAGTATGAAATTGAGGTGACCCGGGAAGGATTGGAAACGGCCGTTACTCTCGCCGGGCAGTACATCAAAACCATCGCCTTGCCCGCCGCCGCCGTGCAGTTGGCCGACCGCGCCTGCGCCCTGGTGCGCCTGGTGACCCAGGAGCACGTCGCCAATTTGCCGCAGGTGGCCGCCGACGGCACCCTCAGCCCGGATGACGTGATGGTTGCCGCCAGCCAGATGACCAAAATCCCCATCGCCAAGCTTAACGCCGACGAGCGCGGCAAGTACGCCAACATGGTCGAGCATCTCCACCAGCGCATCATCGGCCAGGAGGAGGCGATTCTGGCCGTCAGCCGCGCCGTCAAAACGGCCCGCGTGGGCCTGCGCGACCCCAAACGGCCGATTGGCTCCTTCCTGTTCCTCGGTCCCAGCGGCGTGGGCAAAACGGAGCTGGCGAAGGCGCTGGCCGAATTCATGTTTGGCACGGAGCAGGCCATGCTGGTGCTGGACATGAGCGAATACCAGGAGGAGGCCAGTGTCAACCGGCTGATTGGCGCGCCGCCCGGCTACGTAGGCCACGAGGAAGGCGGGCAGTTGACGAATTTTGTGCGCGAACGGCCGTACACCGTCGTTTTATTCGATGAGGTAGAGAAAGCCCACCAGCGCGTCTTTGACGTGCTGCTGCAAGTGCTGGAAGAAGGCCGGCTGACCGACAGCCAGGGCCGGCTGGCGACGTTCAGCGAGACAGTGGTCATCATGACCAGCAATCTGGGTTCGCAGCACATGCTGGTGCCGGTGATTGGCGAGCATGAGCGCGAACTGGTGCTGGATGAGGTCCATCATTTTTTCCGCCCGGAATTCCTGAACCGCCTGGACGAAATCATCCTGTTCCACCAACTTTCCGGCGACCAGTTGGCGCAGATTTTGGACCTGATGTTGAAGAAGGAACTGCGCCTGGCCGAAGGGCAAAATATCGACCTGACCCTGACCCCGGCGGCCAAGGAATGGCTGTTGGCCCAAAACGACGAGCCGCAGTTTGGCGCACGGCCGTTGCGCCGCATCATCGCCCGCCACCTGCGCGAACCCCTCGCCGATTTTCTACTGCGCGAGGGCGGGGAACGCCAGGCAGGCAGCCAGACGACCATCACTATTAACGCCAACGACAAAGGTCTGGATTTTCAGATTCAGTAGGGGTAAGAATTTAACGCAAAGGGGCATAGGAGCAAAGAGCGCAAAGAAATCAAGGTTCACAGAAATCCTTTGCGGCTTATGTTTCTTTGTGCTCTTGGCGTTGAAATTTTCTGATACATGAAGCGAACTTTAAAGCCTGCAATAATTACTTTTCTGGCTGCCCGCATCCTGTTGACCGTGTGGGGGATTATTGTGCCGCGACTGATTCCTGTGCCGCTAGGACCGGATGCGGTGTTACGGCCGTATCTCGACCAGCCCCACCTCGATTCCGGCGTTTCCGGGCTGCTGCTTGGTCCGTGGCAGCGCTTTGATACCCAGCGCTACCTGCGCATCGCCCAGGAAGGTTACGCCCACGAAGAAGACTCCGTTTTCCCGCCGCTTTACCCGCTGGCGGCGCGCGGGCTAGGCACTCTCTTTGGCGGCGGGCCGACGGCCAACCTGCTGGCGGCCACGCTGATCAGCAATGCGGCGTTCTTGGCGCTGCTGGTTTTGTTTTACCGGGTCGTGGCGGCCGAATTGGGGCCGGGTTTTGCGCCGCGCGCCTTGCTGTACCTGACGTTTTTCCCGACTGGCTTCTACTTGTTGGCGCCGTACTCGGAGTCGTTGTTTATTTTGCTGGCGCTGGGGTCGATTTGGGCGGCGCGGGGGAACGGCCGTTTCCTCCTGGCCGGTCTGCTGGGTTTTTTCGCCTCGCTCACGCGGTTGACGGGCTGGGTGCTGGTGGCGCCGCTGGCTTATGAACTTTACCGCCAGCGCGCCGCCTTCTTTTCCTCTGCGCTCTCCGCGCCTCTGCGTTTAAAAAACTTGCTGGGGGTGGGGCTGCCGGGGGTGGGAACGGCCGTTTTTCTGCTCTGGCGTTGGTGGGCCGGGCTGCCGCCCATCAATCAAGTTTATCAGCAGTATTGGTATCAGGTCACCGGCATTCCGGGCACGGATTTGCTGCGCGCCCTGCAAACCATGTTCCTCGGCGGTCAAGCCCGCGCCGGCGAGTTCACCCTCTGGTTTGATTTTTTCTGCGCGGTGCTGCTCATCATTGGCACGGTGTTTGCCTTCCGGCGGCTCAACGCCACCTATGGCCTGTATTCGGCCATGCTGCTGCTGTTTATGCTGCTGCCGGTCTCCGAACTGAAGCCGCTCTATTCATTTTCGCGCTACGTGCTGGCTTTTTTCCCCTTGTTCATGCTGCTGGCCCTGGCGGGCAAAAACGGCTGGGTCCACCGCCTCATCCTCTACCCCTCCTTCATCCTCTACCTCTATTTCAGCGGCCAGTTCTTTCTGTGGGGCTGGGTCGCCTGAGAGATTGGACCAATCTTTAAAGATTGGTCCAATCTAAAGTGCCTAAATACTCAAAGCGACGGCCGTGTCCGGTCAATCCACAGGCGAATCAAATCCACCTTAAAGCGGTAAAGCGGGCTTTTAGCCGATTGGCGCGTCAGGATGTCACGCCCCTCCAGATCCGCCAGGGCATGCTGCCAGTTGTCGGCCGAATCGTAGCCGTGGGTCGCCAGAAAATCGCGTAAATCCTTGACGTTAACCGCCTCCTGGCTCACCAGCAGCTCGGCCATCGCCTGCAGCACCGTGCGCGCATCCGGCGACGACTCCGCCCAGATAAACTTAAAGTGCGCCTCCCCACGACCGACGATGCGCTCCAGGCAGCGGTCCACGTCCATCACCGTCAGATAATTGCGCTGTGTTTCGTTGTGGTACACCACCATCTCGTGCAGCACCAACTGGGCAAAATAGGGATGCCCGGCCGTCACTTTGATGATGCGCTCGGCGGCCAGCGGGTCGTATTCCAGGTTGAAGGCGACCACCGGCTCGGTCATCAGGCGGCGCATGTCGGCGGCGCTGAGGAAGGTAATGGGTTTGTAGCTGGCTATGTTGAACAAAATAGACCAGTATTCCGCACCCAATTCTTCCAGTTTGTGCGTGCCGGAAAAGACAAAATCTGCCCGGTCTTCGTGCTGCATGAGGTTGCGCAGGAACTGGAAGATTTCGGGCTGGAGACGGCCGTCTTCCACCCGCCGCTGTAACTCTTCAAACTCGTCAAACAGCAGAAGCAGGTTTTTATCGCCCAGCAGCGGCTGCAGCCCACGTAAAAAACGCGAGCTGAAGAAAAACTCCGGGGACTCGGCAAAATCTTCCCGGCGCGGCGGCTCTACCTCCAGGCCGCGATCTTCCAGGGCGAACACAATGTCGTCGGCAATGGAGAAGAGGAAGTCGGCCTCACCGCGCGCCGGCTTGCCCTGCATGTCCACCAGCACAGCGATGTGCGTCTCGGCCATCACCTCGCGCAGGCGATACAGCACCGACGTTTTGCCGGTGCGCCGCTGCCCGTGCAGCACGATCACGTTGTTCTGATGCGCGCCTAACAAGTTTTCGCGGATGAAGGCAAACACGTCCTCGCGTCCCACAAACACGTCATCGGTTTTCAGCGGCGTGCCGGTGACGTAGGGGATGGGGAAAATGCGCTGGAAAGGTTTATCCGGCAAGGCAAATTCCACCACGTCGGCATAAGTCAGAGACCGTTCGGCGTCTACGGCGTCGTCATAGGTCACCTGCCAGGCTACACGCAGGCGGCTACGGCCGTCCTGCGGCAGGACGGTCAGGTTCACCTGCCGTTTTTCGCCGGGCGGTAGAATCTCAATCCAGCTTTCGGCCTCGTCGCCCAATAGATAATCTTCGCCAGGAAGAATTTTGAGGCGCACTTGCTGGGCCACGTTGAGGCCATCGTTGGCCAGGCAGTAAATCAAGGGGATTTGGGCGGCGACCGGGCTTTGGTGCGTTTGCAGCTCCGCGCTGACGTCGGCGCGCCCTTTCAGGCGTTTAATCGCGGCCAGAACAATGCCCTGCCAGTGGTCGAGTGCAGTGCTGATGGCCGTAAATTCGGGGGAAACGGCCGTTTCCGGGTTTTGCAGCTGCTGCCCCACAAATCGCTGTCCTTCATGAATGGCCGCCAGGGCATTCTCCAAAAATATCAGCCGGGTAGCCAGGTCATCGACCATCGCCACCTTGTGCAGCTCTTCAACCACCCGGCCGATCTTGTATACGCTTTGCACGATGAGCGGCGGCAGCGAGGTCGTGTGCTGCTCCACCGGTGACTCAATTTGCACAATATCGTCCAGTGTGCGCGCCGCCAAAATCTGATTCAGCGCCGCAAACACGGCCTGAAAGTCAGCCGACCAACGCCAGTCGGGCTCAGCCACCAGGATTTCCTGAATAGCGCCGATAACGGCCGTTTGCTCGGCCTCAGTCACGGCAACCCCTAGAGAATGATACGCAGCGACTAGCCGTGACGCGCCGGGCATGCTCCGGTAAGCCGCCACTGACAGATGCGGCAAAATCTGGTAAGCGGTTTTCTCCTCATTGAACAACAAATAAATGAACCGCAGCACATCCTGAGGTTCGCGCCGCCAGCGCGCCCACCAGCGCGCCGCTTTATCCACCGGACGAGGGTGAAGTAGAGGCAGGAGCAGACCATAAAAAAGCCCTTGCAGCAGGCCAACCGCTACGGCCGTCAGCACGGCCAGCACCAAAAACAGCCAGGGCGTCGCCAACACCAGCGCAATCAACACCCAAGGCTGCTGCACCAACTGCATCATCCCCCGATACGATTCGGCGGCGTCGGCCAGGAGTGTGGGGTCTTGCTGCACGGAACGAGCCAACCAGAAAGGCAGCAAGCCAAAATTGAAATAAAAAACGCGCAGACCAATGGCGAACGCCGAGCCAAAAATCAGCCAACTGGCCAGCAGCACGCCGCGCACCCGCGCCCGAATCAGGTTGGGCGGATCTTTGATCATCCAGATGACGGCAGCGCCATACAGCAGGCTGCCCAGCCCGATAAACGGCGACAGCACTGAGCCGGCCTGGCGCAGCGGTCCGCTGACGATAATGCCCATGTGACTGTGCTGCATGGCCGCCGCTAACTCCGGCCACTCTTCAATAAAGCCCACGTAAAACCAGCTAAACGCGGCAAACATCGCCACCAGGCTGCCCAAAAAGCCCACAATTAGGCCGGCTTTGGAGTAACCCTCCTCGCCAGCGGCCACCCAACGGCGGGGATGCCGGCCGCTGGCAACGTGGGCGTAGAGCGACGGCCGTTCCGGGACAGGCTCGTGGCGGCGGCGCCAACCCATCCACGCGCCCTGCGTGCCGGCGGCAAACAAACCCAGGGCAAACGTAATCTCGATCAGGTAGTTGCCCCTTTCAAAGATAGTCACGTAGCGGCCCAACACCTGAGGCGGCAAAACATGCGCCTCGGTCATTTTCATCAAGAAATCGACGATCTGGCCGTAGGCAAACAAGGCATTAATAGGGGAAACCAGCGTGGTATACACGACCAGGCTGGCCACCAACCCGGCAATCAAGCCGGCCTTCATGCCCGGCAGCCAGCCTCGCACCTCGCCGCGACCGGCGGCAAACAGGCCCAACGTGAACAGAACCGGAAAGCCAATCGCTGCCGAACCCATCAGCAGGATGCCATGCACCAGCTCATTGGGCACCGGGCGAAGCCACATCGGCGAAACGAGCGGCGCGAGCAAGCTAACGACCGGATACAACCCGGCCACGCTGAACAAAATCCCCCCAATGAAGCCGACGATGAGCGCCCGCCGAATCACAGCCGGCCTCCGGCAACGATGCGTAGTTCGCTGGCGAGCTGCCCGGCGGTAGCAAACCGGGCCGCCGGGTCTTTGGCCAGGCCCTTCAGCAAGACCAGCTCCATATTGGTCGGCAGGTCAGGCAC
>Ga0209607_1002065_pt1 | contig 16347 bp, 11 predicted proteins | sample AD_UKC117_MetaG_FD_184413 | JGI IMG/M metagenome (GOLD analysis project Ga0209607, IMG submission 184413) | Active sludge microbial communities of municipal wastewater-treating anaerobic digesters from Hong Kong - AD_UKC117_MetaG (SPAdes)... | ecosystem: Engineered > Bioreactor > Anaerobic >... | reverse complement strand
TCAAGTTCATTGACAAATACTGCCCGAATATCAACGAAGAAATCCAAGGAATGGCCGATGTACTGGGGGTTAAACCCGAAGAGATTTCTTATTATTTATTCTCTTATAAGTTTAAAGGTGCTTGCAGCCATTTTGGATTGTCAAGAAGATGCACCGAAAACAACCACACCCTGTTGGCCAGAAGTTATGAATTTTCAGATGAGGTAACCGATTGTATTTTTGCTGATATAGAAGAAGAGGGTTGTGCAAGAACCATGGGCTTCGCATCCATTGTTTTCGGTCGTTTGGATGGGATGAATGAGCACGGTCTTGCCGTGACCATGACAGCCGGGATTCCTCCCCTTGAGGAGTTTGGAGCAGAGGGAAGTATGTTCTGGACGGTCCTGAGAAGGGTATTGGATACGTGTAAGACTGTCCATGAAGCCTGGGATGTGATTAACCGTATCCCCTCCGGGTTCTGCCCCACATACCTTGTGGCTGATCAACAGGGAGATATTATGCTTGTGGAGCAAACGCCTGACAAAATCAAGCGGAAGATCATTACCAAAGAATCCCCTGACCATCTATTGGCAGCTACCAATCATTTCAACCTTGAGGGCATGATCCCATTAAGAAAACACGTTTTCAAACAGTCTATCCATCGTTATGAGAAGATTTTAAAGACTTTTGAAAAAGATAAAACCTATACTATTGAAGAAATTCAATCGCTTTTATCCACCCGTTACCCCGAAGGGTTAAGTGCCCCCTATTTTAAAGAATATTTCGGCAGCCTCTGGTCATGCATCTATGACTGCGAAAGCCGAACCATTCGAAAGCGAATGGGCAATCATTCTACAGATTGGCAGCAAGTATCTTTTGATGAACCGATTCAGGAAGGTGTACACATTCAGCCGGTTGAATTGATGGATGAAATCGCTTCGGAAACCTTTTGGGAAAAAATATCATAATATCAAAGATCTTCAGTAAAAAAAGTCCCTGTTTGAAAGGGACTTTTTTTTGAAATTAATACCCTCCAAAAAAATGAACGGGATGTTTGGGAAAAAGAACTTTCAAAAGTTGTTTCAACTCCTGGTGTTTAATAATCAAATCCGGAATCACGGGCCTTAATTCCTCTTGGGTAAAATTGTCAAAGATTATTTTAACTGCTGTCTGAGGGGGAAGGTTCATATCCCATGTCAGTGTCCAGGGTTTGTATTTGAGATCGATCTTTGAATGGCGGATATCAAACGCAATGAGCTCTTTATATGTGTTGAAATTGAATTGAATATCACGGTCTTTAAACTCTGAATGGGCGATATTGTCTTCCAAAACGGGCCTGATGGCTTGGAAAAACCTGAAATAATCGGGGATCAGAACTTGCCAGGCATACTCACCGATGTCTTTCTCAAGTAACCCGATTGTTTTATCAAAATCACCTTTCTTTAGTTCGCTCATACTTTCGAGATAGTCAATGAATGATATGTTTTTAGGAACATTCAGTAGAATCTCATTTTGTTCCCCGGCCTTTTCTTGTAAAAAAGAATAGACCGATGCAAACAACTCAGGCGTCATTTCAGAGATTTCTTCCAGGTTCACGTGATTGGGATCGTTTTTCAGACAAAAATAACCCTTTTTCTCGCCATTTTCTGAGACAATATAATACAGTTTTTTCAATTCAGGCGTTTCATAATCGTTGATGCTGTGTTTAATCAATTTTTGTGGGCGATACCTGTAGATCCCGCTTTTTTGTTTTCTGAATTCCAGGCATTTCTCGTAGATAAAGTTCGCATCTTCTGCTTTTGCCTCATGTATTTGATGATCAATTTGTTTTAGAACCATTCCATTGTGAAAGGTGAATTTGGCCGAATGCATGGGAACGGCGTAATTAAAACCAAATTTCCTGTAAAAATGGGGGATGCCTTGGATAAAGATAGAGGTATACCCCTTTTCTTTTACTTCATTCATGAACTGTTCGGTCAATTGACTGCTGATGCCTCTCTTCTGATAGTCCGGATCAGTGGCCACGATCCCCAGTTCACAGCTTTTCAATTCCAAACCGAAATAATCCATTGGGGTATCGATTAAATGAACGCAGCCGATCAAGCGATCCCCGTCATATGCCAAAAATGCTGTATTTTTCTCACCAAATGGAGATTTTCGAATCAACTCGTTGATAAAAACATGATCACCATGATCGAATACCTTGTCACAAATCTCCATAATGGCCTGATAATCCATTTCATTAAATTCCGAATAAGTCTTTCTGATAATTTTGATCGTTGACAAATGATCTTCCTCCAGTTGATAGATAATAATTACCTGAAAGTATATCACAGCTTGTTTTTAAAGGAAACAGATTATTTTACTCAGTGTATTGAGCAAAACGGGACGAATATACTCAATGCATTGTTTAAATCCGGCCTTATTTACTCAATGGATATGTTATAATAAACAAGAGGTGAGATATGAGGTTGGAAGATATCTATTTTCAAAACTCTTGGTGGGATTTAAAAGAAAACATTGAAAATGATCGACATATCAATATATTCAATCAATGTCAATTCAAATATTATCCGGACTTTTACAAGATGATAGACATGGAAAAGACGGGTATTTATACCTTGCGAGGTCCTCGACAGGTAGGGAAAACAACGACGATGAAACTCCTTATTCGAAAATTGATCCATCAGGATCTTGACCCTTCCAATATCCTATACTTGACTTTGGATAATATTCAAGACAAAGAAGAGCTGATTGAAACGCTTAAAAACTGGATTTTACTGAGACAAAAGGCAAATAGCGGCAGACTCTATATTTTTCTGGATGAAATCTCTTTTATCAATAACTGGCAAACCGCTATGAAGTATTTAACAGATATCAATCTGCTTTCTCAATCCTTTGTATTACTGAGTGGTTCATCAGCTTATGATATCAAAAAATCATCTGAAAGACTTCCCGGAAGGCGTGGAGCTGGTGATGATTACATACAATTACCCGTTTCTTTTAAAGATTATGTACAAGGTAGTCACTCTGTGGAGATTAATAAGCTGAAAATAGCCGACATCTTGAATTTGTCAGAATCTGAGTTAAAACTTTTGACATTTGAATACGGAAAATATCAAGTTGATTTTACTTTTTATTGCCAATCCGGGGGCTTTCCAAAAGTGATTAATAACTATATTGAAAACAACATGATTACTGAAGAAGTGATTAAAATTTACGAAGACTTTATCCTTGGGGATATTGAGCGTTTCTCAAAATCCAGATTTACCTTGATTGAATTGCTTAAAAAGATTCCCGATATCGTCGGACAACAATTTTCCTGGAATTCACTTAATAACGAATTGAATTCCATTAGTTCTTCCAATACTGTGGAAAGTTACTTTCAAATTCTGGGTATGAATTTTATTATTGCAACGCTTTTTTTTCTGGACCCCTCCAAAGGTTCTATTAAACCAAAAAAACAAAAGAAAATTTATCCACTCGATCCGATTGTTTCAAACGTCATTGAACGATTATCCAGTAAAAAAATCAACCACGGTAATTATATGGAATCTATCGTCCTTGAAAATCTCCTTCAATTCTCTTCGAGAAAAACAGAGGGTCTTAATCTTTATTACGGTCCTTATTATTGGTATTCTCAAAAGAAAAAAGAAATTGATTTTTTGATTGAACAGTCATCTGAACTATATCCTATTGAAGTGAAATATCAAACAAATATCAATAAATCTGATTATGCAACCCTTACAAGGAATTTCAATAAGGGGATATTGCTGACAAAGGATACAACATTTAAAGATGGCAATGTTGTTGGTTTGCCCGTTTTTCTATTCCTGTTATTGATCTGATTTTTTATCTATGTCCCATACAATAAAGGATAATCGCTTGCTGCACCGTCAGTAGTTGTTTCTTAAAACCATAACCGACAAAATAGCGGCTGTCAATCACATCTGAAGAGACTTCTTCTCCTCTCGTAAAGGGTGGGCATGGATTCAACAAGGCATTTTCATTGGCTTTTTTCATTCTGTCAAGTGTTACCTGATGGTCGATGAATGCTCCCTTGATAGCTGAAGGCAGAGGATCCGTCAGGATGATGTCTTGGCCAATAACGGCTTCGTCAAGATTGGTGATCAATTCGATCTCTTCCATTTCGTGTCCTTTTGGACAACTTTGTTTTAATGTCAGGCCAAGCAATTGTGACGCTTCTTTCCAGGCAAGGCCAATGTTGCCTGTTGCACCAACAAACAGATAGTTTAACTTTAAATAATCCTCTCTCAATTTGGAGAGGCTATAGAGGTCTGATAGGACTTCACAGGGATGATTCACGCTTGTCATGGCATTGATGACCGGGAAAATACTGCTTCGAGCCATTTTGTCGACTCGTTGGATCTCTGGATGCCTGACAATGACACCATCCGCCCAATGATCCAAATAACCCATCACATCCCGGATGTCTTCTTTTTTATCCAAGGTATCCGAAGGGAATAGAATCACTTGTGCGCCAAGTTCATGAACACCTTTCTCGAAGGTGACCCGGGTTCGAATGCTGCTGGACGGGAAAAAAAGAACGATGGTTTTGTCCTTTAATGCGCCTTTGTAATCATGTATATGATCGGCAATTTTGAAGATGTTTTCCACATCGGTTGTCGTTATATCAGTCAATCGAATGAGGTCTTTCATATGTTCAATTTCTCCAATACAAAGAGTTCTCTCCTCGTCCATTTGGGAGGGTTAGCGGTTTGAGTTTGCAAGATCTTTTTATTTTGATTCATCGCTTCTGAAACGCTGACCCAGACCGGATGAAATCCAAGGGCTTGTTCATAAGGGTCCAATTTCAATTCGGTATTCTTTTCAATGATTTGACATAAATAATAGGATGAGACCATTTTAAACACATCGTATTGAGGTTCGTTTGCTTTTTTATACTCGATGACCGTTCCGATTTTTTCACCAATTTCAGACACCACCGCCCCACATTCTTCTTTGATTTCCCTGATCAAAGTTTCCATAGGCGATTCGTTTCCTTCAATGCCGCCGCCCGGGAATTTGTAATCTCTATTTTTTTGTGAATGAATCATTAGGATTTGTTTACCCCTTACAATAACCCCTTTAACGGCTTCCCGAATATAGGTTTTTCCCCCTTTCTTTAAATTTTCGTCATAGATGAATTCTTTGTAAAAAGGCATCTTGTCCTCCCTGTGATGAATAAAAGACCGGCACAAACGGTGGCAAAAGTCGGTTTGAGATGAACTGATTCTTAAAAAACACGATGATCATTTCCCCGTTGTTTTCTAATTCATAAAACCCTTTGTTCTTTTCAGCCTTTCCCTTCTATCTGTATCCGAGCATCTTTTCTTTGACTTAAAAAACTGCTGATTTTTTCATGGAAAAGTTTTTGTCTGATGGGTTTTGATAAATAATCATCCATTCCGGCATCTAAACAATTTTGAATATCCTCTTTTACGGCTGCAGCGGTTAGGGCAACAATCGGGATGTGTTTGCCGGTTTTTGATTCTTCCTCACGGATCTTTTTGGTGGCATCCAATCCGTTCATCACCGGCATTTGTACGTCCATGAGGATTAAGTCGATGTGATGCGTTTTCGTTATTTGAACTGCCTGTTCCCCATTTTGGGCCTCTAATATTTTTGAATTTGGAAAATACTTTTCTATGATCGCCTTGATTAACTGCATATTGATGTTCACATCTTCTGCAATTAGAAGGGTTGAACGCTGGATATCCGTTGGGATCTGATCCGATGACTCATCTTCATTTGGAGATGAGTCCTTTTCACTCTCATAAAAATACTGAGTAGTCAGTGAAAAGAAAAAGGTTGAGCCTTTTCCAAATTCACTTTCCACTTCGATATTGCCGCCCATCTTCTGTACTAACATTGCTGATATGGCTAGTCCCAGTCCTGTTCCTCCGAATTTCCTTGTAATTGAAACATCAGTCTGCGAAAAAGCCTTAAAGAGCTTTTGTCTTTTCTCATCCGTGATGCCCATCCCGGTATCTTGAACCGATAGGGTGTAAACGCCTTTCTTCTCATCGATTTTGTCAAATGTTAGTCGCAGTTTGACTATCCCTTTATCTGTGAATTTAACGGCGTTCCCAAGGAGATTGATCAGTATCTGTCGTAATCTTAAGGCATCAATCATGGCATAACAAGGCATATCCGCCTGCGTTTCAAGTTCCAATGACAAGCCTTTATTCTCAGCCTGGAACTTGACAATATTGAGGGTATTTTCAACGACTTTTACAATATTCTCTTTGAGAAACTCCAATTCCAGTTTACCGGCTTCAATTTTAGAAAAGTCTAAAATATCGTTGATTATTCCCAATAATAAATGCCCTGAGATGTTGATATTCTCAACATATTGCTTTTGAATGGTCTCCATGGGAAGGTTCACCAGCAGATCTGTAAACCCTATAATGCTGTTTAAAGGAGTTCGGATTTCGTGGGTCATATTCGAGAGGAAGATGGATTTCGACTTGTTGGCTTCTTCGGCTATATCCTTTGCCTTTTCTAATTCCTCCCGGGATTTTTCAAGCTTCTTTGAAATATCCATTATGGCAGACTGATTTTTGTCTGAAATATCAATGACCTTATAGAGCTGTTTGGAGGTTCTTAAGTAGGCTTTAGCCGTTTCATAGAAGAGCTTTCCCGTTGTCGAGTCATCTTTTTTTAGTTTCGGCAATAGATTGTAGAGTTTTTGGGCAAGTTCATCTTCTTTTTGATTTCTCATACGATTCTCCCGTTAAAAAAAAGCTTATGATAGCACCTCAAAAGGCAAATCCAAATCTTCCTTGAAATCTTCTGCCATTTCAAGTGATCGGCTGTTTTCCGGTTCATAAAACCACTTGATTCTAACATTTTTTCCCGCTTCAAAGGCTTCTTCCAAAATAGTCATTACATCCAGAATGCATTTTACGCTGGATGAGTTCATATAGCTGATCTTCAAATGAAGCTCCATGCGATCCAAGTTTGGAAAAACCTCATCAAACCAATTAAAAACGGGCTTGTAAAACTCAAATGAATTCTCCGGATAGGATTCGCCTTCGATTAGAAAAACATGGGTCTTCTCGTCAAAGTACACTTTTGGCGACGTTGGAGTAGAATCAATTTGAATCATATGATCATTCACCCCCTTTAACCGTGACAAAAAGGTTGAAAAAATCGAAAGATTCATTCTGATTTTGAAATTGGTACTGTATCTTTTCAGAGGCCTTTCTTGTAATCTCTATCAACCCCAACCCGGCACTTCGTGATTCGGGTTGGGCTGGTTTTTTCAACTGCTCTTTGTACATTATCCGCAGTTCTTTTTTATCAAGACTGTTCAATTTTTCCAAATAATCAGCCAACTCTTTCGCATCATCTTTTTTGATACTGTTCCCGGAACTAATGGTATAATAACCGTCTTTTTTCGCAATAATAACCACTGCCTCTCCGGTGGTTGTATTGACCATGTCATTCAATTCTATATAATTTCGAATATTTTGAGTCTGTTCTATATAAACCGAAAAAACATCTGAAATAATACCACCTGATAATTTTTCCTCTTGCAGATAGGTTCGAATGGCCCGACCGATTTCTTCAATGATACTGTTGGAAAACGAACCGTTAAAGCTAATGAGAATCCCTTTTTGGTTTAAGGTCTCTTTAAAATTCAACAGATCTTCCATGCTTCTTCCTCCCCTTGTAAAGTCAGACACGGTTACAATTTAAAGCCAATCATCAACAAATCATCTTTTTTCTTATAGCTGCCCTTGTAATCCATCAGTTGTTTGTAAATGGTTTCTTTTTGTGTCTTCAAAGGCAAGCGACTGATGGATTTCAAAATGTTCATCAGACCGTTGCGACCCAGCCCAAAGCCTTTTTTGCCACCGGGATAATCCAAAATACCATCGGTAAGCAAATAAAAAGTCATTCCTGATTTTAACTTAATATCATGTTGGGTGAAGACATACTCTTTGTCGATATTGTATCCGATATGCAAAGCATCCCCTCGTATTTCGTGTACCCCATCTTCATCAGTGTATATCAAAGGCAGATCGGCTCCAGAATACTCTAATCGTTCTTTCTGGAAAGAAATCTTGCAAAGGGCCATATCCAAGCCATTATCTAAGTGATCGAATTTGGATTGGGATTTCAAGGAGTCTTTGAGCTTGAAATGGAATTTTTGTAAGATCTCCTCCGGCCCTGACTCGGAGTTTACCTCGAGAATATCCTTTAAAAGAACATTCGCCATCATGGTCATAAAAGCCCCAGGAACCCCGTGACCGGTACAGTCGATACCGGCAATCCATATGCTGTCCTCAGTTTGTTTTAAAAAGTAGAAATCGCCGCCAACAATATCAAGAGGTTCATATAATACAAAATACTCCGAAAAGTGTTTGTCCATCTCGACTTGCGTGGGAAGAATGGAGGATTGAAGAAGTTTGGCATATTCTATTGAATCAAGAATTCTCTTTTGAGCACTAAATAACTCTTCATTGGTTTGCTGCAACTCTTTGGTTCGCTCGTCCACCAAGAATTCAAGGTTTTCAGTATACTGTTTGACTTTCTCTGTCATCGTGTTAAAACTGATTCCTAAAAGGCCAATTTCATTTTCCTTTTCTACAGGAATATGGATATCATAATCTCCTTTGGAAATCACTTCTGCCGCAAGGGTCAATTTCCTGATCGGTTTGGTGATTAATTTTGTGAAGAAAAAGATAATGGAAAGGATGATTACCAACGCAGAAACCACAAACAACAGGATTAAGGGCAGAAAATCCCGCCAACTCATGACGGTGTCTTTTTCAATCATGACCAGATTGTACCAGTTTAACTGGGGAATAAAACCCATGGCAGCCATGCAGTCCTTCCCTTCGTATTTCAATTCAAGTATTTTTATTGATGATGAGTCTTTAATCTCATAAATCATCTGCTGAATCAACTTTGATTCTTGTTGATCTTTAAGAAGATCGTAAATCGTTATCTTTGTCTCATCGGTTTTGGACATGCCGTTTTGATCCATGATCGTTCGGTCTTCATGCCCTTGAATTTGTCCCTGATCATTGATCAACACGGTCTTTAGATTATTATCTTCATGTATGATGATCTCGTTGAGAAAATCATTGATATAGATCCCGGAACCGGCTAAACCGATAGCGTTGCCATTTTCATCCCGAACAGTGACATTGATCCATAACCTAATTTCACCCAGACTTTCCTGATAATCCACATTCAAAGAGTAATCTTCGTTTCTCTCTAAGGCTTCGAAGAACCAATTGTCAGCAGTCGAATCCTTTTTCAGCGTTTTAGCAGGCTGTTCTATATCTTCCAAATAATAATTCAGACTGGACTTCACAGCCAGAAAATGGGTACCGGAACTGATAAAATCACGATAATTGTCCAATTGTTCCTGAACCTGTCGAGTCAAATCCTTGTCCTGTTGGTTGACCACCCATTTTTGAATCAAGGGATCCTGAGCCAGTTTTCGGCTCATGGCAATCTCTTTTTCCATAAACGATAAGATCGTACGGACTCCCAACTCATTTTGCGTTTGGATATACCTCTTCAGATATCCTCCACTAATCCTTTCGGAAGTGCTAAAAAACACAAAAGCAGAAAACAGAATTGTTATCATGTAGATGATAATAACGATGCTGATAAAAACTTGATTTAACGATCTGCTTTTATTCAGGAGAATCCCTCGCTTAATGGTCCAATCGTTCAGACCGTTCACAATTATAGCATATCATGATTTGTCTTCATGGTTCTATTCCTTTTATATCGTGAATTCCCTGAATTCATAACGGCGATTTTGTGAGACTATGACTTGAATTTTGGAGGACACAGCTGGTTATTTAATTCTCAATTCCATAACAGCGATGTTCCCACTATAACGTTTAGACCCCCCGGCAAAGATTGACTGTGAAGTTTTGTTCCTCAACACTGCGATAACGCACAATCTGAGTTAAGATCAAAGACTTTGTTTATACATCTCAATAGAAATCAAAGAAAACGGTTTTTCCCCGTTGTTTCAACTTCTGTTCGATATCTTTCAGCACGTCATAGCGCAATTTTAGACCCAATTGTCTGAAGGGAAGCAGTTGATGGCTTTTGTTTTTGGCGTTTCCTACATGGAAGTGGATCACATCTGCGTTGTAAAAATGATTTGCAATGCGCTCCGGAGAGGTTTCTTCGGTAACTTCAATGGGATCGGCATCAAGTATATTACATACCTGATTCAACACCATGGCCCCTTCTGTAACCATTGCTGCACCTTTCATGGCATACTCCGGGGGGGAGTTAAAACCCATCCCTTGTTCTTTTAGTTTAATCGGCTCGTTTAGTTCTCTGGACAGGATATCAGCGGTGGTGGATCCGCAAATCATTTTGATCCCGGACGCTTTTTGAAAAGCGGCTGCAAAAAACTTGTCCTTATCTTTGGCTGAAGGAGGACCTGTGAAGATGTGCAGGTGTTTGGGCACTTTACAGCTAATAATGAGCATAGAAGTATCGTCATAATGCTTGCCACCTGATAGATTTTTGCACTGATCCAAAATGCATTCCAATAATTCTGGTGGCTTAGTCTGGCCTTTTGAACCTTCACCGGATTTTTCGCTGCAGATTTTATTGTAAAACTCCAACAGACCGGTTTCACCCCAGCCCATTTTATAACCGTTGCCTAGGCCTGCTTGGCTGACGCCATCACTGAACAAAAGAATTTGATCTCCTGCTTGAACAGATGTCTTGGACTCTCCGATGATTTCATACCCCACGGTGTAATAACGGGGCTCGATCACATGAACGACCCCGTTTCTAACCATAACAGGTTTGGGAGCTTCGTAGGTGAAGATTTGAACATGTCCTTTCGAAGTGAGCTTTGCGCAGTTGAAAGCGGTAAATGGAAAGGGGTGTGTTCTCGCTTTGTGCATGAGAGTAGCCATCTTTTCGCAGGTTTCGCTGAAAGAAAGCCCCCTTTCAATCATAGCCGACCAGCGGGAAGCACATTCGGTAGCGGCTATATTGGCGTATATGCCCGACCCGATCCCGTCAAAAACACCGAAGTAACTGCCCGATTTTATCCGGGTGTTTTCCAACACATCGCCACATACCGTTTGATTGTGTTTAATTGCCTGTTTGGACATACTTTCGTAGTAATACATTTAGAGTTCCTCGTCTTCGTAAAGGTCCATCATCTTTTTAACCAATGCCTCACTTTCAGCCGTACTCGTACCTAAGTAATGAACCAAATCCTGGGCAAATTTCACCTGATGATCCAGAATCTTTTTTGCTTGTTCCATGGTCTGTTTTTTGATCAGGTTGATTTCGCTGCCCTCCAGTTTCATGCGAGATAGATTGGCGTAAAAGCCGACGTATTGTCTGTCATTGGTGAACGCATACAGCATTTCATGATAGCGAATGCCGTATTTGGTTCGAACAGCCTCAAAGGAATCCGCTTCTCCATTTAAGAGTTTTTCATAGCCTTCGTCGTTGATCAGATAGGAGATCTCTCTTCCCAGCACATGGTGATTGCACATGAACATTTTTCTGAAGGCACTGTTCATGTGCACGATTCTCAAGTCTTCATCCAGTACCACGACCCCGTTTGGGGAGTTTTCGATGATCTTGTCCATGCGCTGTTGCGCCAGTCGTTTCATTTGGGGCATGCACATGGATGCTTCCGCCATTCCCAGGGCGATGGCCGCTGCTTTTTCTCTGCAGTTGTTGTAACCGCAGGCACCACAGTTCAATCGATCTTCAGGGTTGGCTTTGCCGGTTTCGATCAGGATTCTTTCGATTTCTTCATCGCTGACTTGTTCCAAAGCAAGACTTCTTTTTTGAGGGGAAAATACCGTTTTTAGATCCACAGACGTTTTGGGTTGTTTGTCATCGGTTGAGGAGTAGGATTGAACATATTCTTTGACTCTTTTTTGCCTGATAAACAGGCTTTCATCCTTGGGAAATCCGGGTCCGCCGATGCACCCGCCATCACAGAAAAGTGGTTCCACAGCTTTAAAATTCCATTCGGAGGGCGGTATTGAAAACAGCTCTTTTACGGCTTTAGAACCACTTAGATGCATCACATCGGAGGATTTGACGTCATCTTCTATGCCGCATGTTTTGAGCATACCGCCCTGAATGGGAAAAAGCCTTGCGTTGTGATAATCATTTTTTCTCTGAAAGTCACTTTCCGTACAAGTTGCCAGTTCGATGCCTTCTTCTTCAAGCCATTCATTTAACTCCGAGAAGGTCAGAACCGCCTGTACCAGGTCTTTGTTATTTTCTCTTTTTGCCTCACCCTTTTTCGCTGCACACGGTCCGATAAAGACCACGTCGATGTCTTCTCCCAACTGATCGCGCAACATCTTTGCGTGGGCAATCATAGGGGAGGCAACTTCTACCATGTATTCCAAATAATCCGGTTTGTAATGCTCCACATAGTTCACAACCGCCGGACAGGAAGTAAACACTTTCCTCGTGCCGAGAGCGCAGACTGAAGCTTTTGAGATTTCATCAGCTCCCTCGGCGGTTTCGGCTACATGGGAAAACCCCAATCGTCTCAAAGCGGAGGGTAATCGTCTGGCCTTCCAGCCTCCAAAGGCTGCTGGAAATGACGGAGCAATGCTGCAGACGACTTTTCGGCCCGAGCTGATCAACGCCTTCACCTGATCCAACTCCGAAATGATGAGTTTTGCGTGCTGAGGGCATTCGTGGACACAGGTGCCACATTGAATGCATAGTGAATCAACCACATGCGCCTGGCCTTCATGTACGCTGATGGCTTTCACGGGACAAGCCCGCACGCATCGGTAGCAATCCATACAGTTGGCCAAATCCGTTTTGATGACGTTAATTGTGCCTTCCTCTTTTTCCCATGTTTGTTGCATATGGCCTCCTTGTCTTTTTTAGCACCCACAAAATGTGATATACCCTCACTTCACGGATGTTTCATTATACTACGATATCGAACAGGTAACGTTACTGATAGCCTCAATAGCCTTTTCAATGGTGCAGTGTTCCAAAACCGTCCCGTTGACTTTCAACACCGGTCCCCTTTCGCATTTTTCCATACAGAATGAGGCACTGATGGCAGTTTGGTCCATCAAACCCTGTTCCTTCAGATAAACCATCAGCTGATTATACAGTGTTTGAGCGCCTCTGACATAACAGCTGGTGCCAAAACAGATGTTGATCTTCAGGGGCTTGTCCTGGCCATCTTCCGAGAGGGGAACATCTTCATGCTGGATGCGTTTTCGGTTGACATAGCTGGTGTGCAGCCATTCATGAATATTATGAGGATTCAAATCCTGAGCGTACATTTTCTGCAAATAAGGATTTTCATTGGAACAGTGAAGCTGCAGCATCTTATCGTTGTCATAGAGGCCTTTGCTTCTGTCTTTGATGCTGTTCCGGTTGGAACTCACAGGCTGTCCTCCCCCGTTGACACAACCGCCGGGACAGGCCATGACTTCGATCAGGTCGAAATGCACTTTGCCGGCTCTGACTTTGTCGATCAATTCCCTGGCATTAGCCAGACCGCTGACCACAGCCATTTTCAAGGTGATATCACCAACTTTGACTTCGCCGATTTTCACCCCTTTGTCACCTCTGAATTGGGTGAACTCGGCTTCGGTGTCGTTGGTTAGTTTCGCCGCAGCATATCTTAACACAGCCTCCGAAACACCACCGGATGTTCCAAAAATGACGCCTGCTCCCGTTTTAAAGCCGAAGGGCATATCAAACGATCCCGGTTGGAGTTGTGAGAAATTAATTCCGGATTCTTTGACCATGCGTGCAGCCTCTTGCGTGGTTAATACAAAATCCACATCCGGGTTGTTGTCTTTGGAGAATTCTTTTCGCTTGGCTTCGAATTTCTTGGCGGTACATGGCATGATGGAGACAACCACCAGGTTTTCTCTGGAAATGCCCAATTCTTTGGTGAGAATCTCTTTGCTCAAAGAACCGAACATCTGCTGAGGGGATTTGCAACTGGATAGATTGGTAAGCAAGTCGGGATAATACTGTTCGGCAAATTTGACCCAGGCCGGGCAGCAGGATGTAAATTGAGGTAGACGTATCCCCTTCTGATAACGGTTGATGAATTCGTTGCCCTCTTCAATCACGGTGAAATCTGCCCCGAAACTGGTATCAAAAATCTTGTCAAAGCCCATAATCCTCAGCGCTGATACGATCTGACCGGTTGTAGTGGTTCCCGGCTGGAATCCAAACGCTTCTCCCATAGCCACACGAATGGCCGGAGCGATTTGCACGACGACGGTTTTACTTTCATCATGCAGGGCATCCCAAACCCTTTCCACTTGCGATTTGATGGTGAGCGCCCCCACCGGGCAGGCCTTCACACATTGTCCGCAGTTGACGCATTCTATTTCGCCCATGCCTTTGTTGAAACAGGCCACGATCTTGGAATCAGCGCCCCTGTTGGCAAAGTCCAGCACCCCCACGGATTGGATCTCCTTACATACCCGGACGCAATCTCCGCAAAGGATACATTTGCTTGGGTCTCGAACGATGGCATCGCTGGTATAGTCCACGGGCTCGAAATCCACTTTCTGCTTGAATCGGACCTTGTCCACACCCAGTTGCTTGGCGATCTCCTGGAGTTGGCAATCGTTACTTTTGGCGCAGGTGGTACAGCTTTGATTATGACTGGCCAGCATCAGTTCCACGATCATCTTTCTCAGATTCCTCAGTTGTTTGGTGTTTGTTTTAACCACCATGCCTTCACTGACTGGTGTGGAACAGGCCGGAACGGTGCTTTTACCATTTACTTCCACCATGCACATTCGACAGGCCCCGTAAACGCTGATCTCTGAATGATAACAGAAAGTCGGCAGGTCGATGTTGGCTTTTCTGATCATTTCCAAAAGGTTCTTTTCACCCTCGTAAGGAACTTCCATATTGTCGATGATTATGTTAAATGTATTCATCATTCACCTCACACACATTGAATGGCATTGAATTTACACGCTTCCATACAGGCTCCGCATTTGATGCACTGGTTCTTGTCGATGACGTAACCCGTCTCCCTTGAACCGCTGATAGCCCCAACCGGACACTTTCTCATACACAGGCTGCATTTCTTGCACAGACTCTGGTCAATCTCATAACTTCTGAGGGCCGTACATTGGCCTGTGGGACAACGCTTGTTCACTATATGCTCCAAGTATTCATCCCTGAAATGTTCCAGCGTGGATAATACGGGGTTCGGCGCTGTTTTTCCCAGTCCGCACAAGGAGCCGATTTTTACGGTTTGCGCCAGTTCTTCAATGAGATCCAGTGTTTCGAGTGTAGCTCGGCCTTCGATGATGTCGTCCATGAGATACAGCAACTGTTTTGTGCCTTCCCGGCATACCGTACACTTACCGCAGGACTCATTTTGCGTAAACTGCATAAAGAATCGGGCGATTTGAACCATGCACGTTTGATGATTCATGACTACTAAACCGCCGGAACCCACCATAGCCCCAACTTCTAACAGATTATCGTAATCCAGCGGCATGTCCATGTGTTCTTTGGTCAAGCAGCCACCGGAGGGACCTCCAATTTGGACGGCTTTGAAATCAGCTCCAACGTTGGTGCCGTCATCGTTGATGACCCCGCCTCCAATCTCACCGATAATCTGGCGCAATGTTGTGCCGAATGGGACTTCGATCAGTCCCGTATTGGCCACATGCCCGGTGAGTGCAAAAGTTTTCGTGCCTGAGGATTTCTTGGTTCCCAGTGAGGCGTACTTGGCCGTTCCCATATTCAAAATGACGGGAACACTGGAAAGGGTCTCCACGTTGTTGATGATGGTGGGTTTGCCGAAAAGGCCTTTCTGAGCAGGAAATGGCGGCTTGGGCATGGGCATTCCCCTCTTACCTTCAATGGAGGCAATCAGAGCGGTTTCCTCTCCGCATACAAAAGCGCCAGCACCTTCAAACACGTTAATCTGAAAGGTCTTTTCCGTTCCAAAGATGTGTTCGCCTAAAAAACCCAGCTTGTTGGCATCAGCTACCGCTTTTCTCAGTCTTTTTACCGCCAGTGGATACTCGGTTCGTACATAGATATAGCCTTCATCCGCTCCAATGGCCATTCCCGCAATCATCATCCCTTCCAGAACACTGTGCGGGTTTCCCTCCATGAGACAGCGATCCATAAAGGCGCCCGGATCACCTTCATCGCCGTTGCAGATAATGAATTTCTTCTCGCTGTCTTGTTTTCTGGCCAAGCTCCATTTGAACCCTGTTGGGAATCCCCCGCCCCCACGGCCTCTCAGGCCCGACTGTGTGATTTCATCGCAGATCTGATCACCATTCATCTGTATAACCGCTTTCTGAGCCATTTTATATCCGTCGTGGGCAATATATTCTT
>Ga0209607_1002064_pt1 | contig 16350 bp, 20 predicted proteins | sample AD_UKC117_MetaG_FD_184413 | JGI IMG/M metagenome (GOLD analysis project Ga0209607, IMG submission 184413) | Active sludge microbial communities of municipal wastewater-treating anaerobic digesters from Hong Kong - AD_UKC117_MetaG (SPAdes)... | ecosystem: Engineered > Bioreactor > Anaerobic >... | reverse complement strand
CCAACCGTGGGCAGATTGGAGCGCTACGCGCAAGCATTTGGCCTACCGATCACCAGCGCCGCGGCGACCGCCTACGGCGACATTGCCGCAGAACTACTCGGCGTCAGCGCCGAGTAAATACGGATATACTGAACTACTGACTTATAGCTTGACCAGGAGGGATCACAGGGTGGCGACTGCTGCGGACAAGATCAAGGCCAACGCCGAACGGCTACGACAGAAACCGGCCGCCAAGGCCCCGGCCAAGGAGAAAGCTGCCACCGAGACCCCCGCGCCCGCGCGATCGTCAGCCGGTGGGTCGGCCGTGCGGCAGAAGAACGTACGCCGCACGGTCGACCTCACCCCGGCCGCTCACCGGGCACTCGATGGATGGCAAAGCACGGTGGCTGACCGCCTCGGCCTGGCCCGCGTCACCGGCCAAGAGGTGCTGTCCGCGCTGGTTGACCGCCTACTGAGTGACGACGAGCTAGCCGAGCACGTCACGGCGGTTATCGCCGCCAATCGCGTTTAGACCACGTGTCGCAACTTGGAGGGACAATCACACCATGAGGACATCGCCACGAAGCGCGGCAGCCGTGCTCACCGTAGCCGTCGCGCTGGGCGTCGCCCCGGTGGCGGCGGCCGACCCGGCACCGCCCACGCTGATTGACTGCGGCCCTTACGGCGGAATGAGCGAGGCACTGGAAGCCGCCGCCGAGCACATGAGCCCGCCGCTCGGCACGGACAGGCCACTACCGCCGGGTTTCGCGTCCGCGCCGCCGCCGCTGCGCTGCAAGTAAGTCCCAACGAAGGGGAGCGGGCGGGGATGGAGCATTCCGACGAGTTCGGGGACGGTCCGGGCGGTGAGCTGCGCGGAACCTTCGCCGAGCACTGGCGGCGATATCAGGCGCAGGTGGTGGAGCTGAGGGCCAACCAGCAGCAGTGGCGCTCGTCCTGGCAGCACTACCGAACCACTGGCTCGGTGTGGGGAATCGTCCTGATGAATGCCCGGGCAGGGGTGCTCGATGCTGACTGGCGCAGCCAGTTGAGCCCGGCGTCTCATTACGCCGCCGGATTTCCCCGCCCCACCGAACCGGCCCTGATCGACGCCGACGCCCTGGCCATCCATGAGGTAGCCACCGCGCCGCCCTCGGCGTGGGAACCCAACGCGGCCGCTGGTAACTGGCGGCGGGCACTCTCAGCGTGGCGAGCGGCCGAGCAGGACTTGCAGCACCACCAGTTCCGCACCAAACGATGGCTGAGCAACCTGACCATTCCTGAAAGTGATCAGCCAACCGCCGCCGCGCTGGATGCTGTCTTGGAGGCCCGCACACTCGACGCCATCGAGGCGTCCTATCGGGCGGGGTTGACCGCAGGCGGCGACACTCAAGACTGGCGCGCCTGGTATCGCCGCCGCATCATCGAAACATGGTCTGCCGCCGATGATTCGGCGCACAGGTTGTACTACTCGGTAGAGCGCATTCTCGCGCGAATCGACAGCGGCGCGCCGATCGTCACAGGCGCGGACACGATCACCATTCGGGAGTACTTACCGGAGTACTGGCAGCCACAGCCCGCGAATCTAACCGGCTGAGAGCTTCCGTGGTGTCACCGCCGCGGGGAAGGATTGAAGGATGAGCACTGATCGCATGAAGATTCAGCCCGAGGTCTTGGCGACCTCGGCCGCCAGGTCTGCGGACACAGAGGCCGCTAGGGCACCAGTGGCCATCGCTTCGCCGCCGCCGGTGGCCGCGGGATCACCCGTGGATGCGGCCGCGGTCGCCCTGGGTACCACCATTCAGGGAGCGCTGGCCGCTACTGACACCGCAGACGTTGCCGCAGTGACGAAACAGACTGCGGCACTGACGGAATCGCCACCCGAGTTGGTACAGCAGGACATTGACAACGCTGCGAACATCACCGCCGCGGGTCAGTTTCCGACACCCACAGTCCGCGCACCCGGCGCAAGCGGCACGGTCTGGACGGTTTGACCGATGCCCGATCCAGCGCCGCCGCCGACCTATCCCGCCTGGCCACCCCCCGCGTCGTATCCGGCTACGCCGCCGCCACGCCGCCGATGGGTGCTACCTGCGGCCGCCGCAGTCGTCAGCGCGGCCGTAGCCGCCACCCTCGCCAGCATCATCACGGCCAACAACACCGGCCGCAACGACGAGGCGGCCACCGCGGCGACGACCATTACCGTGACGGCGCAGCCACCTACGTCCGCAACCCCAGCGCCATTACCCACAGTCGACGCCGACCGCGCCACCTGCTCGGCCTATGCGCGGGCGGGTGACCTACTGCGTTCCGCTACAACGGTTCTGACAATCATTCCGGCCGACAAGACAATCCTCGATCCGGTGGTGCGTTCCAACCCAGAAATGGAGGCTGCGGCGCAAAAGGCCGCTTCGTTGTATGGCCAGGCGGCTGACGCCGTGGCAATGGGAACTGCGCCCGGCACGACGGCGGTGCTGGCCCAGAGCGCCCACGCGATGGGCGAAGCGCTGAGCGCTTTGCAGACTGCCTACCGTACTTATGACGCGAACGTCGGCGATGTGTACGAGGTTGGGAAGGCCGCGGACGGCGCGATGGCCACACTGTGTACTCGATTGGCGCCGCGGTGAGTGCCGTTGGTGGCGGCGATATTCCGCGGCCATCATCGCCGCACGCGGACATCATTCTGGGCACGCTCTGGCCTCTTCAGTCCGAATCAGCCTGGCGCACTTTCGCTTCCGCGATTGATGATGAGACCAACCGACTGTTTCAGGAGGACGCGACTCAGCAGGACATTTTACGTCTGGTCGTATCCGATCAGGACGGGGCTTTCATCGCGGCCGCCACATTGCTGGTCAAAAGCAGCATCACGACGTTGGAGAACCGATATCGGACATACGACACGGCCAGCAGCACGGCCCAGGCTGCGGGCGCACGTATCTGGGCGATAAAACTTCGGATGGCCGAGAGTGTGGACGCCGCCGAAACGGCGATCACCGCCGCCAAGAATGACCTTGAGCCACAGATCGAGGCGGCCACCGCGGCGCTGGACGGCGTGCGGGCAAGTCTGCTCACCGCCGAACTTGAAGGCAGAATTACCGCCGCGATTACGAAGGCACAGACCGAGGTTACCGCCGAAGCCGCGACCGGTGCGGCCGAAATCGCCGCGCTTAACGGGAAATTGAATGGCACGGGCTCAGGTCAGACGGGGGGAGCCACTGCGCTGGACTGGGACGGCGGAACCGGAGCCCCCGCCAGCCCTGCGGCCCCGTTCCCTACAGACACCGGAGGTGTCCAGGCGGTCGATTATCAGCGCTCCCTTAACGGAGCGGACCGAAGCGGCACGCCTCAGGCGGCACAGACCAACGACGATGGTCGCCACCTGCCTCGTAGCAACGAGGAGGCGCGTGTGCCGGAGCCGACCGCCCGCGATGCAGGAGGTGGAACGTCAAGCGATCCGGGGAGGTCTGGTAGCTCGACGGTGCCGCCTCCCGCGTCTTCACCCGCGTCGTCCGGGGGTGGGTCGTCCGCGTCGGGTGCGGGGAGCCCGGCGTCGGTGTTGGGTTCGGCCATGCGGCCAATGTCCTCGTCCCCGGCTTCGGCGTCTCCTGCGTCGTCGGGCGCTCCTGCGTCCAGCTCGTCCGCAGGGATGGCGGGTAGTGGTGGCGCACCGGGCGCGCAGACGGGCAGCGGAACCGGGGCGGGCGCAGGAAGCGGGGCGGCCGCCGCCGGTATGGGCCGCGCGGCCACGGGTGTGAGTGCCGGATCGGGCATCGCGGAGGGTGCCGCGCGGATGGGCACTGGCGCGGTATCGGGAATCTCCAACGCGGTGAGCACGGCGGGCGCCGCCGGGGGTCAGATCGCGCAGAGCGCCGCCAGCGCGGCCCCCGCGCCTCCTGCGGCCGCTTCGCCACCAGCACCCCCGCTAGGAGCCGCCGGGCCGTCGCCTGGACCAGCACCTATGGCAATGGTGCCGCCGACCGCGGCCAGTCCGCCTGCTGCGGTGGCCGGCGGATTTTCCCCGTCAGCCGGGTCGGGCGTACCGGGCACGCCTCCGCAGTCGCTTCCCGCAGCGGCCAGCGTTGGCGGCGCATCTGCTGGTGGTCCTGGCGCAAGCGCCGCCCCGGTCATGATGCCGATGTCGCAAGTGCGGACGGTCGGGCTCGACGGGGCGACCGGGGACGTGCTGATCGGCCAGGCCGCCGACGCCGCACGCTCGATCGTGCAAACGGTGCTCGCTCAAACCCGTCACGCCGGATACGGCACGTCGCGATTCGTCTGGGCGGCGACGGTGATCGCAGAACGCACAGGCGGGATCACGGCGTGGCTCGCGAGCAGTGAGGGGCCGTCGTACATTCCGCGCGGTGTGCGAGTTCCTGATGATGTGCGCCTGGCGGTCACCGACGAGGTAGTGGGCCGTCAGCTTTGGGACGCCACCGCGGCCGCGGGCACCGCTGATCCGTTGGAACTGTTAGCACGTCACGCCGAGCTGCGCGACAACATCGCGCCGGGCTTGCGGGTGCTTGCGCTGGCGGCCTCAGTGCCGATGAACAGGGTGATGGACTGGGCCGCCATCGTGGGCGCACGGCCAGTCAGCGTGGACCCTCGAACGATCGAACCGGCGGCGGCTCACGCTGACGAGGGACAGCACCGCTGCGCGGCGGCCATGCCGTGGGAGTGGCAGCAGGCCAACGCTTTTAGCGAAAAGCAGCGGCTACAGGTGGCGGTACGCCACATGCTGATGGCGGCCAATGCTGGACATCTCAACGACGCGGCGTGTGAGCGCGTCATGGATGCGTTCGACCGGGGCAATCCGATCACTGACTCCGATTGGGCCGACGTACGGCAGGCATTCGCCCTTGCCTGCGTCAACTACGACATGGCCACAACCGGAGTTGGTCTCGGTGGGGCTACCCCGGTCGATCGGGTATTCCGCACGGCCCGCGCCGCCGAAGTCGTTTGGTGCGCACGGGAATACGCCACGGCCGCCGGGTGCGCCGACCTGCTGTACGCGACACGCCTCGCGGGCGCACCGCTCAACCCGGCCGCCGCCGTGGCATGAAACAGAAAGAGGACCGTAATGCGAAATTGCACCCGGTGCGGACGCGGCTACACCCCCGTGCGCCGTCTCCTGCGCCCTTGGCGGAACTTCGGGCCATCGGCGCTGTTGTGCCCGACCTGCGACGTGGCACAACTGGAGGCGGCCGCCGCCGCCTACGAACGAGCCGCCACCGCACGACGTGTCTAAATCGGTTGGTTTTGCGACACCCGGAGCCGCCACGCGGCGACGTGCGGAAACGCTGCCGTTCAGGTGTGTCACAACCGTGTGTCTGAATCGTCCTGCACCGAATGGGGGATTTGGTACACGTAGGGCTCCCGCCCGACCCCTGCGGGCTCGGTTGGGTCCGAATACGTGTTCTGGCCTGCTAAAACACGCTGACATTTCTACTGATATACGGATATACTGAGAGTATGACTGACCCCGATGAGACCACACTGCGCGACCTGATCGAGACTGCTTACGAGGCGGTGCGCTCGTTCAATCATCGGACCTTGAACGCCGACATCATTCCGCCGGAGGCGTACTCGATTCTCGGTGAGGCGCGGGTTCTGACTGGCTCCCTCCCGCAGGCCCTCGGTCAGCTCGCGGCCGGTCTACAGCGAGCGTTGCGGACCTATGACGTGTACGACCACAACCGCGATCCGGCCGCCAGTGTCGCGATGGCCGCCGACGAGCTGGCGGCCGCAGGTGCCCTGTTTCAACAGGCCTATGCCCATTTGGAGGCGGCACAGACGGCGATCAACTATCAGGGCGTGAATGACGACAACGGCGTCCTTCGGCGTCGACCTCAGTTGCACCCAGTGACCGACACCGAGTAACCCGAGGCGGCCAGCAATGAGCGCATTCACCGAAGGCGACGACCCGGCGCATCAGCAGTACGCGACCTGCATTCGCCCGATCGTCACCCGCCAAGACGACGGGCAATGGCGCGCTCAGTACCCCGGCCTGGAATGGTCGGTCACCGCCGAGAGCGAGAGCGCGGCGGCCGACAAGCTCGGCGAGGAAGCGTTGCGCCGTGTCGACGCCGGAGAGTCCAACGCTCAGCCGCCGCACGATCTGCTGAACCGTCACCTGGTCGAGCCAATACCGGGAGTGCAGGCACTCGACCGTGACCTGTTTCTGTTCCTGCGGCGAGAGCACGGAACGACGGCCGTCGCCGCCGCTTTCGAGGAAGCCGAGCGCCGCCGCGCTTTGGGGCAGCCGTACACGAAACGCGAGTACCTGCACGAACACCGGGGCTGATCGTCGCTGGTCACGTCTGTGCGTGCACCCGTGCACCCTGTCCCGCTAGCGTCCCTGCCCATGCGAGTAGGCGTGTACATCGACGGATTCAATCTCTACTACGGCGGCCGCGGACTGTGCGGGAAGGGCACGGCGGGCTGGCGGTGGCTCGACGTGCGGGCGCTGGCCACGCGGCTGGTGGCCAACCAGTCGGCCTGGACCGGAGCCACCATTGAGCGGGTGGTCTACTGCACGGCGGTGATCTCCGGGGCTGACAACCCGGTGGGCAACCGCGAGCAAGACGCGTACCTGCGGGCGCTGCGGCGGTCCCACACCGCCGATCGCGTCGAACTGGGCAACTACGTGCACCGCGTGGCACGGGCTCCACTGGCGACCCCGGACCGCAACGGCCGCCCGGTCCTCGCGCACCCTGGCGGCCCGCTCATGGTCAAGGACGGCACCGGCCAGGACGACCCCGCCGCGGTGTTCATGGTGTCCACCGCACGCCGCGAGGAAAAGGGCTCAGACGTCAACGTGGCGGCTCATCTGCTGCTCGACATCCTGGAGCAACGCATCGACGCGGCCGTGATGATCAGCAACGATAGCGATCTGAAATTCCCGGTCCAGACCGCACGTGATCGCGTGCCGGTCGGCACCGTGAACCCCTCGCGCAACCTCACGGCGGGCAAACTGCGCGGCTCCCCGGCTGATGGCGTGGGAAATCACTGGTGGTACCAGCTCACGGCCGCCGACTTCCACGCCTGCCAGCTCCCCGACCCGGCGGCCGGTGTGCAGAAACCGACGCCGTGGTGAGCTGACAACACCGACAGGGGAGGGGAATTGCGTGGGCGCAACCCGCGTTGCATAATTGCGTCATACCACCCGGCCCTACTGGGGCCGGGTTTTTTCATGCCCGCACCCTGGCGGTGGCCTGCTGATTCGGTTCCCGGCGCGGTGCCACTGCCTCACGCGTCGTAGGTGTCAGCCCTGGTACTCGTAGGGCACGCCGTTGTAGTACTCCTCGAACCGGTCGCCGCTTTCCAATGAGTCGAGCAGCCGGGCGACGGCGTACTCGTAGCGGGTGATCCGCAAGCCCTGGTGCCCTTCGCCAATGGGCAGGATGCAGCGGCCGCCATCGACGTAAACGAAATCGACGCGATCGACCAGCGACCCGCGCCAGAACACGTCCGCCAGGTGAATCGACACCGCGGGGTCGGGGAAGGTGGCCCACTTGAAAGACGGTTCCTTGGGCGCTCCGGGCGCGGACATTCCGTAGACGATGGTGAGGTCGATATCGGGTTTGTACACCGCCACTGAGCTGTGCGTTTCGATGTCGACGCCGGTCTTATCGCCGGGGCCGCTCCACGGGTCGAACCGATCACGGTAGGTCGGTCCCATCCGCCCGACACGCTGCCACTCCGTGTCATCGGAGTTGGTGATGGTGTCCCGTAATTCGATGATGTTCACGTGATCCCCCCTGTGGGCCGGTGCTGAGGTGCGCGCCGATGCTACGCCCGGCACACGACAACAACCCGCTGCATTTCGATGTCGCGGCCTAACGGCCGCGGCACGCACCACCTGCTGCCCTTCCCCGATATAGGCCAGTGTCCGCGCTCGTGCGGGTGTGCTGTCAAGGCCGAAGCCGCCGCGGCGGTCGGCCGAAGGCCGAGCCTTGACAGCACACCCGCCCGCGGCAGAATCCAAGATCGGGGGAGGGGCCGAGGGGAAAACGCCGGCCAAATTACGACACCAGCGCCCGGTACACGCTGGAACGCGAAATGCCAAGGGAGCGGGCAATATTCGTTCGAGAGGTACCAGCCTGGTCGAGGGCGCGAACGGCCTCGACTGTGGTCGCGGGGAGCTTCGGCCGTCCCGGCACCCGCCCGGCCGCCCTGGCGGCCGCCACCCCGGCCGCCGACCGCTCGACGGCCAACGCCCGCTCGAACTGCGCGACGGCGGCGAAGACGTGGAACACCAGCCGCCCGCCTGCGGTGGTGGTGTCGATGGATTCGGTCAGGGACCGCAGTTCGACGCCGCGGGCGTCCAGGTCCTCGACGACGCGCAGAAGATGGGGCAGGGATCGGCCGAGGCGGTCGAGCCGCCACACCATGAGCACGTCCCCGGCCCGCGCGTAGTTCAGTAGCGCCGCCAGCTCGGGGCGGTCGTCACGACTGCCCGACATGTGTTCTGTCCAAACCCGCTCTGCTCCTGCGGCGGTCAACGCCTGCACCTGCATGTCGGCGTTCTGGTGCGCGGTCGACACTCGGGCATAGCCAAGAACGGTCATCACCACTCCATCAGTAGTTCAGTAATTCAGTACCTCAGCAGGTGCGGCAGGGGATATTCAGACCCAACCGGCCCCGCAGGGGTCGGGCGGGAGCCCTAAAGACCGTAGGCACTGCGCTGCTGCCACCACGGGCTGATGGTGAGCAGTTCCCAACCGCGTGGCGACCAGTACAAGCCGCGGCCCGGAGGAATGCCGGTGATGTCGGCGACGCTGAGGACTGCCGTACGGGTGCTGCTGTAGGAGTAGCCGGGCTCGGATCGGCTGGTGCCGCCGCGGCGGCTGCGGGTGCGTCCGGGGGTGCTGACGCTGATGGTCATTCGGTCGTAGTCACCCGACATCCGGGACAGCATTTCGGCGGTGTCGCGATCGGCCATCCCCGACAGGACGAGCTTTTCGGGGAACAGCGTGAGAAAGCCCTCGGCGGCGCGGCCCCAGCGGGCCCGCGCCTGGGACAGGTCTTGGAACGCCACCACCAGGTGCAGACCCTGGCCGCCCGCCTCAGAAACGATGTTGGGCAACGGAACTGGGGCAGTGTTGGCGGCCTCATCGAGGACGAACGTCACCGGGGCGTCTTGGGTTTCGGTGCCGAGGTCCACGGCCTGGCGGCGATGGTATTGGGCCAGCCTGATTGACTCCAAGAATCCCGCGATGAGCGGGGCGTAATCGCGCTGCCGGTCGACCGGGGCGGTGATGTAGACGGTATCGGTGCTGCGCACGAAGGCGTGCACGTCGAAATTGGGGTCGATCCCGGCGCGCAGCGCCGAGCTGGACGTGTAGATGTTCATCACGCGCGCCAGGGTCGACGCAATGGATTCGCGCTCCTTGTCCGGGAGCGACAGCATCGAATCGAGCAGCGTGGCGGCGGTGTCAGCGCCGTCGATGCGGTCCTCCTGGGCGACGATGAGCACGGCTTCGGCCTCGGGACCGGTCGCGGTAGGTGACATGCACCACCGGGCAAGCGCGGCGATGTCACCGCCCGGCTGCGACAGCCTGGCCGCATACAGCAGCACCGATAGCCAGGTCTCGGCGCGGTCCACCCAGTGATCGCCGTCGTGGGAGGTGCCCGCGCCGCCGCGGACGGGGCCGGTGAGGCGAGCAGCGACGGAGCGCGCAGCGTCCCAGTCGATCACGTCGCATAGCGGATTCCACCGCAAGGCGATGACCCCAGCCGGGGGCGGCCCGCCGCCGGGATCGAACAACCAGCACCGGCCGCGCTGCTGACGGGCGGTCATCGTGGCCGCCAAGACTTCGGCCTTCATCGAGGTACTGACGCAGGCCGCGGGCGCGAACGCCACCGAGGGCATGATCACGCCTTGGGTCTTCCCGGAGCCCGGCGGCCCGATCACCAGCGCCGCGCCGCGGGCGGCCGCGGTGATCGCCTGGCCGCGATCATTGACACCGAAGTACCCTCCTGCCCGAGTTGGAAGGTTGCTGACTGCTGCCCTATCACCACCGTACGTATTGAAAAGTGTTGCTGTAAGGCGCTTTTCGTTTTTCAGTTCGCGGCCGGCGCCGGCGACTGCGGTTTTGCTGCGCTGGCGGCGCTGGACGTAGCGCGGCCAGCCGTAATACCCGAGCAGGTAGGAGATAGCCGGTATCCCCCAGGCGGTCGCCAGGACCGCCAGCGTTGCCACGGCGAATAGCACCCACCGGCCCGACGCCAGGCGCATACCGTGCCGCGCTTCGCCGATCCCGACCGCTACCGCGGCCACCGACATGGCCGCGATCACCAGCCAGGCCGATTGCCCGTCAGCGCTCTGGCCGGTGGTGGTGCGAATCAGCAGCGGGGCGGTGATCAGCGTTCCCGCGGCGATACCCCACCAGTAACCTCCGGTCTTGCCGACGTGGATGCCGCCGGGCATGCCGGGGTTGTGCGACGGCCCCCAAGAACGGTCGTTCATCAGTCCCACCCCTTCACGATGTGGCCGCCGATCCGGTGACGCGGCGGCGCATCGGGTCATAACGCCAGTCGTATTCGGGCCACCCGATGTCACGGGCGTAGCGGCTCAGTTCGGCCAGCTCGCCGGGTGCGTGCTGCCAGCCCGGTCCACACGTGGCCTCGATCGTGGCGGGATAGCGACCGTGATCGTCGCGCTTCCACGCGTGCGTACGGACCCGACCGGGACCGGGGTGGCCATGCCCGAGCACCTGATCAGCGCGCCCGGCGAACGTCGTCGCGCGGCGATAGCGGCCGCCCGCCACGGCAGTCCACCACCCGGCGGCCGCACCCACCGCCAGCGCGGCCAGGACCGCGAGCCACAGCCGACCCGGCGCATATCGGGTGGCCGCACCGAAACCGGCGGCCGCCGCGATCACCGCCCCGGCGGCCGCCGGAATGGGCGGCACCTCGTCAATGCCGCCGCGCCGCCACCACCGCACCCAGGCCGCGGCCGACGCGGCGGCCACCAGGACGCCGAGAAGGCCCGCGGCGACGACGACCACCGCCACCCACCCGCTGGCGGTGAGGTGCCAGCCGGGCGCGGGCCGCCAATCGGTGATGGCCTCGGGGCGGAACGGATCGCCGTGGAATGGGGTGCGATTCGGGGCGGTGAGCCCGTAGGGCACCGCGGCGGCCATGACGGCGTGCCTGCCCATCCAGGCCGCCGCACCCAAAATCAGCACACCGCCACCGATCCACAGCCGGTCAGTGTCAAGGTCATCATCCGACCGAGAGTCATCGTCCATGCGGTACTCCTTCCTCAAGCAGGAAGGTAACGCCGAAGACGGACACCACCGACTAACGCTCTCGGCCCCGGTCCCGGCGCTGCCGGTCCCGCACCTGCTGCCGCCGCGCCTCGCGCTGCTGGGCTTCCTGCCGCGCGGCCTCGATCGACGCGGCCCCGGCTCCTTCCCCGCGCGTAGACCGCACCCGCTCAATGTCGGCTCGAACCTCCGAACCGATCCGCCCAGGCCGCTTCGGCTCCTGAGCCCCGTCGTCTACGTGCTGGTTCACCGCTTCCTCAGCGGCACGACTTTGGAGGTGCGGATTCGCCCACGCCCCTGCGGGGTCGATCCCGGCGACCAAACGCCCCTCCGAGCGGATGAACGCATGCCGATAACCAGTCGCCGCCAGATGCGTGGCCAGTTCTTCCGGTGTTCGGCTTGGATCATCACCGCGAGTGCGCCGCCCGGCCTCGTCAAAAGCCTCGTAACTCAACACCACCGCCAACACCCCCGGTCTGCCAGGACACGGCTCCGCCAGTCCTCATCGTGCGCCCCGGCACACCGCCGGTCCATCACTCCCCCCGCCCGCCGCGGCCTCGAGCGTCACGGCCCCGCCGCTGCTCGCGCTGCTGGGCACGGCGCTGCGCTTCCTCGAGCGCCGCCACCCGCCGATCATCGCGGCTCGGCTGTGAACGCTGCGGCCGCTCACGGTCCCGCTCGACGGTGCGCCGCGGACCTGTCGAGCGCGCCCGCTTCGCGCCGCGATCAAGGCGGGTGAGCTCGTAATCGCGCTCAATGCCGTCACTGATGCGCCCGAACCGGCGGAAGTCGTGACTTTCTGAGAGCAGGCGGCCGTCATGGCCGCGCTGCAACAGCGTGATGTGGATATGGCGCGGATCGTGCCGCACCGCCTCCCACGCGAACCCCTCGGCGTTGCCGGTGAACTCCCCCACCACCCGCCGCGCAATCGTGGACCAATCCCGATCCGACATCACCCGGTCCTCTGGCGCGGCCGCCACCGCGAGGCGAATCACCCGCCCCCGCTTGCCTGACTCGTTGTCGCCGTCGTCGCGGATTTTGGTCTGCATGGTGCGTGCCCGCGCCCGCCAATCCCGGCCCGCGACCGTACCCGCGACCCGTCGCGGATTGTGGTGCTTCATCGCCCGCCCCGGCCCGTAGTCATACGCCAGCGCCTTCCCCGCATCCACCCCGCGAGTGCGTTTGATGATCACCGCCGCGACCCCCACCGACTCAACCGCCCGGCCGCCGCAGACAGCGCGTCATCCGCGGCCGCGATCGCCTCCGACTCACTTCGATCAGCGGCCACATCACCGGCCTGCACGAGTAGACCCGTGACCCGTCCCGCGACGGTGCGCGCATCCCGCGTCTGGGCACTAGGCCGCCGCGCCTGGTGCTCCCCGACCGAGGCCGCGACGCCATCACGAACCCATGCTCCGAAACCCATGCCGTTGAGCCGCGCGGCATCGTGCATGGCCCCGTGCAGCCGGGGGTCCAACCGCAAGAACACCAGCCGATCCCGCTTGCCCACACACAACACCGGCCGCCCAGCACCCACCGGCTGATCCCGCCCCAACCGTTGCGCCGCCGCCGCGACCTTCACCGCCGCAGCCTCGATCGCACCACCCTCCGCACCGCGCACATAGCGCTGCCGTACCGCGTCGTTCAACACCGTTCCCGCCCGCGCCAGCGCGTCGACCTCCGTCTGTGACGGAGTCGGCAAAGGCCACCGAAACCCCGGCGCATCCAGCGCGGCCAACGCCGCGGCCAGGACCGCGCCAGCGGTCCCACCCTCTCCACCGCGCCAGTGCGCGGCCACCGGCCGCCACAGCAGCGCGGTCGTACGCCCCGCCAGGGGTGGCGAATCCGCAGCGATTTCCACGCTGACAAGCGTACACACGACCCCCGTCGTGCAGCGGCATTTATGCCGCCCCCGCGAAGCGGGCAAGGGCGGAAGCTATGAGGCGCAGCCGATATAGGTTTCGCATACCTTGCTACGTAGTGAGAGAGGACGGCCCCGAGAGTTGTTGACAGGGATAGTCCGTCCGCTCTCACGCAGTACGAAGGAACGGCCCGCACAAAGCGGCCCGGACGGGGGTAGACGAATGCGCGAGCGCCAGCGAGTGCGAGGCACCCCCGGTAGGGACGCCCGCGGGCCGATCCTCTGGGAGCGCAGCGCCGCTCCCGCACACCGCCAGGTGTGCATCCGGCAAGCACGCAGTGCGCCGCCGCCACCCCCACGGGACCGGCGGCTACCATCGGCAGCCATGACCGAGCCGGACCGGGAACGCATCGAAGCCGCACTCACCGAGCTACGCACCGAAGCCACCACCGCCCTCGAACGCCTCACCAACCACCGCGACCGCGCAGCGCAGCTGCGCGCCGAGGCCGACAACGAACTCCGCGCCTACGCCGCCGAATACCGCACCATCCGCGCCCGCGGATTCTTCACCGCGACCCAACTTCGCGACCTCGGTTTCACCGCTCCGCGCACCCGTCAACGACGCACCAAACGCACCACCTGACAGCCGCCGCAGCCCGTCCTGGCTTCCCCTATTGACACCATTACGGGCGGCCAGAACGGCACGGATTTCCGCCCGTGCTTCGGCAATCCGCTCCCGCTGAACATCGGTCAACGGCGGCCGCACCTCGGCCGCCGACCGGCGTTCTTCGTCCAGGCCCGCGGCGGTCACGCCGCGGTTCTTCGGCGGCCCCTCGGGCCGCCAATCCAGCCGCCGAAGGCGGTGCGCCAGGAACGCGCCAGGACGCTCCACCCGATCCGGCCACGACCACCCCCGCGCCCGCATATCGGCATTCAACGCGTCCACGATTGCCCGCGCAGACCACGCCGCAGGATCGATCCCCGCGGCGGTGATTGCATCGCACACAGCGCCGATGTGTCCGCGGTCTAGGCCATGCGATCGGGACACCAGATCAGCGGCCAATCGCTGCACCGCCAATGGGCGCGCCTCGGCGCGCCTGGGCGGGTGCGGTTTGGGAGATGAAGCGATTTTCGCGGCACGCTCGGGCGTGCTTGGTGAGTCTTTACCAACGAGAGATACCCGCCTATCCCTACGGGATGGCGGTAGGTCGGGATTATGCACAACCGCGGCGGTCTTACGGGGCACCAAGTGATACACCGACGGTCGCCGGCCAACCCGCGGAGTACCCGGCGAGCCGTGCCCGCGCTGCGCCTCGACGGCCCATCCCGCGGTCCTCAGCAGCCGCCACGCCACCGTTACGGTGTCGGGGCTACACCCGGCCTCGGCGGCCACGGTGGCGCGTGTGACAGCCACGTGGCGGCCCGTCGCGTAGTCGGCGTGCGCGGCCATCGCCGCCGCGATAGCCAACAGCGTGGCCGCCTCAATTCTCACCCTGGCCGACTCCTTCGAGGCTGCGAAACCGGACCCATGAGCCCACGCGCTGAGCGCCGACAACCAGCCCTCGCGGCTGGTCCACATGGGCGCCCGTGGCGCACCCGCGCCAGCCTGCACCACCCAACCGCGCCACGCGGTCGCGCGCTTCGCGCGGACCACCGCAGACGGCACGGCTTCGGCGGTAAACGCCGTTTCTGGCCGCGCTGAAGAAGCCGCCCGGTGGTCGGAGAAATAGTCACGTTTTGGATCACAGATAGCGCGTTGCTGTGTATCTGATTCAGAGTGTGCGCTACCGTGAGACGAGTCCAGCAAGACACGTCCCTTTCAGGGGCACCGGGTGCGGACCCAGACCTGAGGTGCAACTCAGGTCGAACCCTCAGACAAGGCCCCTTCGGGGGCCTTCGTCGTATCAGCAGGTGATCCGCACCGCTATTGACTTGTTGCGTCCGCCCCGGACTTGAACCGAGGCCGCGGTGTCTACATCGCCAGCGGCAGCCCCTCCCCCTGATCACGGCGGCGAACGAGGTCGGCGCGGCCGACCTGGACGGCCGCTACGTCAGCGAGGTACTGGGCGGCCGTCACGTTGTGGGCCGCCGCGAGTGCGTGCACCGCCTCCCACACGGGCCGCGGCGGCCGCGTCTGCAGGACAGGTGACCTGGGCATCGGGCGAGTAGAGGCGGCTGGGCTCGTTCCCAGCTCTAGGCCTTCGCATTGTCCGAGGTCGCGAACAAGGTCGCGGCGGCCCACATGGACGGCCAGCACATCAGCGAGGTACTGGGAAATGGACAGTCCCGCCGCGGTGGCGCATCGGTGCACTGCCTCACGAAGGTCCGGCGGTGTATCCCTTGGTGACTGCAAAAGCAGGCGATCGCCCTTGTGTGGCTGTCCCATGGGGAATGACACTGCCCCAGACGAGCCAAAATCTGATTGCAGACACGCCGAAGGGTCGGGATTCGTCTTAACATAGAGTCCGTAAGTCAGTAAATCAGTAACTCCGTATTCACGGATAAGCGTGCATTCTGACGGTTGGCCGTGCGATCATGTACGGAGTTACTGATATGCGTGCCTCCGTAAGTCCGTATCTACTGAATCGGAGTGACTTATGTCGCCAGTTCTGACGATCGTGGTCGCGAACCTGAAAGGCGGGTCGACCAAGACCACCACCGCAGCGTTCATCCTGCACGCCCTGGCCGAATCCGGCCTGTCCGTCCTCGGCGTCGACGCGGACGGCGAAAATGAGTCGCTGCTGTCCTGGTCAGAAGCCGGGGAGTGGAGCATCCCGGTAATCGGAATGCCGGTCACTGACCTGCACCGCAAGCTGCCCGGCGTCGTAGGCGATCGCTACGAGGCCGTGGTGATCGACACACCGCCAATGAAGGAGCGTCGCGGAGTCGTCGCCTCGGCCATCCGTCTGGCAACGCACGTCCTGGTGCCGATGGCTCCCACCGGCATGGAGTACGCGCGAGTGCCCGCGATTCGCGAACTGGTCGAGGATGCGGCCGCCCTGGCCGCCGACGAACCGCCACAGTTGGCCGTTGTACTCACCCGCACCGTGCCGAACGCCGCCAGCACCGACGTATACCGACAGATGCTCGCCGGTGATGGTGTGCGCGTCCTGGGGCCAACCGTGGGCAGATTGGAGCGCTACGCGCAAGCATTTGGCCTACCGATCACCAGCGCCGCGGCGACCGCCTACGGCGACATTGCCGCAGAACTACTCGGCGTCAGCGCCGAGTAAATACGGATAT
>Ga0209607_1002063_pt1 | contig 16356 bp, 8 predicted proteins | sample AD_UKC117_MetaG_FD_184413 | JGI IMG/M metagenome (GOLD analysis project Ga0209607, IMG submission 184413) | Active sludge microbial communities of municipal wastewater-treating anaerobic digesters from Hong Kong - AD_UKC117_MetaG (SPAdes)... | ecosystem: Engineered > Bioreactor > Anaerobic >... | reverse complement strand
GCCTTGAAAAGCGCCCTGGGTCACCACTTCCAGATTAAACGGCCCCACGGCCACTGCCCCGGACACCCGGTCAATAGCCACCCCATCGCGCTCTTCGGTGTCATTGGCCGCCTCAAACCAGGTCATCACATCTGGCTGGAGTGGGTCCAGCGGATAGGCGTCGCTCAGGCGCAGGTGCGAGGCCAGCGAAGTATGCCCAAACGTGCGACAAATGGGGCAGGCCAGGCGGTGTTTGTCGGCCTGGCCGCCTTTCTTGTCCAGATATTTGCCGCAGTAATACTCATCGCGGCCGCGAGCGGCGCTGGAACCCAGCGGGTTACAGCTAAAGGGTGGGAAATGGTCACCCCGCTCCTCGCCCAGTGTGCGGGCAACTTTCTCGGCATAACTGCGCAACGTGCCTTTCAGGCTGGAACCGGGCAGGTAGACGGTACTGTCACCTAAACGGCCGTGATGCGTGCGCACAAAATTCATGTCCAGCAGCGTGGGATCCGCGCCGCTCTCCTGGCCAGACTTGATCAGCAGCGGCCCTTGCGGCCGGATGGTGAAAGACAGGGTGAATTCATTAAAACGTCGTTTATGCATCTTGTACCCCCCAATCGTTACGCAGTTCATCGCGCAGCGCGGTGATTTTTGCCAGGCGGGCGGTCTCATCTACCGGCTGGCTGGCCCCGCTGACCAGGAAGTCTATCAAGCCTGCCCCACCATGGGGGATTTCCTGGCAGTCGGTAATGGTGAGCTGCACCTGGCCGAAGCCGCGGCTGGAACCGCCGCCTAAGGCGACCAGCTTCTTTTCAAACGCCCGCAGCCCCAACAAGACCAGCCCCTGATCGGCGTCGGTGCCGTTTTCGATGATGATTTCGCAGTGGAAGCGCGTGCCGGCGGGCACGGCCTCGGTGGTGTACAAACGGCCGTCGGCGGCCGTTTCCGTATCCCGATCAATCGAAACGCCATGCCGCACCTGATACGTGCCGTACCATTGACCGCCCGAGCCCAGTTCGTCCGGTTCCAGCTTGAGGTCGGGAATGACCACCTTGGCGGCCAGCCCGGTGGAGCCAAAAACACGGCAGACCCGGCAAGTTTCTTCCAGATGGATTTTATCCAGGTAACTGCCGTCTTCCGTAGATGGGTTAGGGTCTTGCCCCCGCAAATATGCAACGCGCGCCTTCAGCGCTTCGCTGCGCAGCGTGGTTGGACAGTGGGGCTGGCTGCCGGGGGGAACATCGTCATAATCGGCAAAGCTGACGCACAGACAAGCCAATTCTTCATCCATTGTACGCAGCAAGCTTTCCACCTGCGCGCGAAATACACCCTTAAAGGAGGAGCCAGGGATGTAGGGATACCCCAGCGCATCCTTGACGACGGTGATATCGGCCGTGCCCATGTCGTCGTTGCCGCCGGCCCCAATGCGCAGCGGCGTGACCAGTTCCAGGGTACCGTGAATGGTTAAACGGCCGTGAAAACGGGCAAAATCATTGGTTCTCATCATCGTCTCCTTGTGTTTTGCTTCGCTTTCTATAGTAAAAATACCGATACAGATTACCCATATATAGTCGAGTCATCTTCATCCAAATTCGATCTACATCCACGTCTGTGTAATCACTTTCACCAGCTACTAATGAAGCAACATCATCGCGTAGACCATCTATTTGGTTAATGACGCTACTTCCGAAAGTTGAATTATTATCAATTTTCGTCCGCCACGAAGTCCCATGTTTATCTCGGCCAATCTGATAACGAATAAAGTTTTTGACAACCTCAACACTCCCTGTTTCGTGAGCAATCCCTACCAGGTTTTGGATTTGACTTACTTCCAGCTCGCTTTCCACTATTGCTGAATCATCAATCAATTTTATTATCCGTTCCAGAATATCGTTTAGTCGGGCGTCAATCGCCTGATTGATTTCCAGTTCTCGCTGCATGGTTGTGCTCATTTGGGGTCTACCTCCTGATGAAATGGGGCGCAGACTAGCACGCGACCGGCCCCCCGTTCTCGTTCATAACCAATACCGTCTTGTTCCAACGCTTCCAGGCGGGACCACAGCGTTGCCATAGTTTCCGGGTCACGGCCGTTTACTCTAAATAGATACACGCCGCCCGCCTGGATGCCCAGATAACGCGGCTGCGGCAGCCCCCAGGCCCCATTCCAGCCGCCCCGATTGACCGGTTCGGCGGCCATGAAGACGAGTTCCACGCCGGGCAAAGCCAGCATATCGGCCGTCAATTCCAGCGTCGGCAGCCCGCCGGCTCGCACAAAGGCATCGGTCAGCAAATCAACAGTGAAATACCAATCGCCGGTCAAGACTTCCAGGCCGAGAGCACGGTAAAAGGCGCTTTCGGCAACGACAGCCTGGTTAAAGGCGGCCAATCTGTGGCCTAAATCGTGCTCCATATCTGGGTCGCCGGTGAACTGTCTGTTGGCGACCTGCTGCCGGAATTCCGCCAGGGCTAAGGTATCACCGGGTTCGTCGGGATTGGGCCGGTCGATTTTTACTTCGGCCAGTTGGCCTAGCCCCCGGCTTTTGCTGCTGCCCAGCCAGCGCACCTGGCTCAGTGCTTCCTTCAGCAAATCCAGATCGGCTGCGCCGGGGTCGACCGCGCCTATGAGTCGGGTGACTTCTGGCTCCCCACCTGCTTCCGGCAGGTCGGTGCGCATCTGCTCGCCCATGACAGTCAGGGTGAACAGTTGGCTTTGCTGCGCGGTGTGGCGCTTGCGGTTGATGGCCGTGCGCGAGAAGCGGCGGTTGAGCGGGCGGGCGGAATAGAAGTATGCTTCGTAACGGCCATATGACCCTTCCTCCGGCGTTTTGAGCGGTTCGCCGCATGTGGGACAGGTAAGGGTATAAACGTAAGGTAACGGCCGGCCGCTCTGGGCGGCCTCGCGGGCCGCCGCCTGACGCACCAGCGTATCCAACACGCCGTGATGCGGTTCAGCGCTTTTCTCCCGTATAAAACCGCCGTGACGCTTGCAGGTGCGGGCCGTCTGCGGAAAGGGGTAGACAGTCCGACTGCCTAATGTGGCTGGATGGCAATCGTAGAAACGGGGCGGGGCAAGGAAACGGCCGTCATCACCTTGCGGGTAAAATACACGGCACAAAGGGCAGGTAGCCGGGTCCGGGCATTCGTCGGGGTGAGGCTGGCTGCGCTGTTCGTGCGACCAGCCGGCTATCAGCACGTCGGCGACTGCGCCGCGCAGCACGGAACCGGGCACAAAGCTGTACGAGGCATAGGTGTTGCCCTGATGCGGTTCGCCGACTAGCAGCGGCGAAGCCAGAGTAAAGGAAAAAGTTACGAGCGCCATAAAGCTATCCCCCCGTTTTGCAGGCGCAGCAGCCCTGCACGCTGCCACGACTCGTCTACCAGCCGCCGGTCAACACGCGCCTGCGCCTGGATGGCGCAGTGCCCCAGGCCGCTGCCTCGGCCCCCGCCCAGCGTAGTGAGGGTGTGCAAGCCGCCCAGCAGGAGAGCGATGAGCGCCTGGCCTTCGGCTTCGTTGAGGTAGCCGGTGATGTGACCCCGGTACACCATATCCAGCGGGTCGACCGCTTCCAGGTCGTAGAGGCGCTGTGGCTCGGCAGCGCGGCGGCGGCGGTTGATGCTGACGCCGGTGCGGATGAGCGTGGGCGCCGTGGCCGGTTCCAACCGGTGTAAATCGGTGAAGCGCAAAGTGGACGGCCGTCGCGGCGAGCCAAACAAGCGGCAGACCGGGCAGTATTGGTCCAGCCAGGCCGGGTCCAGCGGGCAGGTAGTGGCCGGGTCCGGCGCGTGGCAGGCGGCTCGGTCGTCGTCGAGCAGGCTGCGGGCCAGGCGTTCGCAGGTGTGTCGCAGGCGACCCTTGAGGGCCGAGCCGGGGATGAACGGCTGCTGGCGGGCATCCTTGATCGTTGGCTTGTTGGTCTGGGTTTCGCCCATGGCGCCGGTGCCTACCGCGAAGGGAGTTATGAAAGTAATGCGTAAGTCGATGTCTACGAGCACGAGATTTCTCCTTAAGCGACAAAATCGCCCAGGTCTAGCATGTCCAGCCAGGGAGTGACGAATTCCTGGTAACCGTCGGCGGCCGGCTCCGGCAGAGCGATCCAGGGCGGCGCGCCGCCCTGGTCATGGCTCTCGACCATGCCCCAATCGGCTTCGATCTGGCGCAGCGTACGCGCCTGTTCGGGCGACAGGCGGGTGCGCTGGTAGAGATAAAAGAAGATGGCCGGGAAACGGCCGTTCTGGAATTCGCGCCGCATCTGGTGCAGTTGGCCGGGCGCAAAGCTGACTTTTTTGAGGGCGACCGCGTGGCGCAGCAGCCTGTCCAGGTCGGCCAGAGCATAGGGGCGGGCGGTGAGCAGGCAGCGTTCGTGGGTGAATTCGTGTTCGACGCGCAGGTAGGGCGACCGGCGCACGTCGCCCAGGTTGGTGGCCAACGTGCTGTGTGATTTGAGCACCATGAAGTCCAGGTGCGCGCCAGGCTGCCGGGCGCTCTTTTTGGCATTTTTCAGCAACTGCCGGGCCAGATCGTGGATAAAGTAGATGGGGTTGCTATCCTGGGCGATGACGACGCCGGCCGACATGCTGGGCGCCGGCTGGTCGGCTAGAGCCAGATTGGCCATTTGCGCGCCAAAGTCGGCGCAGATGTCTTGGGCGATGGCCAGGGCGGCATGGGCGGGCACGATGAGCAGCACGTCGTCGCCGCCGATGGTAATGATTTCAAAGGGCAGGACGTCGTTGGTCCTGGTCTGGATTAGATTCTGGTAGAGGGCGGCGTAAACGGCCGTTTCGGCTGCCTGCCCTAATTTCTGGGAAAGCTGGCTGTATTCTTGCAGGGAATTAGCCTGTTCCAGTCGCTTGCCAATGCTGTTGCCATCGGCGTAGATGTAGCCGATGTAACCCTTTGCGACCTCGCCGATTTCGTGCAAATCGTTGGCCTGGGGGGCGGTGAGCCGAACCTGGTGGTTTTCCTCGGCCCACGCGACAAACTGCTCATTCCACCAGCTCTTTTTATCCCGACCGGCTTTGCCATTCGCGCTGCACACCTGGCAAAGATAGCGGGGTGGTTCACCGGGGATGCCGGCCTGGATGTCGGCGGCGGGGCGGCGCCCGCAGGATTGGCACTGGCGGGCGTGGGGATCCGTTTCTACATGGGGCACGCTGGCTTTGGCCTGCTTGCGGTAGCGCAAGGCCAGGGCTTGTTGGGCCATCATCTGCTGCACTGCCGTCTGGCGGGCGCCGGCGGCCAGTCGTTGTTGGGCGGCCGAAGTGAGGCCGGTGGGCGGCGGGGCGAGTTCCAGCACTCCGCGAGCCTGGGCGATGGTGATGGGCAAGGCCACGGCCGTAATGGTGGCCATGTCGGTTCGCCGGGGATACAGGGCCTCGATTTCCTCGATAAGGGTCGGGGCCAAGTCGCGGGGGACCAGAGCTAGCAGGCTGCCGCCGCCGCAGTAGATAACACAGCCCGGGTCTTGGGCATGCATGATGGGATTGGGTGGGAGACCGTGAGCAGCGAGAATGTTGGGCAAATCGTCGCGATTGAGGGCGTCCAGGCGCATGCTGGCGCCGCGTATTTCCGGCAGGCGGGCGGACTGGAATACAAACTGCTGGGTGCGGTCGGTGTCGGCGCTGAGCAAGGCCAGACCTCCGGCAGGCAGGTGGGCCTCGTCGGGGGGCGGTTGGCCGTCAGGCCGGATAGCAGGCAGCAGCGCCTGGGTCTTCCAGGCCTGTACACTATCTGCGTCCATGAATTCCTCCTTGATGCATGAATGAGCCTTCGTTCGTATAAATTTTAGTTAAGGTGTTTATTTGCGACGTGCTTGGCAGATTATTCTGGCAAAAACACAACCTCATTATAGACCAAACCACTGGCCTTTGCACCCCTTTTTCGGCCGTTCTGACCTCCCATTGCGGATTTCGGATTTCGGATTTCGGAATGGGCCAGGTCTTCAATCCGCAATCCGCAATCGAAAATCCGCAATCGAAAGTCCCCGATGAGGATTCACGGCCGTTCTGACGAGCAGAATGAGGCTTTCTTCAATGCTTTGGTCTCAAGGTTTCCGTCCCCGATGAGGATTCACGGCCGTTCTGACTCAGACCAGACAAAACAGGGGATATGGGCGACAGTGTTTCCGTCCCCGATGAGGATTCACGGCCGTTCTGACAAGGGATTTCCCGACCGACGGTCTCCAGCAAGTTGTGTTTCCGTCCCCGATGAAGTTGTTAACGAGCGGGTTGCTCTTCCAATCGTAAATCTAAAATCGCCAATCGGCAATTGCCTGTCCCCGATGAGGATTCACGGCCGTTCTGACTGCCCGGTCCGATTGTGGACTTGTGCGTCTATGAGTTTCCGTCCCCGATGAGGATTCACGGCCGTTCTGACTCAGGGCGTGATGACTGCTTTGAGTTCACTGGGTGCGTTTCCGTCCCCGATGAGGATTCACGGCCGTTCTGACATGTATGGTTGCTTTTCGCCATTGGCAACCATGTTTTCCGTTTTCGTCCCCGATGAGGTTGTTAACGTGCTGGTTGTTCTTCGGCCTTGTACTCTTAGCCAGTCAGAGCCCGTTGCAGCAAATCGCTGACTCCGATTTCTGCAGCCCATTTGTGCAGGTACTCCAGGTCAAGTTGACCGGCGCGAGTTTTCAGAACGCCGAGGATGTCGCGCCACTGCCGTTCTGAGGTTTCGCCGCCTAAACGATACCATTCCAGTTTGGCGAGAATGGTGTCTTCGGGGGTGGCGAATTTGGCGCTCATTTCGGTGGCAAACGTGAAGGTTTGCCCCTGGGCGCGCAGCAGTTGGGACTGGACAAAAGGGCGCGGCCGAGGGATGAATACGTCTACTTTGAAGATAGTCTCGCGGTGAATGATGTTGAAGCTGCCATTATGCTGAATCGCCGACGCGATCATCTGGGCGTCTATGTAGAATTCTTCTTCCAGGGCGGCGACGAAGGCGTGGATGTGCTCGGGGCGCATCTGGGCGACGATGTCGGCGTCCTGGGTGGTGCGCACCAGGCCATATAGGATGCTGGCCAACGAGCCGCCGATGAGATAAGGAATGCCCAATTGTTCTAACACGGCCGTGACTTTGATGGTCACTTCAACCGGTTCATTTTGCATCGGCGACATCTCCATAAACCTGGCGGGCCAGTTCATCGCCAAGCAGTAAAACCGCCAGTTTGAAGCGCAGGTCGGCCTCATCAGCATGGGGATATTGGTCGCGTAAACCGGTGAGGGCCAGGGTGCGGGCAGCGGCGTTTAGCTGGGCCAGCATCGTCATTTTGCGTGTGGGGCTGGCTTGCCGCCAAAGCTGGATTTGCAGCGCTTCCATTTGGGGGTGGGTGTCGGTAAATAGAGACTCCATAGCTACAAATTATAGTTGATCGTGGCGGGAACGGGCCAACCCATTCCGCGCTCCGCACTCGTCACTCCGCGTTCGCCTGTCCCCGATGAGGATTCACGGCCGTTCTACCCAGTGCGGAGTGTGGAATGCGGAGTGCGGAATGAAGAGTTTTAAATTCCGCGTTCCGCACTCGTCACTCCGCACTCACCTGTCCCCGATGAGGATTCACGGCCGTTCTGACGACCCATATACCTACCATTACGAGACGGGCGAGCAGTTTCCGTCCCCGATGAGTATTCACGGCCATTCTGACTTATTTCTTCAACTGGACCGGCCGTGGTTTGTACATGTTTCCGTCCCCGATGAGGATTCACGGCCGTTCTGACGCGGTAGAGCAGCGTTTGACTCTGATGAAGAGTATTGTTTCCGTCCCCGATGAGGATTCACGGCCGTTCTGACAAATACAAGCGAACGCCAAACGGCTGGAGGCGGAGTGTTTCCGTCCCCGATGAGGATTCACGGCCGTTCTGACCAAATCATACGGAGGTATAGAAAATGACCAAATCACGTGTTTCCGTCCCCGATGAGGATTCACGGCCGTTCTGACTCTCTCCTGGATCTGGGCAAAAATAGTAGGAGCTTTGTTTCCGTCCCCGATGAGGATTCACGGCCGTTCTGACTGTGTGGTTTCCGTTGTTCTTCTTTGTCGGATTTGCTGTTTCCGTCCCCGATGAGGATTCACGGCCGTTCTGACCCTCCAAGAGGACTAAGCGCTTAACCGCGCACCAAAGTTTCCGTCCCCGATGAGGATTCACGGCCGTTCTGACGCACGAAACACGCGACTGGAAGGCCTCCATCCAGATGTTTCCGTCCCCGATGAGGATTCACGGCCGTTCTGACTGGCCGCGTGCTCTAGCCCGGACTTGGTTCAGGTCCGTTTCCGTCCCCGATGAGGATTCACGGCCGTTCTGACGCCCCGGCGACATCATCCGGGAAACAATGGTGGGCACGTTTCCGTCCCCGATGAGGTTGTTAACGAGCTGGTTGTTCTTCCAATCGTAAATCTAAAATCGCCAATCGGCAATTGCCTGTCCCCCATGAGGATTCACGGCCGTTCTGACTGTTATTGGCCGCGTGTAACGCATCTGAACCGAGCATGTTTCCGTCCCCGATGAGGATTCACGGCCGTTCTGACAACTTGGCGTTGGTAACGTCCCAGATGATGGCGGTAGGTTTCCGTCCCCGATGAGGATTCACGGCCGTTCTGACAATTCTCTAGAGGTGACGTGGCAGGAAAATGGTCATGGTTTCCGTCCCCGATGAGGATTCACGGCCGTTCTGACAGTCGCGGTCGTAGTATTGGTTTCTCTGGCCCTTCTGTTTCCGTCCCCGATGAGGATTCACGGCCGTTCTGACATCAGGCTCAGGGTTTGGTCGTCTATGACACCGTTCCGTTTCCGTCCCCGATGAGGATTCACGGCCGTTCTGACAACGACAAAGCGGCAACCATTTTGGCCTGGGTGTACGGGTTTCCGTCCCCGATGAGGATTCACGGCCGTTCTGACCTGATTGTAGCAATTGGGGTCAGCTGAACCCAAGCACGTTTCCGTCCCCGATGAGGATTCACGGCCGTTCTGACGAGTGCATGGAAGGCCGATGCGATCATGGTACCCGGTTTCCGTCCCCGATGAGGTTGTTAACGAGCTGATTGTTCTTCCAATCGTAAATCTAAAATCGCCAATCGGCAATTCCCTGTCCCCGGTGAGGATTCACGGCCGTTCTGACTTGCGGACAATATGGTCACCATGACCGATTGGGTATGGTTTCCGTCCCCGATGAGGATTCACGGCCGTTCTGACATTTTCTCAGGATTTTGGATGACGTAGGGATTGTATAGTTTCCGTCCCCGATGAGGATTCACGGCCGTTCTGACTTCGGCAGAAATACTGGGTATGAAATTCTGTTCTCTGTTTCCGTCCCCGATGAGGATTCACGGCCGTTCTGACTGTAATTATCGCAATACTCATAATCGGAATAATCATGTTTCCGTCCCCGATGAGGATTCACGGCCGTTCTGACGGGTAGTTCTCTCGTGGCCATGTCCGCCAACCGTAAGTTTCCGTCCCCGATGAGGATTCACGGCCGTTCTGACCCGCGGCTGGTGGCTATTATTTCAATAGCCAGCTGAAAGTTTCCGTCCCCGATGAGGATTCACGGCCGTTCTGACGAGTGCATGGAAGGCCGATGCGATCATGGTACCCGGTTTCCGTCCCCGATGAGGTTGTTAACGAGCTGACTGTTCTTCCAATCGTAAATCTAAAATCGCCAATCGGCAATTCCCTGTCCCCGATGAGGATTCACGGCCGTTCTGACAAATGCTGGCGGGCCGAAGATGTTGAGTGCAGACTTGTTTCCGTCCCCGATGAGGATTCACGGCCGTTCTGACCCCACATTTCGGATTGCGGATTGCGGATTGCGGAATGGGCCGGGTCTTCAATCCGCAATCCGCAATCGAAAATCCGAAATCGAAAGTCCCCGATGAGGATTCACGGCCGTTCTGACGTCCGCTATACGATTTACAAGAAAGTCTGGTTTCTTGTTTCCGTCCCTAATGAGGATTCACGGCCGTTCTGACTTACGCTTATTCTCATGTTAAGCATCGGGGCCTATGGTTTCCGTCCCCGATGAGGATTCACGGCCGTTCTGACTCGTTGGTTTGGTGCCGACGTTTACAGCCTGATGATGTTTCCGTCCCCGATGAGGATTCACGGCCGTTCTGACTCTCCCTGGATTTATACGAGAGCACGGCAGAGGATTTGTTTCCGTCCCCGATGAGGATTCACGGCCGTTCTGACCTGGTAAAAACGTTACCATTACGGTTGACGAGGGTTGGTTTCCGTCCCCGATGAGGATTCACGGCCGTTCTGACAATTTCAGCCCCACAACGGGGATGTGGGAGTCGTTTGGTTTCCGTCCCCGATGAGGATTCACGGCCGTTCTGACCTTCAAGGAGGTGTGTTATGGCAGAATTATATTTTAGTTTCCGTCCCCGATGAGGATTCACGGCCGTTCTGACGTAACGATGACGAACGCCGGAACCGGTGGTATGGATAGTTTCCGTCCCCGATGAGGATTCACGGCCGTTCTGACGCTGAATGGCGAAGGTTTGTTCCAGATCACCGTCCGGTTTCCGTCCCCGATGAGGATTCACGGCCGTTCTGACGGAGAAGTTTCTTTTTGGGCTCCTAGGAGTAATCCTAGTTTCCGTCCCCGATGAGGATTCACGGCCGTTCTGACCCCACATTTCGGATTTCGGATTTCGGATTGCGGAATGGCTGGGTCTTCAATCCGCAATCCGCAATCGAAAATCCGCAATCGAATGTCCCCGATGAGGATTCACGGCCGTTCTGACCTGATTGTAGCAATTGGGGTCAGCTGAACCCAAGCACGTTTCCGTCCCCGATGAGGATTCACGGCCGTTCTGACTACACCATCAGTCATCGAATTGTTGATGACCGCATGTGTTTCCGTCCCCGATGAGGATTCACGGCCGTTCTGACCCAGTTTTAGCCCCTGTGTGGGTGCTTTTACAATTGTTTCCGTCCCCGATGAGGATTCACGGCCGTTCTGACTTTAGATTTTTAACAGGCATGTGATGGCAGTAGCACTGTTTCCGTCCCCGATGAGGATTCACGGCCGTTCTGACGCAGGCAACCGACGATGAAGCCGCCGGGTACATCGCGTTTCCGTCCCCGATGAGGATTCACGGCCGTTCTGACCCCCTATTGCGGATTGCGGATTTCGGATTGCGGAATGGGCCGGGTCTTCAATCCGCAATCCGAAATCCGCAATCGAAAATCCGCAATCGAATGTCCCCGATGAGGATTCACGGCCGTTCTGACCAATGCTGCTGGCGACGTTCTGGTTTTCGCTGACCAGTTTCCGTCCCCGATGAGGATTCACGGCCGTTCTGACGGGGTAATTGTACTGATTAGCCTCCACACACAAATGGTTTCCGTCCCCGATGAGGATTCACGGCCGTTCTGACCTGGATTATGGTGGAAGCGGTAGATGTCCAGATTATGTTTCCGTCCCCGATGAGGATTCACGGCCGTTCTGACAAGGACTAAAAGGACTCAAAATGAACGAGCAAACATTGTTTCCGTCCCCGATGAGGATTCACGGCCGTTCTGACACGTCATGACTTACGAGCAATGGCGCGAAGCTATGGTTTCCGTCCCCGATGAGGATTCACGGCCGTTCTGACCATATCAACGAACGATGCGCCTATGTAAATGAATATGTTTCCGTCCCCGATGAGGATTCACGGCCGTTCTGACTATCCACTTTAACCTACAGGAGTAAGCACATGAATTGTTTCCGTCCCCGATGAGGATTCACGGCCGTTCTGACAATGAATAACTTAACTCAACTAATCGAAACAATTAAGTTTCCGTCCCCGATGAGGATTCACGGCCGTTCTGAGGATTCACGGCCGTTCTGACCATGGAAGGTTGGTTGACCTCGATTGCCTCCATAATGTTTCCGTCCCCGATGAGGATTCACGGCCGTTCTGACCCGTTCCCCCCACATCTGGAGAGAGTTCCGCGGCATGTTTCCGTCCCCGATGAGGATTCACGGCCGTTCTGACACGGGCATGATGTTCGCTCTTGGGAACCGGGAGTTCGTTTCCGTCCCCGATGAGGATTCACGGCCGTTCTGACGATTTGGTAAAGGTTAACAAATTGATCTATGCCGTTTGTTTCCGTCCCCGATGAGGATTCACGGCCGTTCTGACTTGTGGGTGTTGATGGGACTAGTACTGCTGGGACTGGTTTCCGTCCCCGATGAGGATTCACGGCCGTTCTGACCTGGGGCAACAGCCTTCGCACAAACGGCTGTCTTCCTTGTTTCCGTCCCCGATGAGGATTCACGGCCGTTCTGACTTGATTATCGCATCTCGCGATATCAAGAAGGATTACGTTTCCGTCCCCGATGAGAATTCACGGCCGTTCTGACCCAACATCAAGCGACCTTGATCCACACCTCTACAGGTGTTTCCGTCCCCGATGAGGATTCACGGCCGTTCTGACAACGGGCTACCGCCTGGAAAGGCATTGGCTCGATTTGTTTCCGTCCCCGATGAGGATTCACGGCCGTTCTGACGAATGGCGATGGTTCTGGCGACGCCTTTGGTTTAACCGTTTCCGTCCCCGATGAGGATTCACGGCCGTTCTGACTGGAGGAAGCAAATAAGCTCCGTGCGGAGCTTGAGAAGTTTCCGTCCCCGATGAGGATTCACGGCCGTTCTGACAAGCCTTTTTCGTCCGTATGGGCGATGGGTTTAGGCTTGTTTCCGTCCCCGATGAGGATTCACGGCCGTTCTGACAAGCCTTTTTCGTCCGTATGGGCGATGGGTTTAGGCTTGTTTCCGTCCCCGATGAGGATTCACGGCCGTTCTGACAACAGGTCCCCAAACCAAGGCCTCAGGCTATTTTTTGTTTCCGTCCCCGATGAGGATTCACGGCCGTTCTGACAAACGAGTCGGGTGTTCGCCTGCCTTTGATTGTAGAGTTTCCGTCCCCGATGAGGATTCACGGCCGTTCTGACCCACAACGGCCGTTCTTGGGTGGTTACAGACGAAAGTTTCCGTCCCCGATGAGGATTCACGGCCGTTCTGACCAACGTCACCGAAGCGTACCTTGACGCCTTCTGGAAAGTTTCCGTCCCCGATGAGGATTCACGGCCGTTCTGACGAAGCCCTAGGGTGGAAGCCCCCCGGCCAGCAAGTTGGTTTCCGTCCCCGATGAGGATTCACGGCCGTTCTGACTTCCTTGAAGGTAATGGGTCTCGCATAGCGGGAAAAAGTTTCCGTCCCCGATGAGGATTCACGGCCGTTCTGACAATTGGCTGAGGTCGATGACGGTTTGTCGTATGTTGGTTTCCGTCCCCGATGAGGATTCACGGCCGTTCTGACGCGTGCGGCCTTATATGGGTTCCTGAAGGTTTCATGTTTCCGTCCCCGATGAGGATTCACGGCCGTTCTGACAAAAAACTTCATTGAGCCGCAGGGAATGGTTGATTTGTTTCCGTCCCCGATGAGGATTCACGGCCGTTCTGACCTATGCCGGATGACAAGGAAAGTAATGCTGATAAAAGTTTCCGTCCCCGATGAGGATTCACGGCCGTTCTGACGATTCGTATTGCTCCCGAAGAAGATGCCCTGCAGTTTGTTTCCGTCCCCGATGAGGATTCACGGCCGTTCTGACTGGCTTTGCGCTGGCCACCCCCGCTTTGAGCAAAAAGTTTCCGTCCCCGATGAGGATTCACGGCCGTTCTGACCACGGACATGATCCAGATCAACGGGACCGAGGTAATGTTTCCGTCCCCGATGAGGATTCACGGCCGTTCTGACTGGCACGACGAAACCAGATACGACCATACAAATATGGTTTCCGTCCCCGATGAGGATTCACGGCCGTTCTGACGACCTGGCTTCGCGCCCATGACCTGCAAGCAGGGTGGGTTTCCGTCCCCGATGAGGATTCACGGCCGTTCTGACTTATCCGTGCGGCCATAGGCTGGCTTTACGCCAGCATGTTTCCGTCCCCGATGAGGATTCACGGCCGTTCTGACTGAAGCTCTCGTTGTCGAAGCAACCACCGCCCCCGCGTTTCCGTCCCCGATGAGGATTCACGGCCGTTCTGACACACGAAATGTCCTTCCTCAAAGAGAAGCTCACCATGTTTCCGTCCCCGATGAGGATTCACGGCCGTTCTGACCAGGTTGTTATTGTCTTTGATTATCTCCTTACTATGGTTTCCGTCCCCGATGAGGATTCACGGCCGTTCTGACGTGGCAAAATGCCGTTGGTGGCACCGCTGGTGAATTGTTTCCGTCCCCGATGAGGATTCACGGCCGTTCTGACGACTGGCTTGCTGGTCACCCGTGTTGGCGACGAATCGTTTCCGTCCCCGATGAGGATTCACGGCCGTTCTGACGCGACTTCCAAGTCACAATCAATGACGACGTATACGTTTCCGTCCCCGATGAGGATTCACGGCCGTTCTGACTAGCGATTATCGCATTGCTTCAAGCTGCGCGGTTTGAGTTTCCGTCCCCGATGAGGATTCACGGCCGTTCTGACCCGCGCTGCCGGCACGTCCGAACTCACCGGGGATTTTGTTTCCGTCCCCGATGAGGATTCACGGCCGTTCTGACTTTTAGACAGCTGAACAACAGCAAAGGAACGATTGAGTTTCCGTCCCCGATGAGGATTCACGGCCGTTCTGACGAAGGCGAATGTAGAGTTGGAAGTTTTTCTTTAGTTCGTTTCCGTCCCCGATGAGGATTCACGGCCGTTCTGACCTATGTGGGCGAGGTTCGGGGCTTTCTCCGCGTCGAGTTTCCGTCCCCGATGAGGATTCACGGCCGTTCTGACGTGCAAGCAGATCAAACTCGTCGAATGAATCCGAAAGTTTCCGTCCCCGATGAGGATTCACGGCCGTTCTGACCGAAGCGACCCCCGACGAAACCGAGTTCACCTATGTGTTTCCGTCCCCGATGAGGATTCACGGCCGTTCTGACTACCGACACCGTTGCAGTTGAACCCGCACCCGTCGGTTTCCGTCCCCGATGAGGATTCACGGCCGTTCTGACTACTGTCACGGCTGGGACGAAGATCATTGTTATTGGGTTTCCGTCCCCGATGAGGATTCACGGCCGTTCTGACAATTGGTGCGAGCACCATTGATACTCTGGTCTGTTTCGTTTCCGTCCCCGATGAGGATTCACGGCCGTTCTGACCCCGAGCTGCCAAAGAAGAGCTTGACGCTATATTTCGTTTCCGTCCCCGATGAGGATTCACGGCCGTTCTGACTATATTCAGGTAGAGTGGTGGAATCTTCCTGGATATGTTTCCGTCCCCGATGAGGATTCACGGCCGTTCTGACAAACAAAACATTTTAATTCAATAAGCTAAGAGTTATGTTTCCGTCCCCGATGAGGATTCACGGCCGTTCTGACTCTACTTATCCACAGTGGGCCGGCGGCCGCTTTTTGCCGCTCATTTTGCCCGCTTTGCCCCACGTGCCGGCCACTTTTTCCCCATTTCTGACCGCTGTCATGGGCTGCCCGCACCACCAACCCGCGCCGCGCGAGGGTCTGGCAAACCACTTGCCAAAACGGCCGTTTCTCATCTCCCATTCATGTTCCGGCAGGCCGTTCCAACCGCTCAGATCGCCCGGTTTCACCCATTTTTTGGCCTCAATCGCCCCCCGGCGAGGGTTAATCGCCCGATGTCACCTGGCAGCCACCCGTTTGCCCGGCCTGATAGGGGAAATATGCAATTGTTAATGTCCGCACCAGGAAAAGTAAACCGCTCAATTTTCGCCCGCTCTCGCTCTGTCGTCTCACGCTTATCCTGGCCTGCTGCCCTTATTATACGCCCAATTTTCGCGCCGCGCGATGCCCGCCGCCGCCAGAAATCCACCGGCGATGCCCTGAGCCTGAGCGCCCCACCGGCCAGGACCATCCGCAGAGTTCGCCGCCGGCGCAGGTTTTTCCCTGCCCCTCTGCGCCCGGCGCGAATTACTTTCGGAAAAGAGGACAGCAGCGCAGGCGCAGCGCCATCCACAACAGGGACACGGCTGAACACGGCCGTTCATGGATGCTTATCCAGGGTCAGCCGCGTAAATCCGCGTCCAATTGTTGCCGGGATCAGCAGGCCGGCGCCCCGTGTAAAGGCTTTATACTCGGCGTATAAAGGCTTTATACCCGCCGTGTAAAGGCTTTATCGTCGGCGTATAAAGGCTTTATCGTCGGCGGGTAACGGCTTTAGGGTGAGGGGGTAACGCCTTTACAGCCTCCGCATAACGGCTTTACACCCGCCGCATAACGGCTTTACCGCCGCAGGCTAACCGCTTTTCAGGGAGAGTGGGCGGCGCTTTGGCCCCAATTGGCTCTGGGGGGCCAAAAAAAAAGGCTTTGCGCCAGTCCCATCGCAAAGCCTTTTGCCCGAAAGGGGGAAGTCGTGCCGGAAGTCA
>Ga0209607_1002062_pt1 | contig 16362 bp, 18 predicted proteins | sample AD_UKC117_MetaG_FD_184413 | JGI IMG/M metagenome (GOLD analysis project Ga0209607, IMG submission 184413) | Active sludge microbial communities of municipal wastewater-treating anaerobic digesters from Hong Kong - AD_UKC117_MetaG (SPAdes)... | ecosystem: Engineered > Bioreactor > Anaerobic >... | reverse complement strand
AGGTTCGTGCTCATTCAGGCAGGTGATCCTCTTCGGCATGCAGGAACTGCAGGCGGAACTTCCCGATCTGGATCAGGTCGCCGGACGTCAGGACGTGACGTTCGATGGATTTGCGGTTGACATAACTACCGTTCAGGGATCCTTTGTCCATCAGTGTCCACTGATCGCCGTCCGCGACGAACTCCGCGTGGTGGCGGCTGACCGTCACGTCATCGAGCATCACGTCGTTGTCGGCCGAGCGACCGACCGTCAGCCGTGAACCGGACAATTCAAAGCGCTGTCCGATCTCCGGGCCGCGCTGCACGACGATCACGCTCATGCCGCGGGTCAGCCCTGACAACCCTTCCACGACCGGAATCGGACCGGTGTCCACCTCGGGTGCCACGACCACGCCGGTCGGGTCGTCGTCCTGCAAGCGTGGGCGCGGGGTCCCGCACACGCCGCAGAACCGATCCTCCGGGTCGAGCGGACGACCGCACTTCAGGCATTCAGTGCTCACGGGGCTCCTCACGATTGCGGATGTAACACCGGCGAAGCCGGGCGAAGTTTCACCTTACGCTAAGCCTTAGACTTGTCGTGTTTTTTGGCGTTACTGCTCAGTTCTCCCGCACCAGCGCGTCGTAGTCCTCAGCGGCAAGCAAGGATTCGGCGGACTGAGGATCCTCCGGCTCCAGAACGAACAGCCAGCCACCCTCGTACGGATCGGTGTTGAGGGTCTCCGGCGCGGTTTCGACGGCGTCGTTGCGGGCGACGATCGTGCCCGCAACGGGGGCGTAGATCTCACTCACGCTCTTGGTGGACTCGACCTCTCCACAGGCGTCGCCCTCGCGGACGGACGCCCCCACCTCGGGCAGCGCCACGAACACCACGTCGCCGAGGGCGTCCTGGGCGAAGTCCGTGATGCCGATCCGCAGGTTGCCGTTCTCCATCGGGAGAATCCACTCATGCTCGCGCGTGTAGCGCCGATCGTCAGGTGTCATACCCGCAGATTAGTCGGTCACCGTCACGTTCGGGTCAGGCTCCGGAAGGTTGACGGTACTAAGAATCTCCACCTCGTCCAGTTCAGTGATCACCACTGAACCATCCTGGGCCGAGACGGTGTCTGCGATCCCGCCGGGGATGCGCATCGCGGTGGCCATGGTTGCCGGGCCGCCGATGGCCAGGATCTCGAAAGGCTGCGTCACCTGGGTACCACTCACCGAGATGGCGTCCCGCGCATCTGCGAACCAGGTATCGACGACCACGCGGATGCCGTTGATCTCAATGGCCTCTGCTCCTGCATCACGAAGTTCCTGCACGGTGTTGAGCAGATCAGAGGCGAAGAAGGCGTCCTCACCTTCGATACGCAGTCTGATCCCGGGGCCGCTGACAGGGGTCGTACCCGCCAGGACCCGCAGATCGTCGGCACGTTCCTGGGCCTGTTGCAAGGCTTCGGCTGTCGTGCCCGTCCGAAGGTTCTGCTCGGCGGCCTGCAGTCTGAGAATCTCACCGTCGAGACGGGTCTGGCGCGACTGCAGGTCATCGAGCAGCCGGATCAGGTCCGGTTCACGGGCGGTCGCGAGGAACTCCTCGCTGTCTTGACCGCGCACGACGGCTACGGTGCCGATGCCGATCAGGATGCACACGATGACCACACCCCACTGCCGGTACTTCATGCCTTGAACACCATCCGGCGGATCGCGGCAGCATTGGCGAAGATCCGCATCGCAAGGACAACCACGACGCCTGTGGACATCTGGGCACCGACGCCGAGTTGATCACCGAGCCACACCAGCGCACAGGCAACCGCGACGTTGCCCAGGAAGGAGACCACGAACACTTTGTCCGAGAAGTTGCCGTCCAGCATTGAACGCAGGGCACCGGACACCGCATCCAGTGCCGCGATGACGGCCACCGGGACGTAGGCGTCCATCCAGGTCGGCACTTCCGGCGATAACACCACCCCGAGCACGATCCCGACGATCAACCCGATCAGTGCGATCATTGTTGTCCGCCCTTCAGCACATCAGCTCGTGTCGGCAGGTTCGCTGTCGACGCCGGCGCCGTCACGGTATCGGCACCGGTCACCTCCGACTGTATGCCGTAGTCGCGGCGCAGTTGGTCCAACTCTGCTTGCGCGTCCGAACCGGCGAAGGTGTCCGCCAAGTCGGCTGGGCCGACGGCGGCGATGACATACGGCGGTTCCAACGGCCTGTAGTCCACGAGGATCGCCTCGCCCGCGGTACGGATCGCGGTGACCGAGGTCAATCGGATGTCATTGATCGCTATGGCCTGGGCCCCGGACTGCCACAGGCCATTGACGACCATCTGAACGTCGATGTCCAGCACTCTGGCCTCGTCGGGTTGAACCCCCTTCGGCAGCGGGGGCACGGCGTCCTGCATCGTCACCGTCGCACCCGGGCCGGTCAACCCCACGAAGCCGGAGGCGATCTGGACCGCCTGTAACTGCTCGGCGAAACCCTCGCCCAGCCCGCTGGTGGCCAGTTGCTGCAATTGGGAGACGCTCGCCCGCAGTTCGACGGCCGCCGCCTGCTCAGCCTCAGCGCTCTGCGTGGCGCGGTCGATGCGGTCGATGAGCTCCTGACGCCGGTCCTGTGCCTCGGGCTGAACAGTCTGACGCTGCCACGACGCAGCGGCGAAGAGGAAGCCGATCAGCACGAACACGCTGACGGTCACCGACATCGAACGCAACGAACGCGACCCCGCGGGCTTGTCAACCAGCGCATAGTCATCGGCCTGCGCCTCGGCGATGATCCTGTCCAGCAGGTTTTCGGGCAGGTGCTGCTTCACGATGAAGCCGCCATGATCCGTCGCGCCTGCCCGACATACAGCACGGCCGCCCACCAGTACAAAGCGGTTCCCCACACCGCGAAGGCCCATCCGAACACCTTGGCGGTGTCAGCCAGCCATCCCGCGCCGTCGCCCAGCAGTAGCAGCGGGAAGGCATACAGCAGACAGAACGTCGCCGCCTTGCCCAGGAAATGAACGGGCAGACCCGTGACGCCGCGGCGCTTCAGGACCGCGAGCACGACCGCGAGGATCAGGTCGCGCGAGATCAGCAGCACCACCAGCCACGCTGGCACGATGCCGCGCAGGAGCAACCCGATCAGGGTGGCCAGAATGTAGAGGCGGTCGGCCACCGGATCCAGTAACTGCCCCACGCGGGTGATCTGGTTCCATTTGCGCGCCAGGTAGCCGTCGAGCCAGTCGGTGAAGCCCGCAACCATCAGCAGGGCCACTGCCCAGCCATCGGCCTGCGGCACGAGGATCAACCACAGGAAAAGCGGCACCCCGAGCAACCGCAGCGCCGAGAGCACGTTGGGCAGTGTCAGGACCCGATCGGACTGCACCTCGGTGTTTTGGACCTCCACGTCTGCCAGCCTAAGCGGTCGCGGGACAGAGATCGGCCACGGCGCGTGCGATGGAACTGCCCCCCGATGGACCCTGCGGCCAAGGATTCACCTGGTGTAGGCGCTTGCCATCGGAGGCTGGCTCGACGGTGGTGCGGTGCCGCCCGCGCGGAAGGCGAGGACCAGCAACAGGATCGCCAGTCCGACCAGGACCACTCCGGCGATCAGCATGCCGACAGCCAGCGGCCCGATCCAGGTGACGGTCGCGATGACGGAGATGTCCGCAGCAACCCCCTTGCTGGCATCCCGGTTCATCACCACGAGGGTCTTGTCGGAGTTCGACACCGGCCAGGCCACCGACGCTTGGCGCCCGGTCTGCTGATCGGTCCAAATGGTTTCGGCACCGGGATCCGGCGGGACCCGGTCGCCAGGGATCGTGGTCGAATCCATGGAGTCCGACGAACTGTCGATTCCGGTCACCAATTCATACGGCACGCCCTGCAAGTACTGCAGCGAATCGGGCTTGTCGGCGACCCCCATGAACAGGGGTTGCTCGCCGGTGACCTCGAGCCGCAGATCGAACCAGGTTTCATCCACGGGCAGAGCCGTCGAACTGCTGATCTGGAAATCCGTCACCACCACTGCCCGCACGGCGTCGCCGCTGACCTGCCCGATCGGGATGTCGGCTTCCCCATCGGTGCCGAACAGGCTCAGCAGGACGCCTCCCCCACCCAGCAGACCTAGGCCGATGAGTCCAAGTAGTGCCCCCAGCAGGCCCAGAACCAGTCTTTTCACGTTTTCACGGTAATCCACGTCCGGTTCCCGCAGGTGCCGCCACGCACCGGATGTCAGACGTAATCTGCGCGAACCCGCTTCGAGTACCCGGCGTCATTGACTGCACGCACGAAAACCCGCGACCTGGCGCTGATCGGCGCCATCGCGACCGTGCCAGCAGTGGTGTCCTGCACCACCCACGTGATGCTGGTGTCACCTTCCACAACGCCCACGTCGTATCGCACGCCCGGCACCGCCTGCCAGTCGACGCTGTCGAAGTCCCGCGTCACACCGGTCGGAGCGGCCGGCTGGACCGGCAACGGCCGGGGCTTGACCTTGGCCAGGAACCGGGAATTGGCGACGTTGGCGGACGGATTGCGGGCCAGCCAGGATCCTTTCCGGGGTTTCAGGGCGAAGTAGTCGTCGTCACCGCAGTCCAGCCGGTATTGCGAGTCGGGCGAAGGGCACTTGATCGTCTTGCGCCATGCGGGGCCACCGTCGCGATAGCACATGATGTCGTAGGCGTCGTAGCAGTGACCTTTGCCCGTGGAATGCGGCGCGTTCGGGCTGATCGCCCCCAGCGCGTGCACCAGTTCGTGGGCGTCGACCCACACGAAGCCCCACGAGGAACTCCACGTCGCCGACCACCGGTCCCCGCCCAGGCCCGACCAGTTGGGACTCGTGGTGGCGTCGACCCACAGGCTGTAAACGCGGTCAGTGCGCCGGAACCGGGGGTCCCTGTTCGTGAGGTACCGACGCAGGTTGACCAAGTTGTAGGTCTTCGACGCGGGCACCGCCACCTGCAGGAAAACCGGGCGGCAGGACCGATCATGGACCCAGCGGACTGTGCGACGCGCGCCCGAGGAACGTTCGAAGATGCCGGTGGTCAAGTCCGTCGATCGGTTCAGGACCGTGCGGAAGTGGGCGTACCGGTTCTTCGTCCCCTTGCGGTACACGAACACCGGTTGCACGCGCGGTCCTCGGCTGCCGTCCCCTATGCAGCGCGGGGCGGCCCAGTTCCCAGAGGCGTCGACGAGGTAGTAGTCGGCGTCCAGCGCACTCTGCCGAGGTGCCGCGCTGTAGCCCGATGGGCCGTCGACGCTGGCCACGGGCGCCACCGCAGCCGACAGGCCCACCACGGCCGCGGTGACCGCGGCGAGCACTCCCACCATGCTCACCACGGTACCCACGCGGGCGGCTCTGGCCTGCAGGCAGGCTTGATCCCCGAGCCCGGCCCAGTGCCAACAGCACTCCCCGCGGGAGGGGCCGAGCCGGGCTATTGGAAAGATGCGCATCGTGCCCAGAACCATCGGCCATGTGCCGTCCCAACGCGCCGCAGGTCCGAGCATCGTGCTCGTCCGACATCGTCGGCGGTACCGGGCAGCCGTGCAGACGATCACGCGAGGCCCACGATGACTGCGTCACAATCACCGGACGACACTCGTCGTGGTGTCGTGGTCGAGGCGGTCACGATCGGTGCCACCACAGGCGCCTACGGTGTGTCGTTCGGAGCGCTTTCCATCACGTCGGGATTGTCGGTCTGGCAGACCATGGCCCTGAGCGCCCTGATGTTCACCGGCGCTTCGCAGTTCGCGATGGTCTCCGTACTCGCAGGCGGCGGTTCGGCCGCGGCTGCGATCGCGAGCAGTGGCCTGCTCGGTCTGCGCAACCTCTTCTACGGGCTCAGGATCCGACAAATCCTGCAGCCCTCCCCGGCCCTGTCGCTGCCGGCGGCGCACCTGACCATCGACGAGTCCACGGCCATGGCTTTGGCCCACTACGATCGCCCGACGCCGCGCCCGGCCCTTGCTTTCTGGTCGACAGGGGCCAGTGTGTTCGTGCTGTGGAACCTGGGCAGTCTCGTGGGGGCACTGGGCGCAGACAGTATCGGCGATCCCACCCGCTGGGGTTTGGACGCCGCGGTGCCGGCGGCATTCCTGGCTCTGCTCTGGCCCCAGATCACCGATCGACGCCTGCTGCAGGTGGCGGTCACCGCCGCCGTGGTGGGGATCGCGCTGACGCCGGTCCTCTCCCCCGGCCTGCCGGTCCTGTGCGCTGCCCTGGTCCCGTTCCTGTTCCTGCGGAGGACTTCGTGATCTGGGCGGCCGTTCTGATCGGCAGCGCAGTCGCCTACACCCTCAAAGCGCTTGGCTTCGTCGTGCCCGAAAGGATGCTCGACAAGCCGTTGGTGGCACAGCTCGTGGCGATGTTCCCCATCGCGCTGTTGTCCGCCCTACTCGCCGTCGTAACCGTGGCAGACGGCATGGCCGTGGTGATCGATGCCCGGGTCGCGGCCGTGGCCGCGGCGGCGGTCGCCTTGATGCTGCGTGCGCCGTTCCTGGTGGTGGTCGTGGTCGGCGCGGCCACCGCTGCCTTCATCCGAGTCTTCTAGAGCGGCATCGCCGGACCACATCCGAGGCTTTGGGCCGCACTACTCGTCTGACTTTTTGTCGTCCTTGGTCTTCTTGCTCTCGAAACCGGGGATGGCCCCGGCGTGGGCCGAGGCGGACGGGTCCTTGCGGACCTTCAGCAGGGACGCGACCGTAGTGATGACCAGAATGCCGAGGATGAACCCCAGAGACAGCCAGATGTCGATGTGGATGCCGAAGAACACGAGGATCAGCTTCACACCGATGAAGGCGAGGATGACTGCCAGTCCGATCGACAGGTACACCAGACGGTCGAGCAGACCGGCGACCAGGAAGTAGAGCGCGCGCAGACCCAGCAGCGCGAACGCATTCGCGGCGAACACGATGAAGGGCTCGTTCGTCACGCCATAGACCGCAGGGATGGAGTCGAGCGCGAAAATGATGTCGGTTGCGAAGATGGCGATCATCACCATCAGCAAAGGCGTGCCGTAGTACTTGCCGTTGATCTTGGTGTGCAGGTGCGGGCCGTCGTACTCATCGGTGAAGGGCAGCAGTCGCTTGGCGATTCGCACCACCTTGCCGTCGTTGAATTCCGGCTCCTCGTCGCGATGACGCGCGAGGCTGATGGCGGTGTAGATCAGGAACACACCGAAGACCACATATGTGACCGAGAACGCCTCAAGAGCCGCCGCTCCGATGAAGATGAAGATCGTGCGCAGCACCAGTGCGCCAGCGATGCCTGCCATCAGCACCTTCTGCTGGTAGATCTTCGGCACCGCAAAAGTGCTCATGATGATGACGAAGACGAAGAGGTTGTCCACCGACAGGCTCTTCTCGATAAGCCATCCGGCGAAGTACTCCAGACCGAAGGAACCGCCCTGGGCAGGCGTCTGGTCAGCACTCCACCAGGCGAAGAAGACACCGAATGCGATCGCGATCCCCACATAGATGACCGACTGGACGGCCGCTTCCCGGACCTTGACCTCATGCGGATTGCGGGTCGCCTGGACGAACTCGAACGTGATCAGCACCACGACGATCCCCACTGTCAGCGCCCACAACCATACGGGCACGAACAGACTGGGTTCGCCGGCGCTGGCGGCAGCCGCCGGAAGCATCATCAGCCCAGTCTGGCATGCGGGCACGCACCGGCAACCGGCGTGGTCATGGTCGTTGTCGAACCTTCGGCACACCACGAGTACAGCGCCTTGAGGCACAATGACCAGATGCCGTCCGACGAACTGCAGATCCGGCTCGAAGCCGGGATTCCCGGCGACATGCTGGACTTTCCGTGGGAACTGCCACTGATGCACTGGCCACAGGAACTGCTGATTCCGCTGCCTCGTGGGATCTCTCGCCACGTCGTCCGGTTCGTCGACGTCGGCGGGACGGTGATGGCTCTCAAGGAGATCAATGAGGAACTTGCGCAGCGGGAGTACGGCCTGCTGCGCGACCTCGAGGAGCTCGACATTCCCGCGGTTCACGGGGTGGGCGTGGTCACCGGCCGGCGCGACGCCCGGGGCGAACCGTTGCCGGGCATGCTGGTCACCGAGCATCTGACCTGGTCCATCCCCTACCGGACGGTGTACACCCGGGTGCTTTCTCCGCAAACGGTCGATCGCCTGCTCGATGCTCTGGTCCTCCTGCTGGCACGGCTGCACCTGGTGGGTTTCGCCTGGTACGACTGCTCGCTGTCCAACGTGCTGTTCCGCCGTGACGCCGGAGCTTTCGCGGCCTACCTGGTGGACGCCGAGACCGGTGAACTGCACCCGCGGCTCACTGACGGGCAGCGCAACTACGACCTGGAACTGGCACATCTGAACATCGCAGGCGGACTCATGGACCTGGTCGCCGGCGGCAGACTGGGCGCTGAGTTCGACCCGATCGCGATCGCCGACGAGATCCCCAAACGCTACGAACGACTGTGGGAGGAACTCACCGAGGCCGAACACGTCGACGGAGCGCAACGCTGGCGGATTGCACGCAGAGTCGACCGGCTCAACAACCTCGGCTTCGACGTGGCCGAACTCGATCTGCGGCGGACTCCCGACGGTGTGGTCCGGATACAGCCGAAGGTGGTCGATGCGGGGTATCACTCCCGGCGCCTCCTACGGCTCGTGGGCCTGGACGTGGGCGAGAACCAGGCACGACGACTGCTCAACGACCTCGACCAGTACTGTGCCGCCGCCCGCGCCGAGGGGATGCCGACCGCGACCCTGGCTACCGATGCCCGGACCAGACGCAGCGAGAAGTCGCCCCGGGAGGACGTGATCGCGGCCCACCGGTGGTTGTCCGATGTCTACGAACCGGTGATCTCCGCGGTGCCGTCACACTTGCGCACGAAACTGCAGGACGCGGAGGTGTTCCATGAAGTGCTGGAACACCGCTGGTACATGTCCGAGGCAGCGGGACAGGATGTCGGCTTGCCGGAGGCGGTGGACGACTACGTCAACACGGTTTTGCGGAAGAAGCCCGACGAAGCGACACTATTCCCGATGACCGGCGATGACACCGGGATGCTCGAACTCGACGCGCTGGGTTTGTTGGAGAGATCCGAGGACGATCAGTGACCTGATCACACCACCTCGGCGTCCATGCGGTTCAGCTCGTCGAGTACCAGCTCGACGAGGTTCGCCGGGTCCGGCAGCAGTTCGGCATCGGTGGCGAAACCGATGGTGACCTTGCCGTTGTAGCTGAAGATCGTCGCAGTCATCGGCTGGTTGCCGGAGCACGGCGCGAAACCAACGACCTGCTCCACCTCGATGTCGGCAAAACGCATCAGCGAGGTCGGGCCCGGCACGTTGGTGAGCACACCCACCGCCTTGTTGGCGAAGAAGTTGGTGAGGAAGAACGCGATCTGACTCGGTGACATGGAGACCATGCGCTGCAGGCCGAACGTGAGCACCGCTTCGTCGGAGTGCTTGATCCGGTGCATCCGGTGGTGCATCTGTTCCAGTCGTGCCTGCGGGTCGGGTTCGTCCAGCGGCATGGGCAGGAACACCAGGGCGAAGTAGTTGCCCAAGTCAGGTGGCAGGTTGTCCTCGAACGGCTTCAGGTTGACCGGCACCATCCAGGTCACCTCGTCCAACTCCTCCTCGAACGCCGCCAGATACCGTTGCAGCCCTCCAGAGATCGCGGCCAGCAGAACGTCGTTGACCGTCGCTCCCGCCCGGCGTCCCAGTGCCTTGATGTCGTCGAGGGGAATGCCCGGTGACCATGCCAGCGCCTTGTGCGTGCCGGGCTTGCCGGTCCACACCGTCGACTCCGTGCTGGCCAGTGCGATTTTCGTCACCGAGGACAGGTCGTTGAGACTGCGATGCTGCTCGGCCCCCAGGACCTCGAGAGCATCGAGCAGACGATCGGGGTGGCGGACCAGGGACACCCCTTCCTCGACTTGGTGGAATCCCGAGCGGGCGACACCGAGCGCCTTGCCGGGCAGGTGCATCAGGGCCGACAACGGATTGCGCACCGCTTGCACCGTCTCACCGGCCATGTCCTCCACGCCGGCCTCCAACGCCTGGGCGACCTCGCCTGCCGCGTGCATCGCCACGCGCCCGATCTCCTCGGGCGGTGAGATCGCCTCGCCGCTCTGGACGCCCTTGCGGGCGACGACCGCGCCGACACTGGCCTCGTCGGTCTCGCACAGCCCGAGGAGCACCTGCGTGAGGCGCACCCCGTCGGCGATGGAGTGGTGGAACCGGGTCATCATCGCCGACCCCACCGTGCCGTCGTCCAGGGTGATGGGGGAAATCAGGTAGCCGACCCACAGCGGTCGGTCCTTGGGCAGGGGCTGTGAGCGCTGCTCGGCCATGAACGACTGCAGATCGACCAGCGACTTGCCCTCCCCGAAGTCAACGACCTTGAGGTGGGATGCGAGGTCGAAGTCGGGATCGTCCTCCCAAGCCCATCCGAAACCCGACTTCACCGCGCGCCGACCGAGCACTGGGAAGCGTTTCACGGCGTCTTCATAAATGGCATGCACGGCGTCGATGTCCGGGGTTCCCCGCAGGACCAGAGACCCATCCACCACCATCAGGTTGTTCGGCCGGTCCATGGTCAGCCACAGGGCATCCTGGACGCTCATCGACGCTGTTGCCATGGTCACTCCCTGGTTCGACGTGCCGGGCCTGCTTGTCTGCTCGGCATCTTCAAATCTACGCCTGGCCGGTGCTCGGCGTCTGGTCAATGCGCAGCCACGGTGACGCCTGCTCGATGCTGGCTGCGAGGTCGAGCAGGACTTGCTCGCGTCCGTACCCGGAGGCGAACTGGATGCCGATCGGCAGTCCGTCGCTGGAGACGCCCAGCGGCAACGAGATCGCGGGTGCCCCCGACACGTTCTGCACTGCGGTGAAGGAGGCGTAGCGCAGAAGCCGGATGAGGTGCTCGCGCGGTGCCAGATCGGGCCCCAGGTGGCCGATCGGTACTGGCGGGCTGGCGAGGACGGGCGAGATGAGGATGTCGTACGTGTCCAGGATCTGGTCGTGTTCCAGGCTGAAGCGCCGCAGTCGGTGGATCGCGCCTGGCATCCGCGGTGCGATCGACGTGAAGTAGTCGCTGAGGTATTTGCTGAACGGCTCCATGCGCGAGGGCGCGTAGTCGGAGCCGAAGACCTGCCCGCCCAAGCGCCGCAACGAGAAGGCGAGCATCCCCCAGTACCGCAGGAAGTCATGTGCGATCGTCTCGCCGAACGGATTGGTGATGCTCTCGACGTCGTGCCCGAGTGATTCGCACAATTTGCTGGCAACGACGACCGAGTCGCGAACCTCGGGATGCACCGACAGCCCCGCGAGACCTTCGGTGATGACGCCGATCCGCAGCTTCGACGGCTCAGCGGTCGGCCCGATCGGCGGAAGGTCAGCCGCGGGCCGAACCTTCGCCATTGCCCGGTAGAACGCCACGGTGTCGCGAACCGTGCGAGTGAGCACGCCCTGGGTGACGATGTTCACCGGCATGATGTCCATCGCCTCCGCGCTGGCCAGGCGCCCACGTGAGGGTTTCAGACCCACCAGTCCACAGCACGAGGCGGGGATGCGGATCGACCCACCGCCGTCGTTCGCGTGTGCCAGCGGAACGACCCCGGATGCGACCAGCGCCGCCGAGCCGCCCGACGAGCCGCCGGTGCTGTGCGCCAGATCCCACGGATTGCGGGTTGGACCGTGCGCGATCGGTTCGGTGGTCGCTGTCAGGCCGAACTCCGGAAGTGCGGACTTGCCGATCGTGTCCAGCCCGAGTTGCTGCCAGTCCCGCACGAAGCGCGAAGGCCCGGCGGCGGGTGTCCGAGGCGTTGCGCGGGAGCCGAAGGTCGTCGGATAGCCGGCGATGTCCTCGTTGTCCTTGATGAACGACGGAATCCCTGCGAACGGGCCTCGGTCGGGGGCGGGTTCGTCCAGCCACGTCACGACCGCGTTCAGCCGCTTCACCGCTTCGGCGCGCTCGAGGGCCGCCTGCCGCAACTCACCGGGGCTGACATCGCCGGCGGCGAGCGCTGCCTGCAACGAGACAACATCATGGGTTCCGAGGGCATCGTCGGTGAACGCGCTAGTCCGCATTCCTCGATACTAGGTGTAGCGATACCGAACGAGCATCGGTTGCGGTGTTACCGGTCAGCCGTTGATCACAATGGCCAGGCACATCTCGTCGGTTGTGCCTTCACCCCAGACCACGTACCGAGCCGGTGTGTCCTGCAACGCGGGCAGTTGCGATCGCAATGAAGCATCGTGCCGGCACCGCACCCGCAGGGTGTCGCCCGGTCCGATGTCGACCGGACGGCGCAACGGGATGCCGCCTTGTTTGTCGAAATCCCAGTTCGGTATGTCCAGCAGAACCTGCTCGTCTGCCTGACCGGGGTTCAGGATGACCGAGATCTCGCGGCCCAGCAGATGCATGTGACCGGCCACCGAGAACACGGTGCTGGACGTCGTGACCCGACGATCGCACGTCTGCACATCCCCGGCTTTGGGAGCATCCGGATCCCCACCACACAACAACTGCAGTCCCGCGATGGTCGCACCGCTGCCCGCCCCGAACCGGCTCACCACGTCGTCCACCGCGTCGGTGCGTTTGCACAATCGTCCAGACTCCCCAGGCGCACAGGGCAATTCGACCGGGGCGGGTAGCAGCGTGGTCTTCAACGCCTTGAGTTTCTTGTCCGTGAGCCGCAGCCTGACCTGTGTCGAGTCCGAGCCTTGTTCCGCGCGCAGGTTGTAGTGCATCTGGATGATGATCCGTCCACCTGCCGGCAGCTGCGTGCCGTAGCCAGAAGGCGTCGTGGAGGGCTCACCACCGGGTGCCCAGGCCGTGATCCAGTCGGATTGATCCAGGCCGGACAGAGCGTCGCCGGACCGGTCGGGCAGTCGCGCTCCCCCGAAGCACTCGTAGCCGGGCTCGGGGTCAGCGGCGTCAAGGGCTTCTGCTGCAGCGAGCTGTTCGGGGTAGGCCGAGTACAGGATCGAGTGATGCACGATGGCGCGATTGCCCGGGATGAACTCCGCGCCGGTGAGCATGGCGTCGGTCGTGAGCCCAGGGTCGGCGAGGAAGCACCGGTACTCATCGGTCGCACCGGCAGGCGCCTGAGGCACGAATCCGTCGGGTACGCCGACCGTGAGGATGCGCTCACCTTTACGGGCGGCCAGCACCGGCTCGACCGGTGCGGAGTCATGCGTCTGGCCGGCGTGCATCGGTTCAGTTGTCGGTTGCTCGGAGTGTCCGGACGTATGGCTGCTGCACGCGGCCAGCGTCAGCACACCGACGAGGGCCACAGCAGACATGCGCATGTCTCACCGTACGTCGATGTCCTGCGCGGTGAGGGTCATGCCCGCATTCGGTCAACCGTAAACAGCGGGCACAGGCACGCATCGTGGGCCGACCTGCCTCGCGTGGACTCTTTCTGGCCCGCTCTTGCCCGGCACACCCCGCTGTGGCATCGACGCGTAGTAAACGGGTAGAGCACTATCGTTCAACGTGGTCCACGATCCCGGAGGCAGCATGACCGACACCGCGATGCCGTCGACGCTGGCGGCGAGCCCGCCCCCGATTCCCGGCGAGCCGATCGACCCGCCACAGAAGGCGATCGCAGAGACCCTGCAGAAGGTGGATGACAAAGGTGCCGTAGCCGCGGTGGCATTCCGCACCTTCCTGAGGTTCAGTCACGCGAAAGTCACACTGCTTGCTGCAGGCACCACGTACTACTTGTTCTTGTCCGTGTTCGCCATCCTCGTTTTCGCCTTCGGCCTCGCCGCTTTGATTGGGGGCGAGGAACTTGCCGACACGGTGACCAAGAGCGTCAGCAACGCCTTCCCCGGCCTGATCGGCGAACAGGGCGTATCCCCTGAAACGCTGGCACAGGTCGGCCAGACGACGTCTGCGCTGGGTCTGTTGGTCCTGCTCTACTCGAGCAGCGGTGCGATGGTGGCGTTGAGCAACTCGATGCACCTGATCTACGGCGCTCCCAAGGATCCGCGCAACTTCGTGAAGGCCCGCGCACGACTGCTCGCGTGGATGCTGCTGCTAGCCCCGCTGATCGCGCTGTCGTTCGTGCCATCAGTGGTCATCTCCAATTTCGCCGGACCTGTCGAGCGGGCACTCGGCCTCGACGGAAGCGCCTGGGGCTGGTTGCTGCTCGCGCTGACCGCGGTCTTGTCCATCGGCCTAAATGCGCTGGTGGTATGGCTGATCCTGGGGCACATGGGTGGCATCAGACCGCCCAGGGACGCCCGCCTGGCGGGCACCGCGGTCGGGGCCGTCGGCATCGAGATACTCAAATACCTGCTGTCCTTCATCATCGCCTGGTCGGTGAGCAAACCCCAGTACGGCGCCTTCGCCGCGCCCATCGCGATGCTGCTGGTCCTGTATCTCGAGTCGCTGACGTTGTACGTGGCCGCTTCGCTGACCGCAGGGATGGCTGTCGCGAACGACGACTCGCAAGAGGTCAGCGAGGTCAAGCCGGTCCCCGCGTGACAGAGGTCTGCGGCCACAGCGCGGTATGACCTGAGCCGTTGCGATGCTCTGCCATGACAGTGCAGGCAACTACTTGCGCAAAACCCCACGGGGTCCCATCACGATGACCGGGTCCGCTGCCGGATCCAGCCACCTGAGGGTCTTGCGCATCTCCTGCCGGCTCACCGAGATGCATCCGCGGGTGGCGCCCCTGCCGGCCACATGCAGCCAGATGCCCCCGTCCTTGATGGAAGGATCCGGACGCTTCATGTCCAGCGGTGAGCGACCCGGCACCCGATTGAAGTTGATGGCGACCACGTAGTCGAAAACCCATTCGCCCCCCGGCGGCCCCTGGAACCCCGAACGGGAATGGTGATACGGCAATGAGGTGCCGCGCGGCTTGTGACGCCTCCCGCCCGCGTCGGTCAGGCCGAAGGTCCCGATAGGCGAGTAGTAGCTCCAGTCCCACGGCTTCGGATGCCAGCCGCGAGCACCGTTGCGCGCGCGAACCTCTTCCACCTTGTTCCAGCACCCGTCGCGGAACTGCCACCTGGAAACTGTGGCGCGGCTGGAGCGCTTACCGCGGCCGCGCGCGATGATCACCTGCTGATGCTTCGCCGGATCGACGCGATGCAACGCCCCGAGCGGCAGTTCACAGGGTGGAACCGGAGGTAGCGCTGCCAGCATGCGTCAACTGTACGCCGCGAGGTGAGACACCTCGTCAGTCACGGAACTGGACGTGGACCACGGCGTGCCGGGTATCTTCGGTGGTGAGCCACACTGTCAATTTCCCGTCCCCCCGATCGATCTGCAACGTGCTCGCCGCGGGGAGGAAAACTGGCTTGAAGAATCCCGCGGTGGCGACGTAAGCCCCGGGCAGTTCGCCTTCCACTTCGGCCAGGCAGCGCGCGAGGGTCCACATCCCGTGGACGATGGTCGTGCGGAAACCGAAAGCCTTGGCCGCCAACGGATGCAGATGAATGGGATTACGGTCACCGGAGATCGCAGCGTACTGCCGGCCCATGTCTGACGGGATCTGCAGCCCGACCACCTCGGCATTCTGCGTGGGATCGGGCCACGAGGTCCGTTCGGCAGTCGCTCCAGCGGATGGTAGTCCCGAACCCCGACTCAGGTAGGTACTCGTCTCGTGCCACACGAGCTCACCGTCCAAACTCGCGCTGGTGACCATATCGAACTGGGTACCCTTCGGATGTGTGCGCGCATTGCCCGCATGTGCCTGAACCTCGTACTCACCCAAGGCCGGCAACTGTCCGGTCACTTCGATCCGATTGGCGATATGGACCATCCCCAGCGACCCCATCGGAAAGTCACGGCTGGTCATCAGGTACATCGCCAGCGGGAAACCCGCTACATGCAGCATTGCGGGAGGCAGATCCGGACCCGAACCCCCACACACCCGCCGATAAGCCTCGATCTCCTCTGCTGAGAACCGCACCTGCGGCAAGGAGAGTCCACGTTCGGGGATGCTGTCGCCACCTCCCCATAGAAATCCGGGCAGAGACGCTCCTGCGATCACTCGCGCGTACAAATGAGCAGTGCCTGGAGGTCCGTTCAACGGCTGCATCGACATGGGGACCATTCAACCCCGGTTGGACGCTGAAGTTCCCCAGAATGGGCAGGCTCTCGCAGGCCCGCGCCGGCGGCCTGGTGGATTGTCCTGTGGGTGATTCATTGATTGGACTCAGGGCGGCCCCTGTCCGGAGCATCCACGGCAGTTTGTCAGAGGGTCCGTTTATGGTTCGAACAGGTAGATCAGGGAAGATGTCAGACCCTGGGTTTATGGTTCGAAACAGGTAGTCCGGGGAAGATGTCACACCCCGGGTTTACGGTTCGAAACAGGTAGTCCGGGGAAGATGTCAGACCCTGGGTTTATGGTTCGAAACAGGTAGTCCGGGGAAGATGTCGGACCCTGG
>Ga0209607_1002060_pt1 | contig 16365 bp, 13 predicted proteins | sample AD_UKC117_MetaG_FD_184413 | JGI IMG/M metagenome (GOLD analysis project Ga0209607, IMG submission 184413) | Active sludge microbial communities of municipal wastewater-treating anaerobic digesters from Hong Kong - AD_UKC117_MetaG (SPAdes)... | ecosystem: Engineered > Bioreactor > Anaerobic >... | reverse complement strand
AGTACTCCCTCGCCTTCTACTATACCGTCAAGCTCTACCACAAATTTTGGTTTTTCAGGTGCTTTTTCGGGTTGATTTCTTTGCTTTTGTACTGGATTTTGCGGTTGTGGCTGATTTTCAGATTGTACTTTTTGAGGTTGACTCTCTCGTTTCGGTGCTACTTTTTCTTTTGTCTCTTCCACAGCCGGGATTACTTCTTGCTCTTCAGGTTTTGCTACTGCTACCGGTTGAGAAGATGGGGAAATCCTGTTTCTCTTTCGAGATTTTTGATTATTATCTTGATTCGGCTTATTACCACCGTGATGTAGAGGTTTTTTATCTTGTTGCTTTTTTACCTCGGTATTGGTGTTTTCAACTTTTTCGGCTTTTGTACTCTCATTCGCCTTAGTCGGTTTTGATTTTTCTCCTACAAGTGCTTGTTCGTCAAGAATCTTGTAAATCAAATCTTGTTTAGATAATCTTTTGTAAGATTTTAAACCTAAGTTTTCAGCTACGTCCCTCAATTCAGGCACTAACATTTCGTTTAACTGAATTATGTCAAACATACAAATCTAAATTTTAATGTATTAAAATGATTTTCACTCAATCTTTTCAAAAACCATAAATAGTGTCGGTAAAGTTTGAGGAAAATATTTGATGTGATTTTAAATAAATAATTATTGCAGTGCAAAAGTAATTTATTCTTTATAAAGTTCAATAAAATATTTATAAAATCTTTAATAATTAATTCTTTAACTAAATTATTGAGATATTTGTTTTAATCATATTGGACAAAATGTGCCATTCTAATTGGGATGAATTCAAAAAATTTTAAACTAAAAGGGAGAGGTTCTTCAAAAAAAGTAAACAATAAGTTTGCAAAAAACATCATTGAGCCAGAGATTGACATTCATTCGTCGGAAACCGAAGAACTGCTAGATCCCATAAAAACCCAATACATCATGACACATGCCAAGAGCCTCATCAATACGGTGGAGAGTCCAGACATTGGGTTTGAATATTCCGCTAATCCATATCAGGGATGCGAACACGGTTGTATATATTGTTATGCTCGCAATTCACATCATTATTGGGATTTGGACAGTGGGCTGTCTTTTGAAACCAAGATATTAGTCAAAGAAAATGCCGTCAAAATTTTATGTGATGAACTCAATCACCCGAAATGGAAAGTCAGACCCATTATGTTGTCAGGCAATACGGATTGTTATCAACCCTTGGAAAGAAAATTTGAATTAACTCGGAACATACTTATAAAATTGTTAGAGTTTAAGCACCCAGTAAGTATCGTCACTAAAAACTCTTTGATATTAAGGGACTTAGATATCCTTAAGCCCTTGGCATCCTTGAATCTAGTAAGTGTAGCCATTTCCATCAATGGTGTCGATGACGAGGTCAGAAAAAAGCTCGAACCACGTGCCTCTCATCTCGACTTGCGGTGGAAAACTGCCCGTCAATTAGTTGAAAATGGGATACCTACTTACATTTTGGCTGCACCCATGATACCCTATATTAATACCCACGAAATTTTCGATATTGTCAGTATGGCAAAAAAATGTGGTGTCAATGATATCTATGCTATGGTCGTACGGCTGAATGGCGATTTGTCAGGATTGTTTGAGGAATGGCTAGAACAACATTTTCCTGATAGGAAAGATAAAGTTCTGAATGGAATCAAATCTTTACACCATGGAAATCTAAATGCCAGTGTTTTTGGGGAGCGGATGAGAGGTTCAGGACCGCTTGCGGACATCATCATGCAACAATTTAAAATTGGGAAACAAAAGGTTTCCTTTGAATCCAAGAAATTCAGTCATGACTGCACTCTATTTGTCCCTCCTGCCGGGAGGCAATTGGAGTTATTTTAGTAAGAGATAAATGACCAACCCTAGTACGCTTTATTTTTTATTATCCTCATTACTACTAAAACGAAAATTAGTTCCGAAGACCATATTGTATTGTGAAAACCAGAAATGTTGGCTTGCCCGGTCAGTTACACTCATCGTCGTTCGTATATCTGGCATATTGATAAATCCTCCTTTCCATTCAGTTTGAATGAAAAAATATTTGAAAATTGTCACATTTGCCGCTAATACTGCTCCAAAAGCATAACCAGCTAGATGAAATTCATCATAACGATCATTGTTCATCAGAGTTGTGTTAGTACGGGGGACTAATACTCCAATACCAAGCCCCTCACTCAGTGCAAAAGCTATATTTTTTCTTCCCCATACTACATCAAATCTTCGTATTTCAATATTTTCATAGTTCAGACCATCGGTATGTTCAAATAGTAGAAAATCCTCTTTTAAATTGATGTCATCATCTGCATACGTTGCATCATAATTGGTGCCGCTGGGAGAAGTGTAGCCATTGGAGATATACCCATTAATTTTTACAGAATGTCCATTTTGCATCACATATTTCATATGGTCTGCACCAATAGAAATTTGGTAATGGTTCTTAAAAAAGTAACCTATTCTAAAATTATATTGCGGAATTGTCATTTTGGAAGGGTTGAGATATATTTCTGGATCGAAAGCAGATTGACGATCTTTAGCCACCACATTGTTCAATATAAAATCATAATTATCACCTCGGAAATGAATATCTGAGTTAGTATAAGTTGCTCTATTCCACCCCCAATAGACAAAAAAATTTCCTTTTCTACCATAGTTTTCATTGAAATGTTGTGCTTGGACATTACATGAAAATAGAACAAAAATGAGCAGTATGAATTTTTTCATTCCCTGTGATTTACCACAAAGTTAGAGAGAATTGAAGATAAAAGAAATGAGTATGGGTTAATTGTTGATGAAATCCAAAAAAGAGGAAAAATTCTCTCCTGATAGGCTTCGTCAATGCCTTAGACAAGGTTACAAGAAAATTTAAATTTGAAAATGAGGTTTATTAAATATTTATTTCTATCAAACTTCCTAAGCCCGTTTAGTTCCATTTTTTGCCGCACTTCCAAACTCTGGCACTTTCCGACTAATATCTACTGCTATCATACGAAGATAAATTAAATACCTCAATCTATTGGAATTTTTGTTTTCATCATAGCGAAGTCATTACCATGATGATTTGTTTTCTTCAATCGGATTTTAGAAATCTAAAATCCTTCTATTTGGATTTTGCACTTCCATATCTTTCTACCTATTTTCCACAATTTTTTCTATTCAAAGTTATGTTGTATTACCCAATGTGACGGCATTAGTTCTATTGATTCTTTAAATATTGCGGTTTGTCGTAATAAGAGCTTTAATCAGCACAAAGTATTTGCCGATTTTACCGAATGAGGTCACACTTCTATGAATCTAAAGGTCATATCACAACCTAAATTGAGACGAAAATAAGAAAAACTAACATTTTAACCCTCTACTATTGGGGTTCGATTTTTAGATTTTCGTTGAAATCACATTAAATTCATCACCCTTGATTATGGTTAATATTCAACAAACATGCTTTTTCCCACTTACATGAAAACAAACAATTGAGGAAGTTTTCAATAAAAACTTCCTCAAATAATCCAATCTAGTCTACTATATTTTCATGAATCTGTATGACATGACATTTTGCATATCCGATATAGAAATGGTGTAAGTGCCCGATAATAAATGGGTTAAATCAATCGATGAACCATCAAATTGATTCAGTTCTAACACTCTCCTACCCATAGCATCATAAATGAAAATCTCTATTGGCTTATCATTGTTTCCAAGTATCAATTTATCTGAAACTGGATTTGGGAATATGCTTAATTCAACCGTTTCTTCGTGTGTTGTTACTGATTGATTGGCCTTAGCAAGACTGTTATCATCAGACATTACATAGCTTGATGAAGAACATGCTGAATCCTGTCCATCGTCTGTTATTTTCCATTGATCATTATCGATCATATTTTGTCTCGCAGATTCGCCAGCACAGTAGGTACTATTTCCTCCATGAAATTTGACTTTTGTTTGCAAGTTTTGATCGTTCCAAGCAATGAGTAAAGTATCATAATTAGGTGTTGAGAGTGTAGCTCCTTTAAACATCAAATTCATTTTAGATACATTGGACACATCCCAATCTGACAGATCTTGGTCAAAAGATGTGGCATTAAAGAACATTCTAGACATGTCGGTCACATTAATGGTATTCCAGCTGCCAATGTCCTGATTGAATACTGTCGCACCATCAAACATTCTACTCAAATCAGAAACACTACTGACATCCCAATCTCCTATGTCCTGATTAAATAAACTGGCATTTCTGAACATTGATGACAATGATGACACTCCTGCTAGAACAGGTGTATCAGTTGCCTGTCCAGCCAAAATTGTACACCCCAAAAATGCATTTTCCATACTCGTCCACTCAATTTCTCCCCATTGATCGATGGATATGATTTTGTCTTTATCACCTGTATTATTAAAGTAAATTCGAGGAAAGTCTCCTAAAATAGAAACTTGATATGTTCCAGCGCTTATATAAGTATGTGTCGCATCACCTGTGTGACCTGTTGTCGTAGTACCATCGCCCCAATCTACTTCAAAATCATAATATTCACCCAGAAAAGTAGGTATCGTGATGCATTCATTGTCTGTGGTCGTCTGCCATGTGGTGATAAATGGATAAGATGTTACGCAGCCATACTCTAACCCACTATCACCAATTGTCCAACCGTCATTGTCTATCATATTTTGGCGAGCATCTTTTCCTTCACAATATTGACTAAGACCTCCATGGAAATATACATTGGGCTGTAAGTCTTGTTCATTCCATCCTATGAGTATGGCATCATAATTAGAGGTCGAAAGTGCAACTCCTAAAAACATAGCATTCATGTTTGTCACATTGCTTACATCCCACGAAGACAAATCTTGGTCAAACGAACTAGCTAGGTGAAACATATAACTCATATTTGTAACATTCGAAACAACCCAACCGCTGATGTCTTGATTAAAAACGCCATCGAATCGGAACATATGTTCCATATTCGTGACCTTGCTAACATTCCAATCAGCAATATTTTGGTTGAAATTGCTTGCGTAATAAAACATAAATCCCATATCTATCACATTTGAAACATTCCAATTGCTTATATCTTGATTAAACGAACTAGCATGATTAAACATTCCATACATACTAGTCACATTTATTACATTCCAATTCGAAATATCTTGATTAAAAGAGCTAGCATAAGAAAACATACTTTTCATATATGTTGCTCCTGAAACATCCCATTCTCCAATGTCTTGATTAAATGATGTAGCACCCGAAAACATGCCTTGCATTATAACTACTTTGCTCACATCCCAACCACCAATATCTTGGTTAAAAGAACTAGCATCTCCAAATGTACTCCTCATGTTCGTAACATTAGACACATCCCAACCACTTATATCCTGATTAAACAAACTAGCATTTCGAAAAGTAAAAAACATGTCTGATACTCCAGATAAATCTGGATTATCTGACGCCTGACCTGCCAAGTTACTACAACCGTAAAAGGCACTCTCCATACTCGTCCAAGCAATATCTCCCCATTGATCAATGGATATGATTTTGTCTTTATCTCCCATGTTGTTAAAATATATCCGTGGGAAATCTCCCGAAATAGATACTTGAAAGGTTCCCGCTGTAGTATAGGTGTGAGTGGCGTCACCTGAGTGACACGATGTGTTAGTCCCATCTCCCCAATTTACATTGTAATTGTAAGTTTCACCACTGTAAGTCGGTATCGTGATGCTTTCATTGTCTGTGCTTGTCTGCCATGTGGTGATGAAGGGATTCTGTCCAAAAAGGCCTGCAATAGTAAATGTCAATACTATTAGTAAGTAAGAATTAGTTCTCATAATGGTATAATTTTTTCCTTTATAGTGTCTTGGAAAAATAAAAGGTGACCGCTAAATCAATTTTTAATAGAAATAATTCAATTTGGGGAGAGATATACTTCAGGATTGCCTTCGAGGACAAAGCCTGCCCAATAGTAAGGATGTGAGTAACTACTATCTAACTGTATCGCTTCTTGTGCTAAGTCTAAGGATTGTTTTAAGGAATGTCCTTCGACCCAATTTTTATACATTTCTTTCATCAATATGGAAGTCGCTTTATCATTGACTTTCCATCGAGTATTGATGACCGTCTGTGCTCCATTATCTATTAATATTCTCGATAAAGTTTCAACTCCTGCACCGTTGTCAAACTTACCAACTCCAGTCTCACAAGCTGAAAGTACGACCACTTTTGGGATATAATCTCTTAGGCATATGTCATAACCATAAAAGCGATCTATCTGTCCATCCTTATCACGACAAACGATGTAGTTATCCAATCTGTTAACTGTACTCGAAGATGCATGCGTAGATAAGTGAATAAAATCTGCTTGCCGCAAATTAAAAAGTTGAGCTGCACTAAATTCATGGCCAGAAATTATGGTTTGTTCAGCAGGCAATAAATCAGCAATTTCCTTACATTCAGTTAATCCAAAATATAGTTCAGGCACTTCTTTTCTTTCTCTTTCTGCAATCGTACTTTCATTGCTGTAGCTATAAATATAGATGTTTTCGGCTTCAATATTTATGGAATCTTGAGCATGTAAATAATCGCTAACATTCTGATATTCAGATATATTACAATTATGAAATATGATTTTTGGTGGCAATAAAGATAAATATCCATCTGGTATTAAAACCACTTCCTTTTTCAAACCAAAGTCTTGGAAAATTGCTTGTAAAGCTTGTAAATACGCTTTGGCATTTTCATCTTTTTTGACTTTAGTCAAAATCCCTTGTCCCAAACTATCGATTTCCTTGCTAGGTAACTTGATAATCTGAAATCGATCTTTCTCTAAAATATATCCATAGTAGTAATCCATAGACTTTATTATATTGAGAAGTGACAAATCATATTTGATAATTTTTTCTCTTAACGCCATAATAGATATGCTATCTAAGTTTTGTCGCACTACTTCTTGTCGCTCTTGCTCTAAGTACAGATGAAAAAGCTCTTCATATAAAGGATCTTTGGGATCCAACCATTTTTTAAAACCATTGATTTTTCTAAGCAATTCATTGATACGTGGAGTAGAATTATCACTAATTGTTTTTCTAAATTTTTCTTTCGATCGGAATCGCAATGTTTCTTCAATCAACTCGGATACATAACGGTCTTTTGAATTGGATTTATAAACAATCTCGTATAATCTCGTAAGAATACTAATATAATAATCCTGTAAATGTAAGGTCGATTTACCTGGATATAGCCTTTCTGCTAATCTAGTCACAGCTATAATCGTATCCACTTGTTGCTTTTCAGTAATATCCAACATAGACGGTTCAAGATAATTGAAAAGTAAAAATTGAATACGATCCATAACATTGTTGTTACATTGGTTTGCCTCATGAATAACTGACCAATAATATTTCTCATAAGTACTATCGGGATCACTTGCAAGTCCATAAATAGCTGGGTAATATCTTTCGATAGAGCATGAAGCAGAATCAAATGCCTCTATCGCCTCTCGCAAATAGAAATGTACTAGTGAATCATTTTGTACACTGTGATAATAACCAAGATTAAAATTTATAGAATGCTTTTCATAAGGGCTATGTGCCATTGCCTGCGCAGAATCCAATAGGCTTTTAAAATTATCCTGATCTAATGACTCAGCCATATAAGATCTCACTAATAGTCCTCTAAATGAGGACTTGTATGAATCGGACATATTGGATAGGCATTTTTCGAGTACCTCTCTATATTCTTCTTCATTATGTTCTCTCGATGTTACTGTTGCCAAACGGTCTAATACAATGTCCCTAAATGCATGTAACTGCTTAAACTGAGGTTTAGAATCTATGAGATGAAGTAAATAATGTAAAGAAGCAAAGGTGGAGTTCAATCGGTTTTGATCAGCCCTTATATTTTTAAGTATCTCAACATATTGATAGAGAAAGAATAGATCCCGATAGTTTCTAAGCTTATTGTTTTTAATTTTTAATATTAGTTGTTGATATTCATCTTCTGTCATCTCTATTTCCTTGCCTTTCCAAAGTAGAATCTGTAGATAATCTATCAGATCTTGATTGGCATCAGGATAGTTTTTGTGCTTAACTGCAATTGCATGTGGGCTGAAATGATTGTAGTATCTTTCTTTTTTTATACGAAAAATATCTTGCAAGATTTCCGAATGGACATTTTCATCATGTATATGAGAACGAGCAATGTCGTAAGGCAAAAAGGGTAATACTTCTGTGCTGATCTGGTCGTCTAAACTTTCATGATTACAGGATTTTTCCAATATATATCGAAACTTGTCATCTTCATTATTTTCGCAAGAACAAATCAATACAATCACAACTATGACAAATAGGCTTTGAATGATAATAGTAATGCTCCTTAAAGTATTCCACATAATTGAACACAATTTAAGAATAATATTATGCTTTAATTATAATTTACTATTTTATCATCTATTTCCTTTACTTTTTCTTTGGATTCGAATAATATTTATCTAACTCTAGGTATAATGCTGAATTCACTCTAATCTTTTTCATTTCATCTTTCGAAATTTTAGATCCTTGAAACTGAGTCAAAAAACTAGCTTCATCATCAAATAATGGATTATTTTTGACGAGATACAGTTTTTCGTTGACGATCGCTGACATTACTTCAACAAAAATCTTATCATCTGCCCTTTCTACTGGAACTTCAACTAAAGCAAACTGATGTATGACACGAATAGAAGAGTCCAATTGAATTGGGAATTGTTTAGTTTCGCTTTCTCTTAATGAAAGTAACGCAAGATTTTTTAATTTCGAAAATCTTAATTGAACTGAATCAGCTTGCATTCGAGCTTGAGTTCCTCTATTATATTTACTTAACTCCTCCAGTAGAACTTCATCAATTTCATCAGATAACAAGCATAAATTACGCCTTCGAAGATCGTTTAACAATTTAAAATATTCCTGACTTCTCATATAATTTTGTTCTAAATCAATTTGGAGTGTATCAGGTAACTGATCACAACAATTGGTACGCTGCTCGATTTTTGCATTTAGTATCTTTATGGGATAATAATGTCTACCAATCGAATCACATGTCATATTGGAACTGAATGCTTTTTGATCATTGATGAATTCCGACTGTACTTTCGCTAGTAAAAATGAAAATGGTTTAATCCCTATTCTCTCGCTCTTCATTAAATTTAGACAACCTTTGGGCATTGGACAATCTTTCAAAACAAAGCTGTCGAGATCAATCAATTTGTTTACATGATTTATACTATTTGTTATGTAATGGGTAAACTCATGTAACAAAATCACAGGATCCTTGACCATAGCAACAGGTATTTCAAGATAATCTTTATTGTATGAACAAGGATCTGTTTTATAATTTACATGAATAGGTATAACATTAGATTCGGATGAAGAAGCCACATGCGATTTATTCGTAATCGTATCTACCTTGAAAATATAATCAAGCTTTAATTCCTCTGCAAGGAAGTTTAATGTTGGAACAATATTAGTGATATTCATGGTGTCCAAAGACACAAGTATATCACCATTATACTTCGCATGATTGTAGTAATTTAAGCTTATCTCTTGTTTACTTACAATAACATTTTCTTTACACGAATTGCAAGAATATAGGCTTGTTAGAAAAATAATTATCATTACAAATAAAAACTCTCTCATTGCTTGTTTTTACATCTTTCAAGGATAACACCATTATGTCGATGTACCGTGTCGATATAATTGATAATACCTAGATCTGTTTCATTAATGTAAACACATTGACCGTCCAATTCTCGCAAACTTTGTGCTATTGATAAAATACTAGGGTCAACTTCATAGGTTATTAGGTTACCATTCGAATCTATTAATCGTATTTCATTATAAGCAAGACCTATTGCCTCTTTTATATGCAATTTTGTATGATTCCCTGCAGATCCACCATGATTAACCATAGAATGTGATGGTATGGATGTTATCACTGTTTTATCGTACAACTTGTCCGATGGATTCGTCTCAGCTGTCATAGCTGTCACAATTGGAATATTTCTGTTTGTTTTTGATACTTGAACGAATACCTCATCTCCTCTTTTAGACTTAAGTTTATCCACTTCACCTGAAAACAAGGCGATGTATGATGCTTCTTGATGACCATCCTCTATGTTCATTGGATGAAACTCTACCATACCCATTTCTTTATCATTTTTTGTATCAGCAATCACCGTTGCAGCTATATACTGGTCATTGGTCAGACTTACTAATTTGTCGTACTTATCCATACAAGTTTGATCATCACAATGTTCTTTTTCACAACATCCTGTTAGGATGATAATTATGCTCAATAAAATGGTCAGTTTGTTCATAATGTTTAAGTTTTTATTGGTGTTTTAATAATTTTACATTTTTGACAGCTTCTGCTTCATGGCTTTGACTCCAAGCTTTTTCAGCATCATCAAGCTCCCACTGTTCTAATTGTGCTGCACCCAACCAATAGTAACCCTCACTTAACAAGTTTTTGTCTTTTTCTGTCGAAACAAACTTTTTTAACCATTCTTCACTTTCTTCAAATCGATTGAGCTGAAAGAAATATTTTCCTTTTTGGAAAGTAGTCATTCCTATCGTATCCATCGATTTCGTGGCATCATCATCATTTGGCCGAATATAGGTGGCGAGAATTTGATTTTGATGGAGAGTACTTTCCTTATCATTTATGTACCAGAAAATAGACAATGCCAGCACGGTTGCAAGTAATACAAACCATAACCATTTTTTGCTTTTAGATGTGGAATAATCTATTTTCTCTTGGGATTTGTTTTTAAAGTTATTAATAGTCTCCATAATGTCCATTTCCAGTAGTCCCTCACTTAACTTGGCGGCATCCATATAGTTTTCGACTGCCAGTTTTAGAGAAGCATCCGTTTTCATCGCATCTTCAAAAGCTTGCCTTGCTTCAGATGAAAGCCTGCCATCTATATAGTCATCGATATGTTCATAATATTCTATCACTATCGTAAAGATTTTTTTATCTCTGGATTCTGTTCTAAATATATCAGCAATGTCTTAAAACACTGATACTTCTTTTTCTTTGCCATTTCTTCACTTTTATAACCTATTATATCTGCTATATCACGCATTTTGTAACCATTTCCCCAAAGCAATAACACTTCTTTACAATTTTTTCCCAAGGTTTCTAAAAGACTATGAAGCAATGTCATCTCATCTTTTTTTATCACCAAATTTTCAGGATTTTCCGTCATCACCGTATTGGCATCCACTAATTGAGTCGTATTTTTATTTTTACTCTTAAGTTGAGCCAACAAAGTATACTTCGCAATGCTAGTTATGTAAGTGTTGAGATCGTAATTTATTACTAAGTCCTTTCTTTTCATTACCGTCTTGACAAATTGCATTAAAGCAATCGAAAAAATATCGTCAAAATCTTCTTTGCTTCCTCCCATTTTCAAAATGACACTCAAAATACTGCCTCGTAATTTACCATCACTATAGAGTTGTGTAATTATCTTGTCTCTACCAGTTTTGCCTGATCTTATTTCACCAAGCAAGGATTCAACATTATTTTGAATTTCTTTCAATTATAGTATTATTATATTAAAAAAGGTGACCGCAATTTATAGTTTTTTTTCAAATATGCACCCAATTACCATTTTAGTAATTAGAATTCAGGTCAACCTAAGTCAAAAAAAATCTCTAAATGGTCAACAATATTTTTTAATTGACATATCACCCAAGACAATTCTTAACAAAATCTTAAAAATATGATTTTCCCACAAAATAATATACCCACTTTTTGAGTTTATTCCTTGGACTTTAAAATGTTAAAATTTATATAAATTAATTTTAGATTTATATACAATTTAAAGCCAGAGGATTGAGAATTAAACTAAAACCGCTTGCAGGATTCGGTTTGTTTTGATTAATTATGATGTCTTTACAGTATTTGTCTCGGGTGAATAAATAATAAGAATTGGGTGTTTGATTCGAGAAAAGTATTATTATATTTGCTGCCCAATGATTAGAAGGCAGTTAGATATCATGTCAATCAAGCAATCTTGCAAAAACCGTATGAGTCTTTATGAAAATACTTCAACTTTGTAAAAAATTTCCTTTTCCGTTAAAAGATGGGGAATCTATTGCTGTCACATACTTGAGTAAAGCGATGGTAAATCGAGGTGCAGACATCACCTTGCTCGCCATGAATACGACCAAGCATTACACGTCGATTGAGTCTCTACCCAAAGAATTTAATCATTACGAATCCATTCATACTGTCGATCTCGATAATAGCATCAAGCCAATAGAAGCTTTTAAAAATTTATTTAGTAAGGATTCTTTTCATGTCAAGCGATTTGTGAGTGACAGATTTAAAGACAAATTGATAGAAATTCTTAAGGCTGAAACTTTTGATGTCGTCCAATTGGAAACCTTGTACCTGGCGCCATATATCTCAACAATCAAGGAACACAGCGATGCCATCATCACAATGAGAGCTCACAATGTAGAATTTGAAATATGGGAAAGAATCACCGAAAACACTAAGTTCCTGCCTAAAAAATGGTACTTAGGTCATCTGACTCAAAAGCTGAAAAAATTTGAACTCGAAAATCTGAATTCGTACGATTACCTTATCTCGGTCAGTGAAAGAGATCTCAAACTTTTCAAAAAATTAGGCTATAAAAATGGTGCCATGGCCTCTCCTATCGGATTGGATTTGAATAATTATAAGGCATTACAAACCCAAGAACTGGGCATAAGTTTTATCGGTGCATTGGATTGGATGCCCAATTTGGAAGGTCTCGAGTGGTTTTTACAAAAGGTATGGCCAATTCTATCTCAACGCTTACCGAATGTAAAATTCCACATTGCTGGTAGAAATACGCCAGATTACATTAAAAACCTCAACGTAAAGAATGTAGAAGTACACGGTGAAGTACCGGATGCTATAAAATTCATTGACAGATATCCTGTCATGGTGGTACCTCTTTTCTCAGGAAGTGGCATGAGGGTCAAAATTTTAGAGGGCATGGCCTTATCAAAAATCATCATATCGACCACACTTGGTGCTGAAGGTATCGGTGTCAGAGACCAGGAAGAAATCCTCATTGCAGATGAAGCGGATACTTTTTGTGATAAAATAGTGGATGCATTCGAACTGTATCAAGATGACAATAAACTTGGAAAAAGGGCATATGAATTTGTGTTGAATTATTACGACCATGATGTGCTGGCCGAAAAATTGTTGGCTAAATATCAAAACTTGATTGACAATCCGTATCCAAAAGAACTGACGGTCGTTTAGTGTTTTTATTCTTCCTCAGATATCGCCAATTCGATATTTCTTAGTTGATTTTTACAAGTATTGAGAAGTTCCTTTGCTTTTTTGATATCCTTTGTCAGTGAATCCAAACTTACCTCTCCGCTCTGAAGTTTATCTACGATTTCTTGCAATTCCTTGAAGGCTTTATCGTATTTCATGTATTTAAAATTTACAGGCTCAAATATGGCAGTATTTTAATAAATGTATCTTCATCTAGAACTTTTATTTTTCTCAAATCTTCAACTACTAAGTAATCGCCGTGCTGTGATCGGTAATTAACTATTAGACTGGCGAGCTTTTTAGAAATGTAAGGATGGGCTGCTAATTCTTCATAAGTGGCGCTGTTAATGGGGATTTTTACGACCGTACCATCATTCATTAAGAGAAATGGCTTTATGTCTAGGAATAAGGTATCATTGATGCCATAGACTTCGTCTACTTGGTCGATAGAAATAAATCCGCCCAACTTATCTCTAAATTTGACAATTCTTTCCGACAAAACCGGACCAATGCCACTAATTTGAGCAAATTCTTCAGGATTGGCGGAATTTATATCAATAAAATGCAGGGTCTTTGTGGCAATCTTAGGAGGTTTCGGAGCCTCGATTACGCTTTTCTTCGTTGGAATATCCAAATAAGGGGTGAGAGCCTCTACATTATTTTTAGTCACTCCGTATATTTTCGAGAAGTCTTCAACACTGGAAATGTAAGCCCCTGTACTTCTATATTTTATCAGGTTACTTGCAGCATAACTTGATAGACCCAAGGCCAATAAGGAATCTTTGGACGCAGTATTGGGATTAAATTTGAAAAATGAAATCTTATTTTCCTTAGTTTTTGTGACTTTGGATTCAGTTTTTTTTGGGCTAAAATCCTCTCCAAAGGAATTCTTTGATTTATCCATGTCCTCGATTTCATCATTGACTTTTTCGGCGGCAGCCACCTTAGTAGCCGTCACCTCTGTATGATTTTGATCTTGGCTTAGAAAAAAATGGACAGACAAGTAAATTGCCAGAGTTAAGACAAAGAAAAAAGTGATGCCTCGTAGTTCCTTTCTAGTAAAATATAGAATACCGTGCTTCATTATATTAGAATATTTACATGACAAAGTTATAAAATATTGACATTCAAACTGTAAAGCAGGAAAAATCCCCTTCAAAATTCAGGATTTTATACCCTATAACCAGGGTAAAAAACCTTATTTAGCTATTGAAAATAACGATTATTGGTCCTGAATATTGTTTCTAATGTAAAAATGCCACTCTATTTCCTCAGCCATCCCAAGATGTAGGGCTCATCAATTTTCCAGCGGCCATTGGCATAAGACAAAGCATAAGTTCGACGAGTACCATTACCCTGACCAAGATTTTGAGAAATACATTCAACAGAATCCTCGGTTACCTTAGAAACAATCGCCACGTGACCAAATTCATTAAACGGCGCTGCACCATAGACCAATATATCGTTGACTTTGGGTTTTGAAATAGAACCATTCTTGTACTGTGTCAATCCCCGTTGCGAATTAAACTCTCCGTCACTGACCTCCACACTATAAAATTCCTTCGCATGACCATAACTATTAGGCACTTTATGATGAAATACTTGATAGTAATATCGTTTGACATATTCGACACATTGATATTTTAATCCCAAATTATATCCGTCACTCGTCGTATTTCTACCATTTACATTTCTCACCGCACCATTTTCATAAACATCTACACCATTGAAGCTATCGAGTACCTTACCTACGCTTGCAGAAGAGCCATTTGAGGATTTAGAAGACTTTGATTTAACTGAAGGTGTTTTTTTAGTTGGGTTTTTTTGAGTTGTATAGGAGGATTCTTCAGAATTTTCTGTCTGCTCAAAATGGAAGTATTCCACTATTTCCGTTCGATAAATCCACAATATCGGTGCTCCGAATACGAGCAACGTGATGATTAAGGCGACGACTTTATTTTTATCCATCCCTGATTATTCGCAATTCAATTTTTCGATGTCATTATGAAAGTCATCAAATACCTCATCAATTGGCTCCCAAAGCTCAATAGCAACTCCATCTACATCCAAGATATGCACAAATTTACCGTATTCATAACTGCTAATTTCATCAATGACGGTCACACCTTGTAATTTTAAATTTTCGACGAGTTTCTCAATATTCTGCACACGAAAATTGACCATAAAATCTTTTGTAGATGGGTCAAAATATTTCGTGTTTTCATCAAACGGGCTCCATTGTGTATAGCTTTTTTGGTCAGGATTACTGACTTTTCTTTGAACGAAAGTCGCACCATACTGATCAACGCTGAGTCCCAGCTTTTCACTGTACCATTGTTTTGACAGATCGGGATTTTTAGATTTAAAAAACACCCCTCCAAGTCCAATAATTTTACCTTCTTTACTCATGATTTTTCTAATTTCTTCCAGTGTACGAGTCAGTTCATTTGACCAGTTTCAACCATTATTTTCCAAAAAATCTTGATAAAAATACCTATATACACTCAGCCCATAGGCACCTAACTCCTGATTTTCAAAACTGTAAAAATAATAATCCTCAATAATTTCTGCCTGTTGCTCAAAATTATACATAAATATCCCCTTTCCTAAAGTCATGAGTTGGCTCAATCTATGCAAACCGCCATAATCATACGTATCCTTACGCAACTGCGCCAAAATTGCACGAAATAAATACAACGAACCATGGCGTTGATATTGATAAACGTGTACCAATTCATGCACCAATATTTTATCTCTAATACATGATGTAAAATTGATACAATTGAAACTCACATAGGCAGTACACAGTTTTTCCATGCCTTTGACCATGCGAGTATTTATCAATATAGAGCTTATATCGAGATTGTCGCCAAAGACCATTTCTGCAATTTTTTCTTCCTCCTCGTTAAGCTGCCTCAATCGATTTTTTAATATCAGAGTTTTAATCAATTCATATATTTCGGGTATCATGATCATATCAAGCGTAAGAAACACGAGGTCTCCTAGCCAGATAAGAGGATTGGCACTTGCAATCGC
>Ga0209607_1002056_pt1 | contig 16398 bp, 19 predicted proteins | sample AD_UKC117_MetaG_FD_184413 | JGI IMG/M metagenome (GOLD analysis project Ga0209607, IMG submission 184413) | Active sludge microbial communities of municipal wastewater-treating anaerobic digesters from Hong Kong - AD_UKC117_MetaG (SPAdes)... | ecosystem: Engineered > Bioreactor > Anaerobic >... | reverse complement strand
ACAGCCACACAGCGTGACTAATGATCTCAGCGGGGTAGCGGTAGCTGGTATAGGGATTCTTGGTGTCGTTCATGGCCACGAAGCCTACCGACTTCGCTGGCCGCGTTCAACTTGACAGTACCCAGGTAAATAACTCGGCAATCCTCGTTTCGCCGCCACCAGTATTCCGGCGAAGATGTGCGACCCACCTCGGCACCACGACCCTTTGCGGGATGGCGACGATCCGGGGTGGATCCATCGAATCCGTGAACCTCAGCAGTTCACGCCCAAATTGCTATTCTGGAATCCGAAGCGCGGGTTCAGCTCGCAGTTCGTGCCCAATGCCATCGAATCGCCGCCGCTACGAGAGGCGGGCGTTACCGCCACGGCGTGGTGGCTCTGCTGGTTAAAGCCGTGGACGACCGGCACCTGGCTCAGATCCTGCCGGGCCACGCGGGCAGGGGTGGTGTCGATCGTCGGACCCTGGTCGTTGAAACTGGCGTGAGCCACCCCGGACAGGCCGATGGTCAGGGCAAAGCTGGTGATGGCGATGAAGGTTTTCATGGTCGATGCTCCTTTGCAACGTTTGGGTTGAAGGTGGCCGCATGGTCAGCGGTTGTAATCCTACTTACGCGGCACGACGCGATTTGGATTCATCACCGCCGACTTTTTTTGGGAGCGGGCCGTCCAAAGCAAGGTAAGCTGTGGTCTATAAGACGCGGAAAACAGAGCCGCCACCTCCAGCCCTGCACCGATGGAACCCCGCTCCAACCAAACGCCGGGGAAATAAAAACTCACACGAGATCACGAGGAGAGGAAATCATGAGTAAAGGCACCGACGCCAAGAAAGAAACCAAGAAGAAACCGACCAAAACTCCGAAAGAGAAAAAAGCTGAAAAGAAATCCAAGAAGGACGCCAAGGGCTCCCTGACTTGAGCCCAACCACCATCGCAACGGCGTTTATCCGCCTCGCTGTCCTTGCCGCCCGATCGCGGCGCCAACATCCCGACAACCCTGAACCTTGACCGGGCACCCTCGCGCGGAGAAACACCGTCCATGAACCCCGCCCTCGTCGTCCTGTCCGGTGGGCAGGACTCCACCACCTGCCTGTACTGGGCATTGAACCGGTTCGGCGCCGGTCAGGTCGAGGCTATCACCTTCGACTATGGCCAACGCCACCGGATCGAACTGGATTGCGCCGCCCGGATCGCCGCCCGGGCCGGTGTCCCGCACGCCGTGCTGCCGATCGACACCTTCGCCGCCTTGGGCGGCAGCGCCCTGACCGATCCTGGTATCACGGTGCAAGCCGGCGTGGACGCCCAGACCCAATTACCCGCGACCTTCGTGCCGGGGCGCAATCTGATCTTCCTGACCTTTGCCGCCGCCTTCGCCTATCCACGCGGGATTCACAATCTGGTCACCGGCGTGGCCCAAACCGACTACAGCGGCTATCCCGACTGCCGGCAGACCACGCTCCAGGTGTTGGAGCAGGCCATCCGGCTGGGGATGGAATACGAGATCACCATCCACACCCCGCTGATGTTCAAATCCAAGGCGGAAACGGTGTGGATGGCCCGCGACCTCGGCGCCTTGCCGGCACTGGCCGACAGCCACACTTGTTACAATGGCCTGCAACCCCCCTGTGGGGTCTGTCCAGCCTGTCAACTGCGCGCCAAGGGGTTCACCGAGGCCGGTATTCCCGATCCCCTGCTGGAACGGTTCCGGGAACCGGCGCCATGAGCGCTCGGCTGTACTTCACGGCGGCCGCCCCCTTCGAAGCGGCCAGGCAGGTCGATATCCTGCCGGCGGGCCACCGCGCCCGCCGCCTGCACGGACACAGCTTCCTGGCGCGGGTCCGGGCTGAATTCCCCCCGGCGGTGGCGTCGTTTCCAGGGGCCGAAAGCGATGTGCTGGCCGAGCGGCTGCGAGCGGCGGTGGCGCCGCTGGATTACGCCCTCCTCAACGAGCATCTGCCGACGCCGACCGACGAAAATCTGACCCGCTGGCTGCGGGCACGCCTGGACTTGCCCGGCCTCGCCAGCGTCGGTATCCACAGCACCCGCGACCGGGGCGTCGATCTGGACGATCGCGACCACGCCCACCTTTGGCGGCGCTTTCGCTTCGAGGCCGCCCACCGGCTGCCCCACGTTCCGCCCGGCCATCCTTGCGGGCGAATGCATGGTCACGGCTTCGAGGTCATCCTGCATGTCGATCAGGATCTGGGCGACCGCGATCTCGGAGTGGACTACGACCGGATCGACGCGCTGTGGGCGCCGCTGCACGCCGAACTGCACCATGCCTGTCTCAACGAACTGCCCGGCCTGGACAACCCGACCAGCGAACGGCTGGCCGGCTGGCTGTGGGAGCGCCTACGACCACAACTCCCGCCGTTGTCCTGGGTCACGGTCTATGAAACCGCCACCGCCGGTTGCCATTACGACGGTCGGCATTACCGCATCTGGAAGGAGCGAACCTTCGATAGTGCCTTGCGCCTGCGGCGGGCGCCGGCGGACGACCCGCGCCGCCGGTTGCACGGACACAGCTATCGGATCCGCTTGCACCTGACCGCGCCGCTGGACGAGATCCGGGGTTGGACGGTCGACTATGGCGAGGTAAAAGCTCGGTTCGAGCCGATTTACCGAGCACTCGACCATCACCGGCTGGATGAATTACCGGGACTGGACGATGCCGACCCGGCCGGCCTGCTGCGCTGGATCAAAACCGCGCTGGCCGATTGCGGGCTACCCCTGGATCGCATCGACCTGGAGCAAACCCCCGGCTGCGGCGCGCTGCTGTGCTGGGGGGAGGAGGGACCGGCATTGCCGGTCTGACCGTCCGCGCATGGCCTACACGGTCAAGGAGTTGTTCTACACCTTGCAGGGCGAAGGTGCCCACAGCGGCCGGCCGGCGGTGTTCTGTCGGTTTACCGGCTGCAACTTGTGGAGTGGCCGGGAAGCGGATCGGGCGAGCGCCGTCTGCCGGTTCTGCGACACCGATTTCATCGGCACCGACGGTCCAGGCGGGGGGAAATTCGCCACGCCGGATGCGCTGGCCGCCGCCGTCGCCGCCCGTTGGCCCGCCGAGGCGCCGCGAGCCCGGCCTTACGTAGTCTGCACCGGCGGCGAGCCGCTGCTGCAATTGGACGAACCACTGATTGCTGCCTTGCACGCCCGAGGCTTCGAAGTGGCGGTGGAGACCAACGGCACCTTGACGGCCCCGTCCGGCTTGGATTGGATCTGCGTCAGTCCCAAGACCGATGCAGCCTTGAGACTCGTTCAGGGCGATGAATTGAAATTGGTGTATCCCCAGTCCGAACCCGAAGCACAACCAGCATGTTTCGTGGATTTGGCGTTCCGGTATTTCTTCCTGCAACCGCTGGATGGTCCCGACCGGGACGTCCATACCCAAGCCGCCATCGCCTATTGCCTGGCCCATCCGCAGTGGCGGTTGAGCCTGCAAACCCATAAGGTGCTGGGGATTCCCTGAGCGGTCGAGGGGGGGCAGCGAACGCGGCGCCCCATGCCGACGGTGTTTCCCGCAAAACCCTCACCCGACCAGTCGAGCGATAGGCGGTCGTCCCACCAGCGCCACCGGCGACCCGCAAACCGCATCGATGACGTTCCCGCCACACTCGCGCGGACTGGCGCCGAACCGTGGCCGATAGTCGAATTGCGGTCGACTCCGAGCACCTTCCTCGTAATGTTGCCAGACCGCGATGCCGCCGCCGAGTAGCAGCAACCCCAACAGAATGGCGAAGGCGATCTTCCAGGGACTGTAGGGCCGCTCGCCCTGCACCTCGCCGCTGCGGCCGTTGACCACGAAGCGGTAGACCCGGTCGCGAAAACGGAAGGCCGACATCCACACCGGCAGCAGGATGTGCTTGAAGCGAATCTCGCCATAGTGGGTATCGGCGGCGTGGATGCGCTGATGGTCGCCGCCGATGTCGCGCTGGATGTCGCGCTGGATGGTGGGCGCCATGATCTCGCGCGCACGTTCGAAACCCTGGTCTAGCTCCACCTGATACATCTCGCTGCGAAACCCGCTGAGATACTCCTCCTTGTAGGGCAGCAGCTTGGCCAGATCCCAGGGTTCCAAACGTTCGGTGACTTCGCGCGGCAACGAGCGGCTGGCCAGCACCAGCACGTCGTCGAAAAACCGAGAGACCACGCCCGCCGCCGGGCTCCAGCGGACCTTGGTCACCAGGCGCGTGCGCACGACTTCCTGGCCGTTCTCCATGGCGCGGTAGCTCTCCTGAACCTGATAGTTGTCGCCGCGCTCGCCCTGGTAACGGGTGGTGGTGTCGGCATCGTAGGTCCAGTAGGGCACGTACATGCCGGTCAGGCGGGCATCGTTGCGGGCATAATCCTTGAGCTTGCCGGGCGCGAACCATAGACCTCTAAGCCATTGACGAAATGCGGCGAGGGCCTGATCACGCTCGATTTTGAATGGCAACAGCGCCTGAACCTGCAATTGGCGGTGCTGTTCGGTCTTCGCCACCACCGGCGCGCCGCAAAACGGGCATTCCCCAGCATGCACGGCGGCATCGAAACTGTAAGAGGCTCCGCAGGAATCGCAATGAATGGAAACGCTCTCTCGAACGGTCGCGGTATTGGTCAGATCGCGCAGCGTTTGCCGGAAATCCTGTTCCTCGATGGACGCGGGGGCGACGGCGATGCGATTTTCATGGCCGCAGTAGGTGCAGCGTTGCACCTCGGTGCCGGGGGCATATTCGAGCGACGCGCCGCACTGCGTGCATGGAAAGCGCCGAGGATCCGAGTTGCTGTCGGCCAGAGGAAGGCCGGATTCCTGCTGCATGGCGGAAGGCTCCTTCGAAAAGTCTCAAATTTCAGGTCTTAAGCGTTCCAAGGTGTCGTGGCGCAGCTGCTCGGGCAGCGTTTCGAGCTTGACCGGATGTTCCAACAAGCGGGCCATCAACGCGGCGGTCGGTTCGGGCGGACCGCTGCTGAAGTATCGCACACCGCCGGTCGCGGGCTCTCCGGCCAGCAGGTCCCCGGTTTCCAGCCGGCGGCGCAATTGCCGAGCCACCGCCGGACTGGGGTCGAGAATGGCAACCGCCGGGCCGACCAGCCGCTGAATCGCCGGAATCAGGAACGGGTAATGGGTGCAGCCCAGCACCAAGGTATCGACGCCCTCGACCAGTAGCGGTTGCAGGTAACGCGTCAGCAGCATCTGGCAGCGCGGACCATGCAGGTCGCCCCGTTCCACGCAATCGGCCAACCCTGGACAGGGCTGTACGATCACTCGTGCCCGCTGGCCGTGCTGGTCGAGTAGGGCGGCGAACTTGTCGCTGCGGACGGTGTTGCCGGTGGCCAGAATGCCGACCACGCCGGATCGGGTCGCGGCCACAGCCGGCTTGAGCGCGGGTTCGATGCCGACGATCGGAATGGAAAAACAGGCGCGCAGTCTGGCGATGGCCGCCGCCGTGGCGGTGTTGCAGGCCACCACCACCGCTTTGGCCTTCTGTTCCAACAGGAATTCGGTGATGGCGAGCGAACGACGCACGATGAAATCGACCGGCTTGCCGCCATAGGGCGCATGGCCTGAATCCGCTACGTACAATAATGATTCCCGAGGCAAAACGGCGCGGACGTGCTGAAGCACCGACAGCCCACCCACCCCGGAATCGAACATCCCGATGGGATTGTTGTTGTTCGTCATCCCTTCATTGATCCGTCCGACCGGGGCGTTGTCTGGAAAACCCGCGCTCAGGTCGCGCATTGGAAAAGCATCGTATTGCCCCAACCCGTTCTGGTGAGTTGAAGCGGCCTGACCGCACTCAAAACCGCCGCGAGTGACGCCGGGGCAGGGAGAGCGGCGGTTTGCAAGGATGTTGCGCGGCCAATCCTGCTTGGCAAGCACCTGGCGACCCGGACGCAATACTACCTGGAATGGTTGCGGGAACCCATGGACGCTTTGCCGGACCTTGCGCCCGTTCGCCTTGTCCAGCCTGATGCACTTCGACGAATCCATAGGGCGACGCGGCGGGCATTGGGCAACCTTGTTGCCGGCCCGCTTATCGACGATTCGTGGTTAGCCGATCCAGACGCAAGCGCTGACGATCGTCGAACAGGCGTCGCGAACCGATCCAGACCGCCGCCATCGCTCCCAGTCCGGTACCAGCGGAGATCAAAAACAGGATGAGAAGTTGGTATTTGGCCGCTTCCAGGGGGGGACTGCCGGCCAGGATCTGACCGGTCATCATTCCGGGCAAACTCACCAGGCCGGCCGCGGCCATGGCGTTGACGATGGGAATGAGCCCGGAACGCAGCGCCTCGCGGCGCAGGTCGGCGATGGCTTCCTCCCAGGTCGCCCCCAGCAGCAAGCGGGCTTCGATGCAACCCCGCGCGTCCCAGGCCTGACGGGTCAATTGGTCCAGGGCGATGGCCACTCCACTCATGGTGTTGCCCAGCAGCATGCCCAGCAGGGGGATTAGGTATCGCGGCTGATACCAGGGCTCAACCTGGATGATCACCAGCAACGCCAGCAGCGTGACGCTGAAGGACGACAGAAACAGGGAGAAGGTGCCGATGCCATAACCCCAAGATCCGGTGTAGCGACGTTTCTGCCGACTTTGCACTTCCCAACCCGCCGCCGACCACATGACCAGGACGATGAGCCCAATCAGCACCGGGTTGGCTTGGGCAAACAGTTGCTTCAAGACCAGGCCGACGAGCATCAATTGCACCGTGCCGCGCAGCGTGGCGACCAGTACCCGCCGCCCGACACCCAGACACAACCGCCAGGACAGAGCGGCCAACAACAACACCAGACCGGCGGCCAGGATCAGGTCCCAGACGCTCAAGGCGATCAGGTTCATGCCTCGGGCTCCAGCCGGTTCTCGCGAATAACCAGCCGCCGTCCACCCAGGCGGGCCCGTTGTTCGGGATCGTGGCTCACCCACAGCATCGCAGTGGCGTGAGTGGCGCGATAATCCTCCAGCACCGTCTCCACCCGCTCCCGGTTGACCGAGTCCAGGTTGGCGGTGGCTTCGTCCAGCAATAGGGCTTGAGGCTGGTTCAGCAGCAGACGCGCCAGCGCCAGACGCTGGCGTTCGCCGGTGGACAGCCGAGTAATGGCCCAACCGCTCACGTCGACATCGAAGCCCAGGGCGACAAGCAGGGCTTCGATCGGAGAATCGGCGACCGGCGCCCGCCAATGCTCACCGACGGTTTCCGCCCACCAATGGCTCTCCGCGGGCAACAAACCCACCCGGCGGCGCCATTCCGGCGGCGTCAAGCGAGAGCGGGGCAGGTCATCGAGCCAGACCTCACCGCGATGCGGGTCCAGATCGGCGACGGCGCGCAGCAACAGGCTCTTGCCCGAACCCGATGCGCCGGACAGAAAGATTCTCTCGCCCGTCGCCAGAGTCAGATCGACCTCCCGCAGCAACATGGTGGACAAACCATCCAGGCGCAGCCCCGCCATCAGCGCTCCCGGAGAACCCGACCGCTTCGGAAAGCCCGGCAGGCGGTCTCTCGCAACGAATTCGGTGGTTTATCGTCCGGGCACGGCCGGAGTCGCCACACCACATCCGCCGACGGGTGTGAGCCGTTGACGACCAGGTGTTGAGCGAAAGTGGATTCCCGGAGTTGGGTGAGGCATGGCGGGGCATGGCCTTGCATCGGGCGTTCCTTGAAGGCTGAATGAATCCTCGCCCGATGATAGATGATAGTCCTCACCAACGGGTTGAAATCGAGGTGCTCGGGCTTATCGCCCTTCGAACTCTTCGGTAACATGGTTCCGGGTCGGAAGATTCAGTTTGACACAGGTAATCACAAGCTCTCGATGGCAAGCGTAACGCAGCCGTCGGACGCCCGCTTCTTCGAACGTTGCGCAAAGGTAAGATCGTATGTTGGACCCCTTCATGATCACGCTCGGCCTGCAAGGCGAGGTGCCCAGGCCCGGACAGGCGCGGGTGTGGGGCATCATCCGGCCGGAGTTTCTCAACAGTTGGGGCTCGGCGCACGGCGGCTTTCTATACACCGTGGCCGATGCCGCTTTCGCCTTGGCATCCAATGCGCACGGGACCCTGGCGGTGGCGCTCGCCGTCCACATGGAGTATCTGCAAGCCAGTCAAGCTGGGGCGGATGTGGAAGCGCTCGCCACCGAGGTTCACCTGGGGCGACGCACGGCGGTCTATCGGGTCGAGGTACGCAGCGGATCGACGCTGCTGGCGCTCTTCACCGGAACGGTCTACCGGCGGATCGGACAGGACAGTTCGCTGTCGGCCGACCGGTAACGGCAATGACGGAATCTCAGCCTTCTCCCAACACCCGGCGTCGCAACAGCCGCTCGTCGACGGGTATCAGGATCAGAATCATCAATAGAAACAGACTACAGGCGGCCACCAGGTGGTGGTTCGGTTCGCCAACCAGCAGCAGAAGGCGAATCCCTTCCGCCAAGTGGTGCAAGGGATTCAGGACCAGCCAGGCCTGTGTCCAGGGGGAGTCGCCCTCCAGCGGGAAGTAGGTACTGCTGGTGAACCCCAGCGGCATAATCACCAGGAAAAAGGGGATGTTCATATGGTCGATACTGGGCACGAGCGCCGTGAACAAAAGCCCCAGCGTGGCGAAAGCCAGGGCGGCGAGAAACAGCAGGGGGAGAACCAGGAAGGCGTTGGCCCAGTATAGTTGCAACCAGCCGGTCAAGGAGAATCCCGCCAGTACCAAGGTCACGATCAAAGCGTAGACCGTTCCCAACGTGGCGGCCCACAACACTTCGCCCCAGACGACGTGTTCCAAACGCAGCTGGGTGACGAGTTGCCCTTCCCAGGTTTTCTGGTAATGCATGCGGATGTAGGCCGCGAACAGGGCCTGAAAGAACGCAGTCATGAACGCGGTATAGGCCAACATGCCGGGCGCCAGATAGGCCAGATAGGAGACGGGCCGACCGCGCCAGGCGAACTCCGGGATGAAACCACCCAATCCCACCCCGAACGCCAGCAACAGGATGATCGGTTCCAGCAGGGGCGGCAGCGCGGCCGTGTGCCAGTTGCGCCGGTACACGGTCAGGTGTCGACCCAGAACGGCGCGGCTCTGCCACTGAAAAGCGGCGCGGTAGGAGGGGATCATGATGGTTCAGCCAGTTTCAGGAACAGGTCGTCCAGGGTAGGGGGGCGGACCTCGAAGCGCAGATCGCCAAACCGGGTGCTGAATTGGGCCAGACCCGGCCCATCCAGCGCGAGGTGCAAGCTGGAAAGTACCCGGGTGGGTTCCGGCAGGCCCGCCTGCCGTACCCAGTCGCGGACCGCCGGCACCGCTGGATCGCGGGCGTCCAACACCAGCATATGCTCACCGATCAGATTGCCCAGCACCGCTCGGGAGTGCCCGGCCGCCACGACACGGCCCTCGCGCAAAATCAGCAATTCGTCGGACAGGCGCTCGGCTTCGTCCATGTAATGGGTGGTCAGGACGATACCCAACCCTTCGCGCCGGAGGGTGTCGATCAATTCCCAGACCTCCAGGCGCGCTTGCGGGTCCAACCCCGTGGTGGGTTCGTCCAGGAACAACAGCCGAGGTTCGTGGACCAGGGCGCGGGCCAGCATGAGTCGGCGCCGGTAGCCACCCGAGAGGATGTCGGGTTTGGCATTCGCATAGCGGTCCAGCCCGAAACGCTCAAGCAAGGCGGTAACCCGCGCTTTGACGGCGGGCGGGCGAGGGCGGAAGTAGCGGCTCATTTGCTCCAGGTTGCCGCGCACCGTGAAATCGGTGTCGAAGGTGTCGTCCTGAGTGCAGACCCCCACCCACCGGGCGGCCGCCTCGGGATCGGTGTGTCGGTCGACCCCCGCCACGCGGATCGTGCCGGCATCGGGTTGAAGGAACCCGTAGCACAGCCGCAGAGTCGTGGTTTTGCCGGCCCCATTGGCGCCCAGCAGGCCCAGCACCTGACCGGCCCGACAGCGCAAGTCCACCCCATCGACCACGCGGCGGCCGGCAAACTGTTTGACAAGTCCGCACGCCAGCAGGACCGGTTCGTTCTGGGCGTTCGGATGCGCCGCAAGCGTCGGCATGGTGAAAGATCTCTCCTCTGGAGGTGAAGCCTCTTCGACAGGCACCGGACACGGAAAACTCCCCACGCGCCACGGGAACGACACTCTATCCGCCGCCCAAGTCGGACTCAAGCTGGCGGGCGGTGCATGAAATGCTTTGGTCGGCGAACCCTTGCGGTCAAAATAGGATGGATTCCCGTGAGATGCGATTACCGCGCGGACCCGACCGGCAAATCGCTTGGGTCCAAGCTGAAAAATTAAGGTGTGAACATCGCTCGCCATGATATCGCGCCCGACCCGACAACGACCCACGGAGACCTCATGCCGCCGTCCGAATACGAAAAAATGCTGGCCGACCAACCGTATCGCTCCTCGGACCCGGAACTGGTCCAGGCCCGGCAACGAGCGCGGTTGCTGACCGCGCGCTTCAATACCAGCTCGCCGCTTGATCCCGAGCAACGTCACGCCATCCTCCAAGAATTGCTCGGCGCAGTGGGCGCGGGCGTGTGGATCGAACCACCGTTCCAATGCGACTACGGCGTCAACATCCATCTGGGACCAGGCGTTTATCTCAATTTCAACTGCGTGATTCTGGATTGCAATCGGGTCGAGGTGGGCGCGAATTGCAAGTTCGGTCCCGGAGTGCAAATCTATACTGCCTATCATCCGCTTGATCCCACGGAACGCGCCAGCGGCCTGGAGATGGCCGCGCCGATTCGGATCGGGGAAAACGCCTGGATCGGCGGCGGTGTCATCATCGGACCAGGCATCGAGATCGGCGCCGATACCGTTGTCGGCGCGGGCAGCATGGTGACGCGCAACCTGCCGGCGCGGGTGGTGGCAACCGGTAACCCCTGCCGGGTGATCCGCGAGTTATGAGCGGCGACTCCCCCATGGGCTTCTTTCATTTTTGACGATCCGCGCCCAACGGATCGGTCGATCCACTCAGGAGTTGCCTCAATCTCATGAACCTCCTCGCCTCGATTTGGGAAACGAGCCATTGTCGGCTCGTCGAAGCCCGCGAGCACGACTTGCCGGCGGTGGCCTCCATCCTGGCCGAGAACCAGGTGGTGTTCCGGCTGCTGGGGCCGGAACGAGACCTGGAGCATCGGGCCTTGAGCGTGCTGCGCCACGACACGCTGCCGCCCAACGGTCATTCAGCGCATGAGCGCAGTTTCCTGGTCCGACACCGGAGCGACGACGAGCTGCAGGGGCTGCTGAGCGTTCATCGCGGCCATCCCGAAACGCTCTGCGTTGGCCATTTGTTCCTGCGCCCGCGCTGGCAACGGCGGGGCGTGGGTCGGGAGATCGTCGAGGAACTCGAACGGCGGGCCGCCCGAACCGGTTATCGGGAAATCCGGGTCGCGGTCGGATTGCGGAACTGGCCGGCGCTGCGTTTCTGGGTGGCCCTGCGCTACGACCGCATCGCCAAGATCGTGGGAGACCTCGAAGATCGGGAACAAGCCTACGCGGACATCGAACTCGCCAAATTCCTGCCCGACCCCGACGCGCCCACTGAAAACGCCGGCGCTTGAAGCTGCGATTTGTCATGGGGCGAAACCAACCGGAGTAGGATAATGAACCGTCGCCCCATCGTCAGAGAACCTCCATGCACCGTATTGCCATCATCGGCACCGGCTTCGCCGCCCTGACCGCCGCCCAGCGAATCCACGCGCTGGCCCCCACCGCTGATATCACCCTGGTCGCGCCGCGCCCGGAATTCGTGTTCTATCCCAGCCTGATCTGGATTCCGAGCGGGCTGCGGAAAGGCGCGGATCTGCGCCTCGACCTACAGACCTTTCTGGCACGCCACAAGCTCAATTTCCATCAGGGTGTCGTCACCGGATTAGCCGATGGCGGCCGGCGGGTGCTGACCGATACCGGATCGATCGATAATGATGGATTGATCATCGGTTCCGGGGGCCGTTTCCTGCGGCGCTTGCCCGGTATCGAACACGCCCTGATTCCTTGCGCCAGCATCGAAGTGGCCGAGACGATCCGCGATCGCTTGAACGCGCTGGACGGCGGAACGATTGCCATCGGTTTTGCCAGCAATCCCAAGGAACCGTCGGCCATGCGCGGTGGCCCGATGTTCGAATTCCTGTTCGGCATCGACAAGCTGCTGCGGCGTCAGGGCCGGCGCGATCGCATCAAGCTGGTGTTTTTCAGTCCGTCCGATCGTCCGGGGCAGCGGATGGGACCGCCGGCGGTCGATCGTCTGTTGCGGATGATGAGCGAGCTGGATATCGAAACCCGGCTCGGTCATAAAATGGTCCGCTTCGAGGCCAATCAGGTGGTGACGGAAGGAGGGGCCTTCGATGCCGACCTGATCCTGTTCATGCCCGGCATGACCGGTCCCGCCTGGCTGGATGGCACCGACTTGCCGAAATCGCCGGGTGGGCTGATTCAGGCCGACGCGCAATGCCGGGTGCCGGGCTGGGAACGGGTTTACGTGGCCGGCGACTCCGGCAGTTTTCCGGGGCCGGACTGGATGCCCAAGCAGGCCCACATCGCCGACCTGCAAGCGCGAGCCGCCGCCGCCAACTTGCTGGCCGAACTGGACGGCAAGTCGGCGACCGCGACCTTCAAGACCGAATTGATCTGCATCGTGGACATGCTGGATCGCGGGATGCTGGTCTGGCGCACGCCGGAGCGGCTGCTCACCCTGTCGCCGTCCTGGTTCGGTCACCAGGCCAAGCGCTTCTACGAGTGGTGGTATCTGCGACAGTACCGTTGAGAACGATCATCGCCGCTCACTCGGCAATACCGACCGCCTCGGCGGCATCCAAAACCTTCTCGTCGGGTTTTTTGCCGCAATAGGCGACCAAGTTGGTACTGAATTTTTCCAGATCCTTCCAATTCAGGCTGGTGTCGCCGGATACGCCGCTCAGATAACCGTCGATCCACATCAGCACGACACCCGCGTCCTCGGAGGAACTGGTGGACAGCTCCTGCAGGAACTCCGCACAGGTAATCTCGCCAAAGTCGATGTTTTTCATCTGAGTTTTCTTGGCCAAGGCCGGCGGCGCCAGCAAACTGGCGGTAAGACACAGGGCGACTGCAAACAAGGAAGGCTTCATGAAGGTCTCCGGAGTGAAACGAGGGTTGGGAGTAAGGTGCCGCAAGATGCTTAAATAGCCTAGCGAGTGTCCGCGGGGAAAGCTATGGAGGTTCGAATTTGGATTCGAGCGCGGTGGCACCGTCATGCTGGCGGACTTTTCCCAGGGAATAAAAGTCATAAGGATCATGAACCAACCGTAGCGACGATTGTATAATTAATCACCTTTCAATTAACATAGACCAATAGGGCAACCATTTTCATGCAGGCCCAAAAGAGAGGAAAAACAGCCGCCATGTTCGATAAATTCAATAAATTTTCGCGATATGTCTCGTTATTAATATTGCTGACGTTCACTCTGACTCGTGGCGGCTGGGCGGCGGAAACCGCTCTGGACCAGTACGTGGCCAAAACGGACCCAAACTATAGCTACAGGCTCTATCACACCCAAAACGGTGTCGGATTCACCGCCTATTTTATCGACATGACTTCCCAGCAGTGGCGATCGCCCAGCGAGGTGGATCGCACTATCTGGCAGCACGAGGTGGTGCTGGTCATCCCCCAGTTCGGGCTGGATACCACCAAAACCGCCATTCTGCTGATCGACGGCGGCAGCAACGGCGGCACGCCGATCACCGAAATACCGGACGTGGTCGGAGCGGCGGCCGTCGCGACCGGCGCGGTGATCGCCGAGGTCCGGCAGGTCCCCAATCAGCCGCTGTATTTCACCGACGAAACCAACCGCGGGCGGAAGGAAGACGAAATTCTCGCCTACAGCCTGGATAAGGCGCTGGATACCGGCGACATGGAGTGGGCGGTGCATCTGGCGATGACCAAGGCCGCCGTTCGCGCCATGGACACGGTGCAGGAATTCGCCGCCAGCAAGGGCACGCGGATCGATAACTTTCTGGTCCTGGGCGGCTCCAAACGCGGTTGGACCACTTGGCTGACCGCCGCCGTGGACCCGCGTGTCAAGGCCATCGTGCCAGCCTCGATCGATATGCTCAATCTGGGCCGGCAGTTCATTCACCACTGGGAAGCCTACGGTTTCTTCGCGCCCGCGTTGAAGGATTACGTGGAATTCGATCTGCCTTGCCGGGTGCAGACGCCCGAAGGCCAAGCCTTGTTGCAGGTCGTGGACCCTTATGCTTACCGCGACCGCTACACCATGCCCAAGCTGATCCTCAACGCCACCGGCGATCAGTTTTTCGTCTCCGATTCCTCACGGTTCTATTACTCCGATCTCATCGGCCCCAAGTGGCTGCGCTACACACCGAACACCGATCACAAGCAGAGCGACGATACCATCGTCAAGGCGCTCTCGTGGATGGACGACATTCTGGATGGCAAGACCAGCCACCAGATCACCTGGGCGCTGGAAGGAGAGGGGGTGCTGCGAGTGTCGCCCACCGCCCGACCCAAGGAAGTGAAACTGTGGCAGGCGACCAACCCCAATGCCCGGGATTTCCGGCTGGAGGAGGTCGGTGCGATTTGGACCAGCCAAACCTTGGCTCCACAGGCCGACGGCACCTATCTGGGCGTGGTGCAACGACCAGCCACCGGCTGGACGGCGTTCTTGATCGAGGTGACCTTCGATACCGCCGGTACGCTCGAACCCGATCAGATCTACAGCACCGGTGTGCAGATCATCCCGGATACCCTGCCGTTTGCTGGCACCGCCTGCGGGGGGCAATATAAAACCAACCTGGAAAGCCCACGGCAGGGTTCGGCTGAAAGCGGTATCGGCTTGATCCGAGGCTGGGTCTGTCAGGCCAATACGGTGGAAGTGCAGATCGATGGCGGTGCCCGGCAGCAAGTGGCCTACGGTACCACCCGGGAAGATACGGTGGCGGCCTGTGGTGACGCTGACAACGGCTTCGGCTATACCTTCAACTGGAACGCGCTGGGCACTGGTAACCACAGTTTGCGGGCCTTCGCCGATGGTGTGGAGTTCGCTAATGTGAACTTCACCGTGACCACGCTGGGAGAAGAATATCTGCGGGGCGCCAGCGGCGAAGCCATCCTGCCCGGCTTCCCGCAAGCCGGCGACAACGTTACCGTGCGCTGGGCCGAACCGCATCAGAATTTTGTGATCGCTGGCGCTAGCCGGAATACGGCCAGCGTTCAACCAGCCGTGGCGGCCCCGCTGGCGCAACTCCTCGCTAACCTGGAAAGCCCTCAACAGGGTTCCTTCGAAAGCGGCATCGGCCTAATCCGAGGTTGGATCTGTCAAGCCAGTACAGTGGACATCCAAATCGACGGCGGTGCGTCGCAACGGGTGGCCTACGGCACTACCCGCAAGGATACGGTGGAAGTGTGCGGCGACGACAACAACGGCTTTGGCTACACCTTCAACTGGAACACGCTGGGCACCGGTAACCACAACTTGCGTGCCTTCGCCGATGGCGTGGAGTTCGCCAACGTGGACTTCACCGTGACTACCTTGGGAGTGGAGTTCCTGCAAGGGGCTAGCGGCGAGTATTCAATCGCCAACTTCCCGCAGGCCGGCAAGAACGTCACGCTGCGCTGGGCCGAACCGCACCAGAACTTCGTGATCGTCAATGCCCAATAGGCTCAATATGGATTCCAGACAGTTGAGAACAACTTCTCCCGACGGGGGTCAGGGGTTACACGGAACGAGTCCCCAAACACTTTGCCGCCGGTTTCTCCACGATGATCAACCTTCAAAATCTGCTCGACGATGTCCAGTGTTACGAAACCGTTTGCCGGTTGCGCTAGCCTGACGGGATCCGGTGCCCGCACTGTGATGCGGCCGAACGGATCCGACCAGGTCGGAACACCACCCAACCGGCGCGGCAAACGTATCGGGGTGAAGCCGGTCATCGCTATTTTGACGATCTGACCAGGACGGTGTTGGCGGGGCATCATCAACCGCGGCGGGTATGGATTTTATGTTTGTGCTTCATGGGGTTGAATCTGTCTAAGAGCCTGTTCACAAAGTTGCCAAGCGCTTGAGGATGAGATTTGAGGCCAGGAAGTGGATCATGGCTTCGGAGGTTTTAGTGGTTAGGGGGGAGTCCTGTGAAATACAGGACAACGGGCAGTGCCAGACCGGATGTGTTTGATCTTCTAATTGGGACAATCTATGTGTCGGGTCCCGGATGATTAATAGGTTTTTTTTGAAAAAGTTCGGGTTTAACGCGGTAGTACTCCTTCAATTTGTCGATTGGGGTGACATGGCCGAGATTTTTCTGAGGAATGTAGTGATTATAGAGATGCCGATACTGTTGCAAGGTCGTTTCCAAGTGGCGAGCGGAGATGAACGCGGTGCTTTTCAATACCTCGGCGACGCGACCGTTGAAGCGTTCGATCATCCCATTGGTTTGCGGAT
>Ga0209607_1002055_pt1 | contig 16413 bp, 15 predicted proteins | sample AD_UKC117_MetaG_FD_184413 | JGI IMG/M metagenome (GOLD analysis project Ga0209607, IMG submission 184413) | Active sludge microbial communities of municipal wastewater-treating anaerobic digesters from Hong Kong - AD_UKC117_MetaG (SPAdes)... | ecosystem: Engineered > Bioreactor > Anaerobic >... | reverse complement strand
AGGAGATAGAAACTCATTGATCAGGTATCCATGAGCACCATGCAACTCCACACCATCTGCACCGGACATTTGAACAAAGCTGGCCGCTTTAACGAATTTCGCAACAAGATCTTGACACTCTTTTGTGGTCAATGCCCGTGGCACAGCTCCCCCCATTGGATTGGCAACGGCTGAAGGGGCAACGCTTTGTTCACCGGTAATGGTAAAGGATGCCTCTCTTCCCGGATGCTGTAGTTGGACAAAGAATTTTGTGTCGTATTGATGAATCACATCCACCAACCGTTGCAACTCCAACACATCCGACGCCCGATAGGCTGCCAATTGACAAGGTTCGCTGATACCTGCCCCATCGGTTATACGGGTAACCTCCGAAATAATCAGACCTGTAGAACCGTTTGCCCTGGCTTCGTAAAAGGCGATAATATCATCGGTTACCCCCCCCTCCGGTTTCGCAATAGAGACCCCCATGGCGGGCATTACCACACGATTGGGAATAGTTAATTTTCCAATATGCATCGGACTTTTTAACAGATTAAACATTTAATGAACTCCCTTCAGACTCTTTCGTTTGGGAACTTGAAGATACCGTAAAATGGCTAACTGAACCACAGGTTTTGTTAGCAATGTGACATAAATGGTACGGATCACAAAAAACTGAAAAAAGTTCAGTTGCTCAAAATCAAACAGGACAAAAACAAGCCAAAAAATCAAGGGTGACAAAACAACCATAAACGGAATCCAAACGAGCGAAAACAAGATGGGTTTTTCCGGTATCCAAGCAATGAATTTGTTATGTTTAAAAGGTACAGGCAGCTTTCCGCCATCACGAGCATCGTGAATTTGCCGTATCACAGGAAAGACCATCAACCCTGTGACAATCAAACCGATTAATACCCCGGAGATGATGATCCCGGACCGACTGGTAGGAACAATCACCACGTTATGATCGATGATAAGTGTTCCGCCTAATACCAGACCGATAAGCATATTGAAACCAAAATCAGTTGTTACCGTATCAAAGAATTTTTTAAAGGCACTCATTCCGGGTATTGGATTTTTTACAACAACATCACCCTGTTGTGGTGGATCGGACCGTTTCATCATATCCTGTTGAACAAACCGTAGAATGCTCAACTCAATGATTTTAGCGGTTAAGAAGCCACTATATGCCACTTTCCAAACAACAAACGGGATTAAATTGAACGTTGTGATCTGATATATCCTGATGAGTAATTCTGTTACAAGAGGGGTCAGGGTCATAAATACTACGGAGAACACAACACTCAATCCTAGCCATGATGGGGGTAGCCAAACCATCCATTTGACCTTTGGCACACTTGCCGGTAATAACCCCTTCTTTCGTAATGGCTTCATTTTCAAGTAGACATACAACACACTGAGAACAGATGTCGTGAGTCCGCAAACCACTGCATCTGTCAAAACGGCACTGTGGCTGATTCCCCAATAATGGTGAAGAAGCCCAAAGATCAAATTCACAGTTACCACAAGCAGAATCATCCGCCAATTGTCAAGATACGGCAAATTGACAGTCATGCCTATTTGTTTTTTTTGGCTTAAAGGCATCGTTTTTTCCAACGGTTCCACATCCTTTGTTCCTGAGCGTTGTGGCTTATCCATTTACTTTTGATGTGCATCATATTTAGTTTCTTGCTATTTTTGCTTTAAAACGGTTTAGTTAAACAGTGAAGTATAACATTAAAGGGGGTTCAAGAATAGAACTAAAAACTGGCATTTTTGGCTGGGTTTTTAATCATTATTCAAGCTGAGATAATATAGTCTTTCAAGGCCTTACGGCTTGAAATGTTTAACTTCTGATAGATGGATAACAGATTCCCCTTTACAGTGCTAACCGAAATCCCCAGTCGCTGAGCACATTCCTTATTTGTCAACCCGCCCACAACCGTTAAAGCCACTTGATATTCCCGGCGAGTGAGTAGGGGGGTGATCTTCTCGTGCGTGAGCATATTGTGAATTTCCAGCCAAGAAGGCGACAGTTTTCTGTGTAAAGCCAAAATCGGTGAGAGGCATTGGGGATAAACCTTACGCAGGCACTTCTCACCCATTCCCAAAAGAGGGGAGATACTTTCAGCTATCGGAGAGATAAACCCATGTGGCATACAGATGTTTAAAGCATGAAGTAGCGTATCGTATCCCTTTTCCAGCTTTTCCTGGTAAATATACCCGTTAGCCAGAATGATAAATAGATACGTTTGTTGAATGCTGCCTTCTGAAAAATCTAGAGAAAGAGCCGCTTCGGCAGTGCTCACCAACTCATCGATCCGGCCTAAAACCAGCAGATTCTTTGCACGAAAATAAAGGGCCAACATCCGAAAAGGCTCTGACAAACCGTCAATGACCCCTTCCATAATCCAAGAAGGACAATGTTGGGGGGCATAGGCACTGATGGAAAGAACGCCCTGTATCACTTCAATCATCTTGCATACTTCATCTTGATTTTTATATTTGCTGTGTAAGCGTTTCAAATGATTCCAGCTTTCCTGAAAACTTCTTATATCACCCATCCCGACTTTGGCAGCCGTTGAAACGGCCAAAGCGCTCAAAAATCCAGGGCTATCCTCACTCAAACCTTCTACACACTTGGCGGCTTGCTGAAAGTTTCCTTGCATATAGGCAATCTCTCCGATCAATTGTTTTTTTCTGAAAACATCTGCAGTACATTCAAACATCTGCTCAACATTGTCAAGCAGCATAAGACGACTATCCATAAGAAAAAAATCCCGCCAATATGGATTTTTACCCATCTCCGAAGAAAAACGAGGATCCGCAGGCTTTTGAGATTTATTGGGAATCTGCCACATTCTCCCTAATCGATGAGCTCCCTTAATCCTACCCTGTGCACACAATATCTGAACACGGCGCTGGCTAATCCCCCAACGCAAGGCGGCTTCTTTACACGACATGTCTTTCACAAATGTGACCCCTTTCAAAACGACCATTTTGTTTCCTCTTAGTCTATTCGTTTAAACGAATAGACGCAAACAGTTTGATGGCCACGCTGTTCAGATAAATTTCTAGAGCTATTCGAGCAAAAATTTCAGCGCATTATAGACACACCTCCCTTCATAACTCCTGGGGAGATCATTATCTACTCATCTCACTTATATCTCAATGGTATACCTTTTTTTGTCAAAATACCATCTTTCTATACATCGTGTTCCAAAATTTCCCAATACTCAGTATTTCTGTACACCTTTAAGTTTTTTAAATGACAGGGAACGACCTTTTTAGAGGGAAATCGTACATGCTATAATTTCGAAAGTTCTTTTAAGAAATTTGATGAGGTGAAAAGGTGATCAGAGTTGTTCTAAATGAATTTGTTTTAAAATATTGCAAGACTATATCCGCCAAGTTGAGAAGGACAGTGAGATAACATGAAATCCCTTTTTCAAAACATCGATTGTATTCAACTGTACATCCCAGACCTGGAAGCGGGGATCGATTATTACTGTAATCAGCTGGGTCTTAAAATCATATGGAAAACTGAGACCGCAGTTGGCTTGGGGATGGCGGAAGGTTTGGCAGAAATTGTTATCCAAAATGAACGAAAAGAAATGGAAATCGATATCAAAGTCAATTCTGTAGCTGAAGCGATAAAAGAGATTGTGCAAGCCGGAGGCACCATCCTCTCGGGACCTTTTGATATCAAAATCGGAAAATGTGCGGTTGTCAAGGATCCTTGGGACAATCAGTATGTCATTTTGGACAGTACAAAGGGAACATTCATCACAGATGATGCAGGGAATATCATAAGACAGGCAAATAATGATAAAATATATTAGTCTTGAAACAGATAGAACCGATTTCATACGTTGAAGCAAAGGGGTGTCCATGATCGATTACTCACTCGAAGTCATGCTATTATGCATAGCAACAGCCTTTATGCTCTATATACTCTATCGTGTTATCACCATCAAAGACAAATATCCGTTGCACTGGATGTTCATCGGATTGATTGCTTCCACTGTCATCATGCACTTGGGCAGTATTGTCGAATGTTATACCGGCAATATTCTCTTGAAATACACGGGCGTACTTTTTATTCCACCTTTCGTTTTGTTAACCGGCTTTACATTCAGTCATATTGAGAATCGCCTATCCAGATATACCTGGCTGCTCTTTGTTATCCCTGTCATTTCTTTGATTATTTTAAGCACAAACCATTACCATCATCTCTTCTACCAGGTTTACACTCTTAAACAGCAGGGAATCATCATCGGTAATTATTTTTATATTCACACCATCTATTCTTATGCGTGTATCATCATCGGGATGCTTTATCTGATGATGTTCTCCATGAGAAATAAGGGGTTGTTTTCCACACAGGCTCTTCTGATCATACTAGCCGTTTCAATTGGCGCAGGATTAAACGTAATACAGGTATTAAAACTATGGGATATCAGCGTTTTTTACACACCGTTGACCTTTTCCATTCCTTTGGTTTTTATCTATATCGCCATCGTCAAATACGATTTTCTGGATATTGTTCCCTTGGCCTTGAGAAAAGTATTGGATCTTATTTCCGACGGATTGATTATCTTAAGCAAACATAACGAGATCATCGACTACAACAAAACGCTGGAATTGATGATGCCTAATGCGTGTTTTAATAGAAGGCAATCCTTTTTCAGTTATACTCAAAACTTGAATTTTGAACCAAACGAATACCAATCCATCCGAACCGATTTGGAAAACAACCATCAGAAGGCGACCATCGACAAGACTATCCGATTGGAGGATGCGCAAAAATTCTTTCGATTCGAATTCATCCCATTGTTTATTCATGACAGCCATTATGCCGGAACCGTAGTCATCATGAAAGATATCACCGAAAGCCAAAACTACATCACCTTAATCGAAGAAAAAAGCAAACTTCAGGAAAAACTGGCAAACATGGATGAATTAACCGGCATCAACAACAGAAGACGTTTATTCGAATTTGCCAAAATTGAGTGGAATAAAATGAAACAGATGCGTCAAACACTCTCCGTCCTGATGATCGACATCGACCACTTCAAGGCCTTTAACGATAATTATGGACATGACATCGGTGATAAAATTCTCAAATTAGTGGCAGAAACCATTTCAAAAACCATTAGAAATAAAGACACTGTTGGTCGATACGGTGGAGAGGAGTTTGTTGTTTTACTCCCGGAAACAGACGGTTCTAACGCTTATCAAACGGCACAAAGGATCCGTAAACTTATAAAGGAGAAAATCCTTCTTGCAGGCCGCTTAGAAGGTCTCTCCTGTACCGTTAGTATCGGCGTATCAACGTATAGCGGCCAGGAGAAAACCTTCGAAGATTTGTTAAATATAGCGGATAAAAAGCTCTACCTGGCAAAAGAAAACGGTAGAAATCGAGTAGAACAGTAGAAAACTATTTCTTTCTTTTAAACAGATTGCCAAACATCCTGCCCACATCATCAAGAACACTTCCGTCTTTATCCCTATCCAAAAGCTGTTCGACTATCTTCATCATACCACTGTCTCCAGTTTGTTGAGTGACACCTTCAAGAAAACCAGACAGATTGGAAACGTTCACATCCTGTTGTTTTTGCTGTTGCCCCAAAGCTCCTAAAACAAGCGGCGCAAGTTGACTGAGAATTGTAGACACTTGACTCTGCTGCATATTTGTCTGTTTGGCAAGATTCATCTGTATCCGTTCCTGCTTATCTTGAAACACATGGTCCAAAATTTTTGAACCATCAGCGGTATCCACTTTCTTGATATTGGCCGCCATTTCTTCAACATCGTCATCTTGATGTTGTTGCAGGGCTTTATACAGCGATTCAGCACCGCTTTCCGTCTTTGCATTCCTATCCATTGCTTTCATAATTGTGGGCATTCCAAAATTAATCAACTTCTGTACTTGATCTTTATTAGCTCCTACACTACCACCCAAATTCTCCAATGCCTCTTTATTCATCAGCATCTCAAATAAACTGGAAATATCCATTTTGCACCTCCGTTTTTTACGATTTGTAAATTTCATTATCTCACATTTTTATGATTTTAATCAAATTCATCTGGTTAAACAATAGTTTTCCTCAACAGGCCCTATTTACTTTTTTAATATTTATTTGGCAAAACCCTCTTTTTAAACAAAAAACGGGATCTTCTAAAAAGAGATCCCGTTTTTTCCATAAAATGAATACTTATAGTTTTTTGTGGCAGAACCACCAGTCGTAACAGTTATCCCAGTTCTTTCTTTCTTCTGCGTCTTTGACATTGGATGCCGGCGGGATGATAACGTTGTCGTTGACCAATTCGTTTTCCGGCCAGTTGGCTGGCATGGCAACGTGGTTTTCGTCCGCAACTTGAAGTGCTTTGAGTATTCTGTAAATCTCGTCAAAATTTCTTCCCAATTCCTGGGGATAATAGAGTATAGTGCGGATAACACCTTTAGGATCGACAACAAAAACGGCTCTGACAGTGTTGGTTCCCTTTCCGGGATGGATGAGTCCGATTTTTTTGGAGACCTCTCCCATTTCATCTGCTATGACCGGGAATTTGATTTCCAAACCCAATTTGTCTTTAATCCATTCCACCCATTTGATATGGGAGAAAACTTGGTCTACACTTAGGCCAACCAATTCACAGTTTAAATCTTTGAATTTATCAAACCTTTTCTGGAACGCATAAAATTCCGTGGTGCAAACGGGGGTGAAATCACCGGGATGAGAAAAGAGAATCCACCATTTGCCTTTGTACGCTTCTGGTAATCTCATCATTCCATGTGTGGTTTTGACTTCTACATCCGGGAACAAGTCCCCCAAAAGTGGCATTCCTTTTTCTTCCATAAAATATCCCTCCATAAGATTATTTAACTTACCTAATTAAATTGACGCAATTGATGCTTTATTATTTCACGCTGATAAAATCAACTTTTTTTTGAACGATACCCCAGTATAACATATTGAGTGAGGCTACTGATCTTCTTCTTTAGTAAACCAGTAATCATGGACCAATTCCATGGTTTGTCCGATATTTTTTCTCACAAGGGAGATGGTTTCGATTCTCATGTCGTGTTTGAAAGTGTTTGGCAACAGGTATTTCATCACTTTGCCGATATTGTCATTGTCAATATCTTCTATGGCGAGGCTGATATGGGGGATCCACCGATCGGGTGCGTAAAATTTTTTTAGGCCATCGGAATGGTCAGAAAATGTTTCGTACAACTCTTTTTGAAAGTCCAAAATTTGTACGGATGGTTTAATTTGAATATATACGGCCGGTCTTTTACCGGTGAAAATACCGATTCCGTTTGTACTGAGGACAAATGGGAAGGTTTTCTTTCTGATTAAATTCAGTTTTTCTTTCAACATACTTTCATCGGCTTCTTTGGCAATAACCCATGTGAGATGGGGAAAGGTGGTTGTTTTAATTCGGGATATGCCGAATAACGTGTGGAAGTCATCCCATATCTTGAAGACTTCCTGATGGAAAAAGTCCGGTAGTTTTGTGATGATGCCGTTAATAGAAATCCCTCCATTCAGGGTGTTTATTAGATTGTATCAAATCTGGTATAATCAGTTCAAGTTTACGTTTCTAAGGGGGTTATCATGAGCCGTTTTCAAATCATGATCGGTTTCATCTTAGTGTTTTTTTTATGTGCAGGTTTTTCACTGGATTCTTCTAAAAATAATCCGTTTAAAATAGCCGTTTTTTCCGATCCGCATTTGATGTCTTCTTCTTTAAATCCATATGGCGAAGCCTTTGATGCGTATATGTCGGGTGATCGAAAGCTTTTGGACATCAGCCCATTGTTGTTGGAGCAAGTAGTGGATGAGATTTTGAAGACAGATGTGGAATTGGTCATCGTTCCCGGTGATTTAACCAAAGATGGTGAGTTGGTTTCCCATGTTGAAGCGGCTCAACAATTAAACCGCTTAACAAAAGCCGGGATGGATGTTTTGGTAATTCCCGGCAATCACGACATCAACAACCCCCATGCGGTAAAGTTTGACGGTTCGGCCGTTTCACCTGTAGAATGGGTGAGTCCTGAGCAGTTTAAGTCCATTTATGCCTCTTGCGGATACGATTTTGCCCTTTCACAAGATGAAGGCTCTTTAAGCTATTGTTATGAACCCCTTCCCTGGTTACGGATCATCGCCATGGATTCGTGTGTATACAAGGATAACCTGACAACGGGTTCTCCCTACACCGATGGCCAGTTCAGCGAAGAAAGACTGAGCTGGATATTGAATGCCGTTCAGCAGGGCCGTGAAAAAGGGCAATTGATTTTAGGTATGATGCATCATGGCATTGTTACCCATTTTAGCTTGCAGCAGACTTATTTTGGAGCCTATTTACTGGATGATTGGCAAGCGGTTGCACGATTGTTTGCGGATAACGGTATGCATCTTGTTTTTACCGGGCATTTTCACACGCAGGACGTGTCCATGCTTCAAACGACTTCCGGCCAAGTACTTTACGATGTTCAAACCGGCTCGCTGATCACCTATCCCAATCCCTACCGTCTTGTAGCAATTACTCCAAGTGGAGAAGTCAGTATTAAGAGTTACTTTATTGAACATTTAGACGGCTTCGATGACTTTAAATCCTATTCACAACAGTTTGTTCAAGAGGGCATCAGCGGCATGCTTCCGGAACTGTTAAAAGAACAGATGTATCAAATGGGATTCTCCTCGGCTATTCTCAACTCATTGGATCGTGTTCTAAACAACGTGTATGCGGGTCAAACCTTGTCACAACATATCGGAACCGTGATGTCCGATTTCTATCTGGGAGATGAAAGCCCTTCAGTAGATCTGACGGCAATCATTGCGCAACTAAAGCAGAATCCGTTAAACCCCTTTCTTTTTTTATCCGGTATGGCATTGGATGCGCTTTCTAAGGATACTCCCCCTTCGGATAATGATTTAACGCTGTTTCTCCCTGTAGAATAAAAAAAGGGTGCAATCACATTCTCTTCATGAAATAGATTGTATTAAAAACATCTTGAATTATAATAATGTTAATATATATTTATCATTCTTTCTCGAAAAATACTTGACTTAGCGTTAAAAATCTGGTAATATTCAACCATAAAAAACTAAAACGAAAGGTGGCGAGTTGAATGACAAGGACCAATAATGTACTGGTAAATCAAATGGTTAATGTTGCATATCCAAACGTTTGTGTTTCAGCATTCGATTTCGTCGATACCTCGCCGGGCCTTTTTTCGCATAATGATACGGGTTTGTTTTAATCCGTAGGGTGAACATCAAAAGGCTGTGGTGAATTTAGAATCCACAGCCTTTTTTTTATCCAAACTTAAGGAGGGAAAGACCATGAAGTACAGAAGAATTCAAGCGGATTTTAGAGCTGAACAGCAAAAATTCTATTACAACTATCAACAGTACGACAAGATTAAACAGCAGCATTTTGACAAAATGGCTATTAATGGGATTCACCCCTTTAGACCATTTTAAGCAATGTAAAGTAATATTCGGTAAAGATTAATTCAGATGATTTCAATTATACTGTGAAAGGAGGGATCATGATGATGAAACGATATAGAGCACGTGTTGAATTGACCTGCTGCGAGTACCTGGAAGAACTGAAGCAAGAAGTACTGAAAAGTATTTCCCAAATTACTGGATTTAATAATCGTCCATTTTGAGGCATGCTACAAGAAAACGATTCCTGGGAGTGAATCAATCTCTCCACGGAGGTGAAAAATCGTGAAAGCCTGTAAAACAAACGTCATGAACACATGGATCGATACGGAAATAAACCAGGATAAAACAATCAGAATTTTCGACAACGCTATCGGCAACACTAAAAATATGAGTATTGTACTTTAAAAAAAGGAGTGATGAATGATGAAAAATAATATATTAAATTCTACAATGACCTATTGGGGCGATTCAAAGGATAAAACAGGCCAGTCTTTTTCTTTTAAACCGGATCAATTAACCGATGTATACTATTGGACTTAACTTTTTAAGCGGCTATGCTATCGTAAGAGGTGGCTAAGTGCCACCTCTTTTTATTTAAAAGGACTGACCTGGAGGTGAAAAACATGGAAAGAAATCTTATCCTTTATCCTGCATTTCGTTTTTTTATCAATATGATGATCATCGGACCGATCCTGATTCCATTTTTGTTATGGAAAGGGCTTGATTATTCCCAAATCATGATTCTGCAATCGATTTCTGCTGTATCCGCAATGATTTTTGAAGTTCCCACAGGCGCTATAGCGGACAAACTAACCCGGAAACTTTCTTTGATTGTGTCGGGATTCATATTGGCCGTTTCCTTGACTGTGTATATTCTTGGAAATCATTTCTTGTTTTTCGCCTTGGCAGAGATCTTATTTGGTCTTGGTTTGACCTTTTTCAGCGGTGCAGATTCCGCTATTCTCTACGAATCTTTGAAAATTTTAGGAAGGGAAAAGGAGTATCAGGGGCGAGAAGGGGCTGCTGCTTCCAATATCTTTTTGGGTCAGGCTGTTTTTTCAATTCTTTCTGGTTATTTGTACGTGATTCATCCCACAATCCCTTTCTGGATCTCTACGGTTTTTATTCTGATGGCATCGGTCTTTGCAGCTTTTTTTTCAGAGCCGGATCGTATCAAAAGTCAGCACCGGTATGTCAAACATATCTACATGGGATTTTGCGATGCCTTTAAAAAACCTCGAATTGTATGGTTACTGGTATTTGCAGCCCTTATTTCAAGTCTGATGCGGTTGGGATACTGGTTGTACCAACCTTATTTTGATCTGGTCAATGTGGAGATTGTCTATTATGGCTATATCTTTGCAGCCATGAATCTTGTCGCCGCTTTTGCTTCAAAAGTACTTTTAAAGAAGTTTTCGCAAGTCAGACCCAGGAAATTACTTCTGTCGTTGGCAGTGTTGATGATGATTTCGTTTATTATTCCCGGTTTTTTCAAGGGGTATTGGGTCATCGGCGTGATCTGCCTTCAGCAGATTTTCAGGGGCATGTATCCGGCAACTATGAAATTTTACGTTAATCTCCAGGTATCCGATGGTTATCGGGCAACAACTATTTCCATGGTTAGCCTGATTTCGAGTCTGTCATTTGCCATAATCTCGCCCTTAGTTGGGTTGGCGTTGGACCAATCCGGCACACAGACTGTTTATCGCTTGATCGGAGTGTTGAGCATCATAGGCTTTTTGACGTTGTTACTCCTACGAAAACTTCAAAAGAAAAAAGGGGGAACGATCAATCGGTAATCTTTTTATCAAAGTCATATCGCCATTCACGATTGATAAAATCGATAAAGATCATAGCGATTTCGGGATCGAACTGTTTACCGGCATAGGTTTTTATTTCGTTGATCGCATATTCCCAAGAAAGACTTTCTCGATAAGGGCGGTTACTGGTCATGGCATCAAACGCATCGGCTATGGCCAGTATTCGAGATTCTTCCGGAATGCGCTTTCCTGAAAGACCCTCTGGGTACCCACTTCCATCCCATCGCTCATGATGATAGCGGACAATGGTTACGATTTCCTTCAATTCCTGGGAGCTTTCCAAGACTTTAGCTCCGTATTCGGGATGTCTTTTCAATTCGGAGAATTCTTCACCTGAGAGTTTACCGGGCTTACTAAGCAGTGAATTGGGGATTAAGATCTTTCCAATATCATGTACCAGTCCGGCCCAATAGATCTTCTGGATCCCTTCTTTCGAATAGCTTAATTTTTCCGCCAGGGCTGCACTGATATTGGCAACGTTTTCAGAATGCCCCTTGGTATAAGGATCGTGCAATTCCAGTATTTGAATCATGGATAAGATCAGTTCTTTCTGGAATTTTCCTTGCCATATCATGTACTCCTGCATGGCAAGAAAAGCGGATGCAACATTTGAAAAGGCATTCATGAGTTTTAAATCATCTGGATTAAAGCGTTTTAAGCTGTTTTTGTCGATGTCCAAGACCATGCTGCCCATTCTCTTATCTCCTATTTTTAAGCCGGCAATCATAGACACACCGATGGGCTTTGTAGCATTTTCCATCTGATAAGCCTTTTCCTTGCTCATGAGGTTGTTCTTGTCCTGGTCGACAATTTGATCCACGATAATCGTCTTGTCAAACAGATAATGATCGGATTTGTTCAACTCGATCTTTTTGAGTTTTTCAATGTCATGACCGATGGCGGAAATAAAACGCCATTTATCTCCTTCAAAGAGAGAGATACTCCCATAATCTGCATTGGGGATCAGTTTGATCAGAATTTTCAACAGGGAATCAAGAAATTTCTCAGGATTTTCTTTGGCTGCCAGAGATATTTGTGAGGTTACCGTTAGAATGCTTTCCAATCCTTGCGCCAGGTTATCCTTTTCCAAGAGGGATTTTTTCAGTTGTGTGTTGACTTGTTGGAGTTTTTGCTCATTTTCTTCCAATTTCTGATTCTTCTGGGTCAGTTCCGTATTTTGCGAGGTGATTTTTTCCGTACTGAGTCTAATCCTTTTCTGTAGCTGAACATTCCAAAGTACCACCGCTAGAATGATGATTAAAAAGAAGATCAGACTCAATATGATGTACAACCAAGGGATTTGTGTTTTTACCTGTTCTCCCGTCCATTTATGTACAATTTCATCGATTTCGTTTTTGTTGATCTTTGAAAGGCCTTCATTGATCAGCTTTAATAAACTTCTATTTCCCTTTTTGATGACTGCATAAACCTGGTTTTGATACACAGGCCGTTCCATCCGTCGAAAATGTTTGTTGCCTTTGATTTTTTCCAGATAATAATTGGCAATTGGTCCATCTGCTATGAATACGGATATTTCTCCATTCATAGCCGAGTCAATCATTTCTTTTACAGAAGGGTAGGTGATGATGTTTCCTTTAAATTTGTTTTCTATCAGATAGTCATAGGCATAGTCATCTTGAATCACACCGACATCAAATCCGGATATATCATTAAGGCTTTTGATCCCAAAAACATTCTCATTAAAATAGATATACGTGGGTAATTCATAAAATGGCATGGAGTAATCCCAGATCATTTCCCTTTCAGGAGTATAAAAAATCAGCCCAACAATGGCGTTTTCATTTGTTTGAGCATAATCCAGAATATCCGAAAAGGAATCCAGATAATGGAATTTCACTTCCTGCCCGCTTTTTTGAGCCCAAAGAGACCATAGGTCATGAAAAATACCCTTTGCGTTTCCCTCTTCATCAATAAATTCGAAGGGATAATAATATTTTTCGCCCAGGATTTCCACTTGCTGGGAAAGGGCAATGCTTATAATGATCAAAAGGCAACATATAAAAATAATTTTTTTCAAGATTTCACCTTTTTTATCGTAAAAAAATCCCCTTTCATTATACTATAAAAATGACTGAAAGAAAGGGGATCATTTGTTCTATTATGAATCTAATTCATTACAGTAATCCGATAGCGTGATATAAATGCTGCCAGCCTTTATAATCTGTAATCGTACCAACATATAGTGTTTGTCGATCGTCTGACAGGATCACCGGAGAATGACCCGTTAGCTCTTTTTTTGTGTACTCGGCAACGGGTTGACCCTTTATTAGAAAATGTTCTTCAAACCACATGTCTGCATCTATTTCTTCACCTTCTGCCATTTTTAGATGTTCTCCAAAAATAGCGCCAAAATCGGTTATTTCAAATTGAATCCCTCTCATGTTGATTCCAAGCGGTGTTTCAGAGAGGATATGGTTTCTTTCGTCTTTCATGGCACTCATACAGGTGATAACGACCTTCGCCTCTGCATATTCAACTGCCTGTAAAACTCTGTCGGGGAGATACAATGCATAGGGAATAATGAGGTAATCATAATGGGAGAAATCTGAATCTCTAAATAAGAAGTCCACTTGTTCCCCATTTTCAAATAAAGGCCTGTAGAGTTCCATGATGGCATTGAAGTAGTCGAAATCCTTATTCACTCCGTTAATCCGGTGCATCCAAGCCACTTCATAATCGAAGTAAATACCGATTCTTGATTTTTTTCTTTCTAAAGGTCTTCGTTCACTTAACAGTTTACAGACTTGCAGCCGCTTGCTTCTCTCGGGATTGCCGTCATAATTCAATATTCCGTTATGATACTGCTCGGAACCAAATGGAACGGCTCTGTATCTGAAATAGACAATATTTTCGGCGCCTTGTGACAAAGCCTGTCTGGATATTCGTTCCATCCATTGATGATCATAATAGACGTTGCGGACCTGCCAATTCACCCTACCCGGCTGCTGTTCCATGACCGTAAAGGGTTTGCGCTGCAATGACCACATGAGATCGAAATTCATCCCGGTAAACCAAGGTTTAAATTCATTGCCAAAATGATAATTGTCAAAGGATATAAAATCATACTGGCTTTCCATCTTTTTATAATCAATTTCGACAAAGTTTGTCATGAAATTATGGGTAATGGGTTTATCGGAGTAACGTTTGATGGTATCAATCTGCATTTGGGCAAAGTCCATGATGGATTGGGTTGAAAACCGGTAAAAGTCCAGCAGTTGATGGGGGTTTCTTAAGGCATTGGTGCGTTTGGGCGTTTCAATTTGAGCGAAATCATTGTATTGCTGTGACCAAAAGACAGTGCCCCAGTCTCTGTTTAAATCCTCAATCGAATGGTATTTCGTTTCGAGAAATTTTTGGAAGGCCAAATCGCATTTCTCGCAATAGCAAAAGGTGGTGTCTTCACAGCCGAATTCATTGTCAATTTGCCAGGCATAAAGGTTTTCCATTTTTCCATACCGTTCTGACAATTTGTTGACTATTTTATCCACATAAACCTTATAGATATGGCTGTTGTAGCAATAATGACGTCGGCTGCCAAAATGCCTTACATGCCCCATGTCATCTTTCTGCAATATCTCCGGATGTTTTTTAATCAGCCATGCTGGAGGAGTTGCAGAAGGAGTACCGATAATGATTTTGATGCCAAGATTGCGGGTTAATTCGAACAATTTATCCAAAAGGGTAAAGTTGTATATTCCTTCTTCGCTCTCCAAAACATGCCATGCAAATTCTCCAACCCGTATGAGCGCTATCCCATTTTCTTTCATGATGATTAAATCGTTTGCCATTTGCGGCAAGTGACTTAAATCACTGTCCCAGTGTTCGGGATAATAGTCTACTCCTATCATTTCATCTCCTCCTGTATTTTTATCAATCACATCGTCAATTTATTCTTTGACACGCTCGATTTCCCTTGTATTATATCCCTCTTCACGAGAAAATTTAAACCGATTGAGTTTTTCTTTCAAGATATCAGATAATTCAAGCAGTTTTTGGGTTAAAGGTTCCAATTCTTCAATCATCGAGGTGTTGTCTTCCACGGAGTTCACAATAATATCCACTTTTTGTGTCAGCTGTTCAAATTTATGTCCCATTTCTTCAGAATCTTGGGAGATATGATCAATCAAGCCCGACTGGGTTCTTATTTGGGATAGTGTTTGTTCAATGGAATGATTGACCCGTTCATACGATTGAGCAATTTCCTCGAAGATGGTGGGTATTTTTTCAATGTCTTCAACCACACCTTCCACGTCTTTCAAGCTATTATCCGAATCCACAAGCACTTCATCCACCAATTTTGCTATATTGCCAATCTGAACCGACGCATCTCTGGCTGTTTGATTGGACTGATCCGCTAATTTTCGAATTTCATCGGATACTACGGCAAATCCTTTTCCCGCTTCTCCGGCACGGGCTGCTTCGATGGCCGCATTTAAAGCCAGCAAATTCGTCTGTTCCGCTATCTGTTGGATTTTTTCGATAAATGCCGTGGTTTGACTGGTCACGGTTTTAAACTGATTAACCCGTTTAATGTTTGAATTCACTTGATCCCCGATTTGCGTAATCTTTTCGGTTGTATCAAAGATTCCCCGTTTATGTGATTCTACTTTCTCGAGAACACCTTCTGAATCTTCAACCGTTGCATTCATCATGGTGGTGGTCTGTATGTTTTGATGATTCAATTCCTGCATGGATGCCCGCATTTCTTTTAACTGTTCCACTGAATTGATCAGTTCGCCGTTAATGGATTGTATCTCTTTTTCAACTTCCTGTGTGCTTTTGGTCGTCTTATGGATCGAATCGGTTATATCCACTGCTTCTTCACTCATCACCAAAGAAGCTTCGTTGGCACTGATCAGAGTAGCCCGGATCGTTTCAAGAACCTGATTCAGTATTTTTTGAACTTCCCCGATTTCATCCTTGGACTTTCTTGAAGACTCAAAATCAACACTTAAGTCCAACTCTCCCAGCTTGATGGATTTAGAAATCAGATTTCTGATGGGTTTTCTGATTGACAATCGAACAAACCACCATATGCCCAAACTTCCGACAATGGTTAAGAGAATCAACAGGTTAATTGTCCATCGGGTGTTGTCAATCTCTGTTGTTACTCTAGAAGAGATAGA
>Ga0209607_1002041_pt1 | contig 16497 bp, 17 predicted proteins | sample AD_UKC117_MetaG_FD_184413 | JGI IMG/M metagenome (GOLD analysis project Ga0209607, IMG submission 184413) | Active sludge microbial communities of municipal wastewater-treating anaerobic digesters from Hong Kong - AD_UKC117_MetaG (SPAdes)... | ecosystem: Engineered > Bioreactor > Anaerobic >... | reverse complement strand
CATAGCCCTCCACGATCTGAGGGCCGACGAGGACTACCACCTCGGAACATTCCTTCTGGGGGCGTACCAGGACACCCTGGGAGACTTCCACAACCTTCTCGGCTGCGTCAACGAGGTCCACGTCACCGTGGAGGACGAGGACGACGGCTGGAGGATATCGAAGGTCGTTCGGGGGGACGTCTGCGATAAGCTCCTCCGGTTCTTCAACTATGAGCCAGAAGAGCTCCTGGGCGAGGTGGCGTCGCGTTGCTGCGGAGAAAAGGCGGAAGGGGAGAGGGCGAGGGAGACTATCCGAAAGGCCCTCGGCGAGTACTCCTACTTCAAGAACAGGTACATCAGATCTTAGACTTCGAGCCCGGGCCAGAAACCTCCTTCTGGCCCATTTTTACTACTAAGATAACGCGACATTTTCGGCTAATGGGCTACAACTTGTCTATTCAATTTTATAAATATTTATTTAGTATAGAAAATATATATTTTGAGCTGGTTAAAATAGCTAATGTTATAATTACATAAAAAATATAAGCTAAATAAAAATGCTCTGCATTCAAGTGATAGCTATTAAACGTGGCTTTAACATATAGGTTGCATGAAATGAAGTAGCCAGTGGCCGCCAAAAAGATGAATATTATACATACAACCCATGCTATTTGTTTCAAATTATAATTTGTATAATCTTTTATTTGAAATTTATTTAAAAATCTAGGTAAAAATGATGATAGCAAAAGAAATACGGCTGTAGATAAATAAAGCATCTTAACTTCTTCATATGAGAAAAAATGCTCAACTCCGGTGACCAAAAAAAGCAAGCAAGCTCCGACAAAAAAATCTTCCGAAACCGATTCAAAGAATTCATTATTATTCATGTTCGTTTCACCTTGCGTATTCTGAGTCGCTTTGTGATATAAACACAATAAATTATTAATCCATTTTGGTCAAGACGATTCGAGGAATCGAAGACCTTGATCGAAGATCTCAGCGCTCCACTGCCCTCGCATAGTTGAATCATTGCTGCAGGCAATCCATACCCTCCCCATCTGCTCCGAGGGTCACCCGCCCAGCTCCTCAGCCACATGGAAATCGCTCCATGCCTCCGATGCCACCAGATCCAGCATATAAAGCAGAACGCTGCCTTCAAGTCTCTCAGCCGGTAAGGTCTTGTATCTTAGGGCCAACCCACCCCTCAGATGTTCTTCGGCCGGAAGAGGGGCGGCGAGGGCGAGATCAAGGCCTTCGTCTCCATAAACTATGGAAGTGACAGAATCAGGCACCAGGCAGTGAAGCTCGCCTCCGGGGCCTCCGTCCTCGACGCCCTGAGGGCTTCGGCCGAGGTCGTCATCACCCCGGACGAGAGCGCCACCGGCCACCGGGGATCGATGGTGACGGCCATCGACGGTGTTTCCAACGACATCGACCACGCCTGGCTCTACTACGTCTTCGAGCGAGGCGATGCTGGCTGGAGGATCCCAATGGAGATGCCCGATAGCCTCGCCGTCTCAGACGGCATGAAGATCGGCTGGAGGCTCTACAACTTCGGGGAAGGGGGGCCGGTCCCAACGGATGGACCCCTCTGGTCGAGCCGCTGCGCCAGCAAGACCAGGACCTGCGCCCGCCAGTTCCCTTGAAGGAAAGGCCGCAAACCGCTGAGACCTGCCACCGAGGGATCGCCCTGATTTCTTCATCCCAATTATGGGAAGAAGACTAGGCGTTTCGGACAATGCCCGATAGAACTAAGTACGTTACAGCCTTACTTAATTGCTGGAGGAATCCGGCATATGACTGATTATTGGGCAAGGTGGTGCGAGAAACTTCAGCAGATCGCGAAGCCCTACGAACCTCTCGATGTGGAGATGGCTCCTCCAATACTTACCAGAGAGAGCCTTCTCGAGTACTACCGGTGCCTTGAGAGCCTGATGAGACCCCTCGACCTCCTCCAGGAGAACAGGGAATCCCCCGATGACCGCCTGATCGAGAACTACGAAGCTCTGGAGGAACGGCTCGAGGGGCTCTCTGCAGCCCATCCGTGGTTCTCAGAGGACGAGTCCACCCAGGAGCTGATCAAGCTTCTGGAAGTCCTCACCGCCAATCGGAGCGTCGATTGGGAGCTATTTGATGAGAAGATCAAGATCCTGAAGAGGAGGATAGAGGAGCTGGAGACGAAATCTGGCTCCTGATGCCCGACAATTGAAGATGCTGAGATGGGGGATGCTCATAAGGACGGCGCATAAAAGAGTCGAGGATGCCCGGCCCCACCGAGGGACCTGGGCACCTCCTCTGCCATCAAGGCAGCGGTGATGTCGTGCGTCTCACCGCATGATGGCGGGCTTGGTTGCGGTTCTTCTGTGGATAGATGGAAACGTTTTACACGACAAATGGAAATCATATCATTTAGTAATAAACTTTTCGATTGAACTGCTACGAAAGTCGAACGTCCCTGACCTTCGAGGCAGAAGATGGGATCAGAAGAGAAGGGCGCAAGTTTCGATGCTTGCGCCCCCATTCAGCGCCCGGACCGGGAGTCGAACCCGGGTCGAAGCCTCGACAGGGCTTCATGATAGGCCTCTACACTATCCGGACTCAAAGCAAGGTCCCGCCTCCCAGATTCGAACCGGGGACATCGCGGTAGCCGCACGGTGCGCCTTCTGGCGCGAAACCTACTACAGCCGCGCACTCTACCAGGCTGAGTTAAGGCGGGTCCAACGATGCAAAGCCATTCTCGTATTTAGCCCTTTCGATTAGTATGGGCTTGGCGCATATCCGTTTCTGAAAGTGGAGCGTCAAAAGCTATAAACGAGGATCACTGTCTTTCTCCGGGCTGTCAAGCCCAAAGACCCTCCCTCCTGGCAAAAGGTTTGTGATATCATGCTGATTGGTCTAATGTCCGACTCCCACGACAACTTCCCCGGCCTTCTGGAGGCCGTGGCGATCTTCAAGAAACGAAACGTCGAGATGATCCTCCACGCCGGCGACGTAATAGCCCCCGGAATGTGCTACGCCTTCGAGGGGTGGACTGGGGAACTCAAGCTTGTCTACGGGAACAACGACGGCGATCGAACTGGCCTCAAGCGCGACTTTGGTCGGGTGGGGGGCGAGTTTCTCGAGGATTTCGGCGAGGTTGAGGCAGACGGCAGATCGATCGCCCTCCTCCACGGGACCTACGAGCCGCTGGTGAAGTCTCTCGTGGATTCGGGCCGCTACGACGTCGTCGTCCGGGGCCACGATCATCACGTGAGGGTCGTACCAGGAGACTCCCTGATGATCAACCCCGGAGAGGTCTGGGGCCACTTCACCGGCCGAAAGACGGTGGCGATCCTGGATACGGAGTCCCTTGCAACCGAGATCGTCGAGATGGGATCTCGCCCCTCCATCTTGGAGATGACCGGTCGGCGTCCATAATCGGGAAAAGGGAGAGGATCAGAGGATCGTGGCTATCTTGTGGAGGCGTGACGAAAGGCATGATAGAAGGCATCTTTCTTGAGCCCCTCGGCGTATACCTCCTGGTGGAGAGGCGCAGTGGCCGAATCAGTAGGATCAGCTTCTCTGCGGAGAGGCCGGTGGGCTCCGTCTCGCCGGAGGTGGAAGAGGCTCTTCTGAGATGCTGGCCTGGAGGCGAAAAAGTCCCCTGGGACCTCCTCGGCCTCTCCGGCCTCACAGAGTTCCAGAGAGAGGTTCTGAGCTTCGTCGCATCCATCCCCCTTGGCGAGACCCTGACCTACGGCCAGGTGGCCGAACGGCTCGGCAGGCCCAACGCCGCGAGGGCTGTGGGCCAGGCACTGGGAAAAAATCCGTTCCCGCTGATAATTCCATGCCACAGGGTGGTGGGATCGAGGAGCATCGGAGGCTACAGTTCCGGCGTCGAGCTGAAACGGAGGCTTCTGGAGATCGAGAGGGAGATCTGCCAGAAATAGGGCGGCTAATAGGGAGTCTTTTTGGGACGACGTCTCAGACGGGCGAAGGACGCGCCCAGGATGGTGAAAGTTCCCCCCTCAGAATTCGTCGTTTTACATCGTTTACATGCTGATCTGCCAAAAAACACGGCTCAGGAAGCTTGTGGTCCCGGAGGTACCGCCGGGCGAGGTCCAGGGCGGCCTCGACCGAAACCCGATGGCCTGGAGCCACCACGATCGGTCTGCACCTCTTTTTTGATAAGAACACGTACCCCACCGTTTCTCCCTGATGGACCAGGGGCGAGGCGTCCCCCACCCGACGGGGCGGATCGAAGGTGCCGCAGAGGACGTTCTTGCTGACGCCCACTGTGGGCATGTCCAGGGCGACGCCGATCATGCTCGCGAGCCCCGCCCTCCGGGGATGGTTGATCCCGCAGCCGTCGACGAAGAGGACTGTGGGGGCCGGGTCGAGCCTCCTCGCTGCCTCCACCGCGGCAGGTCCCTCCCGGAAAAAGAGAAGACCGGGAATGTAGGGAAAAGTCGTTTCGATGACCGCCCAGGATCTGGATGGGGGCTGTAGGGACGAACCTATGGCGACGGCCCCGCTTACCACCAGCTCTTCGCCTCCGTCTCCTGTTATGAAGGCCTGGTCGACCCCGGCGACCACCTTTTCAGAGAACCGGTCTTCCAGAACGACCCTGGCTGCGACATCGTCCTGGAGGGAGAATAAACGCCTCCTCTCTTCGACGGAGGGGGCCGGAGAGGAGGGCACCTACTTCGCCCCGGTGTAGGGGACGGTCTGGCTGAGGTTTATGGCGAGCTCGCCGATGTTTTTGATGTAGTCGAGCATACGCTCGATGCTGGTGGCCACCATCCTCAGGAGGGCGTCCTCGTGTTCGTCCGATGAGCTGGCGGCCGACACCATCGTGTTGATCTGTCTTCGGAGCTGCCGGGAGAGCTCGATCACCTCGTTCGCCTTCACCGAGTTGAGCAAGACAAGGGACGATATCGAGTCCTCGATGAGGCCCATAAGCTGCGGCGATATCCGGCTCATCTCATCGATGATGTCGGCAGGAAGGGTGCAGTCGCACTTGAGGATCATCTCCGCAACCTTGGCAGCGTGGTCTGCCATCCGCTCGAGGTTTGTGGCGGCCCTGGTGTAGTTGAAGGCGGTGATGGGGTCGAGGGACTCCTGCTTCACCGAGCCTGACCTCAGGATCTCGGTGAACTGGCGCGAGACGAGCAGATAAAGCCTGTCTACGTCGTCGTCCCTCTGGATGACGTCGGCGGCCATCTCCCGGTCGTTGGTCAACATGGAGCCGAGGGCGTCCTGGATCATCGACCTCACCACCGTCTTTATCCTCCGGAGGGCCCGCTCCGACTGGAGCTCCTCAGGGTCGATCAGATCCTGTATCAGGACCTTGTTCACCGTCTCCTCCAGGATCTCCGGGCCGATCAGCTTCTGAACGATCGAGTGGATGTCCCTCTTCTGGTCTGCGGTCATGTGGGTCGAGGCGACCTCGATCGTCCTGTACCCTGAGACGTAACAGCCGATGATGTCCCTCACCAGGGCGTCACCAACTTTGTCGGCGATCTCAAGTCTGGTGGCCAGCTCCCTCTCGGACCTGTCGGGGGTGAGGACGAGAGCGCCGTTCTCGCTCTGGTTGATGTAGATCAAGGAGCCTGGCTGGATGTCGTTTTTTACCGCCCAGAGCTTGGGGAGGGAGACGATGAATGTCGACTTTCCCGTCCGCTGAACTTTCCTGGTCTCCATAAAACCCGCTCAATCAGTTGAGATGTTCCCGCTTCGCCTCGACCATGTATATGATGCTCTCGCATATGTTGCATACGTGATCTGCGATCCTCTCCAGGTGCTTGTTGACCAGGAGAAGGGGCGTTGCATCCTCGATGAGGTCGGGGTTACCTCCGATGATCTTGAGGAGGGTGTCTCTCACCTTCTGGTAGAGGGAATCCACCTCGTAATCCCATTTCGTCGTCTCCCGGGCGAGTTCAGCATCGTTCTCCTTGAAGGCACGGTTGGCATGGACCAGCATCTGCCCTGATATCTCCGCCATCCGCGGTATGTTCTTCAGGCTCTTGACGTGGACCTTGTTTTTGGAGTGGACCACGATCCGAGCTATGTCCACCGCAAGATCGCCGATCCGCTCAAGGTCGATATCGATCTTAAGTGTGGTTACGATCAGCCTGAGGTCTTTTGCCATGGGTTGCTGGAGGGCCAAAAGCTGCATGCAACGCTTCTCTATCCTCAGGCTCAGATCGTTGATCATCTGGTCGTCTCTTATGACCTCTCGCGCCTTATCCACGTCGTACTCGCGGAGGGCATCCACCGACTTGGCCACCGCCACGCCGACCAGATCCACCAGATTCTCCGCGTCTATCTTGAGCTCTTCAAGCTCCTTGTGATAACGCTCTCTATAGGGACTCATCTCACCCCACTCCGTCGATTAACTCATCCGAACCGGCCCGTTATGTAATCCTCTGTGCTCTTCTTTTGGGGGTTCTCGAAGATCTCTTTCGTCTCGCCGAACTCGATCAGCTCGCCGAGGAGGAAGTAGGCGGTGTAGTCGGAGACCCGGGCCGCTTGCTGCATGTTGTGGGTCACGATCACCTGGGTGTACGACCCTCTCAGCTCGTCCATCAGCTCCTCGATCTTCCCCGTCGATAAAGGGTCCAGAGCGCTGCAGGGCTCGTCGAAGAGTATGACGTCCGGCTTCATTGCCAGGGCCCTGGCGATGCAGAGCCTCTGCTGCTGACCACCGGATAGCCCCATGGCAGGTTTATCGAGCCGGTCGGAGACCTCGCCCCAGAGGGCGGCCTTTTTGAGGCTCTCTTCAACGATCCTGTCCACGTTCTTCACTCCGTGAATCCGAGGGCCGTAGGCGATGTTGTCGTAGATGGACATGGGAAAGGGGTTTGGCTTCTGGAAGACCATCCCGATGTTCTTTCGAAGCTCCACCACGTCCGTATCTTTGTCGTAGATGTTGACGTCGTTGTAGAGGACCTCGCCATCGATACGGACGATGTCGACGAGGTCGTTCATCCGGTTGAGACAGCGGATGAATGTGGACTTCCCGCACCCCGAAGGGCCTATCAGCGCCGTGATATGATTCTCGGGCATGCCGATCGATATATCTTTCAGGGCGTGGTTCTCGCCGTACCACAGGTTCAGGTTCCTCGATTCAATCTTGAAAGGCATCGCAAGACCCCGTAATTAAAATTCTGCCTGAAATTCTCATTCTGCCTGAAATTCTCATTCTGCCTGAAATTCTCATTATCATCCCCGACCATCCGGACCGGGGGGAGCTGCGGCCGAAAAGAAGCCCTCCTCCTCCATTATCCTCTGACCCTCAGGCCCCAAAACGAAATTTATGAACTTTGCCTCGGTCTCGCTCGTGCCGTCCCAGGTGTACAGGTAAAGGGGCCTCGATAAACTGTAGGTTTTGTTCCTGATGTTCTCCTCCGTCGGACTGACCCCGTCGAGGGCCACGACCCCCAGGTCCCCGGTCTTGGCGTATCCTACGCCCAGGTACCCGATGGCCTTATCGCTCTGGACTATCAGGGTCTTGATCTCGGCGTTCTCCATGGCGTTGACCTCAACCCCTTCGGTCTCGGCACGGCTGCTGCCCATGATCATCTCGTTGAAGGTATCCCCCGTCCCCGACCCGGGAACCCTCGCCACGGGCAGTATCATGACGTCGGGACCGCCGACATCCTTCCAGCTTTTGATATTGCCGGCGTATATCTCCGAGACCTCTTCGGAGGAGAGGCCCGTTACGCCGGCGTCGTAGATCTCTTTGCTGACCACGAGGGCGATGGCATCGTAGCCGATGAGGTGCTCTGTAAAACGGTCCCCGAACTGCAAGATCTCCGACTCCTTCACCTCTCGGGAGGCCATGCCGACGTCGGCGAGCCCCGAAGCCACGTCCTGAATCCCCCTTCCCGATCCGCCGCTGCTCACCTGGACACCGATCTCGTCCTGGGCCTGGTTGAAGACCTCTGCGCACCTCTCCACGGCGGGAAGAACAGTGGTGGAGCCGGTGATGACCAGGCTCTCCCGTCCCCCCTCTTCAACGCACCCTGTCGCCACGACGATCAGGAATGCCACCATCAGAAGCCGAATATAGTGTGATCTCTCAGGTTCTTTCAATCGATCGAACTTCACCATACCCATATATATAGCATTTTCCTATATAGTCTATATACTGCATCTCCGGCGCCGGAAACGCCTCGCGAAATGTTTATATAGAACTTTAAACTGCTGATGACCAGAACGAAAGGGGAGGCCTCGATTTGGCTGGCTTAACAAACGCTCCTATACTCATTCTGAAAGAGGGACATAAGCGCGAGACCGGAAAGGAAGCTCAGCGCAGGAACATCACGGCGGCAAAGGCGGTCGCTCTGGCTCTGAGGACCACCCTGGGCCCCAAGGGCATGGACAAGATGCTGGTGGACGGCACGGGTGACGTGGTCATCACCAACGACGGAGCCACCATCCTCAGAGAGATGGATATCGAGCACCCGGTGGCGAAGATGATAGTCGAGGTGGCCCGGGCCCAGGAGGACGAGGTGGGGGACGGGACCACCACCGCCGTCGTCATCGCCGGAGGGCTTCTCGAAAATGCCGAGGAGCTGATCAATAACGGCGTACATCCCACGGTGATCGTCCAGGGCTATAAGGCGGCTCAGGCCAAGTCCTACGAGTTTCTGGAGGATATGGCGGTGGCCGTCTCAAAGGAAGACCGAGATATATTGAAGAAGATCGCCGTGACCGCCATGACCGGAAAGGGGATCGAGGTATTCAAGGAGAAGCTTACCGAGATCTGCATCGACGCCGCCGCTGCCATCGCAGAGGACGGGAAGGTCGACGTCGAGGAGAGGGTGAGCTTCGTCAAGATCGGGAGCGGCTCGGTGAAGGATACGATCCTCGTGGAAGGGGTCGTCCTTGACAAGGAGAGGCTCAACCCCGATATGCCGAAGAAGGTGGCAGGAGCGAAGATCGCCCTTCTGGACGGCACCCTGGAGCTGAAGAAGCTCTCCACCGACGCCAAGGTCACCATCTCCAGCCCCGAGAGCCTCAGCAGCTTCCGGGAGGGAGAGGACGAGGTTCTCAAGGAGAAGGTCGACGCCATGGCCAAGGTCGGCGCAAACGTCGTCTTCTGCAAGCAGGGTATCGGTGCCTACGCCTCCCGGTACCTCGCAAACTTCGGAATCATCGCCGCAAGAAGGGTCGGCGACGACGAGATGAAGTTTCTGGCTCTCGCCACCGGCGGGCGGATCGTCACAGACCCCCTGGAGATGAGGGCGGAGGACCTGGGATCTGCAGACCTCGTCGGTGAGAAGAAGGTCGGAAAGGATAAGAAGATGATCTTCGTCGAGGGGTGCCACGGTGCCAAGGCAGTGACGGTGGTCATCCACGGGTCGAGCGAGCAGCTCAGAGATAACGTCGAGAGGGCTCTTGAGGACGCCATGTGGTCTCTTGCGACGGTCCTGGAATCGAAGAAGATCGTTCCCGGCGGTGGAGCACCCGAGATCGAGGTGGCGGAGAGGCTCCGGCAGTACGCCTCCACCATCACCGGCAGGGATCAGCTCGCGGTCAAGGCCTTCGCCGACGCCGTCGAGGAGATCCCCGTGGCCCTGGCAGAGAACGCCGGTTTCGACCCCATCAACTCGCTCGTCGACCTCCGGTCCAGCCACGGCGCTGGGAAGAAGGGTTACGGTATCGACATGAGTTCCGGGAAGGCTGTCGACATGATGGAGCAGGGCGTGGTAGAGCCTCTCAGGGTCAAGACCCAGGCGATCAAGTCCGCCACCGCTGCCGCCACCCTCGTCCTTCGGGTCGACGACGTAATCGCGGCCAAGGTCGAGGGGCTGAAGCCAAAGCCTGGCCAGAACCCCCACGACTACACCAGAAGGCCGATGATGCCCCCCATGATGTAGAGGTGCGGATCGATTATTCGCGGGCCCGGAGGCGGAAGCATCTCGCCCTCCGGACCCGATCAGATCATGACTTTTTGTCAGCTATCTCGTGCGCCCCGAAGAGAATGGGTGGTTTATGAAGCCGAAGCACGGCAAAGAAACGGATGAGCGTTCAGACAAGAAGGCCGAAGGCGCTGCCAGGACCGGCAAGAGCGCCGAAGTAGGGGCTGGAAAGCCCGGTCGAAAGGTCGAAGAGGCCGAAGGTCTCGACCTTGCGGATCTCGACCTCGACGAGCTGGACCCCGGGGAGCTTTTAGATCTCTTTCTTGAGGCGAAGAGGGTGGCGGAAGAGCGGACAGACCAGCTTCTGCGGTGCAGGGCGGAGATGGAGAACGCCGCGAAGCGAGCCGCCAGGGAGAAGGAGGCCCTCTCTCGATACGCCTCGGAGAAGATCATAACGAAGCTTCTGCCGGTGATCGACAGCCTCGATCAGGCAGCAAAGCACGTCGACGGTATGGATAAGATCCGCCAGCAGCTTCTTTCCGTCTTAAGGACCGAGGGCCTCGAGCCCGTCGAGGCGGTGGGAAAGAAGTTCGACCCCTATCGGCACGAGGCTCTGATGATGGTCGAGTCCGACGAGCACGAAGAGGGGACTGTGACCGAGGAGGTCTTGCGCGGCTACACCCTGAACTCCAGACCGATCCGCTTCTCCAAGGTCCTGGTCTCCAAAAAACCGTAAATATTCAGACGTTTGATTTCTAGAAGGTGATAACGTGTCCAAGATCATAGGCATAGACCTGGGAACCAGCAACTCTGCTGCCGCCGTCCTCATCGGCGGAAAGCCCACCATGATCCCCAGCGCTGAGGGAACGAGCATCGTCGCCGGAGGGAAGGCCTTTCCCTCTTACGTCGCCTTCACCAAAGACGGCCAGAGGCTCGTCGGAGAGCCGGCCCGAAGACAGGCGGCGACCAACCCCGACGGCACCATAACCGGGATCAAGAGAAAGATGGGGCAGGACTACAAGGTCAACGTTTACGGAAAATCCTATACACCTCAGGATATATCCTCCTACATCCTGCGAAAGATCAAGGAGGACGCCGAGGCGTACCTGGGCGAGAAGGTGGATAAGGCCGTGATCACCGTCCCCGCCTACTTCAACGACAACCAGAGGCAGGCGACAAAAGACGCCGGTACCATCGCCGGCCTCGACGTTGTCAGGATCATAAACGAGCCTACGGCAGCTGCCCTCGCCTACGGCATGGACAAAGAGGGCGAAGCGACCATGATGGTCTTCGACTTCGGCGGAGGAACCCTCGACGTCACCATCATGGAGGTGGGGGAGGGCGTCTTCGAGGTCAAGTCGACGAGCGGAGACACCCAGCTCGGCGGCCGGGACATGGACGAGATCCTCACCAATTACGTCGTCGAGAAGTTCAGGCAGGATACGGGCGTCGACCTCAAGGGCGACCGGATGGCGATGCAGAGACTGAGGGAAGCGGTGGAGATAGCGAAGATTGAGCTCTCATCAGTCCTGCAGACGACGATCAACCTCCCCTACATCACCGCCGACCAGACCGGCCCCAAGCATCTGGAGATGACGATCACCAGGGCGAAGCTCGAGGAGCTGATTAAAGACGTCCTGGAACGGTGTCGGGGACCATTGACCCAGGCGATCCGGGATGCTAAGCTCGATAAGACCGGGATCGACAAGATAGTCCTCGTCGGCGGCCCCACCCGGATGCCCGCGGTGAGGAAGTTTCTCAGCGACTTCATGGGAAAAGAGGCGGAACGGGGAGTCGACCCCATGGAGTGCGTCGCCATCGGCGCTGCGATCCAGGGCGGGGTCCTCGGAGGCGAGGTGAAGGATATCCTCCTTCTGGACGTGACCCCCCTCAGCCTCGGGATCGAGACCCTCGGCGGCGTCGATACGAAGCTGATCGAGAGGAACACCACCATCCCCACAAGAAAGAGCCAGATCTTCACCACCGCCGCCGACAACCAGACGACCGTCGAGATTCACGTCCTCCAGGGGGAGAGGCCCATGGCCAAGGACAACACGTCCCTCGGCAGGTTCAACCTGGCGGGTATCCCGCCCGCGCCGAGGGGCATCCCTCAGATCGAGGTGACATTCGACATCGACGCTAACGGCATACTGAACGTCAATGCAAAGGATCTCGCCACTGGAAAGGAGCAGGCGATCACCATCTCCGCCCCCCACAAGCTATCTCAGAACGAGATCGAGCGGAAGGTCAGAGAGGCCGAGGAGCACGCCTACGAGGACACCAGGAGGAAGGAGGAGATCGAGGCGAAGAACCAGGCCGAGACCCTCGTCTACACCGCCGAGAAGACCCTCAAGGATGCGGGGGACGTCGTCACCTCCGACCAGAAGGAGAAGATCGAGAAGGCTATCGAGGAGGCGAAAGAGGCGTTGGCCAGCGGGGATATAGCGAGGATTAAGGAGAAGGCAGAGGCCCTCCAGAACGCCATCTACGAGCTATCGACGGCGATGTACCAGAAGGCGGCCCAGGAGCAACAACAGCAGCAAGAGCAGCAGCAGAGCCAGCAGAGCCAGCAGGGTGGCTCCTCCTCAGCCTCAGGAGAGACGATCGACGCCGACTTCGAGGTCGTCAACGACAAGAAATGAGGTCGATGAAGGTCGAACGCGAACGGGTCCCTGAAGATATTGCTGTAAAGATACGGAGAGGGTAGCTGGTGGCTGGCAACAAAAGAGACTACTACGAGGTTCTCGGGGTCGGGAAAGAGTCGGACCAGAAGGAGATCAAGAGCGCTTACCGCAAGCTCGCCATGAAGTATCATCCCGATCGGTCCCAGGAATCCGACGCCGAGGAGAAGTTCAAGGAGATCTCTGAGGCCTACGCCGTCCTCTCCGATGCGGATAAGAGGAGACAGTACGACCAGTTCGGCCACGCCGGGATCGACAGCCGCTACTCCCAGGAGGACATCTTCAGGGGCGTCGACTTCGAGGACCTCCTCCGGGGCTTCGGGTTCGGTGGGGGCGGAGCCGGCGGGTTTGGAGGCGGCAGCGGCATCTTCGACATGTTCTTCGGAGGCGGCGGCCGTGGCGGGAGGCGGGGCCCCTCCCGGGGGCGCGACCTCCGTTTCGACCTGGAGATGACCCTGGAGCAGGTGGCGACGGGCCTCGATACTTCAATCGAGGTCCCCCGGATGGAGGCCTGCCCTACCTGCGGCGGGACGGGTGCGAAGCCCGGAACCAGCCCCCAGACCTGTGACCAGTGCCAGGGCACAGGCCAGATGACCCGGGTCCAGAAGACCCCCTTCGGTCAAATGATGACCTCGACAACATGCTCGAAGTGCGGCGGGCGGGGTCAGATCGTCTCTGACCCCTGCGGCGAGTGCCGGGGGTCGGGCCGGGTCAGAAAGACGAGGACGATCAACGTCAAGATCCCGGCAGGGGTCGAGACCGGCCAGCATCTGAGGCTCGGTGGCCAGGGCGAGGCGAGCCCCGACCCCGGAGGCGAGACCGGCGACCTCTATGTCTTCGTAAACGTCCGGCCCCACCCCCTCTTCAAGAGGGCGGACGACGACCTCCTCTACGAGACCCCCCTCTCCATCACCCAGGCTGCCCTCGGAACCGACCTGGAGGTCCCGACCCTCGACGGGAAGCGGGCGAAGATGAAGGTCCCGGCGGGGACCCAGAGCGGGTCGGTATTTCGGCTGAAGGGTAAAGGTATCCCCAGACTCCACGGCTTCGGCGGCACCGGCGACATGCACGTGAGGGTGAACGTCAAGACCCCAACAGACCTCTCCGGGCGGCAGAAGGAGCTTCTGGAGGAGCTGGCCGCCGAGTTCGGCGAGGGAAAGATGGAGGCGAAGAAGGGGGCCGAGGGCGCGAAGGGAAAGGAGAAGCCCTCCGAGAAGAAGGATAAGGGGTTCATCGGCAAGATCGTCGACGAGGTGAAGGGCGCGGTCCAGTGAGCGGGCCGAAGGACATGCCCATCTCGTCAGAAATCATTGGTGCGGCAGGATCTGAAATCTCTGATCTGATTTTTTTTCCCTCTTGTTTCTCACTAATTCTCTAATCCTCCATTCCCCCTAACCTCTCTCCGCTCTATTTCCACCCCGTTCCGCCCTATTCCTTGATCGCCCCCATCTTCGTCTCGATGGAGATCTCCTTGTCCAGCCGGTGGTCGATCTTCACCGTGGTGATGATCCTTCCGACTCCCATCCCCGCCAGGACCTCGTCGGCTCGCTCGACGACCTTGAAGACCTCGGCCATCCTCTCCGCCTCGACGACGGTGCACATGGGGGTCGGGATGAACACTAGCCCCGACTCCTTCAGAACCTGGTGGACGGCCCGGACGTACTTGCTGGCGCTCGTCCCCGTCCCCATGGGTATCATGGATAGCTCAGCGACTATCATGAAATACAGAATTGACCTGAGATGATAAAAAAGGTTTCAGGGATTTCGCCACATCACTGGATCTCCCGAAGGATCGCGTCGGCAGACGCCGCCGGGTTCGGCGATTCGGTGATCGACCTTCCGACGATCAGGTAGTCGGCTCCGGCCGCAAGAGCCGCTCGGGCCGAGCCGCCCTGGGCCCCGACACCCGGAGAGATGATGGCCCGGTCGCCGACGATCGACCTGACGAGCCTTATCCGATCGGGCCGGGTGGCCGGGGCGACGACCCCGTCGACGCCGCACTCCGCCGCGATCCGCGCCAGCCTCTCGGCGGCCGGCGCCATCAGGTCGACGGCGCCGGGGTGGCTCATCTCCGTCACGGCGAAGACCAGGCCGCCCCGCTCCCGGGCGGAGTCGACGCAGGCCGAGAGGCTATCCCGTCCCACGAAGGCGTGGGCGATGATCCCGCTCGCTCCCGCCTCCAGGACCTGCTCGGAGATGAGGGTGTTTGTGTTGGGGATGTCGGCGATCTTGAGGTCAGCGATCACCGGCGCCATCGAGGCGATCTCGCCGACGATGTTTAGCCCCGCCGCCAGGATCAGGGGGTAGCCGACCTTGACGTAGTCGATTCTGTCCCGGAGGGTCGAGACGAGGTCGAGGGCTTTGTCCCTGGAGAGGACGTCCAGGGCGAGGATGAGGCGGGAGTTTCGGATCATGTATTCAAGGTTTAACTTGCCGGATATTTACCTTTCCTATCTTTCGGCCGATCTGGCGGAGGTTATCGATCAAAGCCTTCAAACTTTCGGTTTTATCCCTTCTTCCCCGTAGCCTTGAAGAATGTGTAGCAGAAGACCCCGTCCTCCTCGGCCGTCCGGTAGAGGTCACGGACTCCCGAATCGAACTCGTCCGCCTCCATCATCCCCGCAGCCAGCGCCGCATCCCGGACCCCCTCGATCATGGCGGTGAAGGTCCTCCTGGTGAACCCGTCCGCCATCGCGGGCCTGCTGCCGTCGGCGTAGACCATCCGGGGCGAGACGGAGACCTCGGTGAAGCCCGCCCGGGTGAGGAGCGGGTATAGCTCCCGGCCGATCATGGCGTTTCCGCCCGCCCGCTCCTGGAGCCTCACCTGGCAGTCGATCGCCCTCCGGGCCGCGAGGCTGTCGGGGTGGAAGTATGCAGAGCCGTGGTCTCCCTCGATGGCCGTGATCGTCCCGCCCGGCTTGATGTACTCCTTGAGGATCGAGAGGGCCTCGACGGGCTTCGGCAGATGTTCCAAAACGAAGCAGACGAAGAGGTGGTCGAAGGTCTGCTTCCGGAAGGGGAGGTGGAAGATGTCCCCCTGGAGGACCCAGACGTTTGCAAGGCCCGCGGCCTCGGCCCTCCCCCTCGCCTCGGCGGCGGAGGACCGGGAGATATCGAGGGCGATTATCTTCGCCCCGGGGCTGTTTCTGGCGAGGGGGACGGTCTGAGCTCCGACGCCGCAGCCTGCTTCCAGGACGAGAGATCCGGGCGGGTAGGAGGTGTCGGAGTGGAGGAGGTCGACGAGGGTGGCGGCCTGGTCCTGGAGGCGGGTGCTCTCCCTTGGGTGGTAGCCGTGGACGTAGGGGTCGGCCATGGACGGCTCTTTTGCCGCCGGTTTATATCAGGATTTCCGCCGACTGTGAGCTGACGGTGGAGGACATCGTTAGAGCATCAGCGTATCGACGACGACCTAATCCCACATAATTGGAGAAACATTAAATAAGCGATCGAGTAAACCGATGGAAGAGGGCAAAGATTACGATGATGACGAAGGGCTCTTCGATGACAGTTCCACTCCGCTCCATTGCCGCTGATGAGCTTGGTCATTTGCCTCCTGACGATTGCGACCGCGATCATGCAAGGGCCGACACATCGGGGATAGGGTATGCCAGCTAACTTCGCCTATGATGTTTTTCTGAGCCACAACTCGCGAGACAAGCCACAGGTGAGCAAGCTGGCCGAGCGGTTGAAGGCAGCCGGGTTGCGGGTGTGGTTCGATGACTGGGTCATCAAACCGGGGGACGACATCTACCTAGCCATCGAACGGGGGCTGGAGGCGGCGCGGGTACAGGTGCTCTGCCTCACCCCCGCGGCGCTGGGCTCGGAGTGGGTAACCCTCGAACGGAGCACGGTCCTCTTCCGTGATCCCAGCAATTCTGGCCGCCGTTTCGTCCCGCTGCTGCTGGCTGATTGTGAGTTGCCCGACACGCTCCGCCGATACAAGTACGTGGACTTCCGTCAGGGAACGCCGGCCGCGTTCGACGAGCTGC
>Ga0209607_1002036_pt1 | contig 16516 bp, 14 predicted proteins | sample AD_UKC117_MetaG_FD_184413 | JGI IMG/M metagenome (GOLD analysis project Ga0209607, IMG submission 184413) | Active sludge microbial communities of municipal wastewater-treating anaerobic digesters from Hong Kong - AD_UKC117_MetaG (SPAdes)... | ecosystem: Engineered > Bioreactor > Anaerobic >... | reverse complement strand
TATTTGGGCAAATCAGGGTTTTCGTAAGACTTGAAAATATGATTTTCTTCCCAGTGCTTTTGCCATTTCTCCTCAATTAAATCAAACCGGTAATTCTTGTCCATCATTTCCTCCTTGCCGCTCTGAGCAAAAAAATTGTATATACAAAAAACTCTCCTCCCCGAAAGGGACGAGAGCTGTTTTCCCGTGGTACCACCCTGATTGACAAAATTTAAATATGGTGGAGCTAGTGGGACTCGAACCCACGGCCTCCTGAATGCCATTCAGGCGCGATCCCAACTTCGCCATAGCCCCACAAAAATTGTCCACTTGAACCGTTAACGGATGTCCCGTCGCAGGCTAAAAAATCATTCACCTGCAATTCTCCCCGGCGAGTTCGTCAGGATTTGCTGCCTTGCACCAAACGGCAGCTCTCTGCGTTTTATCTGCCTACTACTCCGGATCATCGATTCAATGTTCAATTGACATTTGCAATTATAAAATAGATTATCCGCAAAGTCAACCGATTAAACGATTCATCAGGCTTATTTTTAAATCACGTCAATAGACAAAGTAAATGCAATCAAAACGGGAGATAAAGATTGCTTTACGCTGTTCACCGGACATTTTGGATGTCATACGGGGATGGGATGGAAACAGAACCATCGAGACAAGGAGATAAATGTAAATTAAATAATTTAAATGGCAATTAAAGAAGGAAATGGATATAATGCAAAGAAAAAGTATACAGGAGGTGGCGATATGGGAAACATTGATCGTCGCTATCTGCTGGCGGCGCTGGTTTTAATCGCTGTGATGGTCTTTTTCGCCGGGACCAGATATGCGGAAATGAAACAAAACACGGTCATGGAAGAAGACCTGGCGGTGCAGCCAAGCACGGGGCAGGAGGAACAAGCCAACGAAGAGGAATTGCAGGTCTATGTCTGCGGTGAGGTGGAAAAACCCGGTCTGTATAAACTCAAAGCCGGTGCCCGGGTCTATGATGCTTTGCAAATAGCCGGCATCCTTCCCGGTGCGGCGCTTGATTATGCCCAGCCGGCCCGCAGGCTGCAGGATGGGGAGACGGTGGAACTTTACAGCGAAGCGGAGTTGGCCGAACAGCTTGCCGTCCGGCAGCTTTCACCAACGGAAGCGCTGCCGGTTGTGGCAGGGATAGCCCCAGCATCTCCGGCTGGCAGTCTGGTCAATATCAATACCGCAACGGTACAGGAACTGGACGATCGTTTGCCGGGCGTCGGTCCGGCCATTGCCCAGCGAATCGTTGATTATCGGGAGAGCAACGGGGGATTTGCCCGAATCGAGGATCTCCAAAATGTCAACGGCATTGGGGATAAAAAATATTCGGATATCAAAGCTATGATTACCGTGCGCTAGCAATTAGATTTGTCACTGCAACGGGTAGGTCACAGGCACATCCTTTATAAATTCTGCATATATTATCCTTGAACAGAACAACGGCGTTCTGAGCAAAGCTTGTTGAGCTTTGCCCGGAACGCTTTTTTTGATGGAGGTGCATGGCTTATGTGCGGTATGGTTGGCTGGGTGGATTTTAATAATTCATTGCGGTATGAAGAACAAACCATCAAAACCATGGCAAAAACGTTGCAACATCGCGGTCCGGATGCGGAGGGTTATTGGCTTGACCGGCACGTTGCCCTGGGACATTGCCGTTTGATTGTGGTTGATCCGGAGGGCGGACGGCAGCCGATGAGACTGGCAACCAATCAAGGAGAGTATATTCTGGTTTACAACGGGGAGTTGTACAATACCGAGGATTTGCGCCAAAGCTTGCTGGCCAGGGGCCATTCCTTTGCCGGTTGGTCGGATACGGAAGTACTGCTGAGAGCTTATAGTGAATGGGGTGAAAATTGCCTGCCCAGGCTGAACGGCATTTTTGCCTTTGCCGTGTGGGATGTACAGAACGAGAAATTGTTTATGGCCAGAGATCGGATTGGTGTCAAACCCTTGTTTTATTCTCAGAAAGGCAGTTCATTCCTTTTTGCTTCCGAGATCAAAGCCATTCTGGCTCACCCCGGCGTGACCGCCAAAGTTGACCGGGAGGGCCTGGCGGAGATTATTGCCCTGGGCCCGGCCCGCACTCCGGGACACGGAGTGTTTGCAGGTATATCTGAAGTAAAGCCCGGCTATTGTATGATGGTTGACCGCAGCGGGACAAGAACAAAACCATATTGGTCCCTGATCAGTCATGACCATGAAGACAGCCTGGCCCGGACGACGGTTAAGGTACGGGAACTGGTTTATGACGCGGTTAAACGTCAGTTGGTATCAGATGTGCCTTTATGCACTTTGTTATCAGGCGGTCTTGACTCCAGCGCGATTACCGCGATTGCCGCCGAAGTATATAAAAATGAAAACAACGAGCGGGTGCAAACCTTTTCCATTGATTATGCCGACAATGAGCAGTATTTTCGAGCCAGTGAACTACAGCCCGACACGGATGCTCCCTGGATAAAGATCGTCTCGGATTATTTGGATACCAGACACGCATCCTATCTGGCGGATACGCCTGAATTGGTACAGACCCTTTACCCGGCGGTCATAGCGCGGGATTTACCCGGCATGACGGACGTCGATTCTTCATTGTGGCTGTTCAGTCAATGGATCAAAAAGCAGGCTACAGTAGGAATATCAGGTGAATGCGCGGATGAGGTTTTTGGTGGATATCCCTGGTTTCGTCAAACAGGCGATTACAAATTGTTTCCATGGTCCCGGCATTTGCAGACCCGCATGAAGTTTTATTCGGCAGAATTGCTGGAATGGATCAAACCTGGGGAATATGTAGCCCAAAGATATCAGGAAGCGCTTGAAGAAGTGCCCCGTTGGGCAGACGATCAACCTACAGACGCCCGCATGCGGGAGATGTTTTATCTGAATCTGACCCGCTGGATGCCGGTTCTGCTGGATCGCAAAGACCGGATGAGCATGGCGGCGGGATTGGAACTGCGGGTGCCTTTTTGTGATCACCGGTTGGTGGAATATGTATGGAACGTACCCTGGGAGATGAAGAACTACCGTAGCCGGGAAAAGGGATTGTTGAGGCTGGCTTTGCCAGGTTTGCTTCCCGAAGACGTGCTGTGGAGAAAAAAGAGTCCTTATCCAAAAACCCACAATCCCTCCTATATAGAAGCCATTCGCAATTTGGCCCTGGCCATGTTGGCAGATCCCTCATCACCTCTGCTGCCATTTATTAACCGCCAGGCAGTCCGGGAACTGGCGCTGACTGTCAGAAGCGATACTGATATGCCTTGGTTTGGACAGTTGATGAATGCCCCGCAATTATTGGCGTTTTTGCTGCAAACCGATTTCTGGCTCAGATATTATCACATTGAGATCAGGTAAGCAGTTCGTCAAGTATACAAGCAGCCAGCTGGAGCTCCTCGCTAGCCTGAGATTTGAAGCCTTTTCCAGCCGTGTGCACGCCATTGCTACCGAAGAAGGTGAGGGAGCCTGTTATATATTTGACAGTCTTTCTGATCTGCTTTCGGCTTGGGCGACTGATCTGATGATTGGCAATTTTTTTCGGGTTACTTGTCCTTATCTCTTTAAGCTGAATACGATTGCTTATTTTGCCCTGATTAAAAACAGAAATGCCTATGCAACCATAGCCCGTGTACGTGAAACAACCCAGCTTTTGCTGGATCTTTTGTCGAGCGGGGATCATACTTACATCCATCCGCTCAAAGTATGGAATCGCTATTCGCCTACCATGTTCCTGCCTCATATACAACAGGGAGAAAGATTTGTTCCCATTACCAGCAGCACCGCAACGGCTCAATATTTTTCCCGCTTTCAGCTGCAGGGGCCGGGTAATGTGGAACGCAAAATTGATTATTGGGACAGGATCTTTCTTGCCGCCCGGGAACTGATGGAGGAGAACGATCGGCAATCTGCTGAATATGAGCAAAGATCAGCGACCATGGTCGACCGGCTTTGCCGGATGGTTTTAGGGCGTGACGAGTATCTGCTGCAGTTGGCACGACAGTATTTTGTTCTGGAGGACTTGCTGGAGATCCGTAACCGCCTGGTGGGATCAGGGTACATCGGGGGCAAAGCGGTGGGAATGCTTTTGGCGCGAAAAATACTGGAATCAGAGGATAAAATAAAATGGTCTGATTTTCTGGAACCGCATGATTCATTTTATATCGGATCGGACGTTTATTATACGTATCTGGTGGAAAATCAGTGCTGGGAACTGCGTCAACAGCAAAAAACGCCGGAAAATTATTTTGCCTTGGCCGGGCCCTTGCGGGAAAAAATAATCAGCGGATTCATGCCTGAAGTGATTATTGAACAATTTCAGCAAATGCTCGATTATTTTGGTCAATCACCCATCATCGTCCGTTCCAGCAGTCTCCTGGAGGATGGATTTGGCAATGCATTTGCCGGTAAGTATGAAAGTATATTCTGTATCAACCAGGGCGATCCCCAGCACCGCTATCAACAATTTGAAAAAGCCGTAAAATCAATTTATGCCAGCACCATGAATGAAGATGCCCTGGCCTATCGTCTGCAGCGGGGGATGGCGGACAGTGACGAGCAAATGGCTTTACTGGTACAGCGAGTATCCGGTTCCCTGCATGACCGCTTTTTCTTTCCTGATCTGGCCGGTGTGGCCATGTCCTGCAATCCTTATCCCTGGCACGAAGGGATGGATTCCCGGGCCGGCATGGTGCGCCTCGTACTGGGCTTGGGGACCCGGGCGGTTGACCGGGTCGATGATGATTATCCTTGTTTGGCAGCCCTCGATAAACCAACCCTGCGGCCTCATTCCGATCCGGAGGAGATGAGCCGTTTCTCCCAGCACCGGGTCGACCTTTTGGATCTCCGTAAGAATGAATGGTGCAGCGAGAACCTGGCCGAACTATTCCCCCTCCTAAACGAGTTGAACTGGTGGAAAAAGGCGGCTTCACCAGATTATCGGACGATGAAAAAGCTTAGGGATTGGGGAAGAACACCAATAAATCACAGGACAGTCGCCAGTATTCGTTTGCCATCGATCAAAACCGATTGCTGTTCTCCACCTGGCGGAATACTATGGGAGGCAGTGTGCAGAAAAAAATAGACCGTATCATATTTGTTCAACCTGAAGCCTATATTGCCCTATCCATCCATGATAAATATCGGGTAGCGCGGCTGGTCGGGCGCTTAAACCGGCTGTTTGATGCCCGGGAGGAGCATCCCTATATGCTGATGGGGCCGGGACGCTGGGGAAGCAGTACACCCTCTCTGGGCGTACCGGTATCTTTTGCGGAGATTTGTCATGCCTCGGTTTTGGTTGAAGTGGCCCGGGAAGAAGATGGATTAATGCCGGAACTGTCGTTTGGTACGCATTTTTTTCAGGATCTGGTGGAGACCAGGATTTTTTATGTGGCTTTGTTTCCCGGCCGGGAAAAAATTATGTTCCATCCCGCTTTACTTGCTGCATACAGGAATGAATTTGCTGATTGGCTGCCGGAGTATGCCATATGGGAGGAAGTGATCAAGGTATATGATATTTCTGCAGCCGGGCAGGAGTTATGGCTGGATGCAGAGATTAAAAGTCAGCAAACCCATTGCTTCTTTCGCTGAGACCTTAAAAAATGTTTTTCGTACAGCCGGCAGTCACGCCGGCTTTTTGTCATATTGAGCGAAAGGGACTATTAATAATACAGATTATTCCATATAATGTAGAAAAAAGAATGGAATTTTCGCTGTGACCAAAACCTGGCCGATTGCTTTTTTTAATTTGGCGGCAGGGATCTTGCTGGCTTATTACGAGTTATGGATAATTGCCCTGTGCCTCATAATGCTTTTCATCCTGGCCGCCGTTCTATGGAAAGACGATTCCTGCAGGATCATGCTTTGTGCGTTGCTGTTGCTGGGCGGGTTTTTCTGGGGGCAGCTGCGCATTGCCGATATTCCGGTTGATCTTCCTGTCGTACAGGGATTCCAATGCACAGGCCGGGTGCTCGACTTTCCCGTCGTGGATGGCGACAAAACCACCTTTGTCCTGAAAACTGAGCGCTCCTCCCGCTGGGAAAAGAAAATTCGGGTGGTTTGCTATTTCCAGACGGAGGTTGCCCGTGGTGATCGGGTAAAACTGCGCGGAGTCTTAAAACCACCCCGCACACCCGGCAACCCCGGGGCGTTTAACTACGTTCGCTACCTCGCCCACAATGGGATTTACTACAACTTTAGCGTAAAGAACAGCAACAGTTTACAGATTATGGCCCCTGCATCAGGCCCGGTGAGCTGGCTGGACGGGTTTCGGGTCCGGGCCGAGCGTGTTTTCCAGGCGACCCTGCCGGAACAGGAGGCGGGCATTTTACTGGGCATGCTGTTGGGGGCACAGGCCGGCATTGACGAAGAGCAATATGAAGCTTTTCAGAAAACCGGCATTATTCATCTCTTTTCCGTATCCGGTCTGCATGTAGGATTTTTGCTCTTGCTGGTGGGATGGATCGTCTCCCTCCTGGGTCTGTCCAAAGGCAAAAGGTTTGTCTGCGGGACGGTGGTACTGCTGCTTTACGGTACCATGATTGCCTGGCCGGTCTATGTCATCCGTTCCATTTTCATGGGAATTCTGGGGTTGGCTGCCTATTATTTCGGGCGCAAGAACGACATGATGAATGCGCTGGCGCTGGCCGGAGTATTCAATTTGCTGCTTGATCCGGCAGCGTTGTTTACAATCTCCTTTCAACTGACGTTTCTGGCTACCTGGGGGTTGATTTTTATCTTTCCCCACCTGCGGGATGTCCTTCCATGGAAAGGCTGGGGATGGGATTTGATTTGGCTGCCGTTGGCGGCAGAATTGGCGGTCATGCCGTTCATCGCCTATTATTTCAACATCCTGACGCCGGTCTCCATTATCACCAATATTCTGGTTTCATATCTGTCCGGGGTAGCCGTGGTTCTTGGTTTTATCGCTTTGTTTCTGGCGCCGGGCCTGCCTTTCCTGGCCACCTTGTTCCTCTATCCGGCCGGATTCTTTACGGAATTGATCCTCCTGATCGTCAAATGGATGCAGCTGGTGCCGGGCGGCTATATTTGGGTGGCGACGCCGGCGATATTTTTTATCCTTCTGTATTATGCAGGAGTCATTACTGGTTTATATGTGCTGGGCTCATCTTGGGAGCGCAAATGGCTCTGGCCATCCGCCGCCGCTGTGCTGATTTTTCTTGTCGTTCTCTTGCTTCCGGCCGGTTTTTATCATCGCGGCCAACTGGAAATCGATTTTATCGATGTGGGGCAGGGGGATGCGATTCTCATCAAGACGCCGCAGGGGAAATTCCTGTTGCTGGATGGCGGCGGCAGCATGCTGTACGATGTCGGTGATACCATTGTTCTGCCGTATCTGCATCGGCGCGGCATCCGCTCTTTGACCGCCCTGCTCAACAGTCATCCTGATCACGATCATTTACAGGGTTTGGAAAGTGTGGCACAAGAACTGACGGTTCAAACGATCCTGCTGCCCCAATGGCTGCAAGAGGCAGAAGAGTATCACCCTTTGCAGCAAATCGCGTTGCGCAAAAAGATTGATCTGCAGATGATTTCCGCCGGACAGGAAATAAACATCGAAGAAGGTTTGCGAATCAAAGCACTGCATCCCGGTCAGGCGTTATCTGCGGATTATAATGAGCAATCCCTGGTGATGCAGATAAGCTACGGAGACTTTTCCATCCTGTTAACCGGAGATATTGGCAAGGAAGTCATGCAATCGCTGCTTGACAAAAGCCTTATAACCGACACGACGATCGTGAAAGTCCCCCATCATGGCAGCAAAGGCTCCTTGCTGCCAGCGTTCTATCAGCGCCTCAATGCTCGTTATGCCATTATCTCTGTAGGACCAGACAATCAGTTCGGCCATCCCCATCCATCCGTCCTGGCATCCCTGGAGAAAGCCAACCTGAAAATACTGCGCACCGACCAGCAGGGCGCCATTATTATTTTCACCGATGGCCGCCGCCTGCAAATCAGGCCAACCAAATAGGGGCAGCACAGGGCGGTTGGATGGTTGTTTTACTTCCGTCCCCCCTTGCTTCCGATCCCCGCAAAATTTGACAAGCTACCCTAAAACGTCCAAGTTGGTTTACGAATTATATATTAAGCTATAGAATTTAAGAATGACATTTGCGGTGAATGATGGAGGAGGTCGAACTGATGAGACGAAATGTTTTATTTATTGCTTTTTGGCTGGGACTGATTATGCTGGCATTTCCTGCTGCGGCACTGGCATTGCCAGACGGGGTACCGGCAGCGCTGGAAGCTCCCCAATATCAGAAGATGGAACTCAGGCAAAACGATGAGGGGGTTCCGTATTACTACATTGAGTACAGTATCCCCCAGAGCATTCTGGATCTGGATCAGACCCGCCCGGAGGACAACATCGTCGGCATAGACGTTCAAAGGAAAATTGATAATGGGGAATGGGAAGACTATTCCGGCGGACATTTGGATGCCTATACCACCACCAGCGTGTCCGGCAAAACAAATGTTTTCAGCTCGGAAATTGAGGTTCTGGATGAGGGCAGTCTGGAAGAGATTCAGATTAATAACCATACCTACAGTTTTCGCCTGAGATTCTGGTATCAATATTCATATGGGGATGGTCCCGGTGAATGGGATTATGTATATTCTGCCTGGTCCAATGAACTCGCCAACCAGTCCGGCAGTTTTTATAAAGGCGCCAGCGCCTGGGCGATTGCGGAGCTTGACAAGGCCCAGGGATATGGCTTGATTACCGAACGGATCAAAGACAATATGTCCGGCAAAATCACCCGGGAAGAATTTGCCGAAGTTGCTGTCAAGCTATATGAAACTTATACCGGCAAGATCGGAACGGTCGGCACTGCCAGCTTTATTGATACGACCAATCCAGAAATATTGAAAGCTGCCAATCTGGGTTTGGTCACCGGAGTGGGCAACAATAAATATGCCCCCAACGAGCTGGTCACCCGGGAACAGATGGCCACCATTCTGCTGCGGGCGCTGAAAGTCATCAACCCGGGCGCTGACTTCAGCAACGCCGGAGCAGCACCGTTTGCGGATGATGCCAAAATCAAAGCCTGGGCCCGGGACGGCGTTTACTATTGTTCCAAGGCAAGTATCGTCAACGGCGTGGGCGGCAACATGTTTGACCCGGAAGGCAACGCCACCCGCGAAGCGGCGGTTATTGTCTGCACCAGGGCTTATGAGTATTACAAATAAACGCTGAGGGGAGCCCGCTGCGTTCGTTACTTTCAATTAATAAGGCTTTGTAATCGCTGAAAACCTCCGTCAGATAACAAGCGTATCTGTACGGAGGTTTTGCGCTGTCAAAGCTCACTCGGGCGGCATTTATCTGCACCAGGTTGCTTGGATCAAAGGGATTTGGCATGCTGTGACAGCAAAATTAATACTATTCTCTTTTTTCCTTTCATAAATTTTGAAGAAGGGGGAGAGGGCAATCAGAAAGCAAGCACTGGGCGAAGATAAAGTGGGCCGACTGATGATTAACCTCTCTTTTCCTGCCATGGCCGGGATGATGATCTCGGCTTTTTTTGCTCTGATCGACACCTATTTTGTTTCCCGGTTGGGATCTACTGCATTGGCCGCTTTAACCTTCTGTATCCCGATTGAAGTTTTGTTAACATCCACGGGTTCGGCTACCGGGGTAGGCATCACGTCCCTGTTGGCCCGTACCCTGGGACAAAAGAAGCAAGCCGAGGCTGACAATATTGCCTGGCATGGATTGATCATCGCTGTGATTTACGGAGTTTTCTTTTCCTGGCTGGGACTGGTCAACCTGGAGAGGTTGTTGCTGGGCTTCGGCTGCAGTCCGGAAAGCCTGGCTGATACTGCATCATCACGCCCGGGCACTGATCACCCTCTTTGCTCGTGATCCGCTTCTGATCGATAGGGGCGTTGATTGCCTGCAACTGGCGACCCTTTTTTTACCGGTGATGGGACCGATTATTGTTCTGAGCCATGTGCTGCAGGCTTTGGGCAAAGGGACTGCTGCCATGTGGCTTTCGCTGTTCAGACAATTGGGCATCTTCCTGCCGGCTTTGATGATTCTGCCCCACTTTCTGGGGCTCCAAGGGGTATGGTTGGCCTTTTCCCTGACGGAATTATTGTCGGCCCTGTTGGCCGTCGTCTTTTTTGTCAACCTGTGGAAACAATTGCAGGAGCGCCGGCGTTATACTTTCTTAATGCTGCGGCGCCGGGGATATTTTAAAGAACGCTTTCTTTCCTGGCTGAAATGGTGAACCGGGTTACCCGGTGTAATAATAAAGCTTTCCGTTTTCCACCTGATAAACCAGCTGTTTTTGATCATATAAATAGGTTATGATCGCGCTGACGGTCGAGAGGGAGAAATAATATTCCTTAAAGTCCAACGGCAGATCTCTTAAAATACTGATTTCTTCCAGCAATTCTTCCCGGGTCTTGGGCTGACTTAAAATTTCCCGGGCCAGTTCAATAGATTCCAGCAGAAGGGAGCGGTTGAGGTCAACCAACTGCAGCAACTGTGGTTGGTCATAGACAGTTTCCGCATGCCCCAGTACAAAATGGTCGTATTCCAACCGAGACAGGGTTTGGTAGGTCTCCAGTTGGGCGGCGATGTCAAACAAAAACGGCAGACTGTATTTGCGCAATTTCTCTGCACTGAAGAGGGCATCGCCCAGATAACATACCCGATCGCGGGTAGCCAGGCCGATTTGACCGGGGCTGTGCCCCGGCAGGGAATGAATTTCAAATTTTTCGTCATTTATTCTGCAGGTTCCGGGAACAAGCGTGTCAGTTACCGTGAGGGCAGGATTTTTGCTGAAATGGCGGCGCAGTTCATGCGGTGCCTGTCCGCCGTACAGGAGGTTGCTGAACAGGTGGTTATCTTCAATGAATTGTTTTTCGGTGGCTGAAGTGAGAATTTCCAGTCCGGGTGACCGCTCCTGAAAATATCCGTTTCCACCGCAATGGTCGATATGATTATGGGTGTTGACGATATATTTTACGGAAAGCTTTTGTTCTTTTATGATTTCGTCGATCCGTCTGGCTTGTTGTTTGTTGTCGCCGCAATCCACCAGCAGGGCATATTTGTCTTTAAATTGAAAAACCCCGATATTGGCCGGGGCAGGAATATAATAACTGTTGCCATTGATTTTTACCAGTCGCATGATTTGCCTCCCGACATTGCAGTTGCATGTATGTTTCCGTTCCTACTTGGGTAAAACTATGCTATAGCCAATGAATGCTAGCATCAATAAAAGGAGGTTTCTCTATGGTTCACACCATCGTTCGGTTTGTTGTCTCGGCTATTGTGCTGCTGCTGATCAGTTATCTGCTGCCCGGCATCAGAGTATCAGGTTTTTGGGGGGCATTGATAGCTGCCGTCGTTATCGCCATCATAGGCTACCTGATAGAAATGGCTCTGGGCGAGAACGTATCCCCGCGCAGCCGCGGTATTGTTGGATTTGTTGTCGCAGCCGCGGTCATTTACCTGGCGCAGTATATCATTCCCAATTATTTGTCCGTATCTTTGCTGGGAAGTTTGCTGGCAGCTTTCGTAATCGGTCTGGTAGATGCCTTTATCCCTACCGAACTAAGGTAACATGGCAAAAAGTGTATCGTTGCCGGGATTTGCCCCTGCCACTGGATAGCGGCAGGGGCTTGGTTTATATTTCTGAAAGGATTTCCCGGGCGGAAACAACTCCCGATACGCTGGCTTGAATTAATCCGCGAGTCACGCCGGCCCCGTCGCCACTAGCCCACAACCCTTCAATACAGGTTTTTAGGCTGCTGCTTAATTGCGGACGGGCTGAATAAAACTTGGTTTCAATGCCGTACAGAAGGGTATGATCTGCTCCCAGACCGGGGATTGCTTTGTCAAGCGCTTCCAGACATTCTTTGATGCCGACCATATAACGATGGGGCAATACCAGCGACAAATCGCCGGGTACTGCCGCCTTAAGGGTGGGTTCGACGAGGCCTTTGGCGATACGGGCTTTAGTGGAACGTCGGCCGCGTTTCAAATCTCCAAAACGCTGCACGATAATCCCCCCACTCAGCATGTTGGCCAAACTGGCAATACAACGTCCATAAATGATCGGCTGATTGAAAGGCTCGGTAAATTCCTGGCTTAGAAGCAGCGCGAAATTGCTGTTGTTGCTTTTGCTTCCTGCATAAGAATGACCATTGACGGTGATGATTCCATTGGTGTTTTCCATGACCACGTGTCCATTGGGATTAACGCAGAAAGTTCTGACCAAATCATCAAATTCCTTGGTATTGTAGACGATTTTCGGTTCATAGACTTTATCGGTAAAATCCTGCATGGTAACCGCCGGCAGTTCAACTCTGACACCGATATCAACCTGGTTGTTGCTGAGCGGAATTTTCAGTTTCAACATCTGCTCGGAAAACCATTGCGCCCCATCGCGGCCAGGCGCGCAGATGATGCGGGGGGCATAATAGCTGCCGCGTTTGGTCCGTACCCCTTTCGCCCGATGTCTTTCCACCAAAATACTTTCCACGGCTTCCCCGGTTTTAATGGTGATATGCGGATCCAGTTCGGTTTTTAAATTTTGCAGTACCTTCAGAGTGTTGTCGGTGCCCATATGTCTGATCCGCGCGGGCAGGAGTTTTAAGTTGGCACGCGCCATGTGCAGACGCATGGTTTCGAATTCTTCTTCATTTTGTCCGTAGACGGTGTCCGATGCGCCATGTTGGAGATAGACCTGGTCGACATATTCGATCAATTCGGCCAAACGTTGTTTGCCGATATAATCACTGAGCCAACCCCCGAATTCGGTGGTCAGGGTGAGTTTGCCGTCAGAAAAAGCACCGGCGCCGCCCCAACCGCTCATGATTGAACAGGGTTGGCAATGGATACATTTATCTGCGCCTTCGCTGACCGGACAGCTGCGTTTGTCCACCAAACGTCCCTTTTCCAGGAGCAGCACCTTGGCGGAACTGTTGCGGCAAAGCTCCCGGGCGGCAAAGATTCCTGCGGGACCTGCTCCAATAATAATTACGTCATAACGGTCGGTCATAGCATAGCGCCTCCTTCATCAAACGTCTGCAACAGACGAATATTATTACAGTCTATGAAACCTATCCGGATAGATTATACCATATTCATAAATTTGTCGGTCTTTACCTTCAGATGGATACTGGCATAGGATATAATAACCATAACAGGCAGTAAAATATACAGGGAGCAGTAAACGATGGCACAAGCACGAGGAATATATTACTTTTGGGGTGACGAGCCTTACCTGATCGAGCAAAAGATTAAGGATCTGCTTGCCCGCATTCAGAAAGAGAACGGTGAAGAACCGGAAGTTGTGCGATTGGACGGGGATGAAATGAGTTCCCGTGAATTGGGAGAAACCCTGCAAGCCAGCAGCTTGTTTTCGTTCGCGCGGGTGGTGATCATCAAGAATCCTGCTTGGTTGGGAAAAAATAGCCGTAAAGCCAAAAAAGCAGAAGAAATTGCGCATCTGCTGGAGGACTATTTGGTCTCGAACCCCGTTGGACAGACGTTGGTTATCTGTGCCGCCGAGCATGTTGCTGCCAACCCGGTTGCCAAGATATTGAGCAGACAGGCCCAAGGGGAAAACATTAAAGCGCCCGGTGCCAAGGCTTTGGGGGATTGGATCAAGGAAAAGTGCAACCAGCTAGGTTTGACCGTAGAACCGGCTGCCTTGAATCTGTTGGTTTCCAGCGGACAGGATATGTATTATTTGGAGAACCTGATCGAAAAAGTTTCGTTGATCGTTAAAAACGGCAGTATCAAAGTCTCCGATCTGAACGATGAACTGGATAGCCGCCAGGAAACAAGTATTTTCAAACTCACTGACGCACTTCTAAACCGGAACACGGCTGCTTCCCTGGAGGCTTTTCAACAATTGCAGGAACAAGGTCAGCCCTATTTGCTCATGCTGCATATGATCACCGGACAGCTGGTGACCTTGGCAAAGATCAAGTTCTGGCAGGAAGCTGGCTATTCATTCAATCAGATCGCAGAAATGAGCAAACAGAAAGATTTTGTCATCCGTAAAATGCAGGAAAAAAGCAGCCGTTTTTCTGCCCAGGATATTCAAGCCCTGTTCAACAAGCTGCTGGAGGTAGATATCAGTATGAAAAACCAGAGCAAGGATCCTCGTTTGCTAATGGAGATCCTGATTACCGACTTCTGCCAGCGATAACAGTGCGTCAGCGCACCGCGCCATAAAAGCAGCAGAAAAAATGAAAACCTGTCTGTAGACAGGTTTTTTTGATGCTAATTGCCGGTCAGGCTGTTGAATTTTTTGGCTAAAGCTGATTTCTTGCGGGCAGCGGTGTTTTTATGCAGAACACCTTTGGTAACGCTTTTATCTATCAGAGAGGTTACTTTGATTAAGTCTTCTCTGGCTGCGTCAACATTATCCCCAGTCAATGAAGCTTCATAATGCTTGATGCTGGTTTTCAGCTTGCTCTTCTGGGCTTTGTTTCTGAGTCGATTGTCTTCTGCTATACGGGCTCTTTTAGCAGGTGTTTTACTTTTGGCCACCATTTCACCTCCTTGGATATGTAAAGCTAACAGAACTACTATATCACTATGTTATTTAAATTGCAATAAAAGTCTGAGGCAAATATGGATAGCCTCTTGCCCACGGGAAAAACTATATCATGAAAAGGGTTTCCCGGCAAGAACGGTGGACAATTGAGATGCAAGCGGTTCTATGCCTGGCCAGCCTGCCATAGTATATAGCAGTGAAGGCTCAATGGGGTGGACAGGGATGAGACAAAAGCATTTAAAATCTTTTTTAAAAGGGTTACTCCTGATTCAACTTTTTATACTGTCTGTGGCGGCAGGACTGACGGTGGATTTTCACCGCGGATTTGTGGATTTTCTGCCCCGGCTGCGGATCATCAAAGTCAGTGTGCCTTTTTCCGGGATAGCCATCAACCAGCATCAGGCCGAATGGTTGTTGGGGGAAACCTGTTTGTCGATGCTGGGAACGGAACATTTTGTCGATTGGGGAGCAGAGCAAATGCAGACCGCCAGTATTGCAGAAAACATGATCGATTCACATATGCAAGTACTGGCCTATGCCACACCGGTGGCTGCGCCAGTCGTTGAACCGGCTTTGCCGCAGGACGTTTCCTCTGACCAGGAGGCAGTTCCTTCCAGGGAGCAGGAAGAAAAAACTGTCGCCGAAGGGTTGTTTCGAGGCAAAAAAGTATTGATTTACTGTACCCACAGTGCGGAAAGCTACATACCCGACAGCGGCAAGGCCCGTCTGGACGGAAAACGTGGTTTGATAAACAAGGTGGCTGAGAATTTGCAAAAAGCGCTCGTGCAGCAGGGCTTGCCGGCTGAATTTGTCAATACGATTCATGATTATCCTGATTATGACCAGAGTTATACCAATTCACGCAAGACGGTCAAGCAGATTCTGCAGACGGATAAGGAGATCCTGGCGTTGTTCGATGTTCATCGCGACAGTTTGCCGGGTACAACCAAAGCGCCTACCATTACAGCAGACGGACGTAAAAGTGCCCGCGTTCTCATCATCGTGGGAACGGATGAACGCAAACCTCATCCTGAATGGAAGAAAAATCTGGCTTTTGCCCAGGCTCTACAAGCCCAGGGGGAAAAGATGTATCCTGGTTTGATTAAAGGGGTTACCACAAAAGCCGGGACATACAACCAGGAATTTCATTCCCGGGCCTTGCTTTTGGAATTGGGCAGCGATTATAATACTTTGGAGGAAGCCAATTATGCGGCTGAATTGTTTGCCGATGTCATCATTCAGGTCTTGAAGGAGGAAATCCAGCCTCAATGAATAAAATCTTCAGTTCCCTGCTGATTATCATTGTCCTTGGTCTGGTCATTGCCGGTCTGAATACCAGCAGTGAAGGGATCAGCAGCCTTACCGCGGAGCAGCGTAAACCGGTGCTGGGTTTACAGATCGAAAAACAGCAGATCAACATTATTGCTTTGGGAGAAGAATATCACCTGACACCGGAGGGCATCAGTAAAACCGGGCAGACCGTGCTGCGGGATGTCAGACAGCAATACTGTTCCTGCGTTGATTATCTGCAGAAGATCGTTACCATTTTCGACGTTTTGTTTTTACAATAAACTGCCGATGACAGGGGTCCGGGCTCCTGTCATTTTTTTCATTTCTTTACGTATACCGTTATAATATTGTTCATCTCACAATGGCTCATGACAACAGCCGTCGCCAAGGGAGTTGAAAAGATTGACAAATGCCGGCGCTACCATCGCCCGAGCCGCCCTTTTCATGATGCTCATGACCGCTGTAGCAAGAGTTTTGGGGTTTGCCCGGGAAGCGGTTATGATGACCCTGTTTGGCCAGAATTATCTGACGGATGCGTATCGGGCTGCTTTTTCCATCCCGGATTTTATTTATTTGCTGTTGGTAGGAGGAGCGCTTAGCGCCGCACTGATTCCGGTATTCACAACTTATCTCAGCAACGGCCGGGAGGAAGAGGGATGGGAAGCGGTCAGTGTAGTTCTTAATTATAT
>Ga0209607_1002034_pt1 | contig 16525 bp, 12 predicted proteins | sample AD_UKC117_MetaG_FD_184413 | JGI IMG/M metagenome (GOLD analysis project Ga0209607, IMG submission 184413) | Active sludge microbial communities of municipal wastewater-treating anaerobic digesters from Hong Kong - AD_UKC117_MetaG (SPAdes)... | ecosystem: Engineered > Bioreactor > Anaerobic >... | reverse complement strand
GCGAACTGGCCTTATATACCACCCCATCTACCTGGAGCACGATACCGACGGCCATCCCGAGAGAAAAGAGCGGCTGACCACCACCCTGGAGAAGATAAGGTCATCGGGCCTGGAGCTGGAGTTCGTAACCCCCCGGCCTGCCACCCTGGATGAGGTGAGAACGATCCACTCCCCAGGCTACATCGACCAGGTCAGGTCCATCTCCGAGCAGGGAGGGGGATATCTGGACCTGGACACCGTCGTCTCCCGCCGATCCTACGAAGCCGCCCTCATGGCCGCGGGCGGGGTGATCGCTGGCATAGAACGCGTGACGACCGACCTAGACAACGCCTTCGCCCTGATCAGGCCCCCCGGCCATCACGCCCTCCCCAACAGGGGGATGGGATTTTGCATATTCAACAACGTGGCGATAGGGGCGAAGTGCGCCCAGAAGATGGGGCTTGAGAAGGTCCTGATCGTGGACTGGGACGTCCATCACGGTAACGGGACGGGCGCAGTCTTCTACGACGATAGATCGGTGATGTATTTCTCAGTCCACCAGTTCCCCCACTATCCCGGCACCGGGAGGGTGAAGGAGATGGGGATGGACGGGGCCGAGGGGTTCACTGTGAACGTCCCCCTCCCCTGGGGTACGGGGGACTCAGGCTACCTCACGGTCTTCGAGGAGGTCCTGAAGCCCGTGGCGATGGAGTTCGACCCCGACATCGTCCTCGTATCTGCCGGCCAGGACCCCCATCAGGCAGACCCCCTCAGCGGCATGAACCTCACCACCGAGGCGTTCGGATCGATGGCCTCCACCGTGAAAGAGATCGCCGACTCCTGCTCTGAAGGTAGGCTCGTCGCAGCCCTGGAGGGAGGCTACAACCTCGGCACCCTCTCCGACTCAGTCGTCGCGATACTTAGGAGCTTCAAAGGGGAGAGCCCGGAGAAGATAGAGGTGGAGGAGGACCCGAGGGTGGCGGAGAGGATAGAAGAGGTGAGAAGGGCGATGAGCCCCTACTGGAACTGCTTCAAGTGATAGCGGAATTCAACCGACCATCTGTCGCGCCGAAAAGTACCGAGCCAGGAAGACCCGGAACTCCGGGTCCCCCACCTCCAGGATCTCCTGGCCCACGTATATCTTGTATCCACGCCTCAGCTCGGGGCCCAGGTGGCGCCCGAGGGATAAGCCTCCAACCCTTTTTCGGAGAAGCTCCGGCCCTTCGACGAACTTTCGGGCCACCTCCACCACCAGCCGGCCGTCCTCGACGTAAGGGCCCGAGAGGGGCTCGGGGTGGCTTTTGACGAACTTCTTCGCGTGCTCAGCCTCCCAGACCGGGGGGCCGACCCTCCTCTCGACCCTTGGAAGGACGGCGACCGAAAGCTCGAAGAGCATCCTGATGACGCCGCATCCTCCGAACGTCTCAGGCCTGCGGCCCGCCGTCTCGCCATCGCGCACCTCAGAACGGGCTCCTCTGTGCCAGTCGGCGTCCGACCGGAGGACCGAGAAGCCGGACCGGTCCAGGAGGGCGCATACCGACTGCTCCGCCTTTCTCAGCTGCGGGAATACGACGTCCTCCACCTGGTCGGGGCCCGCAAACTCCAGGAGGACGAGGGTGCTTTTTCGATCCGATATCGCTTCGCGAAGCTCGTCGTCGGTGAGGGGAAAAACCGGCGGCGGAAAGAAGAATTCCATGCCCGGCTCCTCCAGAAATAGACGGGATGCGGCCACAAAGGTGAACATCCTGTCCAGGGTAAGGGCCGCGGCGACGTTCCTTCCCGGGTCGACGGGATCTACGACGACCAGAGGGTCATCGTGGACCCGGGACGAGTGCCCCTCCAGGTCGATCGCCTCCCCCGGACGCCAGGAAGAGGCTTCCTCCAGGACGCCGAGAAACGAGCCGCGCCTGATCACCAGAAGCTCTGCCAGGTATCCGGAGAAACCCCCCACCTTCAGCTCCGAGCCGTAGACGCCTATCCCCTTCATGAACTGCTTCAAAAGGAGAACCTCGTCTTCAAGCCCCCCAATCCTCCTGGAGACGTAACGGTTGTGAAACGGGGTTCTGTCGACGGCCGAGAGGATCCGGGAGCCGTCCTCCACCAGGTAGCAGGGCACGATGTCTACCTCAAACCCCTCGAAGCGGGCGTGGACGTAGGCGTGCTCGGCGTAACGCTCCTCGTGCTCCGGGGCGACCAGCCTTGCCACCTCCAGGGCGGGAAGAAGAGATGAGCCTTCAGAGACGCCGATGAAGACGTCGAGATCGTGGTCTCCCGAAAGCCACGTCCCCCGAGCCGCAGATCCCACCAGGATCGATTCGCAAACGACCCCTTCGGCCGCGGCCAGCTCCGCGATCCGCGATATAATCATCTTCGCGACGGCCGCGAGCCGATCCCGCTCTTCGAGAGAGGGCCTGACCTTTGAGAGGACCTCTTCAGTCAGGCGAGAGTGGGAAGGATGCGATGTCCTCGTAGATGGGGCCTCCGGGGGTGAGGGTGCTCTTCTTGAGGAGGAACTCCTCGGCCCTGAACTCGCCCAGGTCGACGTCTTTGTAGGGGGCGAGCTTCGAGGCGAGGAGGCTCGTCGTCTCGGGGCCGGGCCTGGATACCCGGGCGATGGTGGCGTGGGAGGTGAACTTCCGCCCCTCCCGCTCAAACCCCAGGGGGACCAGGGCGTCCTCGACGGCGGAGAAGAGACCCTCAAACTCCCCTTCCGCGCCGATCCAGACGACCCTGATGGACCTGCCGGGAAAAGCCCCGATCCCCCTGACCCTGGCGGTGAAGGCCGGCCGCTTCGCGCCCCTGAGGGCTTCGGCCACCCGGTCCACCTTGGAGAGGGGAACGTCTCCGAGGAACTTGAGGGTGACGTGGATGAGGCCGGGGTCGACGAGCCTCACCCCCGGAAGGTCGATCTCCCGCTGGATCCTCTTGATCTCGTCGCGCATCGGGTCGGGGAGGTCGACGGCGACAAAAGACCTGATCCCCCCGGGAGCCCCGGCGTTCTTCCCGGACCTGGAGCCTCTCTCTCTCATCTCCAGCCTACCTCAGAACTCCGCCCTGGCTTGCGGAGGTGACCGACCTGCTGTACCGGGCCAGCATCCCCTTCGCGACCTTCGGCTCCGGCGGCTTCCAGGCGGCCTTCCGCTTTTCGAAGGTTGCCGGGTCCACCAGAAGGTCGATCTTCCGAGCGTCGATATCGATTCTTATCTCGTCGCCGTCCTCGACGAGGGCGATGGGCCCGCCCACCGCCGCCTCAGGACATATATGGCCGATGCAGGGGCCTCTGGTACCTCCAGAGAACCTGCCGTCGGTGATCAGGGCGACGGAGTTTCCGAGCCCCACGCCCTGAATCGCCGAGGTCGGCGAGAGGGTCTCCCTCATGCCGGGGCCGCCTTTGGGACCCTCGTATCTTATTACTACCACGTTTCCTGCCGCGACCTCGCCGCCGACGATCCCGGCCAGAGCCTCCTCCTCGGAGTTGTAGACCCTGGCTTTGCCGGTGTGCTTTCTCATCTCCTTCGAGACCGCCGTCTGCTTGACGACCGACCCCTCGGGCGCGAGGCTCCCCTTCAGGATCGCGATCCCGCCCTCGGCGTGGACCGGGGCGTCCAGGGTCGCGACGACCTTCGCGAAGGTCTCGGGGTTGGCCGGCCTGAACTTCGCGATCTCCTCGCCGAGGGTCCGCCCGGTGACTGTGAGGACGTCCAGGTTCAGCTTGGACTCGATCCGTTTCATGACGGCGGGGATCCCCCCGGCCCGTTCGAGGTCGAGGATGTGGAATGGCCCGCCGGGGCGGAGGTTGACGAGGTGGGGGGTGTCGCGGCTCAATCGATCGAACTCGTCCAGCTCGATGGGGATATCGAACTCCGAAGCCACCGCCGGTATGTGGAGGGCGGTGTTGGTGGACCCGCCGATGGCCATGTCCATCCTTATGGCGTTCTCTATCGACGCCGAGGTCACGATCTGTCGCGCAGAAATCCCCTTCTCGATCAGCTCGACGATCTTCACACCGGACTTCTTCGCGATCCTCATCTTCTTCGCGTCGGCGGCGTGGGCGGTCGCGCAGCCGGGAAGGCTCATTCCAAGGGTCTCGGTGAGGCAAGCCATGGTGTTCGCGGTGAAGAGGCCGGCGCAGGAGCCGGCGCCCGGACAGGCGAGGTTCTCCAGGATCTCCAGAACCTCGCCGCCCTTCTGCCACCCCTCGAAGACGTCGATCAGGTCCAGCTCCTTGTCGCAGGCGAAGCCGGGGTACATGGGGCCTCCGGTAACGGCTATCGCCGGAAGGTCGAGCCTGCCCGCCGCCATCAGATGGCCGGGAACGATCTTGTCGCAAGAAGATATCAGGACCATCCCGTCGAGCTGGTGGGACTCCATCATCACCTCGATGGTGTCCTCGATGATCTCCCGGCTTGGGAGAGAGTACCTCATCCCCTTGTGGCCCATGGCGATCCCGTCGCAGAGGCCGATGGTGTGAAACTCGAAGGGGACGCCCCCCGCCATCCTGATCCCGGCCTTGACCGCCTGGGCGATCTTGTCCAGGTGGACGTGGCCCGGTATGAACTCGTTCCAGGAGTTGACGACCCCGACGAACGGGCGGCCCATCTCCTCGTCGATGAGACCTGTGGCCTTGAGGAGGGCACGATGGGGCGACCTCTCGGGCCCGACCTTGGTGATATCGCTTCTCATGAAAAGAACCTCGAATAAAGACAGTGACGTGGCATCCTTAAGTCTTCCGCGGTCAAAGAGCGAATTGGATCTTGCCACCCCGTCGGAGAGGCGAAGGCGGGTCGCGAAGGCCTGTCCCTCCGAGATGCGGCCGCGATTTCCGGCTCGAAAAATCACAGATCTCATCGCTTAAATATTCGCGAATCCTCTGAACAAGAGGTGACCGAATGGATTCATATCATCTCTTCCTCCTGCTTTTGGGACTCTACATAGCGGTGCTCATCGGCATCGGCCTCCGATCGTCCCGAGGGCAGAGATCTGTGACCGACTTCTGGCTGGCGGGCCGGGAGATCGGAGCCGCCAACATCGGCCTATCGGCCGCGGCCTCCTGGCTGACGGCATCCGCCCTCCTCCTCGCGACCGGCCTCTTCCTCTTCATCGGCGTCGGATCGGTCTGGGTCTGGGTCTTTCCCAACGTCGCGGGCCTCTTGATCATCGCGACGATCGCGAAGAGGGTCAAGAACATCCCGGCCATGACCCAGCCGGAGCTTCTCGAGATCAGATACCACCCCATCGTGCGAGCCCCGGTCGCGGTGGCGATAGCCATCACCATGATCCTCTTCGCGGTGACCGACTTCATCGGGTTCAAGCTCGTCCTCGCGACCTTCTTCGGGGTGCCGCCGTTATACGCGGTCCTGATCATGGCGGTCGCGGTCTCCATCTACGTCAGCCTCGGCGGGTTCAGGGCAGTGGTCTGGACCGACGCCGTCCAGTTCGTATTCCTCGCGGGGGTCGCCGTCGGCGTCGCAGCCCTCGCGACGAGAGACTCCCTGGAAGGCGGGACTACCCTCGCCGCCGCCTCGGCGTCCCTCGGTGCGGACTGGTGGAACCTATTCATCCTGGGAGGGGTATCCGGAGCCCTGGTCCTCCAGCTGGCGCTCCTTCCAGGCTGGGTCGCTGAGCAGGACCCCTGGCAGAAGATCTGGGCAGCTCGCGACGACGGGTCGGCGAAGCGCGGCCTCGTCCTTGGCGCCCTCCTCCTTGCGGTGGTGTACCTCGCCTGCTTTGTAACCGCCGTCGCCCTCCGGGCGATCTATCCTCTGCCCGCCGGCGAGATCGAGGCCGAGATGCTCTACCTCGCCTTCATCCAGGAGAGCCTGCCCGGAGCGCTGGTGGCCTTATTCGCGATAGGGTTTGCCGCCGCATCCATGTCCTGCGCCGACACCTTCGCGACCTCCGGAGCCTCCTGCATCTCAAGGGACATCGTCCAGAGGCACATCAGACCCGACGCGAGCATGAAGGAGATGCTGGTCATCAACAGGGTCCTCGTAATAGCCATGATCGCGATCTCCGCCGGGATCGCCCTGAAGGTCGAGAGCATCGTCGAGGCGGTGATCATCGCGACGGTGATCGGGACCACATCCTACTTCTTCCCCATCATGGGCGGCCTCTTCTGGAGACGGGCCACCCGGTGGGGCGCCCTCGGGGCGGTGATCGTCGGGGGAGGAACCCAGATCGCCCTCATATCTTACGAGAAGCTCGTCCTCAAGGCGCCCCTGGAGACGGTCTCACCCAAACTCGCAGGCTACGGCCTTTTGGCTGAGCACGGCGTCCTCATCGGCCTATCCTTGAGCGCCCTCGTCTTCGTCGGCATATCCCTCGCGACGGCGAGGCCTGAGGCGGCGAGGCTTGCTCCCTTCTTCGCGGACGTGGGTCGAGATGTCTACGGCGACGGCGCCCTCGCAGCCGACCGGACCGATCCCGAATATGAGAAAGTTATAAAAAATATAGAGGAGAAGGTCTCGGGCGAGAGGGCCCACCTCCACCTCCGCCTCGACGTCGCGCCTCTCCAGGCCGACGGCGGGAAGATCGAGGGGAAGCTCGAGTGGAACGAGTTTCTGGAGAGGCTCGAGTCGGAGCACCGGGAGTGGTTTGAGCTGACCGGAAAGGACACAGTCTACAGGCTGACCCAGGCCGACATGCTCGCCTCGGTGAAGATGGTTCGCGGAGACCGGCTCCAGATCTGGCTCTCGGCGGAGCCGAGGAGGGACCTGATCGAGAGGCAGAAGGACGAGATCTACCTGTCGTGCCGGGAGATCGAGGAGGCGCTCCTGGGGCTTGGGCTGTCGGCAACCCCCACGCGATGAGAAGGGAGAGTGAGAGAGAGTGTGTGTGTGTGTGAGCGGGGGATGAGAACGGAAGAGAAGATAGAAGGAGATGAGACCTGAGGAGAAGAGAGGGAGGATGAAGAGATGAGGAGAGTCGACGGGGAAGAATTCGAGATCGCCGTGGTGGGCGCGGGCCCCGCGGGCTCGGCCGCCGCGGAGGCCGCGGCGAACCGTGGAGCCGAGGTCGTCGTTATCGAGAGAAAAAAAGAGATCGGAACCCCAGTCCAGTGCGGCGGCTTCCTCCCCGAAGCCAGTGAGCTTCAGGCCCTTCTCCCCCGGGCCGAGATCCCCGACTCCCTGGCACTGGTCCCCGAAGGGCAGATCCTCCATCGAACAGTGGTCCAGAGGGTCTACGCCCCCTCGGGAAAGGCGAAGGAGTTTCCTGTCCCCGGAAGGGTCGTCGACCGGAGGAGCTTCGACCGCCACCTAGCCTGGCGGGCGGCGAGGGCCGGGGCCCGGCTCCTGGTCGACACCCGGGCGGATCTGGCGGGGTCGCGCCTCCGGCTCTCAGGCCGAACCTCAGGTGAGATCGAGGCGGAGGTCGTCATCGGGGCCGACGGCCCCAGCTCCGCCGTCGCGCGAGGGGCGAAGATGGCCTCGCGAGGAGAGACGGGCGTCTGCCTGGAGTACGAGATGGCCGGGGTCGAGATCGACCCCGAGGCCGTCGAGATGTACTTCGGGACGGCGTGCGCGCCGGGCGGGTACGCCTGGATCATCCCCCTGGGCGAGGACGTCGCGAACGTAGGCGTCGGCACACGGCCAGGCTACCTCCAGGGAAGGAGGCTTCGCGACGTCCTGGACGCCTTCATCCGGGACCACGCCGTCGCGAAGGAGAAGCTCCGGGGCGGGCAAGTGACGGCGGTGATGCGGGGTCTCGTCCCGGCAGGCGGCACGCCGCCGGCCATCCGGAAGGATAACGTCCTTCTGGCGGGCGACGCCGCGGGGATGGTGATGGCCACCTCCGGCGGCGGGATACCTCTCGCGGTGGTGGGGGGAGCGGCGGCTGGTGAGACCGCGGCTCGCTACGTTAGAGGCGAGGGGTCCCTCGAAGATTACCCGTCGCGCATCGCGACGGCGATGGGACGGGAGCTGGACAACTCGGTCAGGATCAGGCAGATCGTCGACAGGATGATGATGAGCGATCGGCTTATGGACGCCTTCTTCGCCCTCCTCTCCCCCGACCAGATGAAGGCAACTCAGAGGGGACAGATCCCAAAAGCCCTGGAGAGGATTCAGGACCTCGTCGCGAACCGGTGACGAAGGCCCCATCCAAAATCCGTTATAAGCTATCGTTTTTCTCTATCGGGAGATGTCCCCTCGCGATCTTGCGCCCCTTCAGGCCGAGATCACGGCCATGGTCACCAGGATCAGGGACGCCGTCCCAAAGACGTCCATCACGCTCGTGATCATGGGTATCGTCACATTGTCGGGGTCGACCCCGATCTTGACGAAGAAATATGTGAAGTAGTATGTGACGACGATGGCAATAACGGTGGTGAAAAGACCGGCCACGAGGCATATGAAGACGATCTCGCCGAAACCAAGACCCACAAGGCCAAAGGCCTCCGATACGCCGTAAGCGATGATCCCCAGGGTGGGGAAGATCATAATGGATAGGAGAAGGGTGCAGATGAAGTTGGTCCTCGTCTCGCCTTCTGGCCTTCTTCCCATCCTGATCAAGCCCAGGTGGTAGGCTGAGGTGAGGCGGGAGGATAGGATCCCGCCGAGGTTTCCCCCCTCCGCGTTGAAGACCGGGATCAAAAGAAGGACCACCGACAGGGTGATCAGCATCTCCTCGGTGAGGCCCATGAAGATCCCGGCGACGGTATCGATGACCATGGCGACCGCCAGAACCGGAAGGGACTGCCTCACAATCCTGGCCATTATAATATGCCCCGATCCCAGGCAGTAGACCAGAGCAGCGGTGGAGAACATTATGAAAAGGAGGATCATCACCATCTCGAGGGTGCTGCCCATCTTCGAGACAACGATGGCGGAGGCAAAGAGGAGAGGGATGGTGATGACGTCCCCCGCTGCGGTGATGAGGGGCATCGATATGTTGTCGGGGTCCCACCCTTTCTTGAAGCTCTTGTCGATCATCGAGAGTGTGAAGACCAGAAGGATCGCGCCCGAGAGGAGGCTGCTGATGACGGCGATCAGCACGAGATCGTATATGGTCATCGTCTCCAGGCCCGCCGCAAGGCCGAACCCCTTAACCACAAAGGCGAGGATCAGAGGCATGAAGAGGGTCTGAACCACAACGCCACCCACCTGCTGGCGGAGGGCTTCGGACCTCCCCAGGGGGGGCGAGATCTCGCCGGTGTGGAAGCTGGTGCCCAGCCTCGCCCCAAAGGAGGCGAAGATCAGACCCCGGAGGTTTATGGAGCTTGGTATCAGAATTATCAGGCCGGGGTAGAGGGCCAAAAGGTATGACATCTTGGCTATGGAGAAGCCGGCGAAGATGTCCGCCGCGGCGCAGATGACCAGGGCAAAAAAGCTCTGTTTTACGATCTTTGAAACGTTTTTCAATGAGGTGAGGCTATTTTTCGCCTCCGATGGCATGGCCACTAAGAGGGACTGGTCCACACCAGCCCGAGGAAGCAACGACAACTCCTCCGCCGCGTCGAACTCCGCCAAAAGCAGCACCTCGCGAAGATCCGGGCGGGGGTTCTGGTTGATGGGCCTCTTCAGCCATGCCAACGTCCTCCGACATCTCATCCGGGGTTAGCCGGAACCTTTGGCCCTTCCTGAGATATGAAAGCTCCAAAGGTCTCCCGCCATGCGGCCGGGTTACTTTTCCGACCCGATGATCGTTCCAGCCGACCGTCCATGGCGGCCTGTATCGCTTATTCAGACGGGGCCGCTCCCAGAAGCTCTTCAACCGGCTTTGCGCCGCGTTCGGAGATCTTGACGTTGATCTGACCGACGTCGGCCGAGATGTCGCGACCGTGGACCGACTTCCTCTTCCTCCGGCCCTTCTCGGAAGGGTGGTACCCCGTTCCGCTGGCGATCAGAATCTTCCTCCTCTTGGATCCGGGCAGGTCGCGGCGAAGGGGGAATCCCTCACGGTCGCTTCCACCGGTGATCTCTACCGAATAGCCCGGCATCCCAACGGCGTCACCGTCGATTACGTCGCCGATCTTTCTGCCCAAAAACTTGTTTGCTGCGGCGTCCTTCGCCTCCACCTGATAAGCTTTCCCGCTCTGGGGATCTGAAATAACGACTCTGAAGTCCATTTTTTCTCCTCGCAACTGAACAGGCCACCACTACGCCCCATCAACATATAAAACCTTATCCGGGGCCAGGCCGCCACCGGCTCGCGCACTTCAGCCATCGGCAGGCTTCGATGCCCCCCCCCTTCCCCGTCACCGGTCCGACCTCAGAGAGGGACGATCTCGGTGCTTTCCGACATGTCGCCGAGGACGGAGCCCACGAAATTGGCAAGGACGGCCACAAACAGCAACAACAAAGCCATCGCCAGCTGGGCTTCGCGAATCAAAATCCCCACAAAACGGTCCCACAGCACGACAGATCTTATACTCTGTGGTCAGATTCAGCGGAACTCTTTCATCCTGCCGTAATCTTGAATGGAAGATATGGGCATCGTTTTAATATCGATTCCCAGCTCTTCAGCCGCCACCACGCCGTTGACCCCGGCACAGAAGGTTATGCCCACCTTTCCCGCGCCCACGGGGCAGCCCATGTTCGGCTCGCCAGGCTCGCTGATCGCCATCAAGCCGCCGATCCCGGATATTTTCGCTTTCTCCAGCAGGTCGTAAGCTTGATCGGTGGCCGCCACTGGGATCTCTCTCAAGTTGGCCAAAAGGGAGCCGTTCCCAGACTTCACAGCCTCTCCGACCCGGGTCGTCTTTCTTGACATCAAGACCCTCATTGGGTCGAGAGATGACCCGGCATAAGCTATCAGATCCGTGAACTGCGAAAGGGAACCACCGCTCAACTCAACGACCCCTGCAAAGGTGGAATTCACAGGAATCCCAGCCCGGAGTAACATTCCATCCACGGTGATGCTGCATACGGTGGAGATTCCGAGATATCCTTTGGGGATCGCGAAGGCCCCCATATCCTCACCTTCGTCCTGGATCAGGACCCTCCCGCTCACCGCAAAGCCAGCATCAAAGACGAGATTCATAATCTCCAGGGCCCTCTCGAAATCCATCTTATACAAAAGGCTGGTGTTGACCACCACCCAGTTCTTGTCAGAATCGGGATCGAAGCTGGACCGGTACATGTACTCCTCGATCCTGGCATTGACGAAGCCAATTCTATCGTCCACCAGAGCGTCGGACAGCTCCCGTTTACCAAGGGGCGTGAGGGTTCGGCCGCTGTAACCCTCCTTCTTGGTGAACCCCACCTCGTCCATTATCTTGAGGTTATACCTTACAGCCCGCTCCCCCACCTCGTACCCCCTGTTGGATAGCTCATCAGAGATGGACCTCGCGCCCATGGGCTTATCCGAGGAGTTTATCACCCGGAGGATCTCTATAAGCCGTCTCTGGCTGGTATGGGGTTTGGTGATCAGCTTCATCCGGGAACCCCTGGCGGGGAAGCGCATATATATCTTATGCAGATAGATATCGGGACCAAGCTGCAAGCCGAGGGCGACCGGGAAGTCCCGTGGGGTAGTGGTCAATCCTGCAGGCCTTTGGAGCCTGGGACGGTGGTTCGAATCCGCCCGGGACTATCATCTATCTCGCCCTCGGGCCAGCTTACGGGTCCGAAATCAGAAATGTACATATAGAGGGCCAAAGTCTGGGAGATGGTGGCCCATCGGCTCAGAAGTCTAACGACGAGCTTCATGTGAGATCGGATCCCAATATAGAGCGCTCCGGTAGTGTAGTCCGGCCAATCATTCCGGCCTTTCGAGCCGAAGACCCGGGTTCAAATCCCGGCCGGAGCATAGGTTTTTTCGCCCCTTGAAGCCCCGTGACATATCGATGAGGGATTCTGATCCAGGGAGGATTCGTATCGTTTGTCGGAGCTGATGGTCGAAGAAGTTGTGCTGCCATATCATGACCCAGCGCGGTTCCTGTGGCACCAGTAATTATATTATCTTTAATTTTTCATAAATATTTTCAGGAGATCTGGACGAAAAAGTATAACTACTTGAAGGCTGAACGTGAACTCATATCACGCTGCCAGAGGGGATAGCCCGCTTGGCAGAGTGAGATCTGGGCTGGACTTGCGTTGCCGGTGGGTGAGAGCCCGCTGGGATGCGAGCGCCGCAAATTATCGATCAACAGTATAGGTGGGAGAACAACGAGGAGAGAACTAGCTGTTTTGCTGGTAGCCTGCATCGCCCTGGTGGGGATGTCTTGCGCTGCCAACTACATGTACGAGAAGGCCAACATCAAGGGTGTTGGCTACAAGAACGTAGAGACCATCATTCAGACCCAACCCGGCCTTAATGGAAACAAGCTGGTCGAGAAGGAGTCTGGAAGCGGAAACGTCATCACCGAGAGGACCGAGATCGAGGCCGAGAGGGACTTCAACGGACCCTGGTGCTGCTGGGATGTTTGTAACCCCTCAAATGCATCAACGGGCACTGGTGCCTGTGTCATCGACGGTTATGACAGTGGTTGCTGCTGCGTCGACTACATCAACTTCAACAAAGAGGCCGAGTTTGAGTACATGCCTGTGAGCTACCAGACCGGCACCTACGACCAGAAGTGGATCGAGAAACTCTGTGTCCAGAACTACTACATCGGAGCTGTAGTCGTCGAGATGTACACCCACGCCGAGCACCTCCAGAAGAACACCGAGGTCAAGACCAGGCGCGACTGTAACAACTGGAATTCGACCAACTGTGGCTCAGACGGATGCTACGGCTGCGGCAACTGCACTGGGGCTCTTGAGGCGAACTTCAACTCCAACGTCATCGGTGTAGCCCACATCGGCTGGCTCTCCAAGGACACTGGTGTCAACTGCAAGGGCAGACACTACGAGTGGGGCCGGTCCGTTGAGGACCTGACTGGTGTCTTCTCCATCGAGAAGTTCATCCAGCTCTGGGGCAACGGAACCTGCGGCGAAGTCCAGGTCGACTGGCTACCCTGCATCTGAGCGAACGAGTAGATTCGGGTGCTCAGCATCCGAATCAACACAACTTTTTTTATATCACATCTCTTTCAGGGCGCCTTCTGACCAAAACACTGAAATATTAGCCCTACATTAAATATGCAAGTAGTTCGTCTCATGAAGAAGAGACAGACGATTTAAATTCAGAATAGGAAGGGGGTGCAAGTAAAATGAAGGGAGTAATAGCGATACTGTTAGCGCTTGCATTGGCGTGTAGCTTAGCCGTAGCCAACCCGCCATTGAAAGAACCAAAACAGTATGAGCAGTTTTGTGAGCACCAGCTGGTCAGCGGGACCGGCTACGTCGACGTGGCAACCTCCATCGTCGACAAGAAGATAGCTCTTGAGTACTACGACATGATGTCAGGTGACGGCACTCTGGAGATGGATGCAGTACACGTCTATTCCCAGAACGCTACTCTGCTTGAGAGAGAATTGGTTAACAACAGCGACTGCGTCAACAAATCCGATCAGACGCTGAACTTCTTTGAGAACACCAAGCTCACCTTCGAGATCAGGAACGCTCCGCTCCAGGGCGGGAAGTTCATACACTCCAAGGCGTTCTACGGAGGCATAGGCGCGAACATCCAGGAGATGTTCAGCGTGAACGAGATGGAGAAGGATCAGACCGCCTTCTTCGGCTCAACTGTGAACTCCAGCATGACACATACCGTAGGACTCAATACTCTGAACAGCTTCAATGGGACCTGGGGAACCGACTCCTCGATGCACAAGATATTCTACAAGGATATAAAGAGCCACGAGCTCTTCAGCGGTGACTTCGAGGTCCAGAAGGAGATCAAGTTCCACGAGGCTCCGATCCCAGAAGACCGAGTATGTCCATGTGCGGGAGTAGACTGCTGAGAGAGCGGTCTACCCAATTCTCTTATTTTTGCGGCGGGAAGCTGTATTGGATTCCCATACCTGAAATACGTGGGATTCTGGCGGCGGGAATTGAGATACAAGGCCTTTGTCGCAAGCAATTTCATCATGGGGGTTAAAGAGTGAAGATATATCTGATGGTGCTTCTGCTTCTCTCGGCCCAGACTGCCTTTGCCACCGTTGAAGAGACGAGGGATGGCCCGGATTCAACGTGGGAATTGGAGGCTACTGCAACCGAACCCGTCTGGCCCTCAGTGCAGGGGACCATGGGGAGGCTCAGCGTTTCTGTTGAATTGTCTGGCCCCACCACTTCCGGGAATAACCTCAATTACGCAACGCCAGGAAAGACGCAGGAGTACATCGTCACCGTGGAGAATTCAGGGTGGACAGATGTGGATGCCAGGCTCGCAGTGGTTCCCAATAGCTGCAATCTCGGCTGGTTCGGATGGACCGAGAAGACCCTGACCGTTCCGGCTGGCAGCGTTGCAACGGAGACGTTAACCGTCACTCCGGGCATGGAGGCATCCCCAGGAGATTACGAGTTCCAGGTCCAGGCATCCGCCTCAAACTGCAGGTCAGGGTCCGACGCAGCCAGATTCAAGCTTCAGAACTACGATTACGTCTCGGAGACCTCGGTCAGCGGAATCGGCCAGTTCACGATGAACAAAGACGTCAGGAGCATGAACACCGGAGTCAAGTCTAACAAGAACATATACTTCAGCGGCAGCGTGGACACGCTGATGAAGAATGAGTATCTGGTCGAAGATGCGAAGGGAGAAAACCCCAACTTCCAGGAGTGCGACGCCGTAGACAACTATGTGGCTTTAAACCAGGGCGACACCCTGATGGGCACCGAGTCCGTCAAGAGTTCCTTCGTCTTCGGAGGGGTGGGCGCAAGGGTACATGAAAGCTATAATCTCCAAGAGATGGAGTACGAGCTCCAGCAGATCGATTTCCACCACACCGGATTCAACAGGAGGGCAGAGTTCCGGACCGCCGACAACTTCACCGGATTCATGGCCATCGACGCCAAGCAGACGATTCCTGGCCAGAGGAGCACCAAAGAACGCGAAGAGTTCCTGGGATCCTTCGAAATTCAGAGAAGGCTGGTCTTCAAGGACAACCCGGCACCTAAATTCGGCTGTTTCGACGGCTCATGCTTCAACTTCGCCGATCGCTTCAAAGCCCTATCGAGCTGAGCATGAGCACCCATTTTATTTAAACTATAAAATAGAGCGCCGAGGGAGGGATTCGAACCCTCGAGTCCCGAAGGGACACAGGTTTAGCAAACCTGCGCCATACCAGGCTTGGCTACCTCGACTCTGCCCCATCTTGATTCTCTCGATATTTAAATTCTGCGTCAGGGAGCCCATTCCTCCGGAGCTCAGATGCTGGAGTGCACCTCCCAGAATTCACCAGGACCGCCTCCAGAGGAAGAGACCAACCCTGGTGATACCTGCTCAGGCGAATAAGAGATCCCGTCATCCCCAGATCAGCGCCCAAAATTGAGGAGCTCAAACGTGTTTGACCTCTGATATATCCTCTTGCTCCGTATCGCCGACGCATCGGAGGAGGTCTTTGCTGGTGATTATCCCCACGAGAGCACCACATTCCACCACAGGCAACCTTCTTATGTTGTGCTTGCGCATCATCTCCGCAGCCATTTTTGCGGTGGAGTTGGGGCTTATGGTCACCAGCGGCGCCGGGGTCATCACCTCCCATATTACGACGTTTCTGGGATCGATACCCTTGGCGAAGACCTGCTTGAAGATGCCCGAGGTGGTTACTATGCCCACCACCTCTTTGAGAAGACCCCCCTCGACTACAAGAACGCTCCCCCTCTTCTCCCGAACCATCATCTGTATCGCGTCGAAGACGGTGGTATCAACCCCCACCGTGAGGAGGGGGTAAGTCATCAGATCCCTTACTTTCATCAGGGCACCCAACCTGCCATCAAAGTTCAAGTTGTTTTGCAGATTATATTAAACTTGTCGATGGTGAAAGACCGGATCGGAAGCACGACCCGTCGCCGCCCAACAGAGGTTTTCGCAACGAGATCATCGGGCTCGAAGCAGCCTGCCTCCTACCATCCTTCGTCCGAATAGGAGATCGCGATGCTGGTCTCTCGCGACCCGACCCTCAAAGAGGAGGCAGACTCTGAATTGGGTGGATAGGGAAAGCCCCCTGACCCGAGCGCAAGGAGACGCCCGGAACAGGACGGCTCCACTGCGACCTTCAAGCTGGCCAGAGACGATCCCATCTCAGCTCCAGGCCCACCGCCGGCTGATCGAGGCCGAAGCTCTGCAAAACCAGAGGATGGAACTCGCCGAAGGACCCGACCCTCTCGCCCTCCACCAAGAGATCCGCCCCCCTCCCCTCGAGGAACGCCCCGTCGTCGGAAGGCACGATCTCGGCCTCGAGGGCGAGCTCCCTGAAGAGGGCGTCCAACACAGACCTGATCTCCGCGAAGTCGGCGCCGCTGTGGATGGACGCGGCTGCCAGATCCTGCCTCGTCCTCCCCTCCGCCAGAACGTCTCCCAGAGCGAAGATCCTCTGGGGAAGAGGATGGTGCTGGTTTATGGCGAATATCTCAAGGAGGCTCGGCAGAATCGAGGTCCTGACCATGGTGTGAAGCTCGCTTATGGGGTGGAGGACCCTCGTGATCTGCTGATCCTGGATGGGCCTCCTCATCTTCTCGAAGTTCGTCTTCTCGGAGGTCAATGTGAAGGGCATCGTCTCAAG